>Ga0255048_10003109_pt1 | contig 10221 bp, 4 predicted proteins | sample JV7_2_2_MG_FD_183619 | JGI IMG/M metagenome (GOLD analysis project Ga0255048, IMG submission 183619) | Seawater microbial communities from Jervis Inlet, British Columbia, Canada - JV7_2_2 | ecosystem: Environmental > Aquatic > Marine > Inlet | place: Canada: British Columbia | collected 2016-10-06
CTAGAAAATATGGTTATGCAGAAAACCGGATCAGTATCCAAGAGAAATGGATACTCTGAGAAGGGCACAGGCACAACTCTTTCTGGAGAATCTATTAGTGCTGGGTATGCTTTATATGACTACAATGATTCTTTGGTATTATGGGGAAAAGATACAGGAGCTACTACTGGTGTTCCTAATGAGCCTGGATTTTTTACTTATGCTCCTAAATTAAATCAGTGGAAATCAGGCGGATTCATAACACCAGTAGAGTTTGATGTAGATCGTATTTCTAAATCCACCAGTGATTTAGTACATTCTGATATGGCTGTTGGAGCAGGATATACTCTTTTCTGGTATAAGAACTTAGCAGTAGCAACAGTAGAAATATTTGAGACTGGATCAGAAACGCCTATATTGTTTTTTAATACACCGGTTAGCCCTGGTAATCGTCCTCGTATGTTATTTGTTAGTGACCTAAACAACGTTAATGAATCTTTTGTTGGAATAGCAGCAGACGGACCAAACGGAAGACTAGAAAAATGGACTTGGGATCCTGATACTCCTACTGATACCACAGGAACTACAGGAACAATAACCACAAACCTACACGCTGATGGTTATTTTGATGCAGCAGTAATAGAGTACGGAGCAGGAACAGCAGATGCCTACGAAGATTACGTTGTTGCTTGGAAAAACTCTAACAACCCAGTCCCAGGTGATATAACAGTTGCACTTTATGATGTAGACGGAGTAGAAAAAACAAGCGTTGTATTACCTACGTTTCCAATAGGAGCCTTCACTGTAGCACACGCCATTGATTCTTCGGGGGTGAATCATAGGATTTTAGTTATAGCACAAGCGGCTGATGAAACCATAGTGGGGTACTCATTAAACCCTAATAGCCTAGTAACTATGCACGGACCTATTGAATTAACAAATGATGCCGTTGGAGAACTATCTAGTAATATGACAGTTGCTGCTGATTTTAAGGAAAACGCCAGAACAGGAGAAGACTCTTTTAGATACTGGGTAGAAACTAGAGAAGATGATGGTTACAACAACTCTGTGTTTTCAGGGCTTATGAGCTTTGACGCACAAAACTTAAGTGGTTTAAGCGTATCCAGGAGACAACATACAGGATTAGTTGGCAAGGCTTTCAGTTTTGAGAACACAGCTTACGTTTTAGAGGTATATGACTCGGACACACAGCCTACTTATTTCTTAACATCAATATCTAATCAGACTACCGCATCTAGTTTACCCAGGGTTCATGCCAAGATACTACGAAACAGAGCGGGAAATGTTCAGAAAGGATTATCCAGCGCGGTTAAGACAGCAACAGGAAGATACTCTTATTCTATGATGAGGAGAGATGTGCTGTTATCAGACGGTGTTATTACTAAATCAGTAGCAGCAGTTAATCTTAATATGCAGCCAGAAGCTCTTCCTGCTGTATCCGTTAATCGCAATTTATATGTGGGTGGAGGAATAATAACCAGTTTCGACAACAGAGCAAACGAACTGGGACACAACTTATTCCCGGCTACATTGGTAATGGATTCTATAACTACAACAGGCGGAGAGGTTTCAGGTGGTGGAACCTACAGTTATAAGTTGGTTTGGGAGTGGCGAGATAACCAAGGTAATTTACATCGTTCTGCTCCTTCAGCTGCGTTTGCGGTAAATGTTACGTCAGCAACAGAAACTAATATTATTAACTTGTTTGCTCATGCTCAGTCATTTTTCTACGGAACAACATTTAAGACCCCAACAACTGAGCTATACAGAACAGAAAAAGACGGAACAGTTTATTATAAAACAACCATAGCTGCCACTGCTTCTGGTGGTGGAGGTGGTATAGGCGTTGAGGCTTTTGCTGATGCTACCAGTGATGCTAACCTAATAGATAACGAGCTGCTTTATACTACTGGTGGTGTATTAGAAACCTCTTCTGCGCCAGCTACTAAAATAATGGCTAGTCGTAAAGACCGTGTATTTATCGTACCAATGGATGATCCTTTTACCGTTATGTTTTCCAAGCCGGTGGTAGAAGGAGTAGCAGTAGAGTTCAATGATGTCCTAGTAACCCGTATAGATGTGGATGGACCTAACACTGCTTTGGCTACTTTGGACGACAGAGTAGTTGTATTTAAGGAAAGAAGCATTTACTTCTTCGCTGGAGAAGGACCAAACGCCCTAGGACAAGGTGGCTTCACACCTGTTCGTCCTATACAAACAGATGTAGGGTGTGTTAACCAACAGTCCGTAGTAAACTTTGGACAAGGTGTTATGTTTAAGTCTCACAAAGGAATCTATATGCTAGATAGATCCCTACAGGTTAGATACATAGGCGCACCAGTAGAAGAGTTTAATGATTTTGCTGTAAAAGCGGCTACACTAGTAAGAGACAAAAACCAGGTTAGATTTGTATTGGGATCGGGACAAGGCGTACTAGTGTATGATTATTTCCACCAGCAGTGGTCCAGATTTACTAACCATCCAGCTGAAGATGCTATGATTAACGACGGAAAATATACGTGGGTTAAGTCAGACGGTAAGGTAAAACAGCAGTCTACCAACTACAGAGACGTAAATCATGTGGTTAACTTCAAGGTAAGAACTCCTTGGATTAAACTACAGAGCTTACAGGGCTTCCAGCGTGTTCGTAGAGCATCCATCATAGGAGATTTCAGATCACATCACACTCTGAACGTAAAAATATATCAGGACTATGACGACATTACGATTCAACAAGAAGTAAATTACGTTACTACAGCAAACCAACAAGGTGATGAGCCTTTACAAGTAGAGATACATATGAAAAAGCAGAAGTGCCAATCTATTATGTTTGAGATCACAGACGCTTCTCTGAAAGGTTCACTAGAAAGCACACGACTAAGCAGACTAACGTTAGACGTTGGTGTTAAGGAAGGGCTTAACCAAAAACTTCCAAACAGGAAAACTAAATAAGGAGCAAACAATGGCAGATGATAAAAAAGGCGGCTGGGACGACGCAGGATCGGGTGCTTGGGAAGGAGCCAAAACAGGGGCCGCAATAGGCTCATTTGTTCCAGGTGTTGGAACGGCGCTCGGCGCTGGTGCTGGTGCCCTAGTAGGTGGTATCGGTGGATTCTTTGGTAAGTGGGGCGGAGGCAACGAAGGGCCGGGAGGTTTACCAACAGGAGTTGGTGCTTACGACCCAAACGCAGACGCCTTTTATGGTGAGTCCGGTGCTATGTTGGCTGACGCGCAAGCAGGAGCAGCAGCCGATTCTTCTTGGCAGCAACGACAAGGTGCTGGGATGCGAGCGCATCAAGGCTATAGAGGCCAACAGGCACAGATGCGAGGACAACAGCTTGACTACATTTCTCAGCTACAAGCAATGGCAGCTGGTACTGGTGGTCCTTCAGCAGCAGAACAAGTAGTTCAATCGCAAAGAGATAAAAATATAGCACAAGCATCTGCGTTGGCTGCTTCAGGACAAGGTATTTCTCCTGCTTTAGCTATGAAACAAGCACAAGATCAAGCCGGTGCATCAGGACAAGCAGCGGCACAGCAAGCAGCAACTATTAGATCACAAGAAGCTATGCAGGCTCAACAGATGTTAGGTGGAGCTATATCAGGTGTTCGTGGTCAGGATATAGGTTGGGCCATGGATAACGCTGGATTAAGACAACAAGGCGCAATGGCTAACCTAGACGCACAAATGCAGCAGCGTCAGATGAATGACCAGATGACCCAGCAGTTTATGCAAATGGGTCTTAGTTTGGAAGAAGCCAGAATGCAAGCCGGTATGGAGCTAGAAAAACTAAAAGCAGACCAGCAAACATCAATGAATGAGATGATTGCAGGAAAGGCATCAGCAGACAAAGACCGAAAGTATGGTTTATTAGGTGCAGGCCTTGGTGCTGTGGGAGCCGTCGCCGGTGCGTATCTTAAATCAGATGAAACAATCAAACAAGATATTAAACAAGAGCCGGTTAAATTAGATAAGTTTATGGATGAGCTAGGTTCTTATTCCTATAAGTACAAAGACGAAGTTGAAGATGTATCAAAGGACACACGATTCGGTATCATGGCACAAGAGCTAGAGCGCTCAGAAGTAGGCTCTACGTTTGTAAAAGAAACGTCCCAGGGTAAAGCTATTGATATCGTTCAATCTGTTGGTCCTATCTTAGCTTCATTATCCCGTCTTAATGACAGACAGAAAAAGATGGAGAAGATTATGAAGAAGGGGAAAAAATAATGCCCAGGATAATTAGCGAAGACGATCAGAGATTTATTATATTGGATGGGAACGAAACCAGGACCGTCCCTAAAGAAGGACTAACTCCTTTTCAGATGGATGAATTAAACGCTATGCCAAGAGCGCCTGGGATTATGGGACAAGGGCCTGGTCCAGGTTTAGGACCAGCAGGAACACAGCCGGGAGCTTCACCTGGAGTTTCTGGACAGATTGCTCCTGTAGAATTATCACCGAGCGGCCCTCCTACACCAGCTGCTCCTCCTGTTTCTACGCCAGTTATTCCGGTAACAGGAGCTTTTGGAGCAGAGCCAGCACAACAGCAGCCACCAATGCCTGGGCTAGCACCTATACCACGGGGACCTCGTGGACCACAAGAACAGGTTTTACCTATGGCTCGTGGCGTAAACCCACCACCAGGAACAGTACATTTAGGTCCTGGTGAACGACCTACGCCAAGACAATCAAGAGCAACCGAAAAGTTTTATGCAGAGCTTAAAGGCAAAGGTAAGGGTCCAGGAAAAGGACCAAGGTTTGCCGGAGGCTTTAGAAAAAGCATGAGAGAGCTGGATGATATTCAGGCAGAGATGAAAGAAGCTCAAGAAACTGGAGCGGAAAATACTAGAGCTCAACTCGAAAAGATGGAGTCGCAAGAAACAAAACGAAAAGCAGAAATAGAAGCACAGATAGGACAGCTACAAGAGATGGAAGATGATATAATAAATCAAAAGATCGATCCTAATCATTTTTGGAGTAAGGATTCTGATGCGAAGAATGTTGGATTTGCTATAGCAATGCTGGCTCACAGTATAGGTAATCAAATGCAGGGCGGAGATCCTGGTAATACTATGCGGCTTGTAAATGGAATGATTGATCGTGACATCGATGCACAGAAAGCAGAGCTAGCTAAAAAGAAGAATCTGTTAGGATCTAAGAGAAACTCGTTAGGACTAATGCAAGCACGATTTAGAGACGACCGATCAGCAGAAGACGCACAGAGGTCTGTTATGGCTACTGGTTTGGCTCAACAGCTTGGTGTTCTTTCAGACAGAGCAGGAAACATACAGAAAAAACAAGCTCTGATAAACGCTAAGAATCAGCTTATTCAATACGCACAGTCAAGAAAAGATGAGATATGGTACAAACAACAAACACTTGGTATTCAAAGATATCAGGCAGAAACACAGAGAGCTAAAGTTGCTGGAGCCGCTGGTGCTAAACAGCTAAGCCAGCCTACCGTTGAGAAGATTACAAATATAGACGCCTCAATAAAAGACATAGATAGATTAGAAGCAGAGTTTATGGACAAGACAGGATGGGCTTCAATCTTCAACCAGTTTGTTCCAGGCTCAGATGCTAAAGAATACAAGTTATCCGCGCAAGCTGCTATAGTTGCAATGGTTAAGAATATATCTGGAGCGCAGGTTTCTGAAAAGGAACTTGAAAGAATTAAGAACCTATATCCTAAACCAGGAACTTGGGATTCAGATGGTAAAGTTATGTTCCGTGCGCTAAGAGAAATGGTTACTCAAAAGCGAAACCAGTATGTTTCAGGGCTTGGCGCGTCTGGATATGATGTGGGCGCTTTTCAACAATTACAAAGCCAAGAACAACAAAGCCAAAGCACAATTCCAGGTGAAAAAAGGTATTAAATATGGCCTCAAAGTCTGAGCAATTTAAAATAGATGCTGCTGACCCTAATCTAGTAGCTATGCGTCGCCCAGGTGGTGGTATATCTTTTATACCTACTGCACAAAGACGCGCAGCAATAGACCAAAATTATTTAGAAGCTGGCGAAATAGATATGCAAAACGCTATGCAGTCTTTATTAGGAGAAGAAGAAGATAAAGATGATGTTAGTATTTTTGAAAGAGATGCTAATGACCCAAAACTTATCGGAGTGATAAGGCCTGATAATGGATTTTCTTTTATACCCAGAACAGACGAAGCATGGGGAGAGGCATTAAGCAAAAACTACAGACAGGCCACACAAGAAGAAATTGCCAAACAAAGAGACCAGATAGACTATAGTGATACAGGGTCCAGTATAATAGCTGGTATCGCTGGTGCTAGTCGTGGTGCTACATTTGGTTTAAGTGATGTTGCTACTGCCGGTATTAAAGCACTAGTAGAAGGACAGATGTCTGCGCTCTCAGGAGAAGGATTTGTTCCCGCTTTTAAGAAAGGATATAAATCAGCAGGAGAAACACTAGGCAAATACGAAGAGTACAATCCTAACCTAAGTCTTGGTACGGAAGTAGCTGGTGCTGTGTTGCCTGCTTTGCTTTCTGGTGGAGCCTCTTTAACTGTTAGCGGTGGATCGCTAGCTTCAAAGATTGGTATAGGTGGAGCAAAAGTATTAGCTTCTCCATCTGCGGCAACAGCAATTATAGCTCGCCAGGCTGAGCGACAACTCATTAAAAAGCTTGGTGGAGGCGCACTAGCTAAAGTCGGAGCCAGAGCAGCAGGAGGCGCTGGAGAAGGCCTACTGTACGGTGCTGGACAGATTCCTAGCAGACTAACAATAGACCAAGATGCTGAGCTTAATAGTGAGTTAGTGCTTGGAACATTAGGAGTTGGAACAGTAGCCGGTTTGGTCGGTGGTGGTATTTTTGGAACGGCTGAAGCAGGCCTTGGAGCAGTAGCAAAACGAATGTCTAAGGCAAACCAGGCATTTGATGAAGTTGGTGGATTAGCCGGAAACAACGAATCAAGACTAAAAGATATATATTCTAGATTTGCTAGCTGGAGATCAGGAGCAGACGCCGAAGATATAGCTGATTTATTTAACCAGGTTGATGTCGATACTTTCACAATAGAAAGACTTCTTAAGGTTAGCACAAAAGAGGCAGGAAACATACAGTCATCTGCTTCTAGAATAACTAACAAACATTATACAAAGCTTCTAGATGATTTCGCTGATACACTTGGAAACAATATGGATAGCGTATCAGATGTACATTCATCTTTGCGCAAACATCTAGATGATCCAATTTTCGAAGAGGTTTTAGATAGAACAGTTAATGTAGAGGCCGCAACAACAAGCGCATTAGATATGCACAGGCTAATGGATAGGGTTATAGTAGAGCTAGAAAAAAATCCTGCAAAGTATTCTAACAAGTCTGCGATAAACAAAGTAAAACAAATAAGAACCGCACTTGGAAATGACTTTATAGAAGTAGCGAGAACCGGAAAACCATCGAAAGCATTTAGGTCGATAGCAAGTGCATCTGATCTATTAGACTCTGTTTTGCATCCAGAAAAGACAGTATCTAAAGCAAACAAAGAAACAATAGATTTACTAAGAGCTAGATTAGATGATCCGTTTCAAGAGTTGATGAACTCCGATGTTGCGTTTGGACAATTAGGACAGTTTTATGGTAGTTTAAAAAGTGCGTATTCTAAGCACGAAAAAGCTATGGCAAAAATACATAAGATGTTTGGAAGTAGAGTCGGCGACAAGAGCGTAATAGATTCTAAAAAACTACGTGATTTTTTCCTTAGACCTTCTAGCTCAGTTAATGCTGAAAAGCTTAAAAATGTTAAGGACCTATATAAAAGCATAGCAGGCCTTTCTGATCTTGGGAAGCAGTTTAAGGCACTTGATAATATATTACCAACAAACTCACAAGATTTTGATAAAAGAATATTTGATCTTTTTATGGGCGATGTTAAGAACAGAGTGGACATGAATGCAATAATTAATCTGATAGAGTCAAGATCACTATACGACAGGGTTGCTAAAATAGCAGGAACAAAATCAGGAGCTATTGATGCTTTTACTGCGATATCAGGCATGTTTGCTTTTAAGCCAGGATTTGGGATGGGAGAGCTTGGACTAGTGGCTGCACAGTTTGGTAAGAGACCACATTTTGAAGCCGCTCTCATAAACAAAGTACTCAAAAGCACATCCGGAGCCACTAGTAAAGTAAGTAAAGCAATCAAGAGTCTTGGAAAGTTATCTCCTGTTGCTATTTCTTCTGAACATTCAGGAGCAGCTCATGGATTAGCAATGGCATCCACAGCACTTGCATTAGAAAAATACAGACTTACTGATAAGCGCAGGAAGAAAGGACAGGATTATCTGTCGCTAGTTGAAGAAGAGATAAACGCTCTTGCTTCCGATCCAGAGTCAATGATAAGAACTATGCAAAAGAATACTGAAATGATGTCTGAGATGTTTCCAGATATGCAGAAGGCAATTTCACAACGAGCAGTTAAAGCGATACAGATTCTAAAAGCTGCCTTACCAAAGCGTACACAGCTTGACCCACTAGATCCTACTTCTCTAACAAGGGCAAGTGATTATGAGTTGGCTAAGTTTAAGCGTATTTACAAAGCTGTTATGGATCCGCTGTCTGTTGTTGAAGAGCTTGGAAATGGAACATCAAACCGAGATGGTATGGAAGTTTTAAAGGAACTGTATCCCAACATATATGGTTTGGTTACCACAGAACTGATACAGCTTATACAATCTAAAAAGGTTCCTTATCAGACGCGACTAAAGATTGGTAATATATTAGGGGTAAAGCAAGAGAACACACAGCGCCTACAATCTATCTACGCACCAGCAGAACAGCCGCAGAAACAAGGCGGAGGAAAGAAGAAGAAAAGCCGCAAAGTTTCAGAAGGCTCGAATAAGAGAATGTTTCAAGCACAGCAATCTCAAGCAGAAAAAACAACATTTAGCTAGGCATCGCTCTAATCCAGCAGGACTAGCAACTAAACAGGCACTGATAATGCCACAAGGAGTAACACAATGGGACAAACAGTATTTGATTGGTCTAACAGTAGAACATCTGGAACACCAATTCCAGACGTGAATGCTAAACAACCACAAGGTGCACGACTAGACGCCTACGGACCAGGTTTCGGTTCACAGGTAATTAATTTTACAACTACAGCTCAAGAGGCTGACTTGGCTAAAAACTCAGTGTATAGATTTTTATCTACGCACGACGGCTATCTTAGTTTGCTTTCACTAGCAGACGAAACTATAGACGGATATGGTGAAGACATAGTATCCGATGCAACAGGATATAAGTTCCTAGCTAACACCGAGTTCTTTCTAACAACTCAGAAATCTAGACACCTACTCTCTATAAAAGCACCGGACGCTGAAGACAACGGGCAGCTGAGGGAGATGCGAGTCGTTAGGATGGATACGAGGTCGGGGCGTTAACTATCTAATCTAAAACGGAGCACTGAATGGGTGACATAAACCAACAACAGAATCAGGCGCTTTCCGATATACTTAAAGAATTAGATGGCTACCAAAATGTAGAAGCCAAAGTTAAGGTAAACGCCTCCGACTCTACAGCACAGTTCTTGACCAATAAGTTAACCGCTGGTAGTAATATCACGTTAACAGAAGTCAATACTGGTGGAATTATTTCCATACAATTAGATGTCCCTGATCAAGTGGATGAAGCCCTACTTACGCCTGCCTCCGATGGGTATAATGTAAAGGTTTCATCCACTGATGCTCTGCCTGAGTTCCTTATAGAAAAAGTTACAGCAGGTTCTAACATAACGGTTGATAAGATAACCACAGGAGGAGTTGAATCTTTACAGATCTCCGCTGTGGACCAAGCACCAAGTAGTTCCTTTCAAGACGGATACAGCTTTAAGGTAAGTTTAGATGATGCGTCTCCTGGGTTCCTAGAAGATAAGTTAGTAGCTGGAACAGGAGTGACGTTCACTACGAATGACACTGGTGGCAACGAGAGTATAACAATAGATGTTATTTCCTCTGTTGTGGCGAGTATTGTTCAGGACGGCTACCAGCTTAAGATTTCATCATCTGACGGAGCATCTGGATTTTTAGAGACTAAGCTGGTAGCTGGTTCTAATGTTACGCTAACCAAAACGGATAGCGGTGGTTCAGAAATACTAACTATTGATGTTCCTGATAGTGTCCTAGCTGCTGCGGCGGCAGATGGTTACAACGTCAAAGTAAGTGCGTCAGATGGTTTACCTGAGTTTCTTATAGAAAA
>Ga0255048_10003110_pt1 | contig 10221 bp, 9 predicted proteins | sample JV7_2_2_MG_FD_183619 | JGI IMG/M metagenome (GOLD analysis project Ga0255048, IMG submission 183619) | Seawater microbial communities from Jervis Inlet, British Columbia, Canada - JV7_2_2 | ecosystem: Environmental > Aquatic > Marine > Inlet | place: Canada: British Columbia | collected 2016-10-06
CTTCCGGCTGGATTCCTCACCGCGACCCAGGAGGCCATGAGCCACGTACTGGCAGTCTGCGACGAGATCGAAACTCTTGTTGCCGGAAACGAGATCATCCTGGCCCGAACCAAAGGCATAGGCATCCTTCCACCCGAGGTGGCAGCGGCCCACGGAGTCTCTGGCCCAAACTTGCGAGCTTCAGGTGTGAAGTTCGATCTCCGCAAGGTCGAGAACTATTTGCCCTACGACCAATTCGACTTCGATGTCATCGTTGGGGAGAACGGTGATTGCTGGGATCGCTGGTGGGTCCGTCTTCAAGAGATCCGTGAGGCAGCCAAGATCATCCAGCAGGCGATCGACGGTATCCCGCCGGCTGGTCCCCTTCAAGCGAAGGTCCCCAAAGTCATCAAAGTGCCCAAGGGTGAGACCTATGTCCGGGCCGAGAATCCCAAAGGCGAGATGGGCTATTACCTCGTGTCCGACGGTGGAACCGGCCCGTACCGTCTGAAGATCCGCTCGGCGAGTTTCTCCAACCTCACGATCCTGCCCTGGATCCTCGAGGGCGCCCTGGTGCCGGACATCATCGCGGTTATGGGCAGTCTCGACTTCGTCTTGGGAGACGTGGATCGATGATTGAGTTCGTCACTGATCTATTTGCCAATTTCTGGGTTTCGTTAGGAGGCAAACTTCTCCTCGTTGCTCTGATGGTCCCCTTGATCGGCATGGTCCTTGGGTTCGCCGAAATGAAGCTGTCGGCCAAGATGCAATCGCGGGTTGGGCCCTATTTTGCCGGTGGACGCTGGGGTTGGGCGCAACTGATTGCCGATGGCGTCAAGTTCTTTCAGAAGGAAGACATCATTCCCGCGGATGCCGACAAGCCGGTATTCAAGTCGGCTCCGATCCTGGTTCTAGTCGGCACAGTCGCCCTGTTCGTAGTGATTCCCTTTGGTCCGGGTCTGATCTTCAACGACCTCGAAGTCGGCATCTTCTACGCCCTGGCCATCTCCAGTTTGAGCACGATTGGTGTGCTGATGGCTGGGTGGTCGTCGGCAAACAAGTACTCGTTGATGGGTGGCTTGCGCGCCGCCGGTCAGCTGATCGCTTACGAGTTGCCACTAGTCCTCGCGGTCGTGGGGACCGTGATCATGGCCGGCACCATGAGCATGGAGGGGATTGTCCAAGCCCAAATCAGCGCCGGGTATCCCTTTGTGATTGTCCAATTCGTCGGCTTCGGCATCTTTATGGTCGCCGCCCTCGCTGAACTCACCCGTATTCCGTTTGACATGCCTATCGCCGAGTCGGAGTTGGTGATGGGTTATGTAACCGAATACTCGGGCTTTCGGTTCCTGTTCTTTTTCCTGGCGGAGTTCGCCAACATGTTCACGATGTCGGCAATTGCCGCCACGCTGTTCCTCGGCGGCTATTGGCTTCCTGGCGTTCCAGAGTCGGTCCTGGAATTTGCTGGTCCGGCGATTCTCATAGGCAAGGTCTTTCTCTTGGCTTTCACCATGATCTGGTTCCGATGGACATTCCCTCGATTTCGTGAGGATCAACTCCAGACCATCGCTTGGAAGGTTCTGGTGCCGGTGGCTCTGTTGAATATCGCGGTCACAGCCGTCTTCAAGGTGGTTCTCTGATGACGGCCAACGGGAACCGAACCTTCCCAGGTGGCGGGATGCTCAAGGGTCTTGGGGTCACTCTCACCACAATGTTCAAGACGATCTTTCTTCCCCACAAATACCTGGCCACGGTCAACTATCCCAAGGTCAAAGAGACCCCGGTGCCGAGAGCCCGCGGTGTCATCGCTCTCGACCAGGAGGCCTGCACCGTCTGTATGTTGTGTGCCCGACAGTGTCCCGACTGGTGTATCTACATCGAAGGCCACAAGGAGGAACAGCCTGCCACCAAACCGGGAGGCAGGATCAAGGTTCGCTCCGAGCTTGACCGCTTTGACATCGACTACGCCCTCTGCATGTACTGCGGGATCTGCGTGGAGGTGTGTCCGTTCGATGCCTTGTTCTGGAGCCCCGAGTACGAATACTCGGAGGGCCGTATGGGTGACATGTTGCACGACATGGACCGTCTCCAAGACTGGATGACGACTGTCCCCGAGCCACCGGCACTAGAGAAATGACCTTCGCAGACTGGATCAGTCAGCCCGTGAATTGGGTGTTCTCTGTCATCGGCCTGGCAGTTCTCTTCTCCGGGTTCCGCGTCGTGACCGCCAAGAACGTTGTCCACGCCGCTTTGTACTTGGTCGGTGCTCTCGCCGGGACAGCAGGTCTCTTCCTGCTGCTTTCGGCCGAGTTTGTCGCCTGGGTGTTGGTTCTTGTCTATATCGGGGCCGTGATCGTCTTGTTCCTGTTTGGGATCATGATCACCAGGGCCCCCACTGGCTTCGACGAGGGTCTCGATGCCGACAACAAGGTGATGCCAGCGATACTTGCGGCGGGAATGTTCTTGCTGATGGCCTGGTCCTCGCTCGACGCCTTTGGCACTGCCCTGATCTCTTCAACTGGAACTCCGACATCCACCGATCTGATCGGCGAGTCCCTGCTCGGTCGCTTTGTCATTCCGTTCGAAGTGGTGTCTTTTGTGCTTCTGGCAGCCCTTATAGGCGGGATCACAATCGCTCGTCGTGACCTCACTCCCGCTGAGGAAGAAGAAAGGGCGGCCGTCTGATGCTGCTCAACCAGTTTCTCGTGCTGGGGGCGGCCCTATTCGCCATGGGTGTCTACGGACTCCTGGTGCGACGCAACATCGTGCTCATTCTGCTGTCGGTTGAACTGATGTTGACTGCCGTAAATATCAATCTGGTCGCCTTCGAGGCGTACCTCGTCACGGCAGATGCGGTTGGTCAGGTCTTTGCCATTTTTGTGATCACGGTGGCCGCGGCAGAGGTGGGAATTGGTCTTGCCATCGTCCTGATGATTTTCCGGAATCGTAAGTCCGCCAACGTCGACGATTTGAGCCTGATGCGATGGTGAACTCCCTCTACCGCCTCGCACTTGTCGCTGCCGAAGAAGGCGAGCATGCCGAGATCCATGCCGGGGACGGTGGATTCTGGGCTGACACCGCAGGGATCATGCTGGTGTTGCCCGTTGTCGCGTTTCTGGTGATCTTGATCGTCGGCAAGCACATGAAACACAAAGGTGGCGAGATTGCCGTCGCTGCTCTGGCAATCAACTTGGTCTGGGCTTCGGTGTTGTTCTACTTGAACGCCACCGGTGGTGTGATTGATCAGACGACGTTCGAGATTGGTCGAATCGGCAGCGGACTGGTCTTTGAGATCGGTTGGGTTGTTGACGGGCTTTCCATCCTGATGTTCTGGCTGGTCAACTTTGTCGGCTTACTCGTCTTCATCTACGCCCTCGGATATATGCATGGTGACCGGAGGGTCGACTGGTTCTTCGCGGCATTCTCGTTGTTTGCCGGTGCGATGCTGATCCTGGTCGGAGCTCCCAACCTGATTCAGCTGATCATCGGATGGGAGGGTGTCGGGCTCGCGTCTTACTTCTTGATTGGGTTCTACTGGGAGGATCTGGCCAACGTGAAGGCTGGCAACAAAGCCTTCATGGTCAACAAGCTGGCAGACGTCGGGTTGGTTCTAGGTGCGATCCTCGTCGGCGTCGCTTTGGGCACATGGGATTTTGGAGCTATCAATCTGGCCGCATTCGAGGGGAATGCAGAGCTTGCCGCGGTCGCCGGTGTGGGCGGGCTTCTTCTCTTCATAGGCGCAATGGGAAAGAGTGCTCAGTTCCCTTTCCACATCTGGCTGCCCGACGCCATGGCAGGACCGACACCCGTGTCGGCGCTGATGCACGCGGCAACCATGGTCACCGCGGGGATTTACCTGATGGCCAGGCTTTTTCCGCTGTACGAGTACATGGCCAGCGACATTCGGACGACGATGATCGTGATCGGCACAATCACCCTGTTTGGTGTCGGTCTCCTCGCCATCGTGGCCGACGACATCAAGAAGGTTCTGGCCTACTCCACTGTTTCCCAGCTGGGCTACATGATGACGGCGATTGCAGCAGGTGGCTACACGGCCGGCTTGTTCCATCTCTTCACCCACGCCGCCTTCAAGGCTCTTTTGTTCCTGTGCGCAGGTTCGGTGATCCATGCGGTCCACTCCAACAACATGAGCGACATGGGTGGTCTGCGCAAATACACGCCGACGACGTTCTGGACCTGGATTGTTGGTGCCCTCGCCCTGTCCGGCATTGGCCTATCCGGCTTCTGGTCAAAAGACGAGATCCTGGGGACATTGAGCCATGAGGGCTACACCGCAGTCATGTGGATCTCGGTGGCCGGAGCGTTTGTCACAGCTTTCTATATGGCCCGCGCCACTTTCCTCACTTTCTTCGGGACTTACAAAGGTCACGGAGAGCCACATGAGTCGCCGAAGATCATGACCGTCCCTCTCATCATCTTGGCCGTACCCAGCGCCCTGATGGGGATACTCAACATCCCTGGTGTCTCCCTGGGTCGCATCCGTAACTACACCGAATGGCTTGCGGTGCGTCTTGTCCCCATGGGTGACCATCATCCCGAGGCAATCGACTGGGGCCTGGCGATCATCGGTCTGACCGCTGCGTTACTAGGCGGACTCATCGGCTACGTCATCTACTACGGCGATGCCGAGACCCAGTTGGAGAGGGACTCATTCGAGATACCCGTCTTGTTCCCTCTGCTTCGGAAGAAGTACTACATCGACGATCTGGCCCTGGGAATCGTGGCTCTGTTTACTGGTCCATTTGCCAGATTTGCCAATTGGACCAACACATACGTTATCGACGCCGTCCCCAACGCTATCGGCGCCGGAGTTAAGGCTCTCGGTGTTTTTGTCTATGGGACTGTTGACCAGAAGGCGGTCGATGGTGTCTTCAACGGTTTGTCGGCAGCGACCGACGGAGCGGGTTCGGCTGTTCGTAAGTGGCAGACCGGTCGTATTCAGCAATATGCCGCGGCGTTTGTCGCTGGCGCGTTGATCCTTGTAGTCCTATTTGTTTTTGTGCTTTAGAAGAAATCCAGAGAGGCTGATAGCAATGGAATGGTTCGATAGTTGGGGCCTGACGATCGTCGTCTTCCTGCCGGTGGTGGGCGCCCTTTTCCTGGGCTTGATATCCAAAGACAACGAGAATGCGCTGAAGAGATCGGGCCTATTGATCTCGGTATTGGCGTTTGTCGCCTCGCTGGTCTTGATCTCGCAGTTCGACTTCTCGAGCAGTGACTACAACAGCTACCAGTTCGAGGTCAGTGAGACCTGGATAGGTGCGATCAACGCCAACTACCACGTCGGTATAGACGGAATCAGCCTGCCTTTGCTTGTCCTCTCGACTTTCATCGTCGTCCTCGCCGTCATCTACTCCTGGAACCACTGGGACGAGCCAAAGAACCCCAAGGGGTTTCTCATCCTGATGATGATCTTGGCCACAGGGATGAACGGCACCTTCGTTGCTCTCGACTTGGTTCTGTTCTTCATCTTCTTCGAGATCGTTTTGCTCCCGATGTACTTCATGATCGGAATCTGGGGGGACAAGACACCACGAAAGGTCCCCGGTTTTGCCAAGGAGTTTGAGACCAGGCTCTACGCGTCGATCAAATTCTTCCTGTTCACCCTGTTCGGTTCGGCTTTCATGTTGTTGGGCTTTCTTGCGCTCTACTTCGAGTCAGGCAAGTTTGGCGAGCGCACCTTTGACATACCCCAGCTAACCGAACTGGGTGCTGCCGGCGCCTTCACGGGCACCTTCGCCTTCTTGGTGTTTGGGGCGATGTTTCTCGGCTTCGCCGTCAAAGTCCCGATGTTTCCCTTCCACACCTGGCTTCCCGACGCTCACACCGCGGCTCCCACAGTCGGCTCTGTGCTTCTGGCGGCGATTCTCCTGAAGCTCGGTTCATACGGGTTCATTCGAATCTCGCTCCCGATTCTTCCCGACGAGGCCCGGAATTGGGCGTCGTTCATCGCGATTTTGGCTGTGATCGGAATCATCTACGGATCGCTGGCCTGTCTGGCGCAGTCCGACATGAAACGGTTGATTGCATTCTCGTCGGTGGGTCATATGGGTTTCGTCATGCTCGGCATCGCCACCATGACCGACATAGGGATCAACGCCGCGATTATCGGAATGGTCGCCCACGGACTCATCACCGGCCTTCTCTTCTTCCTGGCGGGGTCGATGCATCATCGATACCACACCAGAGAGATGGGACGACTCGGCGGCAACATCAAGTTGATGCCCGTGATGGGTGGGATACTTGCCTTCACCGCCATGGCGTCACTCGGACTGCCCGGTCTTGCCGGATTCTGGGGTGAGTTCATGTCCCTCGTCGGCGCCTACAACCCGCTGCCAGGTCTGTCTCTTGGTGTGTTTCGGACCTCGATGGTCATCGCTGCAATCGGCACTGTTCTGACTGCCGGCTACATGCTGTGGATGCTGCAGCGGGTCAATCTGGGCGAACCCAACCAAGAATGGGAGGGACACGAACTCCCAGACGTCGATCGGTTCGAGATGACCGCTTGGGTACCTCTGATTGTGTTGATCGTCGTGATTGGGCTCTTTCCCAAGATCATCTTCAATTCGACGACCGACACCGTCACATCGATGGTGGACACGGTTTTCAACAGTGACACGACGGCATCGATCAGAAGCGTCATCGGAGGGTAATGAACTTCGAGATCGACTATCTCGCGCTCGGTCCCGAGCTGATCATCGTGGCCACCTTGGTGGCGGTCCTGACGCTCGACCTTATGTTGCCTCGGGAGAAGAAGTACTGGACTGCGACTGTTGCGGTTGCTGGTACCGCCTTGGCCTTGATTCCTCTCGCATTCCTGGCAATCAACGGCGATGTGATCTCGATGTTCGATGGGTCTTATGTTGTCGACGAGTTCGCCGTCGTGCTCAAAGGTCTCTTCCTGGTCGCGGCCTACATCGTTTTCTTGATGTCGGTCAACTACATCGAATCCGAGCGTTACTACCAGGGCGAGTACTACTTCCTTCTTCTCGCTTCGTTGCTCGGGTCGCTGGTAATGGCCTCGTCCCGCGATCTGATAATTCTCTTCATTGGCATCGAGCTGGTTACCGGCCCGCTCTATTTGCTGGCTGGCTGGCGTAAAGGCGACGCCAAGTCGAACGAGGCGTCGATGAAGTACTTCATCCTTGGTGTTCTCTCCACCGCGATCCTTCTCTATGGCATGTCGCTTCTCTTTGGCCTCACCGGCGAGATCAGCTTTGCGGGCTTGGCGGAGGCGACCCAGGGGATGTCTGACGAGCCGGCGATGGTCATGGCGGTTCTGTTCGTGATCGTCGGCTTTGCCTTCAAGATCTCGGCAGTGCCGTTCCATTTCTGGGCGCCCGACACATATGAAGGTGCTCCGACTCCCATCACCGCCTACCTGTCAGTGAATTCCAAGGCAGCCGGGTTTGTGGCCATGTTGCTGGTGATGTACCTGGCGCTTCCCGGTCTGTCCGACATCTGGGGGCCCGCGCTCTGGGTGCTGGCCGCTCTATCAATGACAATCGGCAACTTGTCTGCCCTTCGGCAGACCAACATTGTCCGGCTGCTGGCGTATTCGTCGGTGGCGCAGGCCGGGTTCATGCTGGTGCCGTTTGCGGCGGCAGGGGTGGCTGGAGCGGACCTCGAAGAGGCATTTGCGGCCACAGTTATCTACTTGGTGATCTATGCGGTGATGAACCTTGGAGCCTTCGGTGTGGTGATTGCCGCCGCCACCAAAACGCATTCGGGGGAGGTCGACGGCTGGGCTGGTCTGGGAAAGGTTGACGCCCGGATCGGGCTTCTGATCGCAGTCTTCTTCTTCAGTCTGGCCGGCATCCCACCGCTCGCAGGGTGGTTCGCCAAGTTCGCCATGTTCCGGGCGGTGATCATTGCCGGCGGGACCGCCACAGTCGTTCTCGCTGTCATAGCCGCGATAAATGCAGTGATCGCTTTCTATTATTATGCCCGGGTAGTCAAGAGTGTGTGGCTCGACGATCAGAAGCGAGACTTCCCAATGGACGTCGAAGCGGCACCGGCTGTCTCCCTCAGGCTGGCGTTGGGTATTTCAGCTGCCTTGACCATCGCCATCGGCGTCTACCCAGCCATTGCCACCTTTGTCGGCGACGCCTCGCGTGTGATCGCCGCCGGCGGCTAGAACCACCGGCGTGTGCAGTTGCACTCGCTGAGCGCACTCATCTGCACACGCAACTGGTACTTAGTGGGCGGCCCCGCTCCTTCGCAGGGCGCGGTACTCGCGGTCAAGCAATGACCAGAGCGAGTGGTCAACCCAGTTGCCTCGAATCAGCAGCTCCTCACGTAATACACCTTCTCGGGTGAATCCCAACTTCTCGGCGACTCGGTCGGAGGCAATGTTCCCCACCGCAATCCGCAGAACGGTTTTGTGGTATCCGAGAGCGTCGAACGTCTCCTCCAAGAGCCGGTCGACTGCCTCGGTGCAAACGCCCCTGCTCGCCTCGTCGGAACGAACCCAATATCCGATTTCAGCGATTTTCCCAAGCTTTGATGTGGTCCAGACCGAGATGTTGCCCAGGTGTCGAGTGGGGTCGTCATGGCTGCGGATTGAGTAGTCCCACGCCCGATCTTCTTTCCAAGCCTGGATCGACTCGCGAATGAAGGCGGTGGTATCACCATTGGTGTAGTCCATTCGTGCCCATGGCAGCCACTGGTTCAGGTCAGGAAGCGAGGCTCTGATGGCGTCGTCGAGTGTTGACGCATCGCGTCGTGTGAATCGTTGTAAAACGAATCGATCAGTCTCGAGTTGTCCCCTGGGCATTGGGTCAGGATATCGTTACGAATGTCGTTTTCCGAGCGGCAATCTGTCAGCCCTTAGTGTGAACTATCACATGTGGGACTCCTTGCGATTGGTTGATCACTATCCCCAGCCGGGGGAGAAGCCGATGGCGGCCGTGCTCGCCCCTCTTTACGAAGATGGGGACGGTCAAGTTCGAGTGGTGCTCACCAAGCGGCCTGACACTATGCCAACCCACGCCGGACACATCTCTTTTCCCGGCGGACGCCCCGAGCCGACCGACAACGGTCCGATCGACACCGCACTCAGAGAGACCCACGAGGAGGTCGGTATTGAACCCGCTCGTGTCGAGATCCTTGGATTTCTTCCCCCGATTGACACGGTTGAGTTCAACCTTCTCGTCTTGCCGGTGGTCGGCCGTGTCGAGACGCCACTCGAGTTGGTGCCCTCCCAACGTGAAGTGGCCAAGGTTTACACACCTCTCCTCTCAGACTTGGCCAACCCTGATAGCTGGTGGCACGTGCCGTGGAACGACTGGAAGGTTTGGTATTACGACCTCGAGGGAGACACGCTGTGGGGAGCGACCGCCCGAATGGTCAGGCTTCTGGTCGGTCTCGAAGACTGAGCATTAGGGCTGGTAGGCCTACATAGTTACTCCGCTCTTTGCCGAGACTATTGACGTGAGTTCACGCGCTCCGATGGAAGCGCAGGAGAGGTTCCACCGGTATGTAGCTGTTTTGTTTGCGGTGACGATCCCCGTGCTGGGGTTCGTTGAGTTGTCGCGCGCCATGGACTCACCTCTTGCTCCGGCCCGGCTCGTTGGATACCTGGCCCTCACGGGATGGTCCCTATATGTGGCGATGAGCGAGAAGCCGAACGCCCTACCGCTTCTATTGGCGACGATGGGCTACAGCGGAATGCTCATCATTCTCGAGGCACTTTTCAAGACCGACGTGAGTGCTTTTGATTTCACAACAACCTTTGGGCTGATGATGGTTCTGTCTGTGCTCGCCGGAACCCTCGTGGCGGGAAGCAGACTGGTTTGGGCGGCCGGAATCGCGATTTCTCTGTCGCTGTGGGTCGTCACTGTTGGTGTCCTGCTTGGGGAATCTCCCGAAGTTGTGGGGCTTCGGGCGGTGATCGCATCGTCGGGTGTCATATTCACGACCGCACTTGTTTCCAAACTCTTCGATCAGCTCAGCGAGGCCATCGACAAACACGATCGCGCTGCCCGGCTTCAGGATGCGATTGCTCGATGTTCCGAGGCACTCCTCGTACAGACCGACGCCTTTGCCACTTACGAGGCGGTCAAAGCCCTTCTGGAGGCGTCGGACGCCGACTATGCCTATATCGATCGAAATATCGACATTGATGGCGAGCCCGGATGGGAGATCACCGCTGATGCCGTCCGTCGAGCAGGGAACCACGCCAATGCTTGGCGCCGTGGGAAGTACTCGGCCGTCCCAACC
>Ga0255048_10003111_pt1 | contig 10219 bp, 11 predicted proteins | sample JV7_2_2_MG_FD_183619 | JGI IMG/M metagenome (GOLD analysis project Ga0255048, IMG submission 183619) | Seawater microbial communities from Jervis Inlet, British Columbia, Canada - JV7_2_2 | ecosystem: Environmental > Aquatic > Marine > Inlet | place: Canada: British Columbia | collected 2016-10-06
AGGAGAGCTATGGCGGAACAGATCCAGACTAAAAATTTAGAGCTAAAATATGATATATATCAACCATTTGGGCCGAGTATCTTAAAAGTTAAGATGCCGCAGCAGTTTGTTAATTTACTGAATGTTGAAGCTGATCGTATATTACATGATGAGAAATTGAGTGAGGAGCGTGACTGGTCACACAATCTTGCAGGCAATGTTAAGAAAGAAGTTATGCTCGATGTCAACAAAATTCCTAACATTAGAGAGTTTCTTGGATCAATGGCGCAAACATATTATAGACATACCATTAAGTCAGAACCGGCATCTGGTAGCAAGGTTGCATTCAGAGCGTGGATTGTATCACAGTACGCAGGTGACTTTAATCCTATGCATATTCATGATGCTAATTTATCTGGTGTTGCATTCCTGAAGATACCACCAGGATTTGATAAAGAATATGCAGCAGAAGATCATCATCCAACAGCTGGGTGTTTAGAGTTTCTTGGATCAACACCAAATCATTTTGCTAACCATAGCTATTTAGTTAAACCAGAAGTCGGAGATTTTTATTTATTTCCTAGTTGGTTAACACATCAGGTGTATCCATTTAGATGTGAAGGTGAGCGACGTTCGTTTGCTTTTAATGTTCATTTTACATTGGATGCTCCAGTGAAGGGAGTTGATGTATAATGAATATAGATCTTTGGCATTGGTGGATTTTATCCATGGTAACTATTAACACAATAATTAATTCTATTGTTTTTATAGTTGGGCGTAAATTTAAAAAGGCAAAAAAGAAATGAAACTACCAGGCAAAGTAAAAATTGGGTACCAGGATATAACAATTGAGCGTGAAACAGCAACGTTTCAGAAACAATCAGATTGTTATGGTGAATATGACCACCGTAAGAACGTTATAACCATACAGAATGGCTTATCACCACTTGATGAAGCTAATACAGTAGTCCATGAGGTATTACACGGTATAGCCTATATCAATTCGCTCACCGCCAGTGGCCAGCCGCTTGACAGTGAGAACAAGGAGGAGGTAGTTATTAATCAATTCACAAATGGCTTGGTACAAGTACTTAGAGATAATGAATGGCTATTAACATATTTGAAGGATAAACTTAAATAATGGAAGAAGAGAACAAAGCGCAAACATATGAGATCAATTTATGGAAAGACAAGAAGATTGTTGAGAAAGTTGTTAAACAATTTGAGAGTGAGGATCAAGTGTTAGAATACATAAAGGATAATTTTGAGAGACAACCTGAACCACAGTACCCACAATTAGATCCAGAGCGTGGTTATGTAAGGCCAAAAGCCGATGATCACATTATTACGTGGTCTAAAATAACTACATATGTTAGAAAGAGAGCGCCAAATAGAATGAAATTGGATGAAAAGGAGCAGGAACTAAAGGATACACTAGATAAATCAATAACAAAAGAGGTTATTGAGGAGTGGGGCAAGGAAGAAATGTTGAGATTAGTTAGAAAAGAGTATTGGTCGAACCCCAATACTAAGGGACAAAAGGATTATAAATAGGTATTGGCGTGGTATTATGAGTAATATAAAAAAAAAGAAGGGTTTGACACCTAAACAAATGAAATTTCTTCAAGTAATTCAAGCATTTATCGACGCGAATGGCTACTCGCCATCGTACGAGGAGCTTAAACAATTAAATGGTATGAAATCTAAGAGTAATGTGCATGGATACGTCCAAGGGCTAAAAAAGCGCGGATACCTTGACGATATACCATATTCTAAGAGAAGTATTGTACTACTATGATTGGTATTGTATTGTGCGCTGGATGCTAAAAAGTTTTTTTATTTTTTCTATCCCGGGATTTTGCCAATACCGTAATACCAATTCCCAATTCTCTATATGGAGTAAGGGATACCAGGTATTACGGAGGTATTACGAGTTCATGGTTAAAGAGTCAAATTATAGTATTTTGGAGTTAAAATGAGTGAAAAAGACATATATAACAATAAGTTAAAGCAATTAGAAGAGGTAGGCCTCCGTAATACCATCCGTAATACCAGAGATATGGCATTGAAACACCCACGTGGTGAGGATGGATTGACAGATAAACAACGAATATTTGTTGAAATATTCGTAGCTAATGAGGGCAGAATGACTCCAACAGAATGTGTAAGACAATCTGGATATAAGAAAGAACGTGCTTCAGTGACAGCATCTGAGTTATTAAATATTAACAAATTCCCACGTGTTGTTGCTGCAGTGAGGAAGAAAAGAAATGAGCTTGCTGATACTCATAAGGTTGAAATGAGTAAACACATACAAGAGCTTGCTAGATTACGTGATAAGGCACTTGGGGATAAGTCTCACAGTGCTGCAATTAATGCTGAAAGATTACGTGGACAGGCTGCAGGATTATATGTTGAACGTAAAGAGATTAGAACAGGATCAATAGATGATATGTCACGTGATGATGTATTAAAAGCATTAAAGGAATTAGGTTATGACGGAGAAATTAAAAAAGAGGGTAATCAAACTATTATTCAAGTCGAAGAGAAATCCAGTGGCGAAAGAATTAAAGACATCACCCCAGTACAAACAGAAGATAGTAAAGAGCAAAAAGAAGTATGACCGTAAAAACGGAAACAAACTTCTACAAGACTTTCAAGAAATGTTTGGAAAGTGGGACTGAAAAATACATAATAACACGTATTGAGTCTTACGTCACGCCAGGATTCCCTGATTGCTTGATATACCATAAAGATATTGGATTTTTTACTGTAGAATTGAAAGTAGTGCGGCGTAATAAGAAGGGTATTGGAAATGTGTCAGTTTCACCTTTACAAATAGCCTGGAATACACTCCATGCATCCCGTAATGCACTTGTATTTACCTTGATCTACGACCCCGGGAAGAGGCTCACTAAACTCTTTTCAAGCGCCAAACTCCTAGAACTCCGTGATAATGACTATGACTCAGTGGACGGTGCCCTGTGGACTGGTGAGCTGGGCCCGGGCTGCAGTTCAGAGCTGTTGAAACTCCTCAAACTCCGCAAACTCCCCTAATATGTGAGGTCATTGGTCGGCGGACCTCTGCTGGTCCTGGAGCGCCCGGCGCGCGCAGCGTCTTCCTGCTCGGAAAATAATTAAATGAGATGTTGCATTGTGGATAACTTTATGTTATAATAAGGGTAGAAATAGAATAGGAGAAACTATGGATAAAGACTTAATACATGTATTAGAAAGAATTGCTACGGCAATAGAAGAAAGTAATGACACATTAAGTAGCATTGCTCATCACTACGATAGTGTAGTTCCAGTCATGAAGCGAAATCAAGTTCGTGCTGAACAACATGCAGAAGAGATGGATAGAGGATTTGCACAACAAGTAAAGGACATATTTAGACCACAAGAGAATTAGGCAAACTCCCCAAACTCCATAGATATCCACAGGTTAACAACAACCTGTGGATAACCCGTGCTGGAGCGCCCGGCGCGCGATCCTTTTAACGGAAACTCCCAAACTCCAGTAGTATTGGCAGATTTCCTAGGTTTTTGGTTTTGACGCCAGTTATTGCCCGGCGCGCGCGCCGGGATTTCCTCCGCAAATGAAATGGCTGACTTCTGCCAAAATTTAGGGTTGACGAAGCTGGGATGAGATGGTAGTTTACCAGCAGAATGAGAAAGAGAGGAAAATATGGACTGACTAACATTATTTATACCAGTAAAATTGGCAGTTTTCTGCCTTTTACTATATTGGGCAGCTCGGCATTACTTCTGAGCTGTGCAGCCCGGGCGTCTTCCAGGCAGCAGGATCTGCGTGGTTCCAGGCAAACTCCCAAACTCCCCAAGTTTCGATGACGCAGGTTGTTGGACCTTGGGGGCATGAGCTGCACCGGGCGCGCCGGGACTTCCCTGAGTGGACAGGAAATGTTATCCACAACTAATGTGAAAGAGGGATTGAGATGAATTACATTTGATGATATAATGATGACAGTTAACCCGTTTTGACCTATGTGCATATAATACGGGCATAACTATTGAGGCAAGATAAACGGAGTTATTCGGCTCTTGCCTCACAAACTCCCCCAAACTCCCAAACTCCTTGATTCGATCATTACGATTCGTGGTTGTCCTGCCCCCGGGCATCCCAGCAGGGGTCTGATTCAGTTCCAAAATAAAGTTCAATTAGCTATTGCATTACTTATGAATTAGTGTACTAATTGAATTAGAAATAGAAAGGATATTAAGATGACTAAATCAATGTTTCACGACATAGTTAAACAAGGTTTCTTTAGTATTAAATGGCTAAAGAATGACGGTGAAGTAGGACACATTAAGACAGGTATCATTGGTAAGAATGGCTATAGATTTACCCAAAGTGGAGAGGTAAGAGAACACCCAAATTACTTACTTGTATTTTGTGTTAGTAATAAAGGTAAACATGGTTGGGCTAATGTAAACCCAGACACAATACTTGAAATCAATAATGTAAGTTATCCACAATGAACGCTGTATTATTCTTAATAGGTGTTTCTATTATGTGGATTGTGATGTATAGCTTTATTATAACAATCAGTTAAACAAAGGAGAATTAGAGATGACTAACAAAACTAATGATATAGTTCCCGTTAAATCTGTGAACAATATAGATATAACACCTGTATTCAATGAGATCATTGAGTACGCAAAAGATCAATCAGCACTTGGCAGTCTTGAGACTATCATCAGTTCTGTTCCAACTAAAGATAGTATGGATTGGAAGTTGATCAGTGGTGTTCTTATGAATGCTACTGTTGAATGGGTTGTTGATAACAAGGACAATGATGATGTTAATGCACTTGGTTTAATAAGACACCTACAAAAAGATGTAGGGTATTTACTAAAGAGATTAGGTTTAGCACAATAATATCCTTTGTTGCTAGTAAGAGGGGCTACTAAATGTAGCCCCTTTTTTTATGTCAATAACTAATTGTAATTAGTTGTGGATAACCTGTGGATAACTCGCCCGGGATATAGTGGGTGGTTGTGGTTGGTGGTACTACATGTAGTAGGCTGGCGCCCGGGATACTATAGCTCCGAAGCTCCGGACCCCCCAACCCCCCCTTTTTCGAAAAGCATGCTTTGAATTTTGCGGAGGCAAGTTTGAGAGTGACAATGAACCAAAAAAACGTTATAAAAATTTTTAAAAAAAAATAATTATTTTGAAGTGGCCTTTTTAGTAATAAACATACCACCTATAGAAGTTTTGGTGAAAAAAGAGTATTTGTATGATCACACACGTGGTCACGGTGAATATGAGGAAGGAATTTGGGTAACTTGCAAGTCAATACAAGGCAGAGCTTTATATTTTGAAACATTTTTGCCGGAAACTGGCGCATTATATGACAAATTACCAATTTCTGCGTTCGTTTGGAAGGAAACTAAGGAAAATTTACCCCTAGAAGAGCTAGAATTGTGGGATGCATTCAGTTACCACATTACAATGGTCCAAAAAAGACAGGTTTTTGGGGCTCATTGCAAGTATTTAGCCCCTTCCAAGAAATTTTACGAGGGCGAATACCTCTTTACCATTGATTCTTGTCATCCTGACTCAAATATACCTAATATTGGTTATTCGGAGACGCCAGCAGAGCATAAATCATTTAATATATTGAAATTGGACAATGGGCACTTCGCCGCACAGCCAAATAACCGTGTTATCTTTTATGATAAGTCTAGATCACCTTCAAAAATGAAAAAACCTGATTACAAAGTGTCTACAATAGAGTATGGTGTAGAAGACATTGTAAAATGGACTGCGGGGGATACTGATGACTACTTCTATGAATAATTTAGGAAAATTAGACACACAGACTTTAAAATATCTTTTAAAAAGTAAAATCCTTGAGAAACAGGAAGCATCACAAAAAGATTTTTTAAAATTTGTAAAAACAGTTTGGCCCGAGTTCGTTGAAGGAAAACACCATAGAATTTATGCAGAAAAATTAAATCGCATTGCAAATGGTGAACTTAAAAGACTTATTGTCAATATGCCACCAAGGCATACAAAATCAGAGTTTGCATCACACTTATTTCCAGCATTTTTTATGGGTAGGCATCCAAAGGCCAAGCTCATCCAAACAACGCACACAGGCGAACTAGCAATCAGGTTTGGACGTAAAGCCAAGAACATGATAGAATCAACAGAGTATGAAAGAGTTTTTCCAGACGTCAGATTGGCAGCCGATTCAAAAGCTGCAGGCCGTTGGGAGTCTAATCATGGAGGTGAGTACTTTGCTGCTGGTGTCGGCGGTGCTATCACTGGTCGTGGTGCCGACCTCCTTATTATTGATGATCCTCATTCGGAACAAGACGCTCTTAGTCCTTCTGTGCTTGAGTCCCATTATGAGTGGTATACTTCTGGCCCTCGTCAGCGTTTACAGCCTGGTGGTGCAATAGTACTAGTTATGACTAGATGGTCTGTAAAAGACCTCACTGGAAAGCTACTAGAGGCCCAGGGTAAAGACGATGAAACAGATCAATGGGAAGTTGTAGAATTTCCTGCTATTATAAAAGATAAACCTATGTGGGGAAATTTTTGGTCCATGAAAGGACTACTCGGCGTTAAGGCATCTATTCCACTAACCAAGTGGCAAGCACAATGGATGCAACAACCAACAAGTGAGGAAGGTGCACTTATAAAACGTGAGTGGTGGAAAACGTGGGAGAAAAAAGAAATACCACATCTTCAATATATAATACAATCATATGACACGGCGTTCTCTGCAAAAGAGACGGCAGACTTTAGTGCAATAACAACGTGGGGTGTATTTACGCCGAAGGAAGGTGACTCGCCGGCCTTGATCTTACTCGATGCAAAAAGAGGAAGATGGAACTTTCCGGAGTTAAAATCAATTGCACAAGATGAATATAAGTACTGGGAACCTGAGGCAATCCTTATAGAAGCGAAGGCGAGTGGCCTACCGTTAACTCATGAGTTGCAAAAGGCAGGAATACCTGTTATAAATTATACACCCTCAAGAGGAAACGATAAACACTCGAGGGTAAACAGCGTAGCCCCACTCTTTGAGTCGGGAGCGATATGGGCGCCCAAAAAAACGTTCGCTGAGGAAGTGATAGAAGAATGCGCAGCATTTCCTTTCGGCGATCACGACGACTACGTGGATTCTACCACGCAAGCGCTAATGCGTTATAGACAAGGTTACTTTATTGGGTTAAAAGATGATTATGAGGATGAGGAGAGTGTCAAGATTGGCACAGGGAGAGATTATTACTAATGGGCGTAGAAGAATATAACAAGGGCAGAGAAACACCTGAAAAAAGATCAAACTTAGAAAAAATTTTTAGTGGCATTGGAAGTTTCTTTGAAAGAAGACCTGAGCCTAATCGTTCTGGTGTAGAATTATATAACGAAGGTAAAAACCCTTTGGATAATAGAGTTAATACTTGGATTCCTGATCCATTAGAATTAATTTCTCCTAAATCTTATGATTGGATGAATAGAAATGTAATGGACCCAGCTGCTAAAACAATTGGTAATTGGGCATTCAACACAGTACCTACATCTTTTAGTAAGTGGAAAAAATCTTATGAGTCTCCTGTAGGACCAATTTCAGGTGAAACTGAGAGAGACTATTTAAGACAATTAGGTGATATGGGAAAAGTTCCAATTAATACTATAGGAAATGCGGCACAATTTATACAGGAGGGTGTGCGTATACTGCCAAGATCACTTGGCCTTGATGTAGAAACAGAAGCATTGTGGAATGATCCAGAAAGACCGCCAAAACATGCAGCATGGCATAATCCACTTGGAATACATTTTGATCCAAAGCATGCTGGTATAGGTGCAACAGGATATTATCTTGATGCACTGACTCAAGGATGGTTTCCTGGATATAATGATAATCCATTAACAGATGAAAAAATATCTGGCGATATAATGACAAAATGGGAAAAGGATGCGTTCGATTGGGAAGATGGGTATCTTGGAGATCTCATAACCCCAGCAGCATGGGAAGAAATTGATGACATAATTGGAAAAGAAGTAGACCCCGATAAATGGGTAAAAAATAATCCACAAGGCAATAGAACTTTTGATGAATGGAATAATGATTATAAAAAATTTAAAGAATCTAAAAATGAAGAAATTTTTTGGAAAGAAGCTGATAAGAGATACGGAGAACAGATAGAAGATTATATTAATAAAGGATATGAAGAAGAAATGATGGATAAGTATGGATTCCACACGAATCCGTATAACGAAAAGATATGGAGTAGTGATAGTAGTGATATGCCTTATAGTAAAGATTTTGAATTTGGAGCTTTTGATCCAATAGTTGATTTTCTTGGTAATTTCAGAGATCGTAAATTATTAGATTATTCTGATCCGGAGAACGCAGGATTTTTACAGGGTGCAGATGAAATTCTACAAATGCCCGTAGAATACGGTATACCTGGTTTACTTAGAAAGAGCTTACAAAAATCAGCGCCTAGATTATATTCAGGGTTAACTAATATTAGTCCACTTCAACTTGGAGGAAAATTTAAAAGAGGAGTTGCACAATCAACTTTACCTCCATTTATTGGACAAGGACTAAATGAATATCTTGAAATGATGGACGACTAATGGTTGCAGCATTAGCCAAAGGCATTGGATCATTAGCGAAACAAGCTATTAGAAAAGGAATAAATCAAAAATCTCCTGCATACAAGTCTACCGTAGAGTACGTAGGTAATTATTTAAAAAAAAATAAGTTTGAAACTGATGATGATGTTTTAAAGTTAATGGGTAATCTTAGAAATCCCACAGAAGAAGCACGATTAACATACAAAGGCAGAAATATTTTTGGTAGGGTAAGAAATCTTATTAATAGAACTGATCTTGATGATAAAACTAAATTAGAAAAAATTTCTATTGTAGATAATTTAGCAGTGAAAAACAGGAATGCTTCAGCGTTACAACCAGGCGTTAAAGAAGGAAAAGACAAATTCTTTTATGATAAACATGTACAAGCTTTAGGCGACATGGAGCCCCATCTAAATAAAGGAATTGTAGATGCATACAGAGAAATATTTGGTGAGGGATCCACTGGAACACGTTGGGCTTTTAGAAATAAGTCGTGGCCACGCTATGCAGATCAAATTAAAAAAGACAAACCAGATCTATACAACAAATATAAGGATATAATAGCATCCACAAGAAAAGTAACAAATGAACGACAGAATAAGTTAAAAACTGGAAAAATATTAACAGGTAAAGATGATTGGAAAGATTATAAATACCAACAAGCGACTGCTCAAAAAAACAATCCTAAATTTTACGATACATTAATGAAATTTAGGGACAAGGAAAATAATCCTGGCTTAAGGAATATTTATGATGAATTAAGCATGACACAATTACATCCAGCCGGCATGTCTTTAGGAGCAGGGTCAATATCCAAAATTAAAAATCTTGGAAGTAAATACGAAATGATTCCACCTCATTTAGTGAATAAAATTCGTTATCCACAGTATATGGGCACACCACGTATGAATAGAATACAAAGTGAGATAGAACTTGGAAAAGGAGGCGAGGATGGTTTAATAGATCATTTAGTGGACAGATGGGAAATACTAGGACACAAATTTACACCTTATGGTAAAAACAAAGCCGGTGGCCAGTGGACCTATAAAGATCCAGGTAAGTTAACACAAAAACAAATTGATAAAATAAAAAACCTTGATGATAAGATAGCTATTAAAAAACAAAAAGCTGATAAGCACGGAATAGAAATTGAATTCTACAATCCTGTAAAGAAAGACCTAGATACTTGGGGGTCAAAAGATTATAATATATTTCGTTTTATTGATGAAGCAAGAAAAGGCAACCGTAAGGATGGAGGTCTAGTGGAAGGCTACGCCGGCGGCGGACTGATCAAGAAAGGAATACAAAAACTTCTTGATAGTACAACGTTCAATCAATCAAGAAGAAAATTTTTAAAACAAGCTAGCGCCACAGCTGCATACACAGCAACACCAAAGTCATTGGCCAAGCTAGCGCCGACATTGGCCCAGGCAACAACAAAAGAAGCAGCACGTTTCGCACCACCGTGGATTAAATCAATGATGGGTGTGTTAGATCAATTAAGTACAAAAAGTGGCCATATGAGTCACACCATGGCCAATGGAACAAAAATTAAAACACTTGGCGGCACCGCAGATGATTACCGTGGGAAAATGACACCTTTTGAAGTTACAAACT
>Ga0255048_10003113_pt1 | contig 10212 bp, 13 predicted proteins | sample JV7_2_2_MG_FD_183619 | JGI IMG/M metagenome (GOLD analysis project Ga0255048, IMG submission 183619) | Seawater microbial communities from Jervis Inlet, British Columbia, Canada - JV7_2_2 | ecosystem: Environmental > Aquatic > Marine > Inlet | place: Canada: British Columbia | collected 2016-10-06
TTCGGAGAAGTCTTCATGACCCGGCGTATCAAGCAGATTGATGACATGATCCTGATACGGGAACTGCATGACAGACGAAGTCACCGAGATACCACGCTGTTGCTCCAGCGCCATCCAATCCGACGTTGCATGCCGGCTGGCTTTGCGCCCCTTGACCGTGCCGGCCAGCTGAATGGCGCCACCGAACAACAGCAGTTTTTCCGTTAAGGTCGTCTTGCCTGCATCCGGGTGCGAGATGATCGCGAACGTGCGGCGCTTACTGACCTGTTCCTGAATATTGGACATAGAAAGGTATCGTGCGACGCGTTAGCTGTCGGAGGCCAGCTTTTTGACCAGCACGTCGGCATCTTCACGACCTTCCGATGCCTGGTAATAGGCCGGCCGATTGGCTACTTTGTGAAAATCTTTTTTCTTATAGAGTGCCAGTGCATGCATATTGGACGGTCGCACCTCCAGGAAAATTTCCCGCACTGACGTCGAGCGCGCGCGAAACAACAAATCATCGAGCAAGCGTTCACCGTAGCCCATCGAGCGATAGGTCGAATCGATGCAAATGTTCAGGATATGCGCCTCGCCCGCCGCAACCGACAGAACACTGTAACCGGTGACTTCACCATTGCGCTCAAGCACCATGCACTGATAGCCCGCCAACAGGCAGTCACGAAATACGCCATGGCTCCAGGGAAATTCGTAGCTGCGGCGCTCGATATCCGATACCAGCGACAGATCCTCGTGGGTCATCGCCCGAATTAAGACCTGCGCCTCATGAATCGCGGTAATCACGTCGTGCGCCCCGCAGCAACATCCATCGCCAGGCACAAGTCCTGCCAGGACTTGCGTTTCTGGGTCGGGCTGCGCAGTAAGTACGCTGGATGATAGGTAACAACCAGTGGGACGTCCCCAAGGTGATGCAAGCGGCCGCGCAGGCGGCCAACCGGCGTATCAGTCGCCAGCAATTGTTGCGCCGCAATACGGCCGACTGCCAGGATAATTTTCGGTTTGATCAATTCGATCTGCCGCTCGAGATAGCTGCGGCAGGCGGCAGCCTCGTCTGCCTCCGGGTCACGATTATTCGGCGGCCGACACTTCAGGATATTGGCTATGAAAACCTGCTCGCGACTCTGGCCTGCCGCACGGAGCATTTGGTCAAGCAGTTTCCCCGCGCGACCAACGAACGGCTCGCCGCGCCGATCTTCTTCCGCTCCGGGTGCTTCACCGATGATTAACCAGTCTGCGTCCTGGTTGCCGACCCCGAACACGGTTTGCGTCCGGCTCTGATGCAACGGGCAGCGTGTACACGCCGCTACTGTGTCGCGAAGCTGCGGCCAGCCCAACTCGCCCGGATCCAGATCCACGGGTGCTTCGTCCGCGACCGGGTCAGGCTGGTCACTGGGCACCCAGACATCAATTCCGATTGCCTCAAGATAGGCACGGCGTTGATGTTCTGTCTGGCTCATTATGGGATTCCTTCACTATTTGCAAGCCGATAGTCTGCCACGGCAGATGGCTCATTACACTCAGGGGTGCGGTACTTTGCCGACCAGGTCAGTTCCTGCAACGACGATCTGGCCCGGGCTGACGAGCACCTTGCTGGCAATCGGCAGATGCACCTCGGCGCAGCGCGTCAGACGCAGATAGGCGCAGCGTTGTCCCTGCCCCACGCGTTCGCCGAATTTGATAAATGAGCGTGGCGCCAGACCAAATCGATAACCCAGGAATTGCAGCACCACATCATCGCCCTCGTCGGTCTGCAGCCAGAGCGCGTTGGTCTCATAGTCCACCACCGTATGTGCGGTCACGGAGCGTAGATCCATGATTTTGCCTTCGACGGGAGCACGCGCGGTGTAGGTGCCGAAACTGTTTATCTGAATCCGAATTCGGTGGGCCTCGCCCTGCAGGACGCCTTTGTCGACCAGGTCGACCGCAAGCACACGCCCGTCAACCGGGCTAACCACACCCAGCGGAGCCGAAGGAACCCGGCGATGCGGGTCGCGGAATACCAGGTAGAGAACCACAAACAAGAATCCCGCAGACACAGCGAAAAATACATCGAAGAAGCGGACCGCCAGCACGCCGGCTACTGCCGCGAGCAGCAGGAAAGGAATACCTTCCTGTGCGACAAACGGGTTTCGTCTTCCTTCCACTTCCATCCACCGAATTTGAACAGCCGCGACGATCCCCTGCTTTGCCGTACGTGTCAATACGGCGCGATCGATAAAGCCACAATTCTCGCTACTTATGCTCTAGAATTCGCGCCTTACGGTTTTAGATACTGGTTACAGGACAGGGTTCATGCGATTTTCCGATTTCGGTCTGACGACGCTCAAAGAGGTTCCTGCCGAGGCAGAAATCGTCAGCCACCAGCTTATGCTACGAGCAGGCCTGATCCGTCGCCTGGCATCGGGGCTGTTCACGTGGATGCCGATCGGAGTCCGCGTGCTGCGGAAAGTCGAAGCCATCGTGCGCGAGGAAATGAATCTTGCCGGTGCGCTCGAACTGCTGATGCCTGCGGTGCAGCCTGCGGAACTCTGGCAGGAGACCGACCGTTGGGACCAGTACGGACCACTGTTGCTGCGCATGTCGGACCGCCAGCAGCGCGAATTCTGCTTCGGGCCGACCCACGAAGAAGTCATTACTGATATTGCCCGTCGTGAATTACGCAGCTACAAGCAGCTACCCATCAATTTCTACCAGGTGCAAACCAAGTTCCGCGACGAGATTCGGCCGCGCTTCGGCGTTATGCGCTCGCGTGAGTTCATCATGAAAGACGCCTATTCGTTTGATATCGATGCGGCCGGACTCGAAGAGTCGTACCAAAGAATGCATGCCGCCTACACAGCAATTTTCACGCGACTTGGCCTGAAGTTTCGGGTTGTCTGGGCGGACAGTGGCGAGATCGGTGGCAGCAAGTCACAGGAATTTCACGTCATCGCAGACTCAGGCGAGGATGCCATCGCATACAGCGACGAAGACGACTACGCGTCTAATATCGAAACGGCGGCGACTTTGCCAGCAGCCGGCACGCGTGCCGCGGCCTCGCAGCCGCTGGAAAAAATCCCCACGCCGGGTATTCGCAGCATTGATGATCTCTGCAAGATGCTGAAGATATCCGCTGCCGAGACCATCAAGACATTGATCGTCGAGGGTAACGACGGACCGGTTGCGCTGGTTCTTCGCGGCGATCACGAGCTCAATGCGATCAAAGCACAGAAACTGGCTGGCGTCGCATCGCCGCTTACCATGGCCGACACAGATAGCATCAAGAAAGCGACCGGCAGCGAGCCGGGATCTTTGGGCCCCGTCGGCATCAAGCTGCCCGTATTCTTTGATCATGCGGTCGCTGCGCTGGCCGATTTCAGTTGCGGCGCCAACGAAGTCGAGCAACATTACACGGGTGCTAACTTCGGGCGCGATCTGCCGGAACCTGAGACTGTGGACATACGCAACGTCGTGGCCGGTGATCCGGTACCGGGCGGCGTTGGCAAGCTCAAGATCGCGCGCGGCATCGAAGTTGGGCACATTTTCCAGCTCGGCACCAAGTACAGCGCCTCCATGGGCGCGACCGTCCAGGATCAGGACGGCAAGGATCGCGAAATGTTGATGGGCTGCTACGGCATCGGCATCACTCGCATCGTTGCTGCCGCGATCGAACAGAATCACGATGACAACGGCATCATCTGGCCCGAGCCGCTGGCACCGTTCGACGTCGTGCTGGTGCCGATCAACCTGCAGCGCTCCGAGATCGTTCAGCAAGCTGCTGAAGTTCTGTACGCAGAACTGCAGGAACTGGGACTCGAGGTGTTGTTCGACGACCGGGATGTACGGCCCGGCGTCAAATTTGCGGACGCGGAACTGATCGGAATCCCGCACAGGATCGTCATATCCGAGCGCGGCCTGGCCGAAGGTGAACTCGAGTACCGCCATCGCCGTGACCCGGATGCACGCAAACTGAAACGTGCTGCTGCTCTCAAATTACTTCAGGAGTAACCTGTAAGCTCCTAATTCCCTTATAATATGTCTTAGCCATGTTAATCGGACGCCGCATTTCAACGCTTTGCCTGCTAGTGCTTCTCGCGCCAGGTGGCGCGCTGTCGCAACAGGCCCTGGATCCTGAACTGCGCGAAGTTCTGCGCACCGCTGTCAGTGCGGCCGACAGTTTCGATGATCGCTTCCACGCCGAGGTCTGGCTGGTCGACATGTCCCGTCGTCTGGAACGCCAGGTACGAGATCCCGATGAACGCATACGCATACTCACGCGAGTGCACCACGAAGCCGCTATCGCCGGCCTCGAACCAGAGCTGGTGCTCGCCGTTATTGAGGTCGAAAGTAATTTTGACAGCTATGCTGTTTCCGTCGCGGGTGCGCTGGGGCTCATGCAGGTGATGCCGTTCTGGCGCAACGAAATTGGCCGGCCAGACGACAACCTTATTCGCCTCGATACGAATCTTCGCTACGGCTGCACGATCCTCAAGTTCTATCTCGACAAGGAAAAGGGTGATCTACGCAGAGCACTGGGCCGGTACAACGGCAGTCTTGGACAGCGCAAGTATCCAAACAAGGTCATCGATAAGCTCAGCGGCAAATGGTTTCAAAGCTGATCAGCAGGTCTGCTCAGACAACCGAGAAAGCTGCCACGTCCCGCCACTCCACCGTATCTTCGATCACCTCGCGTACTTCGGCCATGGGCGGACCGGTCTGCAGCCACGCACCGAGTTCGGTCAGCGCGGCCGCTTCTCCATAGGCCAGCACTTCCACGTCGCCATTGGGTAAATTCCTGGCGTGACCAGTAAGTCCGAGTGAAGCGGCTTGTTTGCGCGTGCTGTCACGAAACCAGACACCCTGCACGCGCCCTTTGATCGTGAAGCGGCGCGCTTGTACCACTACCGGGCTACTGGGGTTCGGGATCTGTATTGGATTCAGTGCGCCGCAAAGCGTCCAAAGCGCTGGCTTTGGCACTTACGGCGTCACGGCGAGCCAAGTCGTACTTGCGCTCGCTGAGAAATCCCTCCGCGCTCTGCAGATAATCGACGGCTGCCTTAAGGTCAGTTGCCGCGTGTTCTTCGGCTCCGGCCTCGCGCGCGACCGTAATGGCCATGCGCGCGTCACTCATCTCCTGCACGGGAGCAGTTTGGCAAGCAGCGACGACCAGCAGGGCTGCCAGCAGCAGGGCTCGCATAAAATATGGCTTACAGGTAAAAAGCATTGTTATTCTGATTATCCGCAACCGGTCAAAGCTACCAATAGCGTGACCATGCCGTCAAGGAATCCTGTAAATGCTGACGATTTACCACAATCCAAATTGTTCGAAATCACGCAAAACGCTTGAATTACTTAAGGAATCTGGCGTTGAGCCCACGATCGTCGATTATCTGCAGCAACCCCCTGATACTGACCGAATTTTGCGCATGGCCCGCTTGCTCGGCATTCCTGTCGCCAACCTGCTGCGACGCGGCGAGGACGCGTTCAAGAATGCGACCGACCTGCCCGACCTCGGCGACGACGCTGCTCTGGCAGCGTGGATCGAGCGCAACCCACGGATGCTGGAGCGGCCGATCGTCGTGGATGATGACAATGATCGCGCGGTTCTCGGCCGTCCACCTGAAAACGTGCTTGAGCTGGTCGACGGATGAGCGACGTCCTGGTTTTGTACTACTCGATACATGGCGCGACCGAGTCGCTCGCGCGCGAGGTGTGCGCTGGCGTTGACTCAGTCACCGGCATGGTGTCGCGGCTGCGAACAGTCCCTGCCGTATCCACGGTCGTCGAAAGTGTCGAACACGATATTCCTGACTCGGGACCGCCCTATGCGACTTCTACTGACCTGACAGAATGCAGCGGTCTGGTCATGGGTAGTCCGACCCGCTTCGGCAATATGGCAGCAGCCCTGAAGTATTTTCTGGATGGCACTGCGACCGAATGGCTGTCTGGCAGTGCCGCCGGAAAACCGGCTGGCCTGTTCACCTCAACATCGACCCTGCACGGTGGCCAGGAAGCGACACTGCTGACCATGGCAATCCCGTTGCTGCATCACGGCATGCTCATCACAGGTTTGCCCTTCACGGAAGAAGCGCTCAATACGACGACTTCCGGCGGTACACCTTATGGCGCCAGTCATGTGACCTGGAATCGCAAATCCGATTCGCTGTCGGAACATGAGCGCGACCTCGCGCGCACTTTGGGCAAGCGCGTCGCAGAGATTGCGAAAAAACTCAGCTAGGATTGTTCCAGCACTTCCTTGACGAACGGTATCGTGAGACGACGCTGCGCACGCAATGCTTCGTCGTCGAGCTTGTCGAGCAGGCCATACAGGCTTGCCATATCCCTGCGGTTACGGCTGATCAGAAACTGTGCAGTTTCGTCCGGCAGGTCGAGGCCGCGATGTCCGGCTCGTAATTGCAGGGCCTGGCGCGTCTGTTCGTCACCCAGGGCGTGCAGTTGGAATGCCGGCAACTGAGTCAGCCGGCTCTCAAGATCGGCCAACTCGAAGTCGCTGGATCGTGGCGCGGATTTCGCTGCCGCGATTATTCGACCCTCGGCCTCCAGGACCTGGTTGTACAGAACGAATAGTGCGCGCTCCCAGTCCGGGTCGCCCGACACGACATCGATGTCGTCGATACAAATCAGCGGCCGACTGGCCAGGCCGTCAAGCAGCTCCGGAGTTGCGCCATTGAACATACCAAGCGGAATGTAGACCGATTGATCCCCGGCCCGATCACAAACCGCCTGCAGCAAATGCGTCTTGCCGGTTGCGGCAGCGCCCCACAGCCAGCAACCGGTGCCCTTGCCACCGTCGGCCAGGTTCCGCAGCGCTGCGACCAGCGTTTCGTTTCCGGTCGCGAGGAAGCTCGCGAACACAGCGTGATCGGCAAGGCGTAAAGGCAGGGCCAGCTGGCTCATACGTGAATTTCGGGGTGTTCCCTGAGGTAGTGGTCATACGCGAAACGAACCACTACCGATAGCACCGCAGCCGCGGGCAAGGCTAGCAATATGCCGAAGAATCCAAATAACTGGCCGCCGGCTGCGACGGCAAAAATAATAATGACCGGGTGCAGCCCAATGCGATCGCCCACCAGTTTCGGCGTCAGGAACGAACCCTCGATAAATTGCGCAATAGTGAATGTCGCAACCACACCGATCATTTGCCAGAACGGGTTTGGATCAAGGGCGACCGTTAACGCTGCAAGGCCAATGCCGAATACAAAGCCGAGGTACGGCACAAAACTGACCAGCCCGGACACGACACCGATAGCGATCGCGAACTTGAGTCCAACCAGGCTCAGCCCGAGCGAATAGATGACCGCCAGCGCCAGCATCACGAGCAACTGGCCGCGCAGGAAAGCACCCAGCACTTCGTCGGTATCGCGAGCGACCTTGAGAATCGTGGTCCGTTGCTGAGACGGGATCAGAGCACCGAAGTGCGCCATGATCGTGTCCCAGTCGCGCAGCAAGTAAAAAGTCAGAATTGGCACAAGGAACAAGCTCAGGACCGCTGCGGCAACAGCGCCGCCCGACTTCGTCAACGACACCAGAACTGTCGCACCCCAACTGCCGGCCATGTCGCTGTAGCGCCCAAGGAACGCACCGATACCGACATCATCGCCTGCCTCGATACTCAGGAATTGCATGATCGTCGGCAACCAGACCTGCTCGACCCGGGTCACGATATCCGGCAGAGCGGACAGCAACGCCGAAACCTGCGTCTGAATCAGCGGGCCCACCAGCAAGACCAGTAAGGCGATCACCATGAATGTCAGCAGGAAGACGGCGACTACGGCCAGGCTGCGCGGCAATCTTAGTCGCTGTAGCCTGTCGGCCAGCGGATCGCCGATATATGCGAGCAATGCCGCCGCAACGAATGGCGTCAACACCGGTGCCAGCAGGTACAGCAGCCAGCCTGTCAGGGCGATGGCAACCAGCCAGTTGGTACGACGATCGGCAGACATTTATTTAGCCTCCGCTGCGGGCGCTGCGAATCCAGTTCCACACATAGTCATAGCCGCTAATGACCACGGTAACCAGCACTGCAGCGCCGAGAACGATGATCGTGATGTCGTCAGGCCAGCCATAGCCCGCCTTCGACATAACGAACACCAGGAACACGAATTCAAGCGCGGTGTTCAGCTTGCTGATTCGTGTCGGTTCGCCTTCCAGCCGGCGAACCAGGTAGTGATACATGAATGAACCGGCGACGATGACGACATCCCGAAAGATGACGATGACAGCAAGCCAGACGGGTATATGGCCGAGATAGGCCAGCGTGCCGTAGGACCACGCAAGCAATAATTTATCGCCCGCCGGATCGAGAAATGCGCCCAGACGCGTGTCCCAGTGAAAGCGTTTCGCCAGGTAACCGTCAATGCCGTCTGACAATCCGGCCGCAAGAAACAAAGCAAGCGCCCAGCCGAACTGATTGTTAATGAACAACAACAGGATGGGCAAAATCAGTGCGATTCGCGAAATAGATATAGCGTTGGGTAACCAGCTTAAGGACATCGATGAGTGACTACTTGTTTAGGGGCTGAAGAAGAATTCCAGCGACGATTCGAATGACTCCATCGAATATCGATCGCCGTCGAAGCCATTCTGCTCGATCAGGCCACTGAATCGCAATGCCTTGCGCAATCTCTCTACACCGCCGTGCGCCTCAACCCGGTACTTGACCTGGTCGCCTGCAACCTCGCTGATCGAAAAACTCTCGATCACATTGGTCTTTGCGAGCAGGTTTTGCATGGCGCCATAGGCCGCAACAGAATCAATGCCGGATACACTGAGATCAACAAACTCCACTGGCGCATTTCCTCCGATCGCAAATTCGTCGGCCAGCAGGTCGGCCACGAGACTCAGGACAAACTCCGGTTCGCCGCTCCAGGTTCGCTCATTGCTGCCAAAATAATAGCTCCAGCGATTGCGCTGACTGCTCGTCGGGCGAATCCGGCCGACCAGTATCGAATCCGCCTGATAGCGCTCGGATGCCATGAGCAACGCATCGTCAAAACCGCCCCAGATATCGCTAAAGCTCACGTTCTGCAGATCTACCGTATCCAGCAGCGGGAATAGCACCGGCAAGCCGCGGCGCTCCGCCATGTCCATAACTCTCTGCCGCAGCAAACGATTGCGATCAATTGAGCGCGCCTGGTCACGACCGCGATCGGGATCATCCGCGCCGATTATTTCACGATCGCCCTGCCCCCAGTCGACAGCAAGCCAGACCAGCGTCAACGGCCGTTCGATTCCCCATACCGTTTGTCCGGCCTGCCGCAATACGCCTTCAACGGCTTCACCATCGAATGACACCCACAGCGTGTTGTCTTCCCCAGGTCGAAACTGCATAACGTAGGATGCCGGACTCGGAAACAGTAGCTCGATCATTTCCGGGTCCACGCTCAGTTCCGAGCCAGATACGCGCAACAACACTGCAGCGAGCGCAGCCTGGTAGGCCGCCGCACGCGGATCGTTTTCCTCTTCATCCAGCGCAACCTGCGCCGTATAGAGCGTTGCAACATCGACCGCCCATGCAGCAGGCATGCCGAATACAGTGATCGCCAGCATCAGGATTGCCAGCGTTCCGGACCGGAATTTTGCAATACCGGCCAATGTCATAAATCGCGATTTCAGCAAGGGTGGTTTCCCCGTCTGTGCCCAGGCTCTATTATATCGCCGAAATCGGGCGCCGCCCGAAACTCTTTTTCGAGTAGCGATGAGCAACGAACCACTAACCTATAAAGATGCCGGCGTTGATATCGATGCGGGCAGCGACCTGGTCGAACGTATCAAGCCACTGGTAAAGCGCACCATGCGGCCGGAAGTACTCGCCGGCCTGGGGGGATTCGGCGGATTGTTTGCCCTGCCACCGAATCGCTACCGGCAACCGGTACTGGTATCCGGCACCGACGGCGTCGGCACCAAGCTTAAGTTGGCGCAGCAGTTGAACCGGCACGACAGCATCGGTATCGACCTCGTTGCGATGTGCGTCAACGACGTGCTCGTGCAGGGCGCTGAGCCCTTGTTTTTCCTTGATTATTTCGCCTGCGGCCAGCTCGACGTCGACATTGCGGCCGAGGTAATCGGCGGTATTGCCGAAGGTTGCGCACAAGCCGGCGCGGCACTGATCGGTGGCGAAACCGCAGAGATGCCCGATATGTACCCGCAAGGCGAATACGATCTCGCCGGTTTTTGTGTGGGTGCCGTTGAGCGCGTCGACATGATTGATGG
>Ga0255048_10003114_pt1 | contig 10211 bp, 12 predicted proteins | sample JV7_2_2_MG_FD_183619 | JGI IMG/M metagenome (GOLD analysis project Ga0255048, IMG submission 183619) | Seawater microbial communities from Jervis Inlet, British Columbia, Canada - JV7_2_2 | ecosystem: Environmental > Aquatic > Marine > Inlet | place: Canada: British Columbia | collected 2016-10-06
TCAAGAAAGACAAAAAGAAAGATGCCACCAGCGAAAGCGATGTATTGCTTGGCAAGGTTGTCATCGCGCTTGAGTTCCTTGGTGACCTTGGGTTGACCGGCAAGGAAGCATTTGACGAGTTCGGGCGCGCCGAAAACATTGGTTCATTTGCTGGCGCATGGCAGATGCTTGTTGATTGGAAAGATGCCGGTGCCGCAAGCCAGTAGCACGCCGCGCGAACCGTACAACAAGCGGTGGCATTGTTGGCGGTGCGGGTTGCACACCAATGCGATGAGCATGCCGGATGCTGAGGGGTTCATCACTTGCAGCAATTGCACCGCCGATGACCTTGACGTTGCTTGGCGGCGTGAGGTCAAGGCCGATGCCGTGAACCGCCTGACGCGCCGCAAGTGAGGCGACGGCAGCACCGCACCGATCACAACCAGGCCGATATTATCAAGGCACTGCGGGCGTGTGGGTGCGTGGTGCATGACATTGGCAGGCCCGTTGACCTGTTGGTTGGGTTTCGCGGCGGCACCTATCTGGTTGAGGTTAAGAACAAGGCGGGCCGGAATCGGTTGACGCCAGCGCAACACGCATTCATTGCCGCTTGGTGCGGCGGGCCGCTTTTGGTGGTGACCGATGCCGCCGATGCCGTTGAGGCAATCACAGTCAAAGCGCGATAAACTCAACGGCAAAGGATGGTGCCGCATGGTTGAGATTACCCGCAAAGGCCGCTTTGTCGTTCGCCGCGATTTCGGCGGGCCGATCATTTCGCAACACAACGTTGAGCGCGAGGCGATTGAGGCGGCAATCAATAGCGGTTTTGATAGGGCTTATGTTGATTACCCCGAGGGCATGACCGTGACGTTTATAATACCTTCGACCAAGCCGCCGACCGCACCACCGGCACCGGTTTCATTTTGGGAATGGTTGGTGGCAACCGATGGGCTTGCCGGTAACGGCACCGACAGTTCCCCGCTTGTGCCGCTGGCAGAAATAAACTTTTCAACACTTGATGTTGGCTCACCGCCAACGGTGCTGACCGTGACGGCGGGCGGTGACAATGATTTTGGCGGCGTGTCGTTCGGTGACGTTGGGTTTGAGAATGGCGTCACGTATGAAATCGTTTTTGAGCTTGGCGGCACAAATCCGAATATTGTTGTTTACACGGGCGGCGGCACGCCGAAACAAGTTGGCGGTGCTGGTAGTCGTTCCGCAATTGTCACGTCAGATGGCGGCAGTTTGGTGTTTCGTTGGGACGGCAATGTGATTGATGGTGACACGTTCACCATTGGTGCAAGGGTCACCGCGAATGTGACCGTACCGGTTGGCGTGCCCGCAAGTTTCCTTGGCACGATCCCGGCAACACTGAACCTGACGGTTGGGCAAACGTTTGTGCTGAACAACGTTTCACAATTTGTTGTTGGTGATGCGCCAATTACTATCCTTATCGGCACCGACAACAGCGGCAACGCAGTGTTTGCGAACGACACGTTGACCATCACCGGGCATGACCTGGCTGACGATACGGTGACGGTTAGCATTACCGCCGACAACGGGCTTGCATCGCCAATTGCTGAACACACGTTCACGTTGAGTGTGACCGCCGCGCCGGTCATCAGTGGCGGCGCTGACCGGTTCGCGCGCTATGCAATCGGCGGCAACAGTCTTATCAACACCGAACCGACGCGCAGTGACTTTGCGCTGAAAACCAAAATGGTTATTTTTCACAGTCATCCAGATGTTGAAAGCGGGTTTGGTGTTACGTATTCATCAATCATGGATACCTATGAGGCATTGTCACCTGACACCAAACGCATTTTATATTTGGATATTGCTGAAACGTTCCCGCCAACAAATTCAACTTGGCTGGATATTTATAATTATCTTGACACAAACAATTGGTGGGCGCGTGATGCTGGTGATGCTGGTGAAATCATTTTCAATGACGGGTTCGGGCAGAACGTTACGCACTTATCACCGGTAGGCGTTGGCGTTGATGGCAACGGCGACAACATGCAGCAATGGCATACTTCGGCATACCTTAGCGCGGGCGTACCAAATGAATTCGGTTGGGTTTTCGATCCGCTGAAATGGGATGGTGTGTTTTTCGATATAGCCGGAAGCGAACCAGATTTTTCGTTTGACATGGACCGTGACGGCGCGAGCGATAGCCGCAACGCGCAACAGAGTAGAGTGTGGCACCGGCAAGCGATGGTGCAAGCGTTTCAACGTGTGCGTGACATTTACGCCGCCGCCGGTGCGCCTGAACCTATCATCTTGGGCAACCTGGCGCGTTGGGCATTTGAATGGGAAAAGGATGCCAAGCCCGCCGGGCTATACGTTCCAGAATGGGCGGATGAAATACACGGTGGTCTGGTTATGGAAGCGGAACCGGGGCAGATTTATGCCGCTTATGGGTTTCTTTATTGGTATCCGTTCATGGGCAACCCTGGCAACCTTAGAGATTGGGACGGCAACGCTTTGCCCAACCCACAGGAAGGCGACCAGATCCGAAACACGTGGGGCAGTACATACCAGCATGTTGACCGTATGCGTTTTTATGATCCGGCGAACGGTTACTGCCAATTCAAGTCACCGACCTATTTGATTCAGGAAGCCTATGGCCCGGCACCGGATGCCGCGTGGCCGGGCGTTGAGGCATGGCACCGGGTTGGTTTTACTTTGAACCGTGTTTATTCAAATCATTATTATGATTACGGTGCGCTTGGTTTGGCGGGCACCAATACATCATTCGGGGATTATGGGCAGTTCAGTGAATATGAACGTTCGCGCGGCGGGTTGACGCCGCAAGGCCCGCCCGCATCAGCACCGCCGCCACCGCCCGCGCTGCCCGGTATCGGTCAACGGTTTTTTGAGGATGAAAGTTTGATACAGCACTTGTTGATTTGTAACGGGCACGATAACGCCAATGATCCCGCGTATGCGTTGCCCGCTGGCACTTGGCGTGACCCTGACGGCACCGACCATTCCGGCACCATCAGCATCAACAAGGGTGATGGCAAGGTGTTGCGGAAACTTGGTTGAATGGCAACACTTACATACGGCATTACTGACCGCACCGGTTTCACCACAGCGGGGTTAAACGGTAACCGTTGGATGGGTCAACAGTTCACCGAGGGTGCCGGGTTTGAATTGCGCGGCATAGGGTTTTACACCGGGCCGGGCGCGAGTTCAGACTTGTACCGCCTGGCGGCGTTTGAAGGCGGTTCAATAACTGTTGGCCCGCACAGTGGCCCAAGCTGTGATTTGCTTTGGGATTCGGGCGAACAAACCGCACCCGGCAGCAATCAATGGGTCACGCACTTGTTGCCAGGCCCAACGTATCCGACCATCACAAACAATTATCCGTTGTGGGCGTGCATGAAATCATCATGGTCACCTGATTTAGATTTCAGTTCTAATTCACTTGACGCCGGTGATTGGCAAACCGACCGAGGACGGTTCGCAAGTGATGATGATAACAACAGCGAGTTGGCATGGGCTGACCCGTACCCAACTGGTGAAACGGGTTCATTCGCAAATTTCTGGTATGCAATTCATTTGCTTTATGCTTTGCCCGGCAACCCAACAATTATGAGGCGGCGTAGATGAAAATTCTGGAATATGCACAGGTAGGTGACTCAGGTTTGAAGTTGCGCGTGTTGATAGTGCAATCAGACACCGGCGCGAATCCGGGGCAAGCACTGACCGGGTTGGGGCCGTCAAGCGCCGGGCTTATCATCGGGACCATCGCCGGGCCGGAAGCGACAAGCACGGCATACACGCAAGCCGCTGGCAATATCGAAGCAATCAGCCTGTTGGGTACGTTCGCCGCACCAACCAGCGGCAAAATTCGCTTTGGCGAGGTTGACCCGGTAAACCATGAAGGCGTGTATGAAATTCATATTGCAGATGGTCGCTTGAATATCACAACACCGACAACATCGCGTTCACTTATCGTTTCAATTCAAGGCCCGGAAGCGTTAGATATTTTGGCTGACAGTTTCGTTGTTTATCAAAATGTGATGGATGAGGCTGACGTTACAAGCGGCGGCGAAACCGCCATTGAGAACAAAACACTGCCGACGCTTGCACAATTGAATGCACGCACTGACCCGGTTGCGTTGGCCGATATAAACAACGCACTGGTGCGCGACAAGTTGACGTTGCTGGTGGTAAGCGATGATAAAACGTTCACGCTTTCGGGCGGGTCAACCAATGATGGCGAGTATGCTGACCGTTACGTGATGATTGTGACAAACGCCGGGGTTATTCGCGGCGGTGATTTCTGCCGTGAGTACACCGGCAGCACCGGTTCAATGGTGCTTGATAATGACCTTGACGCCACACCGGTTGGCGGCGGTTCTGATGACGTTGCGTTGATTACAATGCTGCGCCGCCCGCCGTCAGCGAAAGGAATACGCCGGGCACTGGTAGACAACACGGCGTTCACTGCAACCACATCAATTGTGGAATCGGATGACGCTTACCTTGCTGGCTTGCCGTCAGGCCGCTTGGTTGGGCGTGCCGGGCAGTTTCTTGAAGGGTCAACCGCTGAGGGTCAACCATTTTTTGTGACCGGGCACACGCTTACAGGCGGGCGCGCACGGTTGACGTTGGCGTGCCCGGTTGAAAACAATGGTGCGGTTGATCTGACCGCCGTGTTGGAAACCGCGCCGTCAGACAATGACGTTTTTGTTTTGGTTGGGTGAGGTATAAACCGATGGCCGTTGTACTGAATAGAGCGACAAAGCAACTAAGGCGTTCTGCTAATACGCCTGACTTTCCTGTTGCTGATTGGATTCATTCACCAGACCTTGCCAGCGTGACCGGGTTTGAGTCTAAGTATTGGATAATCACCGGTGACGTTGTAACGCTAATGGATCAGGTGGCCCGTGATGCTGTTGATGCTGCCGAGGCGACCGCCCAAAAAGACGCGGTGGCAGATGGGTTGGACAGAACCAATGAAATGCTTCCAGCGTTGGCAAAAGCGTTGCTTGATGAAATAAACATTTTACGTGCTGCCGCATCATTGCCCGCCAGGACGGGCACCGAGTTAAAGGCGGCTGTTAGGAGCAAACTGTAATGGCATCCGGGAACACGTTATTGATTCTTTTGCCGCTGGCAATTGAGCCGCTTGGTGATGCAACGCTTGATTTCAGAAACAATCATCCGGTTTTGGATTTCGATGACACCACCAACGAAACGGCGGTGTGGTCTGCGGTCATGCCTAAGCATTACGCGGGCACAACCGGCGTGACGGTTTACTTGTACTGGTCACACGCGGCGATTACCGGTGATGTGGATTGGGACGCTGAGTTTGAGCGCATCGGTGACCAAGTGCTTGATGTAGATGGTGATTCATTTGCTGCGGCGAATTCTGTGAACGCCACAACGGTTCCCGGCACAACGGGGCACGTGGATGTTGTCAACATTACGTTCACCGATGGCGCTGACATGGATTCTTTGGTCGCTGGCGAGTTGTTCAGAATCAGAATCACCCGAGATGCAACCAATGATTCAGCAACAGGTGATGCCGAGTTGCACGCAGTTGAGATACGCGAAACCTAATGCCCATCTACATCAATGCAACCGGCGAGTATCTACAGCGCACCGCGTCATTGCCTGACTCAGAAGTATTCACAACGTGTTTTTTGTGCAGGGTTGTTGGATCGACCGCAACCGCAACCTTGGTTGAAATTGAGGATGAGGTTAGCAAGAAAAACCGCATTGAGGTTTCATCTAACGGGCATGTTTTCCCGTCTACCGAGGGCGAGGACGGCGGCGCGATGGATCAGGTTAGCGATGGCGCGACGTTTTGGGTTGCGATGGTCTGTGACAGTGCAGGGTTTAACGGGCAATGGGGTTATTACGCGGCAACGCCGCAAGCCGCATCATTAACAAAATCCGACACGCTGACCAACACGGCATTCACCGCCGCAAATCTTACCTATGGTCACGACAGTGGTTATTGCGATGCTGAATTTTCATGCATCAAAGCGTGGGATGCCGTTTTGACTGAGGAAGAATTATTCGCAGAAATGAAACACATGTGGGCACCCGTTCGGAGCGCGAACTTGCATCTGTGGTGCCCGTTAATTGATGAAACTGATGTGCGCGATTATTCGTCGCAAGATAGACCATTGACTAAGGTTGGGTCACCGACCGAGGCCGATTTTTTCCCGTGGGGTTACAACCATCAGTTGCCTATCATCGGCGTTCCGGTTCAATCGGTTGACGTTCAGGATGACTTTTCTGCGGCGGGCACCGCGTCAGCGGTGTTCACACCCGGCGTCACTGTTGATGGCAACGTTTCTGGTGATGGCGCACCCGCCGCAACGTTCGGTGCTGGTGCCGCTGGCAATGCTGCCTTGGTTGCTGACGCCGCACCCGGTGCCGTTCAATCTGCTGCCGTTCAAGCGGTCGCCGCGTTGTCTGCCGATGCTGCGCCCGCTGAAAGCGCGGCGATGGCCTTGCGTGTTTCCAAGTCTATTGCTGCTGACGCTGCGCCAGGCGCAACGCACGCCGCTGTTGCCACCGCCAACGCTGATGTGTCTGCGGCGGGTAGTTCCGGCGTTGTGATGACGGCGCACGCCGCTGGTGCGTCAATCTTTATTGCCGCCGCAACCGCCGGTGAGGCGATGGGCGCGGTTGCCAATGTGTTGGATTCAATCACTGCTGACGCCGCGCCTGGTGAACTGTTCGCCGCCGCCGTCACTACGCTTGCGGCAATGGTGGCAGACGGCGCACCCGCTGAGTCTATTTCATCAACTGTCACGGCGCTTGCTTCTATTGCTGCCGACGCTGCGCCAGGCGAATCATTCACTGATGTGTTGACCGCTATTGCGTCGTTTTCTGCCGATGGTGCGCCCGCTGAATCTGTTGCTGCCGCCGTGACTTCACTTGCGGCGTTGCTGGCAGATGGCGCACCGGGTGATGCATTTTCTGAGTTGGTGGTAGAGTTCATCCCACCGGATACCATGTTCGTTGTGAGGCAACGCCGTTAATGTTTCTCAGAACGTCACCGATGGGCTTGCAAGCACTTTCCTTTGCCGCTGGCGCGGCGGCGCAACGCACATCAGATATTGCTGCCGACGCTGCGCCTGGTGACGCGTTTGTGCCCGCCGTGACTGTCAACGGTGCCATTGCTGCGGGTGCAACTGCCGGTGATGGCGGGTTTGGTGAGTCTGTGCAAGGTATCGCGTCACTGATTGCGGCGGCGAACGCTGGTGAAAGCATGGCAGCGATTGCAACCGCCGCCGCACAAATGGCGGATGAGGCAACCGGTGGTGACTCATGGCAAGGCGCTGACCCGCCCGCCGATGAGGTTGGTTTTATTAACGCGCAAGGCGTGTCAGCGGAAGTGATGAACGCAGCGGCGCAAATCGCTGACGCCATTGCGGAATCGGTTACGGCAAACGCGGCAATGAGTCATGCGTTGAACGTACCCGGTGCGGTTGCTGCTGATGGTGCGCCCGCTGATGCTTATACAACGTTGCTGAATGCTGTTGCCATTCTTGTTGCGGCGGCAACTGCTGGTGCGGCGTTCAGTTCTAGCGTTGCGAGTACGGCGGCAATTGTTGAGGCGGCAACCGCCGGTGCTACATTTGCAGGCCCGCCGCCGGGCCGATTGATTGCGGCATCAATTGAAATAGGTGGTTGAGCGATGAGTTGGGAAAATAATCAATTCAATGAACCGGGCAATGTGGCCGATGACCCTGGCAACGTTGCTTGGTTGATTTCTTATTGGCGCACGGTGCCTTGTTCGTCAGGTTGTCGTGGCAACTATCAGTTGCAATCACGCCAATTCGATCATGTTGTACATGGCGCAACGCGCGAGGAAGCACTCGCAAAGTTTCAAACCTACGTTGACAACCAACGCGAGGGCGGTTTTAACGCCGGGCTAAAAAACGTGACGCTGTTTTTGTCAAAGATAGATACCGCCGTTCGCATTTCAGATCACACCGGAGCAATTATCAATGACTGAACTAATTGCCGCTGGCGGTTGCTATAACTCAATGAGATACGGGCGCGACGGTGCCGGTGCCGGTGCGCGTGATTGGGTTGCCGCACATAATACTGCCGCCACGATGCACCACCAGGAAGTTTTGATTCTTGCGGTATCGCTTGACGGCGATGATATGAATAATGCCACAAGCGCAACATTCAAGATTCAATGGAGAAACAAAACGGATGCGGGGTCATGGACTGACCTTGCTGCAACCGGTGAAATCAAATGGTCATCGTCAAGTGACTTAACCGATGGCGCAACTGTTGTTGCCGCTGAGGATAGTGGCGGTGCTGTTGTAAACTGTCTTACTAAGGCAACGGTTCATGAAGATGGGGTGGAAACTGAGGGTAAGAACGGAATCACTAAAACGGTAACGCAAGATAAATTTATTGACCTGCAATGGGCAATTGACTTATCGGGCGCAGACCATGCCAATGCTGATGAATATGAGTTCCGTATTACAGAGTCAGGCGGCACCGTTATTGGCACAATGTTGGATGTGTTGACGGTTGTGACGGCGGGCAAGATCGACGGCACCACAAAAGATGCAGACCGCACATCGGCGGTTGTTTCTGTTCAAGTCACGGCGTTCCTATCTGATGAAGGCACACCGCCCAAGCCAATAGGCGAACCCGTTGCGCAACTGGTTTCATCCGGTTCAGATGGCACATACAGTTTGCTTGAGGGCATTGTTAGTGGCAGCAAGTATTTTTTGGCGTTTTACAAAAACTCAACAGCATCACCGCCGGTGCATTTATCTGACGGCACGCCAGAAGTCACCGCCGTTGACCGCTGATGGCAATTCAAGACGGCGCATTAAGAACTGAGGCCGAAAAGGGCACGGGCAGCGCGCAAGATGGCGCGTTAAGAACTGAGGCAGAAAAGGAGGAATCAGGGCCGCTTGCCGTTGGGTTTTCTGCTGACGGTACGCCCGCCGCCGTCATTGCTGCCATTGCTGCCGCCGTTGGCAATCTAAGCGCCGACGCCGCACCCGCTGCGGTGTTGTCTGCCATTGCCAACGCTGTTGGCGCATTCACTGCCGATGGCGCGCCCGCCGCTACGGTTTCCGCAATCATCACGGCAATTGGTTCGCTGAGTGCCGACGCCGCACCAGGCGAAACGCACGCCGCTGTTGCTGGTGTCAACGCACTGATGCTTGCCGATGCCGCACCTGGCGAAACGCACGCCGGTTTGGCAACTGTTTTGGCGGCGCTATCTGCTGACGGTGCGCCTGGTGCCGTGTTCGGTGCCGTGGTTACAGTGTCAACGGTGTTTTTCCCGTATCATGTTTCAAAACGCAATTTGACGTTGCTGAGGATGTAAGACAATGGGCAGGATGGTAATACAGTCAATTGATGACTTGGCGCTTGGCGCTGATGCAACGCAAGACATTTGGAGCGTGATTGCATCGGCAACGTCAAGGATAAAGTTGCACGGTTTTGAATTGACCAGTGCCGACCTTGTTGCCGAGTTGATAAGCCTGACACTCAAGCGGATCACCGCTGCCGGTACTGGTGGCAGCGCGCCCGGCACCGAGGAATTGCTTGACGAGGAATTTTCAGCGGTCACCGCAACGTTCAGGCAAGGCGACACTACGCCGGGCACACCTGGCGGGAATTTGAAAGGGTTTCAGTGGGAGCAACTTGGGCCGGTTGGTCATTTGTACACGCCCGAAATGCGACCAAAGGCAAAGGTGTCTGACGGTTTCGCTTTGGTCTGCAACACGGCGTTGACGGCGACCGTTTCCGGTTGGGTGTGTTGGGAAGAACTTTAACCAATGCACGTATATCGCCGCCCGCCTGATTTTAGGCGTTTCCCGTATTCGGTTGTTTACGGGCCGATCACGCCGAGTGGCGATGCCACCGGGGCAATTTCCGAGGATGGCGCACCCGCCGCAACGTTTGGTGCTTTGGTCACTGTTGCGGCGGCGGTCAGTGCTGACGGCACGCCTGGTGCGGTGATTACTGCGCACGCTGGCGGCAGTTCAATTTTTGTTGCCGGTGCCACCGCTGGCGAAAGCATTGACGCTGTTGCCGCAATCATTGAGTCACTGACCGCCGATGGCACGCCTGGTGCCGGGTTTGATGCTGCTATGGCGGCGTTTGCCGCGTTGTCTGCTGACGGCGCACCAGCGGCGGCGTTTGCCGCGTTGGTCGCCGCTTCGGCGTCATTCAATGCCGATGGTGTGCCCGGTGAAACGTTTGCCGCTTCGCAG
>Ga0255048_10003115_pt1 | contig 10211 bp, 18 predicted proteins | sample JV7_2_2_MG_FD_183619 | JGI IMG/M metagenome (GOLD analysis project Ga0255048, IMG submission 183619) | Seawater microbial communities from Jervis Inlet, British Columbia, Canada - JV7_2_2 | ecosystem: Environmental > Aquatic > Marine > Inlet | place: Canada: British Columbia | collected 2016-10-06
CCGCCCCACTTCGCTCGAGTGTACGCCTCGGAGCGCATGTAGGCGTCGTTGAACGTCGGCTTGCTGGGCACCGTACCATCAGCCTGCGTGTAGGCCACCAGCGGGTGGCTCTGGTGGAAGATGGTCACCGACTCGTCCAGCACGACCTCCTCGGTGGCCAGAGCCACGCGAGCCGTCCAGTCGTTGTCCTCGAATGCGATGCCCTTCAGGTACTCCTCGTCGAACTCCGGGCAAGCCTCCCGCGGGGCACGCACGAACCAGCACATCGGGAACAGCCGCTTCTTGTGCAGCCACATCTGGCCGGTGTCCATGTCCATCACGCGGGGCACCCACATCGCACGGGGATGCTTGCGGGCCTGGGTCAGCGTGTGCGGCGGGATGATGCAGTCGGAACTGAGGAAGGTGATGTGGTCGCCCCTGGCCTTCTCCAACGCGAGGTTGTTGACGTAGGCCGGGTTGTTGTGGCCGTTGATGTGGTGGGTGGCTGGGTGGGCGGTGAGGGTATTGGTCTTGATCCAGCGCACCTTATCGTGATCCCACCAGTCCGGAGTAGCGGGTTCCAAGACCGGCTGGTTGCTCCCGTCGTCCACCACGATGACCTCGCAGTCCTCGAGGTCGTTCTTGAACAGCGCTCGCAGCGTGTTTTCAAGTACGTGGACCGGCCGGTTGTAGACCGTCAGGATGATGGAGTCTCTCATAGGCCGTCGCCCCCGTTGAGAATCTCAAGCTCTGTTCTGATGTCTCTCAGCACTTCCACAATCTTCTTACTCCAGGCATCACCAGGGAAGTAGACCGGAGGGTCGTCGCCCTCTTGGCGCTCAAAAGTTATCGGATCGCCAGGGCTCATCTGTTTAGAGTCACGCACGGATATACCTCGACTGGAAGATGGGTTCGGCCTCTTCCTGCTGACGCTTGTACGGTGAGAACTCGTCGGGCTCAAACTGCGCCTGCGGGGCTCGAGAAATCACACAGTCCATCGTCGCCATCGCAACCACATCGGCGCAGTCGTCGTAACGCAGAGAGTTCTTCTTGCCCATCGGACGCCACTGACGGGCCTGTCCAAGAAACTTCTCCAGGAAGTCCTTCGGGCAAGAATCGCAGATCAGGAACTCGTCATTCTTGGCCTTATTGGCAAGTTCAGCAAACCGCACGTTCTTGCCTGAAGCTCGATATGACCCCTTGAACTCCACCCAACGCAGCTTCACACCGTTACGCCGCGCCGCACGCCGCATCGACACCTGACGCTCGGAATTGCTGAACCCGTAATACTCCTCGAAGAACATCGCGCCTGGGTACTGACGCAGCAACTCGCAGATCGCATCGTCGCCAGCCTCCGGTGCCCACTCCTTCGACGCTCGACCATTAAGAAGGATGATCTCCTGGCGCTGGCCGTTGGCTCGCACCTTGACCGCGGCAATCGCCCAATCGTCCTTGGTGCCGTCCATCCGGCGCTTCTCGCCAACACCGTCGAACGACCCCACCTTGGCCGGCGCGGGATCCGAGAGCACAAAGATACGGCCAACGCCCTTGGCCTCATCACGGCTGATGAAATGCTCGCAACGCTCCTGATCCCACGGCTTCTCACCCGCAGGGCTGGGATCGTTCATCATCTGAGGACCGAAGTTCGGTCCCATCGCCCGCCGGCGGATCTCAATCTCGCGCTTACTGTAGAGGACCGGCACACCCTTGTAGTCCGGCTTGCCGTCGGTCTCCAGCGCCGCACGAACCATCGACACCCACTGCTTGTCCTTGATCCACTCGCCCGTAATGTCGTTGATGTCCCAGCGAGTCGCAGTGCCACGAATCTTACACCCAGGACGCCTCACCGGCATGATCGTCGACTGCCACCAACTCTTGACCTTCGGGAGTTGGGAGTCCTCGATCGTGTTGCGGCCAATGATGTCGTCCGGCCGAATCGACCCCGTGATGTGGACCCCAGTGATCTCAGCACCCGTGGACTTGCCCAGTAGCGTCGGCTGACGATCGTAACGATCTCGAGCCACCGTGAACTGGTTCACCTTCAACCAACGACGCTGACTGGACGAAGGGCACAACTGAGGCACCAACGCACGCAACTCCTTGTTCTTCTGGAAATGCGTGCCCACCTCCTCAACCAGTTTGCAAGCCTCCTCGTCAACCGCGTGCAACACGAGATGCGTCTTGTTCGGATCACGTACGATGTGACGCACCAGATCAGCCGCCTGAATCGTCGTCTTATAATGATCGCGGGCCGCCAGCAACACCAGAAAGTCGTCGTCCTCGTGAGCAACAATCCACTCGCAGATCGGCTTGTGGAACGCCTCCGTCAACAGGTCGTAGCCCAGAATCTCGGTCGCTCCCCAGTACAGATCCTCGCAGAAACGACGCACACGCCGAAGACGCTCCCGCTCCTTCGACTCCGCGGCCGACCTGATGAGAGGGTCGGTCATCTACTCATTCCACTCCGACGCTGGAAAGTTCCACCGGACAACCTGCCCAGCGTAGTTCCCGGGATCCAGGAAATCAGAGGACACCAACTCGCGCCATGCAGGCCAGCCTAGCTCATCCCTGAGTTTCTTGGCCCTGGCCTTCGCCTTGTCAAAGTCCGCTTGGCGGTAGAAACGGTGACGATGGCAGGAAGCGAAGTAAGGCTTCCTCGCCTGACCGCAGGCGCATCGGAAGGGCTTGCGCTTGCACTTCAAGGCTTCGCCTTCTTGGCAGCCCTCATCGCCGCTATCGCCTTCTTGCTCAAAGGCACCTTCGGAGGATTCGGACGCCGCGGTAACCGAATAGGATCCCCAGGACCAGGAACCCGTGCCGCAGCAGCCGCCCGTGCTGCCAACATCGCTGCCTTCGCCTCCTTACTAATCGGTGGAGACGCCGCAGGCTTTAACTTCTTTGCCATCTCAACTCCAGTGTTTCTAGAACTGCAAAAATTGATTCGTGGGGTCTAATGAGTAATGCTCATCCACCGCCGGGGCCAACCTACCCCCACTACCCCCTCACCCTCGAGTCACGCTCACCAGTCATCGCTCACCACCTCAGCGTCGATCACGCCATCGTCCACCGGCCAGATCGCTTGAGCCAGGTCCGCAACTCGTTGGGGGGAGTGTCGAACAGCCCACCTTAGTATGCGTGCGAAGGATCGTCGGCGTCGTTGCCTTGCACGCTCAAGGTCCAGCGCGTGGACTCGGTGCTCCACTCCATCGCCGGCCGGCGCGTTCTCTCTAGCTTTCCTCGCCCACTCTAGAGCTGCCAAACTGACTTGGCCTGTTTCGTCATTGGCGATCGCATTAAGTAGGGGTTGGATCGCTGCTTTGTCGATCCGTGAGGCTTTATCCAGCAACTCATCCCGTCTTCGGGTTAGGGCGCTTGCCACGCTACTATTCGCTACCAATCGACCGTGTGCTCTAGACGGGTTGGTGTCCTTGTATCCGGACCGCCTTACTAGCTCGGCCCCGCTGGCGGTTGGGTCGGCCGTTGCTGCCTCTACAAAGGCTTTTTGCTTGGAGTTGAGGCCGTTTGGCGGGTCTGGTAGTGGAACATCGGCGTGACATTCTGGACACGTGAGGCACGGGCCTTTGGGCTTGGGCTTACGTTGGGCGTTGCCGGCCATGTCAGAAGGGTAGCATGAAACCGGGATACAGGGGGCTTGGTAGTAGAGGCGTAGCGCGGAGCCCCCCCACCCCCCACGGGTTTTGTGGGTGATTGGGAGGCTTTCGGGGCGATGCTTTGTGTCCTCGCCCACGGGCTACAGCTACGCGGGGTACTGACCGGCTTGCTGTTTTCGACTGTCCGGCTGTCTCGTTGCTCCGTTGTCTCTCAGAGTCGTTCCCGGCTAGGCCTACTGCCCGTCCCCGACGGTTTGCAGTCTATCACGGTTTTGGGGTCTCGTGCACCTTGCTCTATTCATTGGACATTGAGCGAATGTTGTGTTCGTGGTCGATTTGTCTTGCATTGTCGTGCTAGGTGGTATACATTGTACTCGCACTCGCAAATAACCCATGGAGGATAGCATGAAGACATCGACCGACAGCAACCGACCGACGTTCCGCCGAGGCGACCGGGTCCGCGTCCAATTCAACGCGCATACCGAGGACGGCCGCTGTACTCACGATTCCAGCCACGGCCTAGTCGAAGTCCGGCTCGACCCTGAGACGCCATTCGGGATCCGCTATCGCTACCCGGCCGAGGTCGGACAGTTGACTCTGCTCTCCAGATTTCATGCCGATGGTGAGGTGACCCGATGAGGCAGAGCAATAGCTGCCGCGGTTGCCCGATCCGTGCCGGGGATTCCGTTACGGCCGAACTCCGGGAATGGCACGACGGATCGCCCGTTGCCAACTGGCCGCAACCCGAAAACACTGGATTGGTGCGCTGTCTCGAACGTCAATCCGGGCTCGTTTACGCCGTGATTGAGTACCCCAGCCGCGTAACCCGAGAACTGACCGACCGCTTGACCAAGGTGGAGGTGACCCGATGAACTACACCGAACGAGTTGCCGCGAACCTGGAAGGAATGTCAGCAGTATCTACGGGCGCTTGCCCGGGCTGCGAGGAATGCCGCGATTTGCTGGCCCCCGATACCCCGATGGAAGAATTCGAGGAACTATGGTCCAGCGGCGTGGCGCACGACGAAGGCGGGTTCTCGGGGTCCGGCTGCGGTATCTGCGGAAACCCGCTCGGGAACACTCTCTACTCGTGGCACTGGATTGACTCCGATGGGGCGCTCTGCCACGAGTCCGATGCCTGCACGGATTGCGTCCACTACCTGGCAAACGGCGACATTCCCCAGGAAGAGGTGACCCAATGAGCCATTTTTACGGAACCCTGCAAGGCGCTCGCGGCCAGTCTACCCGATGCGGTCACAAGTCTACCGGGCTCACGACGGTTGCCGCGAGCTGGAAGGGCGCGATCCAGGTCTTTCTGGGTCACAACGAAGAAACCGGCGAGGATACTTACGAGGTCCGCGAGATCCCGTGGCAAGGTGCTGGCGTTTCCCGTGTGATCGCATTCGGCGTGATTGGCAAGGGGGAAAACAATGATTCCGATTGAACGCGGTGACCCGGTGTCCCGCCGATCCGATGGAAAGGCTGGCGTAGCGCTACGGCCGTCGATAACCTCCCACTCCGGGTCAGGCTGGATTGTCCTTTGGCCTGAAGAGGGGAAATCATACGAGCCCGAAGAGAACCTGGAGCGCCAGCCGCAAGAGTCAGACTGGTCGGAACGATGACTCCCGCCACGATCAAACGCAAACGCCAAGCCCTAGCTTTATCCCGCGCCGAGCTGGCCGCGCTCCTCGGCGTTTCCCCTGTCACGATCGAGAAATGGGAACAGGGGACGCGTCGGCCGTGCTGTCAATTCATGCGCGAGGAGCTGGAATATCTGCTAGATGGAGGGAAGTGAGATGCGATTGTACAGCGACCCAGAGCGAGAACACGAGACACACGCGCTGCCCGACGTGGAGGTATTCCGCATGACGGCCTCAGACTTCATCAACAGCGACGAGGGCTCTTGGATGCACGAGCGCATGTCCGACGACCTTGACGCGGACGCGGACGCTCTGGCCGGTTTCTACTACTGGTACTGTTTCCCGGGGTGCATGCCCGAAGGCGACCCTATTGGACCTTTCCGCCTGCAAGAGCAAGCCATCGAGGATATGCGAGACAACGCCAGCTAACCCCCGGGCCGGGTCTGGGGATTTACCCCGATCCGGCCCTTTCTGCGTCCAATCCGGGTCCACAGGATCGCCCCTGTTCGACGATCTCCGGTCGGGCCTTACCCTGGGTCGCGGGATTCTCGCCCCCCATGTACGCCACCAGATCCTCGAGCCTGAGGCACACTAGCCATTCTTTCCTATCCCCTCGAAAGACCACCGCGGCGTTGTCCTGAAGCCAGTCATAGATCCGCTTGAATCCCGATGCGCGTCGCTTGACCTCGATCCTGAGTTCGTCGTCCGGCGGGCCAGCAATCACATCTCCGCTGTAGTACCCGCCGGCAGCCCCACTCAGCGGGACCCGGCGAGCCTTAATCCCGGCCGCGAGAAACACCTTGACCACTTCGCGCTCACCGATCGATCCCTTGATTCTGCTGCCGGCGGCTTTCATGGCTTTATCCTACACCGATCGCGTCGCCGGTCGCCCCTTTAATCTAGAGCGTGTCCCTTAATCCCTCGCTCGCAGGAACCCCTTACCCAGGTAAGTACAACTGGCCTCGGGGGTTGGCGCCCCGGTTCTCTCTCAGGTATTCCTTGGGCAAAGGGGGTAGGAGGATTCCGCATCCTCCCGGGTGATCCAGGTCAGTCACCCACCCTGAGAGAGACTATGGTAACGGGCAGCGATAGGTTGCGTTCACTTTTAATCCCGAACGCGCATTCTCTGCACTCTGGCAAAGGGGATGGGAAAGAAGAAAGGCCCCCAGGTCGGCATTGGTATGGCGTACCGGGAGCCGAGGCCTGGAGGCCCTAAGAAGACTAGTTCTAGCCCGACACGCCATGCCTTCATGGAATCACGAATCGCGGTCGCTGTCAAGGGGAAGTCGATCTACTTCACAAACCCAGCGGTCACAGTCCATTCTGAAGTGATTCGGGATGCTGAGACTGGCCCTGATTACGCGGAAGCCTAACTCCGACGCGACAAACTTGTCGAGCATCTCTCGTTCACTCTGGCGCTGCTCCTCATGCGGCCACGGGAATCTCTCGTGGATGGCGCGGTTTCGCTTAAAAGGCCCCCATTCTCGCAACACATCCCGGCTGATTTCAATCTCCTTCAAGACCGATCCCGCCCGTCACCGAGAGAAAGCGGGCCGTCGTTGTAGGACTCTGCAGGCTCCTTGGCCTTTTCGATGCAGCAGGTCTTGCAGGCCCAGAGTGGGCCGTTGTGCATTCCGATGACTCGCATCTCGTCGCCGCAATTGGGGCACTTGGGCTTCATCGCTCGCCTCCCTTCTCAATCTCCAGCATCAGGCTCACCAACCGCGCCGTGGTGTAAAGCCCCTTCCCGGCCCGCCAGTTGTAGATTGTGTGCTTGCAGACGCCGACAGCTGCAGCCATCTCGATCGTCGACATCTTGGACTTGCCGAGGATCGTGCGGATCCTCTGGCGGTTGGCCTCGACTCGAGCCGGGATCTGCATCCCGCGGAACTTGTCCTTGGCTTCGTGGTCAGTCGAGTAGCGGCGTCTCTTCTGGCGTCGGCCGGCAGTGGAAGCAGTCACAGGTGAACCCCTTTCTGGACCGACCGTGTCGTTTGTGGGTTTCGATCATCTTGCGTGCTTGGGCCTCGGTGGGGATGTTGGTCTTGATCTTCGGTGGCCGCTTCCAGGTCTTTGCGGGGGGTTCATCTTCGCGGTTCAAGCGCCTGACTCCTCGTAATACTCGTCTGGCGTGAAGCACGCGCACCCACCTAACTCGAACAGGTCCGGCTGGCGGGTTGCGGTCGGCTCCAGGAACTCCTCACGGAACCGCTTCAGCGTCAGCGGCAGCGTCTTGCCACCGCGCCGGTCCCGCAGGATAGACACGTCCTTGCCTATATGGGCGCGTGTCTCTAGTTCCTTCGCTTCGTGGTAGGCATACCGACCTGGCATGGTCTTGAACAACAAGGCCCACTGGCCTTGACCGGCCTTGATACACATCCCGCCGCAGTTGTTGTGCTGGAACCCGAGACCGTACAGTCTAGGCGGTTCGATGCCGTCCGCCTTCACCTCTCGCAGCATGTCGGACTTACTGATCGACTCCTCGGTGAGCGGACCCGCCACGGTGTACGGCTTCCAATACTTGCGAGAGCGTTCGAGTCGGTTGATCTCTGTCCAGTCGATCCCGATGTAGACCGTCGTCGTGGCAGGGTCACAGTTCGCATTGATCCACTTGCGGAGCAGTTTCCGCTTCAGGTGGTAGCTGCACGGGTCGGCGAGAGTGTTGCCGATGAGTTTTACGTCGCGGAACACTTGCCAGGGGTCTCGACCGTCTTCGAGGCGTGTGATCGTGACGCCCCACACCCGCTCAGTGTCACCAAGGAATCTGTAGAGGTCCAGGTCTTCCATCTTCGTGTCTGCGAACAGCAGGACCAGGCCATCTCGACCGTGCTCCGCAATGACCCGCTTCATGGTCACATAGGAGCCGACGCCACCAGAGAGACTGACAACGTGCTTCAAAGCCCAAACTCCTCGTAGAAGTCGCCAATGTCCAGCAGCATCGACTCGCGTCGGTCGATCTCGTGGCCGACCAGCTCGTAGCCTACCTCGATAGCCAGCCGCCACAGCACGCGGGTCCGCCAGTCGGTAGGGTGGATCGTGACCGCGCAGGGAGGGTGGTAGGGGCGGCGGGTCATTTCCCCTCTCGGCGCGGCGGTGGGCGTGGAAGGAGTCGAACCCTCATCTGTCGGGTTAGAAGCCCGGTGCTCTATCCGTTGAGCTACACGCCTATTGAGATCCCTACGCTCAGCATCAGGAAGTATGGTCAGCGACCGACCATCCTCTAAAACAATGTCACCCACGCCGCCGTGCCCGCAACAAGACTCAGTGGTGAAGATGCCGCCATGGTTCAGAGCTTTGACAATCGGGACAATGCACTCGTCAACTGTGACCCTTCCACCAATAGGGAGGTCAAGCGCGACAAGGGTGCCGTGCTTACACATTGCTATCACTCCCCCTCTCGGCGCGAGAGCCTGTCGCGGACCCAGCCTCGCAGTATCGACGCGCACTCTTCCGGCGTGGCGTGCCCCCATGTGAACCCCTCGAACATGACTGCGATGGTCTCGACGGTGTCCGCTCTAACGGTTGCGATCTTACGAATCCGTGCGGCGGCGAGGCGGTATCGACGCGAAGCCTCCGCGTTGCGCCCTACGTCAGCACGGCCGATGAGGAACTGCGCTAACTCCTCGTCGCTCTGCACGTCAGTCAGGGTGGGTGAGTCGCTCGGCGTGGCGGTGGGGACCACCCGATAGTTGCCAGCGGCGAGGGCGGGCTCTAGTTTGTGGCTAGGATGTAACCGCGTGACAGGACCACACATCTCTCCGACTGTCTCGTCCTCTGGGTGGTCTCCAGGGCGCGCTCGCATATGCCCACCGTCGTGCATGTCCGGCGGGTCGTACTCGCCGCAGCCTTCGCAGCGCCATGTAGCGGGCTGTGTCGGGTCTGGTGGAGGCCCGTCGCTGGGCTGGGGGGTGTGCGGTCGGCCCAACTCGTCGAGATCCTCGTCCCCCAGCAAGTCTTCGCTCAGGTCGCTCATGTCTTCGTCTCCCCCTCCCCGCCGAGGCGGTCGAATCTATGGCGAAGATTATCCAGGGCAACTGCCAGTTTGTCTTGAGGCAGAAGCGATTGGACTTCGATGAATTCCACAACCTCTCGGTAGACTTTCTTCTCCCCAGCAGCGCGACCGGCGGCGAATCCCACCTTGCGAGCCTCGTCGTACATGATGCACTCGGTAACCGGGTAGCCGCAGTGTTCAATCTCTTCCTCCCGGTCACTCTCGCCGGGAGTCGCCCCCGCTGAAGTTACTCGGGTGCAAGCCTTAGTATCGTCCGGTGAACCGGCTCCAGCGGGGGCAAGGTTGTCGGCTATCTCTCGCAACTTAATGACAATGGGGCCAAGGGCATCGCATCGTGAAGCAGCTAACCCGTCTTGCTCCTTGGCGGCGAACAACTCGATGGCGTGGCGGGCGATGGCGACGCGGCAACCGCAGACTAGGCAGACGAGATCATTCGACCCTTCTGGTCGGTTGTCGATCATGGTGTCGTCAACCGTCTTCTCAGCCATCGCGTCGATGTCGTCGGTGCTACTCATCGTCGCTTCCTCCATGCGGACAGCTCGCCTCTCCACATCGAGATTCGGTCATCGAGCAGCGGTCGGTACAGGAGTCCCAGGCACACCCCCGCCGCTACAAGTAGGCACTCAAGAAGCATCGCTCTTCCCTCCCGCCAGCCGCCGAAGCTGGGCGATGATCTCGTTGACCACGCGCCAGTCGCCGCACTGAGCGTGACTGCTGATCTCGTTGGAGTATGCCAGCGCCGCCTGTGCTGCGAAGCGGGTGACCTCGAACTCGTTGGGGCACGGGAACCGATCCAAGAATCTCTCCACCATCGCCTCCAGGTCCGGCGCGGTGGGGGTGGGGTTGGCCGATGGGTTGATGATGTCCATGTAGCCCTCGGTCTGACTCTTCTTGGCCTCGTCACTCATCACGCTCTCCAGCGACTCGAAGTTCCATTTCCAGGTCTGAGATGTGGGCATTCGCACGAAGC
>Ga0255048_10003116_pt1 | contig 10210 bp, 12 predicted proteins | sample JV7_2_2_MG_FD_183619 | JGI IMG/M metagenome (GOLD analysis project Ga0255048, IMG submission 183619) | Seawater microbial communities from Jervis Inlet, British Columbia, Canada - JV7_2_2 | ecosystem: Environmental > Aquatic > Marine > Inlet | place: Canada: British Columbia | collected 2016-10-06
GTGTCATTCATGGTGGCTGCCATGCCAGCTGCTGCACCATCTGCCCCCTCCAGTTCTGCACTATAGTCACCCAGTGTATCAATGCCTTCAGCCAGAATCAGCAAAGCACTTTGTGCTGATCTGCCCACTTCATCTTTTGCATCAGCTAAATTCAGCCCTTCCCCTGCCAGCTTTTTAATGGTGCCAGCCACATCACCACCAGTGGCCCCCAGTTCTGAAATGATTCTGCGCAAAGCTGTGCCTGCCTGTGATCCATGCACCCCAGCGTTTGCCAGCATCCCCAGCATGGCTGTGGTTTGTTCCACACTGATGCCTGCGGATTTGGCCACTGGTGCCACATACTTCATGGATTCTTGAAAGCGTTTCAAATCCATTGCTGATGTGCTGAAAGATTTGGCCATCACATCAGTCAGGTGTGCAGTTTCATCTGCATCCATTCCAAAAGCCCGCAGGGTGCCACCAGCCACTTCCGCTGCCTGTGCCAAATCTGATCCGGATGCCTGTGCCAGCATCAGGGTGGCTTCTGTCACCTTCCCAATTTCTTCACTGGTAAAGCCCAGCTTTGCAAAGTTTTCCTGCAGCCCTGCCACCTGCTGCGCAGTGAAGACAGTGGTGCTGCCCAGCTTCTTTGCCTGTTCTTCCAGTGCTTTGAATTCACCTGCAGTGGCACCAGATACAGCCTTCACTTTGGCCATTGCCTGCTCAAAGTCAGCAGCCACCTTCACTGATGTGCCTGCAATCACACCCAGTGGTGCTGTGATGGAAGCTGAAAGGTTCTTCCCCACCCGTTTCATGTTCCGTCCGAATGAACGGAAGCGGCCCATGGCTGCCCCTATCTTTTTATCAAAGTCCCGGGTATTCATACCCAGCCGGACAATCAAATCACCCAATTTCATTGCTGTTCCTTTTTGCGTTCAACCTGTGTGCCATATGCCTGCAAGATAGCCAGCGCATCAACTGGCTTCTGTTCTTTCACTTCTTCCCATGGGAATGTGACCAAATCAGTGGGCTTCATTCTGCTGCCTTTTTTCAGGTGGGGCTGCAGGGTGATGGATCCCAGCCACCGGATTCTTTCCCATTCCTGCTGCTGTTCCCATTCCTGCCTTCTGCGGAATCCGCGCACTGCTGCACTGAATTCATCAGCTGTCATGTCCATAACTGAAAAAGGGCACAGGTTCATTTCACCTGTGCCCATTTCAATGATGTCCTGCCATGTCAGATTCACCTGCCCTTCCTCACTGGCTGCCTTTTTTTTTGGGCACTGCCAGCCATGGCTGCCGCCACAGCTGCTGCCACAGCTTCAATTTCATCCAGTTCTATGCTGTCCATGAAGGCTTCCAGATCAACTTCAATCTGTTTGCCTTCCCGCTTCAGCCCAGCTTTTGCGAAAAAGAAAGCCAGCTGGCACATCTGGATGGGGCTGGTGTTTTCATTCAGCCCGGCCATCTGCAGGCCTGTGGCTTCTTCCCATTGCTGAAAAGCCAGCATGCTGGCACGCAGTGGGTAATCAACACCTGAAATGGTTACTGTCTTCATTATGAATTGACAACATAAGTCAGCGCACCAGACACCTTCAGGCTGCAGCTGTATTCAATGTTGTCTTCATAGGCACTGGGCAAATCCAGTGACTCAATCAAGCAGGTTGCATTTACAGTGTAATCACCAGCACCACCCTGCCCCACTGTCACTTCCACATCAACCAAAGTGCCTGCCAGCTGTGCAGCCATCAAATCATTGAAGCCGAAATCAGCATCATGCATGAAAAGGCCAGTGATTGAAATGGTGGCTGATTTAATCCCAGCCATTACTTCTTCCCATCCCACTGAATCTTTTGTGGTGATGTCCCGGGCAGCAGTGCTGACACTGATGGTGGAATCTTTGATTTTCGTGAATGCTGCCAAAGTGCCCCCAGTTGTGGCACCCTGAAATTTGACAGCCGTTGCGTTAAGTACACCAGTTGTAGGCATTATTTCCGTGTTTTTCGTGTTCTGCGCACTGGCTTCACTGCCTGTGCTTCTGGCTGCAATTTAGGAACTTCAGGCAAATCTGCTGGTGCAGTTTGCTGCTGGCTGTCATCTTTGGTGGTGATGTCCACCAGCTGTGCCTTCAGCGCACCAGCTGCCAGCAAATCCCGGAAGGTGGATGCATTCACTGCATATGTCTTCCCGGCTTCATAGGTGCTGCCACCCAGTTCCACCTGTTGCTTCATTGTGATCTGTTGCATGTGGTTCTTTTAATCGTTGTAAAAAGTGCGCACCATCATTCTGTGATGGTTCACATAGGTGCTGCTGGTAGTTCGGGAAATGGTGCCCCCATTCGTATTCACAAAGGTGAATTCATTGTCTTTGGTGTAGCTGCCCAGCCACAGCTGCCCCCCATAATTTCTGATGTTGGTGTCCACAAAAGGGGTGTACACACCGTGATAACTATTGTTCCAGTCATTGTAATTCACAGCATTCAGATATTCAGCTGCATCAGCGAGACGCCAGTCAGCATGCCCGGCATATGTGAAATTCTTTGCTGATGCTATGGCTTCAGCTATGGTTCTGTTGAAAATGTCATCATATGCCTTTTCGACATAATACGCCAGCCCAGTCAGGTGATCCATGCACATGCGCGGATTTTCGCTGGTGTTTGCTGCGCTGAATGCAAAGCCTTCTGTGAACTGCTGCCCCCGGTCATTGGTGAATCTGTAGGTGTTCCCAAATCTATTCTGCTGCATCAGCAAAGCTGTGCCATCCCCACCCACATAGCCATTCCGCAAAGCAGCAATGGAAGCCGGGTTATTTGGTGGGGTGTATTCATAGGTTCCAGCAGCCACATGCCATGCCACACTGTAATCAATGCCCGGATCATTGCCGTCCCATGGAATCTGCCGCTGATAAAATATGCCAGTGGGTGCAGTGGTGGGAATGCAGCTATAAGTTCCACCGGGCTGCACAGTCACTTCAGTTCCATCCCCATCAGTGACAGTGACAGGCTGCCCCAGAAAAAGGCTGGCTGAATTGTCCCGATTTTGTCGCACAGTGTAATCATGTACCTGCACAAATCTTCTAGGGCTGTCCAGCATTTCATCTGTCACATCATGGAATCTGATTGACTGAATGCTGATGCCATCACCCTGCAAAGCCATCCTGTCCAGTGCTGTGCGCACTTTGGTGCCCAAATCCACAGCCACACTGTATCTGTCAGCAAAGCATGCCACTTCCACCCGCACTTCATCCATTTCACTGGGGCCATCTTTTTCATCAGATGGGGTGATCTGCATAATTTCATAAGTGACAAAAGGCATGGTAGCACCCTGTGCAGCCAGTGAAGGAAACACCCGGGTGCCCACCAAATCTGTCACATCAGTGCTGGCCTGCAGCAGCTGATAAATTCCCAGCCCTGTGTTCATTTTCCTGCGTTCTTTTTGGCCAGTTCAGCCACATGTTTGGCCATGGCCCTTTCATACTGAATGTAAAGAAATTTCTGCGCTGCAGGCACTTTGGCTTTCATCACTTCTTCCATGGCCCCAGCATTTCTGTTGGTGCCTTCAATGAATTGCCTGTCCATTTCCACAATGTTTGCAAACCATGCATCTTTTGTGGGTGGCACTTTCAGGCCCACCCGTGGGCCTGCCCAGATGGTGTGTGGCAGCCTTTCTTCCTCTGGCTTAAAAGCTGCAATGGATCGCCTATAAGTTCCGCGCTTCACATTCCATGGGGTGCTGCTGCTTCTGCGGACCCGGATATATTTTGGTTTAGAATCCACCACCCTGCGCTTCATGGCAGCAGCCATCTTGTTTGCCACCAGTTCATGTGCCCTGCGGATTTCATCACTGTCCCTGACTGCTTTTGGCAGCATCTGAAAGCTGGACATAATTCCAGCAAAGCCATCAATGCCAATTTCATTGAATCTGTTTGGGGTGGTTGCCCCACTGGTGACAATAACTGCACCGGGTTTCAGGTCTGCCATTATTCTGCTGTTTCTGTTGTGATCAAATAATCTGTGCCCCTGCCCATTTCCTGCACCCCAATGATGTCCTGAATGGTGCCCCTATAGTTCACCCTATCTTTTGCAGTGATGGTGGCAGCATCAGTGCTGTATCTGATCCGCCACACCTGCCGCTGCTTTGTGATTTCAGTGCTGCGCTGCAAACTTTCAGCCACTGATCTGCCTGCCTTCAAATCCAGTGCAGCCCAGATGGTAATGAAAGTTGCCCATGTCTTTTCCCTTTCACCATACGCATTGACCACTTCACTGAATCTTTCAATGCTGATCCGTCTGTCCAGTTTGCCAATTTTCATCACAGTGCAAAGTTTCTGTGTGGGGAAATTAGTGCATGGATGCCATGGGGAATGCTGCGCAGCTGCTGGGTGTCTGCTTCCTGTCTGTTTTCATACAGGTGGCCCACCAGCAGCTTCACTGCATGCACCAAATCTTCCGGGCAGCTGTCTTCTGCATGCCCCACATCCATGGTCACCTTCACCCTGTTCACCTTGAATTCCTGCAGGCTGGGAATATCGTGGAAGTACAGCCTGCCCGGGTTGCTAATCAAATCAGCATACCAGAAGCCTTCTGCCAGTTCAGTCAGGGTGCCATCTTGTGCCAGATATTCCACTGATGAAATGGCATTCACTGGGTGTGCAGGAATCCGCTGCCCATGGGTGAAGCTGTCCATGTACATCACAGCAGTTCGGTCCCCCATCCAGACACCTGTGATGGCTTCAATGTGCCGAAAAGCCACACTGCGCAAAGTTGCCAGCAGGCTGTCTTCATCACTGTGATCCACCCTGCAGAAAGCCTTCAGGTCTGCTGTGGGCAAAATATCCCCATAAGATGGGGCTGATGTCTGTTGGATGTTCATGCTTTCAAAAGTAAGAAGGCCCACCCATATGGGCAGGCCTTCCACACAAAGCACCACAGCCACCACAGCTGCAGCGTTTTTTTGTCTTATGCTGCTGGGGCCTTCAGCTGATCCACTTTGCAAAGTGCCCCCGGCTGCCGGATGGCAAAATCAAAGTAACGGGTGGCAATCAAACGGATTTGATTTGACACACTCAAGCTGTATGGATCCGCCAACAAATCCAGTCCGGAATAAAACGCCAGCAGGCCACCCTGTGCGAAGTTGCCAAACAACATCTGACCACCTACAGTGCTGGTGTCATCCAGCACATCATTCACAAGATGTGGGGTGGCAAAGGCTGCATATCGGTTGAAGTTGTTGCCTTCCCACAAAGCAGAAACGGCATTCACCTGCGCCAATGATTTTGAAAGTTCGTAGGCTTTCGGTGACATCACCCATGCTGCTGCAGACAAATCTGCACCATCAGCCAGCACCAGCCCTTCCATGGCGTTTGCCACAGCAGTGGTGAATTCCACATCAGTGCCATCAGTGCCATGAATATTGACAGCAGTGTCAGCCATAATGTCTGCAAAGGCATCCACATCAATTTTCTGATTGATTGCAGCAGCCAGATCACCACTGATCAAGGCATCCACACCAGCCCCACCCTGCATCAGCAATTCTTTGCTATATACAGTTTTTGCAGTGGCCCGTTCTGGGTTCATGGTTACTGAATCAATCACCATTCCACTATTTGGGCTGTCCACAATTTCACCCACATTGCCTGCAGCAGCTGGGGTGCCAATTCGTGGGAATTGCAGAATGCCCTGTGCATTTTGAATCACAGTGACACCTGCCCGTTCCAAAGTGGAAGGCACGCGAAGTGCTGCAATTCCGGGCTGTGCCACAGTGGGCACAAAGCCAGCACCACTTTCACCAGCAGTGGCCTGATGGTCGTCTGCAGTACGATATAAAGCCCGGGCAGGAATTGAAATGTTCCCTGTGCATTCCAGTCCCCGCTGCTGGGCATATCGTTCTGCTTCCTGCCGCCATTCAGCTTCCGCGCCATCCAATTTGCCCCCATTCATAATCTGCTTCACAGCGCGGGAAAGTGAAAAAGTGCCGTTGATTTTGTCCACTTCTTTCTGCTCACTGGATGAAGACAGGCCGTGGTTCATGGCAGCCCGGGCCACCATTGCTTCCTGATCTGTTTTATGCTTGATTTTCTTGTCAAGCCGGGTCACTTCATCCACCAAAAAGGCTGCCCGCTGCTCTTCAGCTTCTGACATTTCCCGCCCATTGTCTTCCGCACTGCGCAAAATTGCAGTGTGTTCTTCATAGTTCTTGGCACGAAGTGCCTTCAATTCGTTCAAATTCATGGCTTTTTCCATTTTGTTGTGCAAGATATTCACTTCTTCTGATTTTGGGGCTTCAGCTGCCCGTTCTGCTTTTTCTTCTGATTTTGGGGCTTCAGGTTCATCCCGTTCAATGTCCAGCAGTGCTTCAGCTTCTGGGTCATCATTGAATGCAGCCCGGGCTTCAATGGTGGTGGTGGGGTATGCACCCCGGGTGACTGCTGACACATCCAGCAGCTTTTCCACCTTTGACACCACCCTGACACCAGATTCATCCCTGCGCCAGTTTTCAGGCTTCACAGTGAAGCCAAAAGACATCTGTGAAATGTCACCCCGTTTGATACTGGCATGCAAATCCCTGCCTGTTGTGTTATCAATCAAATCCGCTTCAAACCACAGGCCTTCTTCCCGCTTTTCTAGATGCAGGGTGGCATTCCGGGTGTGGGCATATGGTGCCCCTGTGTGGTTCATCAAGAAAGGCACTTCCTGATTCAGTACGGAATCAAAAGCTGCCCGGCTGATTTTTTCGTGAAAAGGGCCAATGTTCGTCACTGTGTCAAATTTCACAGCATATCCCTGCACTTTCAGCCCATCACTGGTGTCTGCTGCCCGTAGTTCCGCAGTGCGAAATTCAGCTTCATTGCCGTATTTCGCGCGAATCAGCCCTTCATGCCGGGCCTGTTCCTGTTCCTGTTCCTGTTTCATTGCTCATTTTTTTGCTGTAGTTCTCAAATTCAGCCAGTGAAATCTTATTCACTTGAATGCTTCCCACCCGGGCAGCTGCTGATCCAGACGGATTCAGCCCCAGCTTTTCCCGCACTTCATCAATGGCCATCACCCCGTCTTCAAGCATGCTGTGGTAAAAATCTGCCTGTGCTTTCAAATCAGCTTTGTGCAAATCTTCCACCTTGATTTCAGCTGCAAATTCACCCAGTTCAAAAGGCATCAGCAGCTTTTTTTCAATTTCCTGCTGGATTCTGACCACCCATGGCATCAGGCTTCTGGCAAAAATAAGCTGCTGCTGTTCAGTGTTATTGTAAGTTACATTGCTGTCAAGCTGCACCAGTGCTGGTGGCACATCGAAGATTTGGCAGATGGTCATGGCCTGAAATTTCCGGGTGGCAATCACTTCCGCATCTGAACTGCTCAAACTGATGGGGCTGTACTTCATCCCAAAAGGAAGCAGCCGGGTGCCCGGGCCATGGTGCTTCTGCCGCTGCCACATGTCAAAGAGCTTTTCCCTTTGTTCCGGCTTCAATGGGGCATCTGTGGACAGCACACCAGTCATCTGGCCACCATTCGCAAAATATTTGCTGCCCCATTCTGCTGCTGCCTTTGCCAGCCCCAGCTGTTCTGCATGCAGCTTCACTGGGCTTTTTCCATGCAAATTCCGCAGCACCAGCATGTTTTCCATCCGCACTGCCCCAATGTCACGAACAATGAAAATCTGTTCACCATTCACATGCCGCAGATCCACATCTGCTTTCTGCACTGGGTGCAGCTGGGTGGCATATCCGCTGCCATCCCGTTCAATGATGGCAAAAGCCACCCCATGGGCCACTGCCCCAGCAATCCATTCTTCCCAGAAATCGAAAGCTGTGGTGAATTCATTGGGTGCCCGGCTGATCAGCCTGTGTGTGGGGTGATCTGTGGCCACTGTCTTCTGCCCACCAGATATTTCCATGATGGAAAAGGGCAGGCTGGCCAGTGTTTTGGCAATCTTGGAAATGCAGGCATAAGCTGTGGCCACTGTCAATTCTTCACCTTCAGTGACTGTTCTGCCCCCAGATGTCCAGCCATACACACCTAAATCATTTGCAATGGTGCTGCTGTCATATTTGCCCACCCGGTAACGGAAAAGGCCACCAATGAAGTCCTGCAATCTGTTTGCCATGCACCAAAGGTATCAAAGCAGCATAATATCCAGCATGTCATCATCTATGCCCCCGACATCCGGCACTTTCATCTTTTCCCCCAGCCCCATAATTAGGGCCACCACAGGGTCAATTTTGCCGTTGCTTTTGCCTTTGTCGGGCTTGATATTGCCAGCCGGATCAGTGCGCAGTTCCACATTCGCCAGTGCCCAGCGCAGGACAGGATCACCACTGTGCCACAGCCTGCCACTTCGCACCAGCACTTCCATTTCCTTTGCAGGTGCCGAAATGCTCACAAATCCCTGCCCATATGGTGACAGTGGCACACCATCATTCTGCAAATCAATGGCAATCTGGGTGCTGTTGTATCTGTCAAAGGCCACCCGTTCAACTTTGTGCCGTTGCATCAGGCAGCTTTCATCAATTTCCCAGCCATCAGGTGTCAGGCACACCCCAGAAATCAACCTGCGAAGTGCGGAATAATCAGTCACATTGCCTTCAGTCACATGCACATTCGGCAAATCCATGAACTGGGCATAGATGTGCCCCTGATCTGACTGCATGGCCCTTTCCACTGCTGCTTCCGGCAGAAAATAGTGCCCTTCCACATAGATGCCGCCATCAATGGGAAAGCACAGCACCAGTGCTGTCATATCAGAAACACTGGCCAAATCCAGCCCACCCCAGCACTGCAGGCCTGTGGTGTCAATTTCCCGCACATTCGCCATCCATTCTTCATCTTTTATCCATGTTTTGCTGCTCTGCACCCACAGATTCAGGTGCTTTGTTTTGAATTCAGTTTCTGCTGATCCGCCCATGTTTTTGGCCTGCATGTACTGCTTCCGCAGCAAATCCATCCGGATGGTGGCCCCCAGTGATGGGTTTGCCTTCACCCATGTGCTTTCATCTTTCCAGTCATCTTCTTCATCCAGTTCAAAAATCATGGCAAACTGGCTTTCATCCTGCTTCACCCCATCAAGTATCTGCTTACAGGTGTTCTGCAAAGCAGCACATGGCCCATCCAAATTGAAGCCAGCTGTGGTGATGGTCATGTGAATTGGGTTGATCCGTGACTGCATGCCGGATTTCATCACATTGAAGACAGCATCAGTGGGGTGTGAATGGTATTCATCAAGGGAAATGAAATGTGGGTTGAGTCCATCCAGTGTCCGGGCATCAGAACTGACATAAGTGGCCCGGCTGTTCAGTGATGGGCAGCGCACTGCATGCTTTTCCACTTCCACATGCCTTTTCAATGGCCCGCGCTGCCCTGCCATCCGCGCCATTTCATCAAATCCAATTTTTGCCTGATCTCTTTTGGTGGCAGCAAAATAGATTTCACCTGCCTGTTCCTGATCAAAGAAAAGGGCAGCCAGCGCACAGCCTGCAATCAGGGTGGTTTTCCCGTTTTTTCGGCCCACTGAAATGAAAGCATAGTTGAATCTTCTGGTGCCACCTTCATTGTGCCATCCGTACAGGTTCCACAGAATGAACTGCTGCCATGGCAATGGATCAAAAGGCTTCCCAGCATGCACACCCACAGTGTGCTTCACTGCCTTCTGAAAAAATTGGATGTAAGAATCAGCCACATGGGGCCTGAATTCCAGCCCCTTTTCATCAGCTTCATCCAAATCCAGCAGGTATCTGCTGCAGGCCTTCTGCACATACTTCCCGGCTGTGATGTCACCAGCCACCACCTGCTTTGCATACTGATGGGCTGGGTGTTCTTCAAAGTTCATCCGCGCTTCATTTCCAGCAGCACATCCATTTCATCCAGATCAGGGGCAGCTTCCACTTTGCTTTCCAGCAGGCCCACCAGTGACTGCTTCCGCAGCCGGGCTTCTTTCAGCTGCTGCCATTCAGGTCTGCTTCTGCTGTACACATCCCCACTTTTCCCAGTCACTTCATAGCAGGTGCCATGGGCATCCACATATGCCTGCAGCATGTTTTCTTCATTCATTACTGCAGCCAATGTGTTCACCAGTGCTTTGATTCCCGCTGAAAGTGGGGCTGCTTTCCCGTATTCATGCAGCAATTCCGCTGCAATTTCCCCAGTTTTGTTGTTTGCTTTTTTCGCCATCTTTTGTGCTTTTATCAATACAATTCCGCGCTGTGTTCCCTTTTAGTCCGGGCCGAATTCACTTCTCTTCCCA
>Ga0255048_10003117_pt1 | contig 10208 bp, 9 predicted proteins | sample JV7_2_2_MG_FD_183619 | JGI IMG/M metagenome (GOLD analysis project Ga0255048, IMG submission 183619) | Seawater microbial communities from Jervis Inlet, British Columbia, Canada - JV7_2_2 | ecosystem: Environmental > Aquatic > Marine > Inlet | place: Canada: British Columbia | collected 2016-10-06
GCTATCTGGTTATATAAACTACAACATATAGATTATATTTTTGTTATTGCACCTAATTCAGTTTACATTAATTGGATAGATGAAATTAATATACATTGTCCTATAGATACAAATAGATTTGTTTGGAAAGTAGATACAGAAAAAAAATTTAAAATGGACTCTACTAAGCCAACATTTGTTTTAATGAATGTTGAAGCTTTATCCCACAAGTCTGGTCAGCGCTGGTTAGAAGAAAAGTTAAGTAAGCACGGTATGAGAAGCTTAGTTATAATAGATGAAAGTACTACTATTAAAAATTTAAGAGCATCTAGAACAAAAGCTATTATTAAGTTAGGGCAACTGGCTAGATTTAAAAGAATATTAACCGGTTCCCCTATTACTAAATCTCCATTAGATTTATTTTCTCAATGTGCTTTTTTAGATAAAGGATTATTAGGTTATAATAATTTTACTGTATTTAGATCAAGATATGCAGTTATGCATAATATTGAAATGAGTGGCTATAAAATACAAATCCCTAAATACTATATTAATTTAGAAGAATTAGAATTTAAAATAAAATCTTTTTCTTATAGAGTGAGGAAGAAAGATTGTTTAGATCTTCCAGAAAAAATGTATGTACAAAGATATATAGATTTAACTGAGGAACAAAGAAAAATATATAATGATTTGAAAAGAAAAGCTTTAGCAATAGTACATGATGAAACTATTTCGTATACTAATAAACTTACTGAGCTCTTAAAACTTCATCAAATTACTTGTGGATTTTATAAAACAGATGAAGGTAATATTGTTCCATTTAAAAATAACCCTAAGTTAAAAGAGTTATTAAGCATACTAGAGGAGACTGAAGATAAATGTATAATATGGGCTAATTACGTTTACAATATTGAGATGATTAAAAAGAAACTAGGGGAAGTATATGGAGAAGATTCAGTGGTTTCACTATACGGAAAAGATTCTGTCAAGGTACGTAACAGTTCTGTTAAAAATTTTCAGCATAATGACAGATGTCGCTTCCTCGTTGGTAATCCTACTGTTGGTGGTTATGGTCTCACCCTTACTGCTGCTAAGTATGTTATATATTTTAGTAATTCTTATAATCTCGAAGTCCGCCAACAAAGCGAAGATCGTGCTCATAGAATTGGTCAAACTTCTCAAGTCACATATGTAGATTTACTTGTTAAGAATTCTATTGATCAAATGATTTTAGGATCTTTAGAAGGAAAGATTAAAATCTCTGCACAGACTCTTGGAGAAGAAGTTCAGAAGTGGCTTTAAATTGTGATTAAAACTCATCACTGGCTTCCCATTCCTACTCTTCTTAAAAAATTAGAAAGTTTAATTTATCCTGATTGGAAAGTTTTAGAACTTGGACCTGGTGCAACTCCTTTTAGTAAAGCAACTCATTTTTGTGGATGGGAAGTTGGAGACAATAAATTAAATGCTAGAGGAGAGCAATGTGATTTTAATAAAGATAAACTTCCTTACAAAAATAAAGAATTTGATTTTATTTATTGTAGACATGTTCTAGAAGATTTATGGAACCCCTTTAATATTATTCCAGAAATAGTAAGAGTGGGAAAGGCAGGATGGATTGAAACCCCATCACCGATAGCTGAATTGTGTAAATATGTTAATGGGGAGGATGCACCTTTTAGAGGATATCACCATCATCATTGGATTGTTTGGAATGATACTAAAAAATTAAATTTTTTACATAAATATTCTGCATTTGAATGGGGTAAATATCCTGATAAAGAATTATATAAACTTTTAGAAGACCCATTTAATTGGAATACCTATTTGTTGTGGAGTGATTCTTTTGAATTTAATCACTATCAGATTGGAATTAATTGTGAGAGTTATGATCAAATTATAACACAAGCATTGAGAGACAGTGAACGAAAAGAATTATTTATAAAACATTTATCTTTTTGATATAATATCATTATATTTTTTAACTCTTTCAAACCATTTCTCTTCGTACTCTTTTAATTTAGATTCATCCATTTTAAATTCTTGATACAATTTATCTTTAGTACAAATAGATATTAGTCCTTGAGTAATAGGACCATATTGTTCTTTGTGAGCTAATGAATAAGCTGCAATTTGATAATAGTAATCTTCAACATATGCTTCTCTTTTAGGTTTATTACTTTGTTTAAAATCTATAATGGTAGGTTGTTCATCATATAGTCCGATAACATCAGTTGATCCTGCCCATGAATCTTTATAAGCTAAGTTAACTTCATTGCCATAAACTATTTTTAATTTTTCTAAATTGTTTACTATGTTGTGGGCCATCATTCGTGCTAGTGCTCCATCCTCAGATAGATTTAAATATCCTTTACCATCTATATACTTTTCTAATACATAATGCATTTCAGTTCCACGTGTTGCTGCCTGAGTAGTTATTCTTTGTGCCTCTTGATAACCTACTCTTTCTCTCCATCGATCCAATGAATCTTGTTTATCTTTTGATTGAGTAGCTGATAATATTGTAGTAACTGAAGGAATTTTTTTATCACCCACATTATAGTGCCGTGAGCCGAGATCGTTGTCTCTGGTATATTTATTATATTTATATTTATTTTCTCGCTTAAGATCAGTAATTATAAATTTAGTATTTTCTTTAATAAGACGCACATGGTCTTTTAATTTAATTTAAGAAGAAGAGCAACAATTATTCCTATCATACAAGTCATTAAAAATGCAGTAGAAGATATAAGAATTTTTTCTATTCGCTGAATATTTTTATGTAATTCATTTATTTTTCTATTAGTTTGTGCTTGCATAATTCTACATAATTTCTCATGATCATCGAGTCTTTGGTGTGCTAGGATATCTTTATTAGAAATTTTTTTTGGCACTAATAATCCCACCCCTATTAAATTGTTGAGGTTGAGAGGCAATAGCTTCATATAAATTACCAGAGGCTAGTGCTGCTCTGGTTTGTGGGTTTTGTCCACTCATAGGTAAATTAGCAGGAGTTACATTAGGTAGTCGTTCAGAAACTGTTTCAGATTCTTCAATGACTTCTGCTCCACCTCCGCCACCACCTTCTGTACCTTGTACCGGTATTGCTGGAGCATCTGCTGGATTAGATTGTCTTACAATAGAGCCTTCATATTTTCCTGTTGCAAAAAATTTATCATAAGCTGGTTTATTACCTTGAAGTTCTCTCATAGTTTCTTCTGCTTGTTGTGCAGATACTACTCCTGCCCCAACCAATCCAGTACTTAGTTGCCCCATATATCTAGTTAATTTTGAAAAATCATCTATAGTTTTTCCCCCTTTACCTAACCCCTCCATCAGTAACATACTTAGTTTAGGACTTGCAAATATTCTAGATAAACCATAAGGAGCAGCGACAAAGAATATTGCAGTGCCGGGATCAAACTGACCTGTTGCTCCCATAAATAAGCCAATTCCTTGTGCCATGGATCCAGCTTGATTTAATTGAATAAACATTGCAGGATTAGATCCTGCAGCTCCTGCAGGTTTTATTGCACCTTCAATAAATTGTAATTCCCTTGTATATGCTTTAATATTGTCTATTTGAGTCTTTGTTAAGAATCCTGGTTTACTTAATAAAAAGTCATGATCCTCTAAAAAGTCCATAGCTTTTTTTGCTTGAAGTTTTGGATATTGACTCATCCCTCCTTTAACAGAATGTTGTAAATAGTCTTTAAAAAATTGTCCTCTAAGACCATCTTTTATAAACTCTCTATTTGGAAACATATCAAATGATTTGGTTGTACCATCAGAAAGCTTATAACTAACTTTTCCTTCGTCAAGGACTTTTGCAAAATCATCATAATAACTTTCTTTACCTGAAGCTATAATTTGTTTGTATAGTGATTCATGTCCTCTTTCTGTATTTAAAATTTTTTTCATAACAGCATTTTTAAAGGGTACTCCACCTAGAGTAGTAAATTTAGCAGCACTTTGTCTAAGTAGACCTATGTCTCCTGGAAGAGGAGAATTATTTAACATTGATTGCATTCTTTGTAAAAGGTTTGCTTGAACTTCTGCTTGTCGACCTAAAACTTTTGTTTCTCCTATAGCAGTGTAGATGTTTTTAAAATCATTAAAATCAGTTCTTCCCTCAGCTCTCAAAAGCTTTCCTAACATACCGGTAATAACATCATCCTGAATGTTTTTGTTATCGCTTAATGCCTGCTTCATATAGTCATCTAAACTACTTACAGTTTTACTATAAGCGGGTTTACCTGCAGGTGTTGCTAAAACATCTATTGTTTTAGGTACTCCTTCACCTCTCCATATAACATCATATCTAGGATTAAATGTACCATCAGGTCTTTTTAATTTATTTACTGCTCCTGTAACCTCATCCCATAAATTATTTTTTGTTGCGTTGTATAAAGCATGACTTTTAGTAACTTGATCATTTAAAAGTTGACCAATAGCAATTCCTCCCTCATCATATCCAACGGATTTGGGTAATTTATAAAGTACAGCATCAACAAAACTATCAATACCTACCATAGTTGTTCTTCTGCTCGCACCTTCTGCTGCTCTTACTACACCTCCTCCTAAAATAGAAGCTGTAGCTACTCCTGATAATGTTTCAATGGTACTATTTTCAGTTAATTTACCTGGAGTAATATTTGCTTTTTCTGCTCGTATTCCTGTTTTTCCTATAAGACTTGATGTTTCTTCTAATAAATCTCCAGCTTTTTCAATCGTTCTTGCGGCTAACTTTGGTGTTGTTATTATCTCTATTTGCTCAGTAGTTAAACCATCTTTAATTTTGACACCATTTCGGATTTCATCAGCTTGTAATGTTTTAATTCTTTCAGGAGAAATTTTTTTCCCTTGTTTAATTTCTTTTAATACTTTCATAAATTCTGTATCTCTTGCTAAAGTAGCAGTAGCTTCTCGAGCTCCATCAATTTGTCTAACAGTATAACCTGTAACTTTATTATACATTTTTGATAAGCCACCTGCTAAACCAAAACCAAGAATTTCTCCAGTTCCCCCTTGCAATGCTCCTCTCGCAACTTCTCGTACAATACTTTCTCTGGGATCAAATGTTTGAGCTGCTGCTGCACCTATTCCTCCTCCAACTGCTCCCCCTAGTGTTGCTCTTCCAATTAAGCCTACTCTTGAAGCTGATATATTTAAAAGGGGTCTAGCAAGTCTAGCTATTCTTGCTGCCGAGACAGCAGTAACAGCTAAGGAAGAACCTCCAGAAAAAGGAGCTGCCATCATTCCTGCTATACCTCCAGCAATTGATAAACCTACTTCTGTAACTATTCTCATAAAAGTAGGACTACTTAAAAAACTTTCTGTATCTTTATTATATTTTCCTTTTGCCGCATCACTTAAAACTGCTTCAGGAGTTATCATTAAACTCAGTTCTTCATCAAAAGTTAATGCCCCATCCTTTTTCTTTTTAGCTCCAAGAACAGAATCAATTGCTAAAGTTTCTCTAGGAGTAGGCTCATCCCCTTTAATTTTAAATGTTTCTCCTTGTACTATAATTTCACCCATTGATACTCCTAATTGGCACTAACATCATAGCCACCATCATATTTTTTAACACTCACTTCTTCAGTAAGATCTAAATAGTTTTCTGCACCTTGTCCTGAATTTTCCATTATTTCCATAGCGGTTGTAAATTCTGCATTGTTATCTTGTGCAATAGCAATTGCATCTGCAAAGTAAGAGTCTAATGCTCGTAATTTAGCTTCAAAGGTTACTTCGGTGTCACCTAATTGTGGAATTAATTTTGTAATTCTTTCTGCTTCTTGTTCAGATACTGCAGCTCCTGAAATTGCTTGAGTTAAAAAAGATGTTGTTTGTTGTATTCTACTTTTCATTTGAGCATATCTTTTAGAATAGTCTGTACCCATTGCTTTAGTAAATGGTGCTATTTGTCTATAAGATAAAGGACCTACAGGTTTGTCTAGTGCATAATAATCATCAGCCACTCTACTTAAAATTGATCTTACTCTTTTACCACCTTGAATTTGTTTAAGTTGTTCAGCAGAAGGTTTAGATACAATTGAAATTTTACCATCGGCACTCATTTGTGCGATGGTTCCTTTAGGTAAATTATAAGCTACAAGTTCTTCTTCTGTCATAGTTCTTACACCGCTACCTTTTCCTGAACCTTTCATTTTTTCCACTGCTAATATAGTTTCAGGTAATTTTGAAACTGCCGCTCCTACATCACTTAAAGCTCCTCCAAGACCTGGGCCTCCTTTACCTTGTAGTAAAGGGCCTGCTAATGTTGCTGCATAAATCGCTTTTTCTTGAGGAGTTAATGAACTTAATCCTCCTTCCTGAAAATGTTGAATTTTAGGTTTAAGGTATGTAAAATATCTTTTTTTAAAAAGTTTTCTAGTTAATACTGTATCCACGTTTACCTTCTCGGTTGCATCATATTATAAGCTGAGTAAGCACCAAGTCCTGTGCCTAAAGCTTGAGATAATGGATTAGATCCAGGAGCCGTGGTTGCTGTAACTGTACTTTGGGTTGTTGGTAAATTAGTCATAATACCTTTTAAGAATTCTACTCTTTGATAAGGTTCATATGCTCTTTGTAATGCTGTTTGTCTTTGTGCTTCTAATCCTGCTTGGCCTAATTGTCTTTGAATGCCTCCTGCTTGTATTTGAGATTGAATATCTTGTAAGCTCATAGCTTGTTGTTGACCACCTAATTGTCCATAAAGCTGACCCCCTGCAAGTTGCTGTTGTCTTTGATTTTGAGCTGCACCTAATGCAGTTTGAAAACCTTGTGCTTGTGCTTGTCCAATATTAGCAAGTCTTGCTCGTTCAATTTCAGCTTCAGCAATTCCTTGTCTTCCACCACCAAAAGCACCTGATTGAACCGCTTGTGCTCCTAGTTGATTAGTTGCTTGTTGTGCCTGTCTTGTAATTTCATCAGTAACATAAGATTGATAAGGATTTAAAAATTGTGAAATATTTGGTGCTGCTAATCCAGCTTGTAGTGATCCAATTCCTGAAGTAAGAGCTGCTGAACCAACACCTGTTTGGCCAGCTTGAGTAATACCAGCTTGTTCTAATCCAGAAAGAGGGGCTACTTGTAATGCAGGTAAACCTACAGGAGTCTTAGCTAAACTAGCAGCTTGATCATATAAGGCTAACTTACGTGACTCTACTCCTGGAGCTTCTCTTGCTATACTTGTTTGTGTTCCTGTAGTAGATCCTCCACCACCTCCGGATCCACCACCACTTCCGCCAAATATAAAACTCATTACTTAATCTCCTTAGTATATAAATATCTTTTAACAGCCCATCCTTTTGTTTTTAAAAAAGGTTGCCAGCCGGGTCTTGCATGTACAGCTATTCTTTTACAAGAATTTGCTTTTGCAAGATTTTCTATTGTAGCAGCAAGTAAGTCTTGCCATAATTCTCTTTTTGCTCCTTTTAAAAGTATAACTTCACATTGACTAAAGTTAGGAAGTTTAGTTATTCTAGTAACACAAACTCCAAATACTTTATATTCTACTTCATCATCAGAACCGAACATCATAAACAATTGTAGAGATCCCTGTTTTAAGCATCGTTTAAGATCTAAAATACTCATAGGGTCTCCATCATATTTTAAACCTTCTCTCAACATAAAATCTACTAGATTCCAATAATTATCTATTTTAGCTGGTGCTATTTCTAACACGTCTATTTGTTTTTCTATTTTAAATTGTTTAGCTTGCATGTGTTAAATCATAAATTCTTTTTAATTTTTTTTGTTGATCATAAAAAAAACCAGCACCTTGTGCTCTCATTTTTTTTAAATCTTGAGGATTGGCTCCTGATAGGATTCCTGCTCCTAATACCGCATCAGCTCGTGATACAAATTCTCCATCAGCTAGTTGTGCTAACATTGTATCTTTATCTTTATCGCCTAGACCTGCACCATCTTGTACATAACCTTCAGCTTTTACATAATTATTGTGATCGTCTTCATCATGATCTACTTTAGAGGGTAAATAATTTATTCCCCCTGTGTTAAATTTTTTTACAACTTCTGCTAATCCGCCTTGTTGTGCATAAAACATATTTGAACCATATACATCTGACATAGCAGGCATCGTATTTTCTGTAGGCACAAATGCCCCTTCTAATTTTTCTGATTGTTCTTTATATGCTTTTTCATAATCTGCTTCGCTAAATGGCGGTTTAGGAAGTTCTTCTTCGCCTTCTAATAAAGGAAGTAATGCTGCACCTAAAGCAATTTTAGTTCCTGTGCCTGCATCTTTAAATTTTGTCCATAATGACCCTAGACCCTTTGTTGTTCCTGCTTTAGCTGCTCCTGGATCAAAACCAAAAGGATTAAATCCCATAGCTTTTTGTGCTGCAGCATCTCTAAATTGTGCACCTGCTATTGCTTCAGTAGATAATTGGGGTAATTGTGTGGCTGTTGGTCCTAGAGTAGCTGCTTCTGTTGCTCCTGCTCCCAAACCTAAACTGGAAAATGCTGGGCCTTGTCCTATTCCCATTCCGAATCCACCCATTTGACCAATACCATATGAGCCAACTCCTAGCATAGCTGCATCTCTTAATGCTCGTTTTGTTGATTTTCCTCTAAGTTTTTGTACACCAAATGTGGCTAATGCTATTGTAAATGGATCCATAATCTATTTAATTAATTATAGATAATATTACCATTTTACTTATTCACTATCAACTCATCAACAAATTTACCCGTATAAGAATGTTCCCCTACATGAGTGATAGAGTCTACAATATATGCATAGCATTTACCCCCTATATGGTTCCATAGTTTACAAAATGCAAAATCTTCTCCTAAATAAGTCTTAGTTTCTGGATCGTGTAAACAATCAAAAAAATTCCACATATTTGGTTTAAGTTCAAGTTTTCCATTAATAATAGTATTTTGTACTATTTCTTTTTCTGGATAATGTTTAATCATTTTTTCAAAAACTTCTTTTTTAATTAACATACATCCTGTGGGACTATGGGTTACTTCAATAACTCCTTTAGCCATTTGTATATTAGAATTATCTTTAACTTTCATAGGGTAGGCATTTAAAGATAAACTTAAGTCTTTAGGAGTTTTTATTTCTCCTCTTTTAAATTTTTCAAAAGCTTTATCCCACATCATAGTTTTTAAAGGGTAAGGAATAGATATTACATCCTTATCTAACTCAATCATTTTAAATATAGAAAAAGGATTAAAATCAATATCTGAATCTATAAATAATAAATGAGACATTTTTGACTCTAAAAATGCTGATACACATAAATTTCTACCTTGAGTAACTAATGAAGATTTCATAAGTTGAAATTGTACTTTAACATTTTTTTTTATACATGCTTTTTGAAACTCTAATAATGATTGTGTAAAATGAATGGAGCAATCGCTGTGTACTGGAGTAGCTACAAATATAGAATAAGGTGCCACCTCTAGTTTTAATTTTGCTTGTTTCCAAAGAGGTTCAATAGCTTTTGAATATTCTGGTATTTTAGGTCTAGGTTTTATTTGATCTTTCATTAAGCACTCCTGTTAAAAAACTTCTCCATTCCATCCCTTTTTTATCCCAATTATAAAATCTTTTATAGAACTTTGTTTGTTGTTCTAAATGATCTTGAATATAATCTTCATGTAAATAATTAGCTGCAACTTTAATTGCTTCCGCTGTTGCTTGAGCCATGACTTCATAGTTTTGAGTATAATTAATATAAACAGGCCATTCAGAACAAGTTTCATATAATGCTCCTAAATTATTTGTAATTACATGAAGTCCTGCTGATAAAGCTTCAAGAGCCGAGATACAAAAAGTTTCTTCAAATATACTAGGATATACGAACATATCATAATCAGTAATATGTTCTAATATATATTCATGAGGTTTATAACCAATATAATTTACATTAGGGAGTTGATTTGCTTGTTTATATAAAGGTTGAAATTGTGCATCATTAGCATCGCTAAATGCATCCCCATACAGTTGACTAGAACTGTATACATCTAAAGTAATATTAATATCTTTTATATCTTGCATGGCTCGTAATAAAATATTTAAGCCTCTCCACGGAGTGCAATGATGTAGCAGTCTTATTGGATCACCTTTTTTATAAACTTTTCTTTTAGGAAAATTAGTACATCCATTTTTAATAACTATTGATCTATCTTCTGGAATACCAAAAAAATATCTAAACTTTTCATAATTCCAATGAGAATTAAATACA
>Ga0255048_10003118_pt1 | contig 10205 bp, 6 predicted proteins | sample JV7_2_2_MG_FD_183619 | JGI IMG/M metagenome (GOLD analysis project Ga0255048, IMG submission 183619) | Seawater microbial communities from Jervis Inlet, British Columbia, Canada - JV7_2_2 | ecosystem: Environmental > Aquatic > Marine > Inlet | place: Canada: British Columbia | collected 2016-10-06
CGACCCCGGCGCCCGACGGCGTCGACCGGGAGGTACAGGAACTGTGAAGATTCTCGAATCGCGCGTCTACCTCGGCCCGAGTCTCTACGCACACTTCCCCGTGATTCGACTCCTCCTGGACCTGGGCGAGCTCGAGGACTGGCCCACCGGGCGGTTGGGGGAAGGATTTGTCGATGAGCTGCTCGCCGCATTGCCGGGGCTCCACGAGCACGGCTGTTCCTACAGGGAGCCCGGCGGATTCGTGCGGCGAATGCACGAAGGCGAGGGCACTTGGCTCGGCCACGTGCTCGAGCACGTCGCGCTCGAACTCCAGCACGTCGCCGGCAATCGGGCGACGTTTGGCCGCACTCGATCCACAGACACGGAGGGTGTTTATACGGTCGTCTACCAGTACGTGCAGCGTGACGTCGGCAAAGCCGCCGGTCGACTGGCACTGGATCTGCTCCACAGTCTGCTGCCCGACGAACTGCGTGACGACGATGACTTGCCGGCCGATTGGGACTTCGAGACCGAGCGCGCCGCGATGGTCCGATGGGCGCAACGGCGCGCTCTGGGACCGAGTACGGCCGCGCTCGTGCGCGCGGCCGAAGACAGAGATATTCCCTGGCTGCGACTGAACGAATACAGCCTGGTGCAGTTCGGACACGGCTGCCATCAGAAACGCATCCAGGCGACCATCACCTCCGAAACTCGACACATTGCGGTCGAGATTGCCTCGGACAAGGAAGAGACGAACGCTCTCTTGTCGGCGCTCGGCCTACCGGTCCCTCAGCAGCGCCTCGTGCGTACCGCCCGCGCTGCGGTGAGCGCCGCGGAGCGCGTGGGTTATCCGGTCGTCATCAAGCCGCTCAACGCCAATCACGGTCGCGGCGTGTCGATCGGAGTGGAGACTTCGGAGCACGTCGAGGCGGCGTTTGCCCAGGCGCACAAGCACAGTCGCGGCGTCCTCGTGGAGAGCTTCATTCGCGGTCTCGATCACAGAATGCTGGTGATCAACGGCGAGCTTCTGGCTGTGGCCAAGCGCGTGCCGGCGCACGTCGTGGGCGATGGCAGCAGCAACATCGAGGAACTTGTCGCCAAGGTGAACGAGGACCCGCGCCGGGGCATCGGCCACGAGAAGGTGCTCACCGAGATCGAGTTCAACCACCAGTCGGACCGCCTCCTGGCAGAGTGCGGCTACGATCGAAGCAGCGTGCCGCCGGACGGCGAGACGGTATACCTCTGCTCGACGGCCAACCTCTCCACCGGCGGCACCGCGATCGACGTGACGGACATCGTGCATGCCGATAATCGCGAGATGGCCGTGCGGGCGGCACTGGCGATCGGGCTCGATGTTGCCGGTGTCGATTTCCTGACCGCCGACATCACGGAGTCCTACCGCGACACCGGTGGTGCCATCTGCGAAGTAAACGCCGCGCCGGGATTCCGCATGCATGTGGCCCCCTCGGAAGGCCAGTCGCGCGACGCTGGCGGGGCGGTGATCGACCTGCTCTTCCCGCCCGGCACCGCGAGCCGCATACCGATAGCGTCAATCACCGGAACCAACGGCAAGACCACGACATCCCGGATGCTCGCCCACATTCTCAAGCTCACGGGGCAGCGCGTCGGGTTGACATCGACCGACGGCGTCTACGTGGACGGGCAATTGAGCGTGAAGGGCGACATGACGGGCCCGGTGGCGGCGCAGATGGTGCTCCGCGATCCCGGCGTTGACGTCGCCGTCATGGAAACCGCGCGCGGTGGTCTGCTACGGGCCGGGCTCGGTTATCGCAGTTGCGACGTCGCGTGCTGCCTCAACGTCGCCGAGGACCATCTTGGCCTGCGCGGCATCGACACTCTCGACCAGTTGGCTGAGGTGAAGCGCATCCCGATCGAGATTGCCACCGACGCGGCCGTATTGAACGCCGACGACGCACACTGCCTGCGCATGGCCGCCTACGCGGAAGCCGAACACATCTGCTACGTGACAATGTCGAAGAATCACCCGCTGGTGCTGGAGCACATCCGCGCCGGGGGCCGCGCCATCGCTCTCGAGGAGGGACTGAACGGGCACATGATCACCCTCTACGACGGTACGGCCCACATGCCTCTGCTGTGGACGCACCTGGTTCCGGCAACTCTCGAGGGGCGCGCCTTGCACAACGTGCAGAACGCCATGTTCGCTGCCGCACTCGCCTATTCGCTGGATGTGAGTCTCGACAACATACGCCAGGGCCTGCGGACGTTCGATACGACGTTCTTCCAGGCGCCCGGGCGCATGAACGTATTCGACGAGCATCCGTTCAGGGTCATTCTGGATTACGGTCACAATGCCGCCGCGGTCGAAGCGATGTGCGACCTCGCTTCGAGACTGGAATGTCCCGGGCGCCGGCTCGTCGTGCTCGCCGCACCCGGAGATCGCCGCGACGAGGACATCCGCAACATGGCAACCGTAGCCGCGGGGCGCTTCGACCACTTCGTCTGTAAACGCGACGATAATCTGCGCGGACGAGGTCCGGACGAGGTTCCCTACATGCTGGCCGAGGCGCTGCGCGGCGCCGGCGTCGCGAACGAAGCGATCGAGGTGATTCCCGATGAGGCCGAGGCGATCGGGCACGCGCTGGGCGCGGCCAGGCAGGGCGACCTGCTGCTGGTCTTCGCTGACAACCTAACGCGCGGCTGGAAGCAGATTATCCACTTCGAGGCCGACACCGAGTCGCTCGCCTCGGAGCCGACCGCGGCGGCTGCCGTGCAACTGCCCGAGCCCCCGGCAGAGGTCCTGCGCGCCGACGATGAACTGATTCGTGACGAGCGCGGGGTTCGCCTGGCGCGAATCCACGAAGAGGCCGACTAGCACCCCGTGGCGGAGGCCTGATGGATATCGAGCCCAGCGGTTCCCGACGACTGACCGGCCCCAATCTGTTCCTGCCGGGGTTTGGCGTCGTTCTCGAGGCCCCGGTGGAAGACTCGAGTGCCGCGGCGCTGGTCTCGGCCTGGCAGGCGTCGGTCCGCGAGATCTGGGAGGCCCTCGCCTGGCCCGCGCCGGTCACCGAGGTTCACCGCTATCCGGGTTTCGCGACACTGGCGGCGAGTGCGCCTGAGGATGCCCTGTATACGGCGTGCGAGGCCAGCGAGACGGCGTGGGCCATGGCGGTTGGAGTCCAGGGACTCACTCCCGCCGAGCATCGGCCGATCCTGGAGCTACGTGAGATGTCGGAAGCGGAGCGGAGTCCGCGCCGCCTGGAGATTGCCGCCGCTGCCGCGCGCCGCGGCGTGCGCTTCTTCGCCGACGACGAGTTGGTCTCGGTCGGCAGCGGGCGTGGCTGCAAAGTCTGGTCGGTGCACGCGCTGCCCGATCCGTCGACCATCGGTTGGCGGGACGTGCACGATATTCCGGTGGCGCTCATCACCGGAACGAACGGCAAGACGACCACGGTCCGGATGCTGTCGGCCATCGCAGCCTCAGCGGGTCTGATGGCGGGCAATACTTCGACCGATGGGGTGCAACTCGGCGGCGAAACGATTCTGGAGGGCGATTACACGGGCGGTGAAGGTGCGCGTGCCCTGCTGCGCGACGCGCGCGTCGATGTCGCGTTTCTAGAGGTCGCCCGAGGCGGGATGTTGCGCCGCGGGCTGCCGGTCGAGACCGCTGACGCTGCCTATGTCACCAACATCGGAACGGATCATCTCGGCGAATACGGCGTCGACACCTTGGATCGGCTGGCACAGGTGAAGCTTCTGGTGTCAAAAGCTACCGCGGCGGCCGGCACGCTCGTTCTGAATGGCGACGATCGGCGATTGGCCCCGGCGCTGAACAAAGACCGTTCCAGGGCGGTGCTCGTGGACCCGCAGGACCTGCCGGCACGCGGCTTCGTGCGCCATCGCGGCCGGCTGGGTCTCGTCCGCCAGGGCCGGTTCGTCGCCTGGTTGGAGCAGGGAGATATCCCCGCGACCCTCGGCGGAGCGGCCACTCACAACGTCTACAACGCCCTCGGCGCCATGGCGGTGGCCACAGAACTGGGAATTGAGCGCAGCGCGGTGGTGGAAGGGTTGTCGGGCTTCGCGAGCGACCCGCAGACCAATCCCGGGCGCGGCAACCTTTTCAGTCTCGGCGGCCTGCGCGCCGTCGTCGACTATGCGCATAACCCGGAGGGCCTCGCGGCGATCCTGCGGACCGCGGAGGCGCTTCGACCGCGACGTACGCTGGTGGTGATCGGCCAGGCCGGCGACCGCGACGATGAGTCCATCGATGCCCTTGCCGATACGTGCTTGGCGCACGATCCGGACTTCGTGATCATCAAGACCATGGAGAAATACAGCCGCGGCCGCGATGCCACCGAGGTGTCGCAGCGCATCCTGGAGCGACTGCGCGACGGTGGGCTGGCTGCCTCGCAACTGGCGCTGGCGCCAGACGAGCTCGCGGCAGTCCGCGATGCCCTGCAGTGGGGTCGCGAGGGCGACTTGCTCGTGTTGCTGAGTCAGGCCGATCGCGGCGCGATCCTGGTACTTCTGGAGAAACTGCGGGCGGCCGGGTGGCAACCCGGCACCGCCTTGCCCAACGAACCAATCGAGGGACTGAAATGAGCGACAGCATGGTGACTCGACTCGAGTGGCGTGCCGGGGTGCTATTCGAGGCGGTAACGGGCGGTCACCGCTTTCTGGTCGACGGCGACCAGGCAGCGGGCGCATCACCGATGCAGCATCTGCTTGTCGCGCTGGGCGGCTGCATGGGAATCGACATTGCCGACATCCTCGAGAAAATGCGCACGCCTCCAACCCGCCTCAGCGTGTCCCTCGAGGGTGAACGCCCGGCAGACCCTCCACGTCGCTTCGAGCGGATCGTCATGACCCTGCAGGTCCAGGGCAACGTACCTCTGCGCAACGTCGAACGGGCGATCTCCTTGTCGCGCGATCGCTACTGCTCGGTCTGGCGCACGCTCGACCAGGACACGGTGCTTGACATCGATGTCGAGATCAGCCCGACGCCACCACGCGCATGAGTTGGCCGCACAGGTACGCACCATAGGTGCCGATGGCGTAGCCGAGCACCGCGAGGAGGGCCCCGACCGGCGCCAACGCGGGATGCACCGCCGACGCCACGATCGGCGCGGAGGCGGCGCCGCCGACATTGGCCTGGCTGCCCACCGCCATGAAGAACACGGGTGCCCGTATGGCCTTCGCCACGCCCAGCATCAGGATCGCGTGAAACGCCATCCATACGCCGCCGATGAGGAACAACTGGGGCCGGTCGAGAACCGCCGCCAGGTTCATACGCATGCCGATGGTCGCGACGAGGACGTACAGACACGCCGACCCGATCTTCGAGGCGCCGGCGTGTTCGATTCTGCGGACGCGGCTGTACGAGAGAATGAGAGCCATTGTGGTGGCCAGCACCACAAGCCAGAAGAACTGGGACGTGAGGTTGTAGACGGCGAGCCCCGGCGCTGCGTTCCCGATGGCCGGGGCGATGGCATCGGCGAGAAGGTGCGAGACCGCGGTGACGCCGAAACCGACCGCCAGGATCTGTATGAGATCGGTGAGAGTCGGGATCCGCGCATGGGCGCGATCGTACTCCTCGACGCGCTGACGCAACTGGTCGATTGCCGAGGTGTCGGAGCCGAGCCACGCGTCGATGCGTTTGGCACGGCCGACCATGAACAGCAGCACCGCCATCCAGATGTTGGCCACGACGACATCGACGGCGATCATCGAGCTGAACAGGTCGTCTCCCACCTCGAAGACCTCTTTCATGGCGGCCTGATTGGCGCTACCGCCGATCCAGCTACCGGCCACGGTGCTCAGCCCGCGCCAGACCGCCGCCGGCCCGTCGCCTCCAACTGCTTCCGGCGCAATCGTGCCCACGACGAGGATCGCCACCGGACCGCCGATCATGATTCCGACCGTGCCGGTAAAGAACATGATCAGGGCCTTCGGTCCCAGGCGGAGGATGCCGGGAATGTCGACGCTGATCGTCAGCAGGACGAGACTCGTCGGTAGCAGGTACCGCGACGCGACGAAGTAGAGATTCGAGGCTTCGCCATCGATGACGCCGAGGGTCGCGAACAGCGACGGCAGAAAGTAGCAGACGAAGATGGAAGGGACGATGCCGTAGAAGCGCTTCCAGAAGTTGCTCTGGCTGCTGTGAGTCGTGAAGACGAAGGCCAGCATGGCCAACAACATGCCGAGGACAACAGCGTCGTTCGTAATCAGTGCCTGCGATTCCATCGACTCTCCGTGGGCAATGGGAGCGGCAAGGATACCCTGCTGACCTGGTCACAGCGGGCGCGACGGCGATTGCCGCTCGCGAGGCTTGCGCCCGGACTGTTCAACCAGCAGGAACGCCTACGCTTGCTGAACGCTGCCGGGGTCAGTGTTAGCTCCACACACCAGGGCGACGAGACGCTCGCCTGGTGCCGGCGCATAGGCGCCAGACAGCAGGGCCGTCAGCGCCGTGGCACCGCCGGGCTCGGTCACCAGCCGAAAACGGTCCCAGAGAAGAGCTTGTGCTTCACGAATTGCGGGATCGGTGACCAGGACTGTGTCTTTGACGCTGCGCTGGGCAGCTGCGAAGGCGATCTCCCCGATCCGTCGCGCACCGAGCGAGTCGCTGGCGAGACCGCCGACCTCGACGTCGGTCGGAGCCCCGCACTCCATTGCGGCATGCAGGGTCGGGCAGCGCTCGGGTTCTACCGCGACGACATCGAAGTCGCCTTCGGCCCACGCCGCGGTTCCGGCGATCAGGCCACCGCCTCCGACCGCTACCAGCACGGTGTCGATGTCGGGAACCTGAGTGGCCAGCTCGCGCGCCAGCGTGCCGGCGCCGGCCACCACCTCGGGCTGGTCGTACGCGTGAACGACGAGCGCCCCGGTTTCGGCCGCGCGAATCTCCGATGCTTCGCGGGCAGCGTCGTAGTACTCCCCCACGAGTCGAACCGAGGCGTCGTATTGGCGGAGTCTTGCCAGTTTGATGGCGGGAATGGTCTCCGGCACGAAGATCTCGGTGGGAATTCCCAGCCGCGTTCCGGCGTAGGCCACCGCCTGCGCGTGGTTGCCTCCCGACGCGGCGATCAAGCCGGCGGCGGGAACGTCGCCGGCCAGGATACGGTTGAACGCTCCACGTGGCTTGAACGAACCCGTGTGCTGAAGCAGTTCCAGCTTGAGCACCACATTGTCGAGCTCGAGCCCCAGGTCGGTACCCCGGACCTCGAGTACGGGGGTGCATCGAATGTGCGCGCGCACACGCTCCGCCGCGGCGTCGATCTCGGTTCGCGTCGGAATGGCAACGGCCATGGATTGAGAGTTACCTTGCCTGCGTGCACCGGGCCGAGCCGGTCCGACACACGGTGCTGGAATTGGACACGCTCGGACGTTATCGTCAGCGCTTCCCGGCGTCCGCGTATTGTGCACCCAGTCCTGCAACGCGTCCATGCATGCAAACTCCCGCCAGGGCGCCGTCAACGGCGCGCTGATCGTCTTCGTGGCCGGCGTCATCGTCTTCATCAGTTCCGCGTTCATCATGACGCTGGAACTCGTGGCGGCGCGGCTGGTCGCTCAGCATCTCGGCGTGTCCCTCTACACGTGGACAGCGGTGATTGGCGTCATCCTCGCCGGCATCACCCTCGGCAATTACACGGGCGGGAAACTGGCGGATATTTACCCCGCCCGCGGCCTGCTCACGTCGCTGTTTCTTCTCGCCTCGGTTGCCAGCCTGAGCGTGCTTCTGCTCGTCGACTGGATGGGCACATGGGAACGCCCGGACTTCATGAGTTGGCCACTGTGGAATCTGTGGGCGGTGACGCTGACCTTCCTCGGCCCGGCGCTGATTCTCGGGACGATCTCCCCTGCGGCTGCCCGGCTGGCGCTGACGTCAGGGCGTCAGATCGGGGCGACGCTGGGGTCCGTTTATGCAGCCGGCGCGGCCGGCAGCATCCTGGGGACCTTCCTCACGGGCTACGTTCTCATCGAACGGTTCGGCACCAAGGCCATCATCATCGGGATCGCTGTGGGTTTGGGGGTGCTCGCCCTCATAGCGGGCCTGGGCCTGCGCCGCCGGCCGACGAGCTTCGTCGTCACCTGGCTGCTGTGGGTGAGCCTGGTGGGTTCCGCCACCATCGGACCCTGGGATTGGGCTGAGCACTGGGGCCAGTTCTTCGGGCTTCGTTTTGATACGAGCGAGCACCACTTCGACGGCGAGAGCAGCTACTTCGCGATCGAGGTCTACGATGCGGAGGAGATGGACAACACGCGGGTGTTGGCGCTCGACCATCTGGTGCACAGCTACGTGTCGATGGACGATCCCACACAACTCGTGTACTCGTACGAAATGGTCTATGCGGCGCTCACAGGCGCGCTCGTGCCGGCGCGACCCGAGTGGAGCGCGTTCTTCGTCGGCGGCGGCGGCTACACGTTCCCGCGATATCTGGAGACTGTCTATTCCGGCGCGACCATCGACGTGGCGGAAATCGATCCAGCCGTGACCCAGGTCGCTCATGAGGCTCTCGGGCTGCCCCACGACACGCGGATCGCCACATGGAACATGGACGCCCGCAACTTCGTCAAGGATCGCGCCAGCCGCGTCGCGGATCGCGTCGTTCCTCCATACGACTTCGTATACGGCGATGCCTTCAACGATCTCGGCGTGCCGTACCACCTGACGACGAAAGGATTCAACGACGCTCTCGCGGCGATCATGTCCCCCGACGGCGTATATCTCATCAACGTGATCGATGTCTATGGCGAAGCGTATGGCCGCTTTCTGGGGTCGGTGGCTGGCACCCTGCAGCAGACATTCCCGTACGTCTATGTCTTTTCGGGAGAGGCCGAGGGCACCAGCGACGAGAGGGATACCTTCGTCATTCTGAGCTCGCGGCGGGCCTTGCCGCGCGCCGCTCTCGCACGACGCACCAATCGGGATGCCGGCACGCTGTTCGCCTGGACCGAGAATGGGTCGCTCGGCGGTGACATGCGCGAGTTGCTGCGACGTGGCCAGCACCTGGTCCTCACCGATGAGCATGCCCCCGTGGACAACCTGCTGGCGCCGATATTCGCACTGCAGTGAACCCGCGCCGACGCTAAACTGAGCGAATGAGCGGCAGAAATCACACGGGAACGGCCTTACTGAAGCCCGTATACCTGGCGGTCTTCCTGGACATGGTGGCTTTTGCCATCATTCTTCCGGCGCTGCCGTTCTATGCGATGAATCTCGGCGGAGCGGGCCTCTGGCTCGGCATCCTGCTGACTTCCTACTCGGCCGCGAAGCTCATCGGAGCGACACTGGCCGGTCGGCTGTCGGACCGCTTCGGGCGCAAGCCCCTGATGATCGTCGGCCTGATGGGATCGGGCGTGTCCTTCATTCTCACGGGCATGGCCGGTTCGCTGGTGCAGCTTGCCATCGCCCGGGCCATCGCGGGCCTCTTCGGTGGGACGATTGCCACGGCACAGGCCTACGTGGCCGACGTCACGAGGCCGACCGAGCGCGCGCAATACATGGGGTTGCTCGGCGCATCCATTGGCTTGGGCTTCATTGTCGGCCCCGCTATCGGTGCTGGTTTGGGTCGCTACGGCTTTGTGACCGCAACCTCGGTCGCGGCGATCCTTGCGCTCCTGAACGGTCTCGTCGCCATGTTCCTGGTGCGCGAATCACCGCGGCGGCGCGGCTGCAAGAGGTCCTCTTGCAGCTGGAAGGATGTTGCCGCTCAGCCCGCTTCCATCGGCATCCTCGCCGCGATGTTTCTTACCCTGTTCGCGTTCGTTTCCATGGAGACCACGCTGGCTTTCGTCGCCCGGACCGAATACGACCTGGATGAGCGCGGCTTCGGGATGATCCTGGTCTACGTGGGCGTCATCATGATCATCGTCCAGGGCGGGATCGTCGGTCGACTGGCACCGCGCACCGGCGAGCGGCGGCTGAGCGCGCTCGGGGCGTTGCTCCTGGGCAGTTCCTTGCTCCTGCTGCCGCTGGCGCAGAGCTTCGCGGCGGCGATGACGTTCCTCGGCGTCCTGGCCATCGGGCAAGGTCTGGTTTCCCCCACGCTCTCCACGCTGCTGTCCCGTCGCACCAGCGACAACATGCAGGGTGGCATGTTGGGACTCGGGCAGTCCGTCGCTTCGGCGGCGCGCGCGGTGGGGCCCGTACTCGCTGGCTGGCTCTACGACCAGGGCGCTTCCTGGCCTTTTCTCGTCGCGGGGGTGGCAGCCATGATCGCGGCGGTCGGGCTCTGTCGATT
>Ga0255048_10003120_pt1 | contig 10197 bp, 8 predicted proteins | sample JV7_2_2_MG_FD_183619 | JGI IMG/M metagenome (GOLD analysis project Ga0255048, IMG submission 183619) | Seawater microbial communities from Jervis Inlet, British Columbia, Canada - JV7_2_2 | ecosystem: Environmental > Aquatic > Marine > Inlet | place: Canada: British Columbia | collected 2016-10-06
AAGTTAGCCGGGTATAATGTCAAAGCTGGTCTAGACACTAAAGCTAAAGCCAAAGAGGTCTTGAAGTTTTTAGAGAACATGAAAATGGATGCTTCCGTTAATGGCAAGACTATGAATGTCCCCATTAGTAAAGTAACCGTCAGATTGCTACTAGCTTCAACTAAGAGATTATTAAATATCAACAGGGAAGAAGAAGAGCCTGATGATCGTGATTCTCTGGAGTACAGAAAACTTCATAGTGCAGAGGACTTCTTTGCTGAGCGAGTAGTAAAGGATGCTGGTAAGACAGGCCGCAAACTTATGAAGCGCTTAGATAATACTAAGTCCCTCAAGAAAGTTGTAGCAGGGGTATACACTAGAGCATTATCGGGATTCTTAACAGAAGATGACAAATCTTCTACAGGTGAACAACTAAATCCCATCGAGATTCTAGAAGGTACTCTTAAGACAACGCCTCTTGGAGAAGGTGGATTATCTGGTCAAAACGTCACAGACAGCATGACCAATGTTCACCCATCTCACTTTGGGTTCTTAGATCCTATACGCGTACCTGAATCAGAGAAGGCTGGACTTAGTCTGTATATCACATACGGAACTCTCAAAGGTAATGATGGTAATCTACATAGAGAAGTGCTGAATACTAAGACAGGCAAGAAGACACATGTTAGTACTGAGAACTTTGCTAAATACACTATAGCTTTCCCAGGAGAATGGGGATCTAAGAAGAAAATCCTTAAGGCTATGGCTAATAAGAAAGTAGTTCATGTTAAAAGAGAAAAAGTAGATTATGCTCTGCTTAATGCTACAGACATGTTTACAGTAACTACTAACTTGATTCCTATGCTGCATACTGCCCAGGGAAACCGTGCATTAATGGCTGCTAAAACTATTCCTGCAGCTCTGCCCATGAAAGAACCCGAAGCACCTTTGGTACAAGCTAAAGTACCAGGCAAAGAGGAAAGCTTCTCTGACGAGTTCGGAAAGAAGACTTCGGCAGCTGTAGCCACGGCAGCAGGCAGAGTAACTAAGGTAACTAGCGATTATATCTTGATAAAAGACTCTAAAGGCGAAGTACATAGAGTAGATATCTATAACAATTTTTTCTACAACAGAAAAACTGCGATACACCAAACTCCTACAGTTAAAGAAGGCGACACTGTCAAAAAGGGACAGGTAATCGCGAGTTCGAACTTCACAGACAAGAAAGGAACTTTCTCAGTAGGTAAAAATCTCAGAACTGGGTACATCTCTTATAAAGGCTACAACTTTGAAGACGGGATAGTATTAAGTAACTCCGCATCTAAGAAGATGACCAGCGAGCATACTTACAGCTATGAGCTTCAGATAAATCCTGCAGTTAGAACAGGTAAGAAGAACTTTATTTCTTACTTTCCAGTTACTTTCAGTTCGGAGCTTATCAATCCTATCGATGCAGATGGAGTTATCACTAAAGGTTCTAAAGTAAACTATAATGACCCCTTGATTTTAGCTATGAGCGAAAGAGCACCTACTGCAACAGATATATCTCTGGGTAAGATACACAAGATATTCAAAAGAATATATAACGACTCTAGTCTGGCTTGGGATCACCATGGACCCGGAGAAGTAATCGAAGTTGTCAAAGGAGCCAAGTTCCTTAAAGTAGTAGTCAGAGCTTTCAAACCTATGGAAGTAGGCGATAAGCTAACCGGTAGACACGGTAACAAAGGCGTTATAGCTAAGATTATAGACGACGAGAAGATGCCTAAGGATAAAGAAGGCGAACCTATGGAAGTTTTGCTTAATCCCCAAGGCATTATTACTAGGATTAATCCAAGTCAAGTACATGAGACTCTTCTAGGTAAAGTAGCTAAAAAAAGAGGCAAACGCATACTAGTTAAGAACTTCCATCCTGAAGATGCTACCAAGTATGTAGACCGAGAACTAAAGTCTGTAGGTCTCAAAGATACCGAAGCTCTCTATGACCCTGATGATCAGAAAAAATTAGGAGATGTTTTAACAGGATATCAATACTTCTTGAAGAGTTCCTCTACTGCCGAAAAGTCTTTCAAGCACAGAGGAGTAGGGCCTAGTTATACTACAGAAGAAATCCCAGCTAAAGGTATGCGGTTTGGATTCCCACTAGATATCAATGCTCTAGCTGCACATGGTTCTAGAAGAATTATTAGAGATGCAGTTACACGTAAAGGCCAGAAGAACGATGAGATGTGGAAAGCTCTGAGATCTGGAGAGCCTTTACCTCCTCCTAAAGTCCCTCATATCTTTGAGAAGTTCATAGCCACCATGAAGTCGGCAGGTATTAACGTCAATAAAGAGGGCGATACTTTCCAGACTATGTCGATGACAGATAAACAAGTCCAAGAGATGTCTCATGGGAAAGTTACCAAGGATCTATTTTTGCGAGCCCAAGACTATAAGCCAGAAAAAAGTGGCCTATTCGATGAAGCTATGACGGGAGGAGTACTTGGTAAAAACTGGACACATATAGATACTGAAAGTCCTGTACCTAATCCAGCTGTAGAAGAAAGCATTAGGATACTACTTGGCCTAACTCAGAATAAGTTAAAAGATGTGTTGGTAGGTAAAGAGAAGATAGATGGTAAGACAGGAGGAGCAGGACTAAAAGCTGCTCTTAAAAAAATAAATGTCGAAGATGAAATAAAGAAACAAAAAGGTATAGCTCTTGAAGGAAGAAAAGTAGCTAGAAATACTGCTATCAAGAAGCTCCGAGTATTAACAGGTCTTAAAGCTTCCAGTACTATCCCTACGGACTTAATGATTTCTAAAGTTCCAGTTATACCTCCAGTATTCAGACCTATTACACCTTCTATATCTGGTCCTGATATTATTGCAGATGCTAACATGCTTTATAAAGATTTCATGCGAGCATCTAATGTGTTGAAAGAAGTTAAAGGTCTAGGCCTACCTGATGACGATGAAGACTTACAAAAAGCCAAAGAGTATCATTACGAGTCTCTAAAGAAGCTATACGGTTGGACAAAGTATCCCACATCTAAGACAGAGAAAAACGTCAAAGGTTTTATTCATCAGATAATCGGCTCAAGTCCTAAGCTCGGTATGTTCCAAGCTAAAGTGCTTAAGAAGAGACAAGATTTAACGGGTAGAGCCGTTATTACCCCAGACCCCAAGCTGGGCATAGATGAAGCAGGACTTCCAGAAGAGATGGCGTGGGAAATATATGCCCCGTTTATAATGAAGAAGATGGTCCAACAGGGATATACTCCATTACAAGCAGAGACTCTTATTAAGGAAAAAAATGCTAGAGCTAAGAAAGCTCTCGAAGCAGAACTAAGAGAACGTCCTATCTTGGTAAACAGAAGTCCTACTCTGCATAAGTTTAATATAATGAGTTTGTACCCTAAGCTTACACAAGATAAAGTACTGACACTTCCGCCTCTTATCGAAGGAGGATTTAACGCAGACCACGATGGCGATGCTATGCAGATTCACGTTCCTATAAGTGACGAAGCAGTTGAAGAAGCAAAAGAAAAGATGCTACCTTCCAAGAATCTCTATATGGGACAAAGACGAAAGGCTTTCTGGGTTCCACAGCAAGAGTCAGTTATTGGTCTATATAGGGCTACTAAACCTAAGCAATCGAAAGCAGTAGCGACTTTTAATACCAAAGAAGAGGCGATTAAAGCTTATAAGTCTGGTAAAATAGCAATAAATGATGCTATCATTGTGAAAAGTTTGGGGTAGAGGAATATCAATGGTTGATTATAATCATATAAGAAAAGCGTTGCTGACTAAAATTGCGCAAGGTCTAGGTCCAGGTCCTCCGGAAGGAAATCCTTTTGGGCCTCCTCCTAAAAATATGAAATACGGAAAGCCAGTCTACGCTCCAATTCCTAACTGGCCTAAACCTAAACCTCAATTTAAAAGTTACCAGCCAGGAGGCTCGCTTTCAGGCTTAAATGCTCCTAAAGATTTTGGGTTACTATCTAGATCTACTCCTTTTGATCCTTCAGCTCAGACATTAGGCATGAGCACCCCAGCTGGCCCTGCTACAAAGAAGTTAACTGGCCCCGCTACAGAGAATATAACACGTCAATTCCCGCAATATGTACCTCCGCCGAAGTCCTCAAATTATTTAGACTCGTACATGCCACCTTCCATTGGTAATGCTCAATCTGTTGCGGCTGAGATGGATACAGCAGACAGAAGATTACGGGAATCAGCAGCACGGAAAAAGATACAGCCAGGATCTGCTACTGAGAGTATATCGAAAACTAGACCTGAGATGAGCTCTAAAGACGAGCTAAAATACCAATTGGCCGAGAGTATAGGGCCCCAACGACCCCCAGCTCCCCCGCGTACAAAACAAGAATTACATAATGCATTTATGGAGCAGGCAGACAGCATGAAAAATCCAAAAAAAATATCTCCTCCAATAGCTAAACCTCCGACTGCTCCTCCATTAAAGAGCCCATATGACTCTATGAGTACCTTAGGGTACAGTCCTGAAATTTCAGACGCAATACACCGAAAAATGCCTTCTTCAGCATCTTCTCTGACAGGTGCAGCTGCAAAAGCAGAAGCTGAAAAAAAAGCTTTGGCAAACTTTATCGCAACAGGAAGATCGGGTCCAGCCTCAAGTCAAGCAGCAAGTCGAACAGCAAGTCAAGCTGCACAATCAGCAGAAGCAGCAGCTCCAGCTCTAGCACAATCAGCAGAAGCAGCAGCTCCAGCTCTAGCACAATCAGCAGAAACAGCAGCTCCAGCCGCATTAAAATCATTCAGGCCAGGGGGAACTAAAGAACAAGTTAAAAGGATTGTCCAATCCGGAAAAGAAGTAGGAAAAGGTGCTTTGAAAGGACTAACAAGTCCAGGTATGAGGGCAGCAGGAAGATTAGCTATTCCGTTAGGTCTTACTGGAGCTTTAATGTACGGGGCTAAAGAATACGGAAGTCCTGCATTGGGTGAAGCACTAGGTCCTTCAGTCGAAGATGCAGCCGAGTCTATACGGTTATCAGGGATGCCTGATGCTTCATCGTATGTACCGGATCTAGAGATTCCAGATCGAACCCAAGAAGCATTAACCCATGCAAATGAACAGCTTAAAGGACTTGTGGGAGGGGGACCTGATAACCCCCCAGATATTCCTTTTATTCCAGGCATGGCTCCAGATCTTACTCCCCCAACTGATTTTGATATGCCAGCCGCTCCAAGGGGACCTAATCCTTGGCCAGCTACTCCGGCCCCAGCTCCCGCTCCAGCTCCGGCCCCAGCTCCCGCTCCAGCTCCAGGACCTACTTCTTGGTCAGATATTCAACCAGATACTCTGGGACCTGGACCTAAGGGACCTAATCCTTGGGAAAGTACTCCACAGATAACTCCACAGCTTAGACAGGCTATGGAAAACGCGGGAACAATTGCTCCACAAGCTCCTACTCCTCAAATGACTGCAGACCAGATGGAAAACTTGGCTTATGCAGCCAAAGCCCCTAGATTCTTTGGCTATACCCCTGAAATATCTCCAGAAAATATGGCAGAATTACACAGGCTCTACAACGAAGCTCCCGAAGACATTCCTGGCGGAGTGTTAGAGAATTGGAAAAGAGTTGGATTTAATCCTAACCCAGCTCTCAGGGCTCCTCCTAAATGGTATTGAGGAAATTATGAATAAAGACTTATTGAAACAAGCGGTTATTAAAAAACTAGCTTCAAGAATGCCCAAGCCTCCACCTTCTATGATGTCTCAAATGGGAGATTTATTGTCGTTTAAAAAAGCTCGAGGACATCTGGATACAATGAGGCAGACCCAAGGTTTAAGCGGTTTAATGGGTCAGAATGTTGTAGGAACCGAATTATCTAAGTACAATAAGGCACTTGCAGAATCAGGAGCAGCTTGGGCTGGAACAGGAATGGCAGGATATGGACTTAATAAGGCGATAAGTGGAGACTCGGATCGTGGACGAAGAGTCATGGTACTATGAGCGCCAGGAAGACTGCTATAAAAGAAATTTTAAGAGCCAAAGAATTATATATAAAGCCTGCAATAGATAAAGTACGCACGATAGGAATTCGAAGTTATCTTTCAGCAAAAAAACCTTCTTCTAGATTAATGCATGAAGCAGGGATACTAGATGCAGCAGGTATCAACATCGCTAAAGATTTTATAAAGAAGAAATTAAAGGAGACAGATGCTAGTATAAAAGGAATAGCTTTTACTTTAGGGGGAAGCACTAAATCTTCGGCTAAGTTCAAAGACGCTCTTAAAGCTCTTAAAAAATCTCGAACCTCGATGGAAGCTTCTAAGTATAAGTACAAGAAGATAAACTTGAAAAACAAGCTTATGGCAAAGGCACTCTTTGCTGTTCCTGCAGCAGTAGCTATGGATAGGATGTACACAGATGGACACGGCACAGCTCAAGACGAGGATTAAAGAAAAGCTATTTGAAAAACAAGCGGGAAAAGGGGATGCTCTCAAGGCTCTCAAGGCTCTGTCAGGAAAAGCTGCAGCTAATCTTAAGGCTCTGCCAGGAAAAGCCTGGGCTGGAGTAAAGGCTGCACCCGAAATGGGAATAGATACGTTAATAGCAGGGGAAAAGCTAGCTAAAAACGTACTCCCAACAGGGGGCCAAATGATGACAGGTCTAGGTAAAGCAAAAGAAGGAGCTGGAAATATTTTGAAGGGGATTCCTGGAAGCAGTAATGTAGGGCATGCTTGGGACCAAGCAAAAATTCCGCTCCACAATAAGTTTAGGCCCCATCTACCTGCGAGAGTAAGTGATTTACAGCATATGAGAGATTGGCGTCTTTTAAAAGCTAACCCTGGAGTACTGAAGTCGATGGCTCCTGCAGAACGACAAGCCGCAGCTGATGCCAGCTGGCAAGGCATGAAAGGGTTAGGTAAAACAACATTAGGCATAGGTGGACTACTTGGACTAGGATATGTAGGACAAGATGCCCTAATGGGGGGTGCAGGCATGGGTGCAGGCATGATAGGCGATACAGCTTCCAGTTTGGGGCAAGGATTTGGAGCTCTGAAAGAGGTAGGTTCATTAAACCCTGGAGCAGCTTGGGAAGGCTTTAAAGATGCAGCAGGTTCAGCCCAAGATGCTGTTAATCCAGTAGGAGGCGCGGGTCCAGGATTTACCGGTTTAGCAGGTGGAGCTTTAGGTGCAGGATACGGATCTAAATTGGGTCCTAAAGGTGCTCTAGCTGCAGGATTGGCAGGCATGGCAGGAGGAACTTTAATAGGTAATACACCAAGGTTGTGGGGCTAATGAAGATTGACCAAATTATCAAAATAAAAGAATACCTAATAAAGCAAGCTACGAACGGTCATCCTATAGTGGTTCCGCCTCCTAGTTGGGCATCAACTTCTCGGCTACCAGCAGGTTTAGCATTAGCAGGTTTAGGTGCAGCAGGATTATACGGTTTATCACAAAGACCTGAGGCTATGGGATCAGGAGGAATGGGAGGTCAAGTCGGAGATGCTGTAAGTAATGTTGCAGAAGCTGTAAAGCACCAAGCACAACAAGCATTTCATGGAGCTACACATACTCCAGATCCGCCTCCAGGTATGATAGAAGAATACGGACCAACTGCACTCGCAGGAGCAGGAGGACTAGCAGGATTAGCAGGAATTAAAGCACTTCTGAGTAAAAGACTTGAAGCTTCAAGGGCACTTCAAGCTAATGCCAGACTCAAGAATATGGCAAAGTTAGGACTTCTAGGTGTTGGTGGAGTTATGGGAGCTAAGTACTTGATGGGGAGAAATAATGAAGATAAAGAAAATCATTAACATCAAAAAGTACCTAGAAAAGAATGCAGATTATAGCAAAGGTGATTTTGTAGGTAGCCCTCTGGGCCGATTTATTGATAATCGCCCACCTCCTTTTATTCCTCCACATGTACCCATTCCTTACAGCTCTCCTATGGAACATTCCTATCAAAATCCTTTAGATCCTTTTGCATCAGAACACACTCCTATACAAGGGCCTCAGCAATCAACGATGGGTAAAGTGAAAGGTAAAGGGCAGGCTTTAAAATCCGCAGTTAAAGGAAAAATGGCAGCTTCAGGATCAGCTATAAGGAAAGCAACAGCTAAAGCAGTAGACGCAGGAAAAGGATCTATAAATTTAGCAAGAGCAGGTGGAGAACTAGCAGGACCCAAACTAGCAAGCATAGGAAGAGGATCTGTAAATTTAGCAAGAGCAGGTGGAAAAAAAGCATACCAAGGAGGCAAAGCTCTTAAAGGTATGTCTAAAGGTAAATTAGCATTAGGTATAGGGGCACTAGGATTAGGAGCAGGGGCACTAGGTTTAGGAGGAACTAAAGATGGATCAGCTATCTCGGACATGGTGGGTGGAGAAGGAGCCGGAATTGGAGCCGGAGCTGATGCAGCTGGAGAAGCAGCTTCAGGATTAGCTGGTTCATTACCAGTTGATGCAGCTGGAAATGCTGTAAGTGCAGTTCCCCCAATGTTAGACGGAGCTGGAGACGCTGTAAGTTCAGTTCCCGCAGGAGGAGATGCGATAGGTGCTCTAAGAACTGTAGCTCCTACTATGGCAGGTCTTCCTGGCGAGGTAGCAAAAGCAGCACCAGGAGCAGCATCTGATTATTATAATCAAGCAGGACAGGCATTAAGTGGAGCAGAAGATTGGGCATTACAAAATCCTATCTATGCTACCGGAGGTGCAATGGCAGGAGTAGCCGGATTGGCTGGACTTAAACATGCTCTCATGGGTAAGATGGCTCCTAAAGCAGCTCCGGGATTCTGGGCTGGACTTCCTATGGGAGGTAAACTTGCATTAGGAGCAGGAGGCTTAGGGCTAGGTTACTTGGGTTACCAGAAAATGCTAGGAAATCAAGATAACAAGAAACGGATAACAATAGGATGAAATTACTTGTAGACGAGGGGTCTTACGAAGCTCCTACATTACTTGGAATTATTTGGTCAGTTATTAAGCATAGAGCTTGGCATTGGCGAAAAGGTGAAGGTTGGAGAGATTAAATGTACACTAAAGACTTCTGCAATGAACTCCTAGAGAAGATTGCTCAAATGGAACAGGCAGGAATGCCTCCTCAAGGTATGTCTCCTGGAAGTGGAGGTCTTGTACCTGGTGGAGCTCAAGATCCTAATGCTATGGCGGGAGCTGGACCTGCAGGACCAAAGGCACCGAAAGTAAAGCCGGAACAACTCTATGAACGTATGTTAAAAATGACAGGCAGAATGGCTGACATGAGTGCCCAACTTGGACAGACAGGTCAACAGTCTCAGTCTATGGAACAAATGGTTCGAGAAGATCAGCAAGAAATGCAGTCTCAAAATATGATGGGTATGCAACAAGATCCTATGCAACAAGATCCTAATATGGGTATGCAACAAGATCCTAATATGGGTATGCAACAAGATCCAAGCATGATGCAACAACCCCAAGCTCCAGGAATGGGATTACAACCTCAAGCTTCTTTCAAAGAAGAATTACTCAGACAAATGGAGAAACAATCCCTAGCTCCTTTAGCCATAGCGGGTGCTGCTCAAGTTGGAGGTATGGCAGTAGGCGCGGGAGTACCAGCCTTAGGTAACATTGGCACCAGAATAGATACTGGTTCAAGAACTAGTAGTCCTTTTGCTGGAGGTAGAGCCAGGATGATGAGACAAAGAAAATTAAATACATTATCCGGTGGCCTCTCAGGAACAACGGGACTGGAAGCTTCCGAAAAACTAACTCCAAGAATCTAACCTATGAAAACTACTATCGGAAGTATCATGTTCAACGACTATTTGCCAGCTCCTCTAAGGGACTATAGTCGAATTGTATCTAAAAAAAACATAACTACTATCCTGACTGATCTGGCTGATAAATATCCAGAACACTATGCATCCTCGGTTCATGACATTAAAGGTCTTGGAGATACTGTAGCCTATAAGACAGGACATAGTGTCAGTCTGAATGACTTCAAACCTCCCCCTGAGAAGAAAGCCATCATGAAGAAGACTGAGGAGAAGCTTAGAAAAGCTACGGCTACAGCTAAGACTCCAGAAGAATTCGAAAGCGCCTTTGGTAAAATAATGAATGATAGTAAGAACGAGCTTATGGATGCTGTTCTTAAAGACGGAGCCAAAAAGAATAGCGGTCTTGCAGAGATGATCTTCTCCGGATCTCGAGGTTCTCCAGGACAGCTTAACTCTATCGTCGGCTCACCAATGGCTGTGTCTGA
>Ga0255048_10003121_pt1 | contig 10195 bp, 18 predicted proteins | sample JV7_2_2_MG_FD_183619 | JGI IMG/M metagenome (GOLD analysis project Ga0255048, IMG submission 183619) | Seawater microbial communities from Jervis Inlet, British Columbia, Canada - JV7_2_2 | ecosystem: Environmental > Aquatic > Marine > Inlet | place: Canada: British Columbia | collected 2016-10-06
TCCTATTGTTGTGCGTAATAGTACCAGGGGTTACCTGCACCCGCTTCCGTGTACGTAACTGTACATTCCAATGCAGTGTACCGTGCTATGCTAGCTGAAGCCTCGTTGTGTCTAATACCGATATATTGTAGAGGGTTTGTTCCGCCGCCCTCCACCTCGTCTTCTTCCCAGTCAAGCCCGTCAACGGGGTTTGTCAGCTGATCAAACTCATACGTTGCATACGAACTCGTCGTGTTTATGGTTCCCCCAGCATACCTAGTAGGGGTACCTGGTCCGACATACATTAAAAGTTTGACACTGACTGACGTACCCTCATCACGCATCGCGCAACAAACTGTGACTTTATCAATTGAACTAGAGTTAATATCAAACGCTGTAAAACCGCAATCCTGATTAGCTTTAACCGCCGAGTAATAACAATAAGTGGTGTCACCGTCGTTACCTGCGCAACCTTCATCCATCATCGCGAAACGATCTCCACCAGCCGACATGCTGAAAACGGTGGTTTGATCGTTAGTAACTACCCTGGTTTGTGTTGCCATGTTATTTACTCGATGTTAAGTAAGCGTCGTACTTCTCAATCAGCTCGGGACTTACGTGAAGAGCGTCCCCGAAAACCTTTGCTGTACCCTTTTCATAATCCTCGTAATTTATGGACGCCTTACGAAAACTACTGCTGTAGGATATAAGCGTCTCCATGTCCGCCTCGTCACCACTGTCGATTGCGACCTCTTTGGTCTTATCGTTCACCGAGTTAAACACGATATACAGGTCCGTCGCTTCCCCTGTATCTGCGTTAAACAAACGAAAAAAACCCACGTCAAATATTAAATCGTCGTCAGGATTCGTTATCTTCCTAAGTACCGCGTCTGAGTTGGTCATCTTCTCGATGTCTAGCATCTTACCATCACCTCACGAACTGGTATATGACTGTAATCGTTGCTGAGTTGACACTGTTATTACTGATCACCTGTGTCAACGTGCCGTCTACCATTGCCGGTGCTGTTTCAGGATATGCGATCTCGTTTCCTGCAGCCGCCCTGTCTGCTCCGTTACCGCCCAGTAGATCCGTTCCATGTGGTGACTGGAGCTCTATGTCATAGTTGGCAGTGGGTGCCGTTCCTGGTGTGACAGTCTCCATGGAGTACAGGAACCATTCCCTGAGTGCAGTTATTTCAGTATTAGGGAAAGACCCGTCCGCCACATCCGCCACACAGGTCAGTTCAACCGTTATCATCAGGTGCCCGTTTATCCTGTTCTCTTCTACAGTGCCCGCCATTATATTAATTCCTCCAGTCCAGCATCAGACGCGGTCTTTGCTACATCCGCGCCCTGCTGTGCCATTTCTAGCATCTGCTGTTGTTGTGCTGCCTGGGCGTCACGAGCCTGCATTGACGCAACGTCGTTTTCAGTTCTACGCCACTTGGCAGGAGATCCCACTCCCTCAAGAGCATCGCGTAACGCCGTTACAGAATCAACCACGTAACCTGCCCCAGGGTCGAGCTCCATTGCGGCACCGATTAACTCTTTCGTCTCTGCGAACTGCTGACCTTTGACCCGACCTGCAGCGTCGCGCATTGGCGATTCAAACTGAAAGCTGATACTACCGCCGTGTAACGATTCAGGCATCGCCTGAGGAGGACCGAACGCGCCGTTGGCCATGAGTATGTTAAAATCCTTCTCACAGATTGCCGCGTTATATTCAGTTTCCATCGGCTCAAAGAGCGGTAACGCCTGCCTAATGTACTCACCAACACGTTCAGACGCCTCGTACGCGGTCATGCCTGATATCGGTGGCGGTAGTGCAAGCTTATTCAGAAAGAACGCCTCGCCTATCATCTCACGAGTGTCCGCCTGCATCTCAAACCCTACCGGCATGTTGCCGCCTTGTCTCATCTCTCGTAATACTTCACCTAGTCGCTCGTCGTAATCAGCGTCGACCCATGTGATACCGCCTGCGTAAATGCTGATATCTGACCTGATCGCCTCCTGTACGGCAACCATTGGTGGATCCACAATCTTTTCACTGGCGTCGAGCAGTACGCTTGCGACTGCCTGTATGAGACGTGCGTCAGGTAGCGCGGCAGTTGCTGCAGGCGAGAACGCATATTGACTGCCTGACACCGTCTGCCACCTTGGTATTACATATTCACCCTCATATATTCCGACCTCTTCCATGATGTGATTATTATCAACATCATAGTAAACACTAACCAGTGGTTTGTCGCCCCACTCGTCACCGTCATCACAGCCATAAGTCTCTGCAGGCACCTCACAATGGTACACGTTTATTTCTTTGTAAGGGTTTTTCTTCAGCGCCTCTTTAACCTTCCTGTGGATACCGTGTCGATTAGCGGGAGCGTTGCCGTTCTCACCCCCGAATATCTGACTCAGTGTTAGCGCGTCGGGCTTCCACCTGCGGTATACTGTGCCGATCTTGCCGACAAAATCCTCTTTCCAGGCAACGTCCCGCAGGTGCCAGCATCGATGGAGTAAAGCGTTATCGCGATAATTCATCCGCACACTAAGCACCGCCTGGCCGAATGCTGCCCAGTCGTGGTCGGCTTCCTTGGTCGCCCTGGTGAACATTGCCACAGGGTCATACATTGCCCGCTTCTGAATCTTAGCCGCACGCTCTAACCACTGTTGACCTGCTGTATCGATGTTGTCGTCATACCGCTTTATGATCTTAAACCACTCTTTGTTAGTAGGACGCAGCATGCCGCCGATCTGATTACCGAGGTCTCTTCGTGCCAATATGGGGTAGCTGGTGTCCAGGTTGTCGGCGAACTCTTCACCGAGCTCACGAGTGACCGTGAAATCAGCCCGTTCGGGATAAAAATTATCCGCGATCTCCTGCCACAATGACATGAGGTTACCCCTGTTATCGAACAGTGTATCCCCTTGCTTTTTCAACATTTCAATTTTTTTCACGGTCTTACCCCTCGTCAGTTATTAACCCAACTTATCCGACGTGCTCAGTATTGTTGACGCCCTTCCACCACGCGCTTGCTGTTTCGCCAGTGATCTTTTTCGTGCCTTCTCTGCTGCGGCGTCATCTGGAAGAGGTATTTCGGCAAGCTTGTTCATGTCACTAAGCGCCTTGTCTGCCGCCCTTGCTCTTTCCTCTGCCGCTCTCTGGGCTTTTTCTTCTGCTTCCTGCTTATCTGTTTTCCAGTCACCCATGATGTTTTATCTCCTTTTGCCTCGATTAGTTGCTCGTTTACTCTTAACTACGCTCGGCGCGCTGTTCTGTTTATTCCATGCGTGGTAATGAGACGCTATCTTACCGCCACCCGTCCATGCCATCACCACGGGGTCGCTGTAGTCTGTAGACCTTCCCAGTCGTGCGGTAAGATCCTTCTTGGTCTCCAGTTTGATGATGTTGAGGTCGCTATTATTCTTATCAAACCTGATGCTACATAAATCAGCCATCAGGAAAGGATTAGGCGGTAGCGTTATCTTACTGCCGCCAGGCTGACCAGGGTCAAGATCTTCCATAAACCGATAATATGTCTCTGCTCGTTTGTTGTTGAACGGTATTTTACTTGCCTTGGTCCGTGCCGCACTGTTCGCAGCACCCTTGTACTTAATGGCAGATATGCCGTTGTTTTCAAGATGCTCATACGTAGAGTCGCCGTAACCGCCACCCATGTCAAGGATAATCGTTGCGCCGTCCCTTCTGTGCTTGGTAATCTTGCCCGCTTTATCCTTACCCATCTTTGCGTCTTGAGCGTTGGTGACTACGAGTTCAGTGTAATACCCGTCATGCCTGGGCGCAATCACAAACTTGTCCTGTTTTCCACCCCCAGTGTCACTACCCATTCCAGTAAGGTCGACACCCATTGCACACATCGGTATACCTTCGGGCGGTGTAGGTTTCCACCTGTCCATTGCGTCCTGTATCCAGTCTGTCGGTATCAGCTGCAGGTCATGGTCCTTGCGTACAGACAGGAAATTACCGTCCCTGATTGCGTCCCTGAGATACTTAGGTAGACCGTCCTGCTGTGCTCTATACTCTGGTGTGTTCTGGAAAGGATTGTCTGCAAGTTTGGCGGGAATGAACGTACGTGACATTGCTAGAACTGCGACACCGTCAATAAGGTGTTCCCCGGGACCGTCAACCCATACATCCTTGTCGTCATTATCCACACAGCACCATCGTAGTTCGCCAGGTCCTGCAGGGTCAGGAAATGCAGGGTCGAGCCAGGGTGCGAACATTTTGAACATCCAAATGCCCTCATCGGACAGTGGAGGATTGCTGCCCAATACCACCCTGACTCGTTGCCCCTTCTCTGTTGACCGCACCCAACCCATGAGAGCTCGTATCTGTGTTTCTGCGAAGTGTGCCGCCTCGTCAATATACAGCAGGTCGTGGGGTCTACCCATCCAGGACAACTCGTCACCAACCGACTGTGCCGCCCCGTACTCGATAAGTTTATTATCACCTAGATCGAATCGAGGAGGTGCCGACCCGTTGAAGCCTTTCTTACCGCCCATGATTTCGATTGTTCTGTCTGTGAGGAAGGATAAATCGGTGTATTTTCTACGCATGACGAGGGTTCGCTGATGACGGGTAGTAGCTAACCCCAGGCCAAGGTCAGACTTACCCCCACCACCAGCTCCGCCGTACAGTAGGATATCGGCCTGACAGAAGTATGCGTCTGTCTGAGGACCTGGGTTCGGTACCCACCGCAACCGCTTGGTTTCCTCGACGACTGTCTTCGTAAGGTCGACTTGTTCTTCAACGGACAATCCGTTGAACCTGTTGAGTAATTCGTCAAGCATAAGCTATTTGGTATCCCAGTTAGGATCAATAAAACCTTTCTCTACAGGCAACGGTTCGTTGATCGCGTCCAGTCCGCCCTCAAGTAACTCCATTAACTCGGCTTTCTTTGCGTCTTGCGGATACGGGATTCCTAAACCGTACAACTTCGCTTTGATCTGCTTGATTGTTATCATGACATTCTCCGTAATTACCACCCCACCGGTTACGCTTTGGTGACCCGTTACGCAATCGCGTCGTTGTCACGAGAGGCGGGTGAGGTGGATTTATACCGGTTAATTATCGCCGAGGATACAGTAAACAAACTCGATGGTTCCGGTAAAAGATCCGGTACCAGTGATATGAGCTGCCCCATCATCGATAACAAAGTTTATGTACATGTCCTTTGCGGTGGTTGTGCCGTCAAGCCATCGAGCGCCGGACTCAGTAAGAGCTGTGGCGATGGTGATCGCGTCGCAATTAGCGACCTGTGCGACCGCCTGGGTCAACGCTGTTGACTGCAGGAGATCTGCCTCGGTGCCGGTAAGTGTTGAGCCGGTTGTGGCGGTTGCGGTGCCCAATGCAACATCACCGTCGAAAGCGTCGGTCATCTCGGTATCATCGATTGTAAGTGACCCGTCAATGACAGCACCCTGGAAATTTAACAGCCCTGCAGGAAAATCATATACTTTTACACCACCATACTGTGCCACACCTGGGTCGTCAGTGATCACAATGGGGGTCGTACTGCACGTTAGCTTAACCTTCCTGAATACCCCATCGACCAATGTCGTTTCGACGACTGTCGCCCCGTTTTTGGCTCCGACCTCTGCAGAAATATCTGTAACTTTCTTACCGCCTACAACCAGGTTACGGTCACCGTCGAGGCCGACCTCCATTCCGTGAATCGATGTTAAAACATCTACCATGGTGTTCTCCTATCCCAAAAAGTTCAATATTTTAATACGGAGCGTCAGCCGCCCTGACTGCTCTCTTCTTTGTTCCTTAACATAAATGCGAGTCTACGTAAAGTTTCTTCTGGTGTGTTGATCTCCTGACCGCCAGTGGTGATGTCCACCTTCTCGGTTAACATGCCCAGGTATTTCTCAACTCGTTTGAGCGACGCGCCCTTATCCCAGAAAACGTAATCGTATGTCGTAATAATTTCGGCGCTGCCGTCGGTGTGAAAGACGTTGCGGGTCGTTTGTTTAACGCCCTTAATCGCCCTGGCAATGTCTTCAGGCAGGTCTTCTGGGGGAATTGGGGTGCCGCCTTTGAATATCTGACGTATGTCAGAAAGTGACAAACGCGCCTCTTCTTCGAGAACACGCTGAACGCTGAGACCCGCGTTACGACTGAGTTCTGCGAGTTTTTCCTGAATATATTCGTTTATTTCAGGTTTCTTTAGGAGCTTATGACCCTCCGTACCCGCCGTTTTCCTGTTCGTACACAGGTGAAACGCCGCCAGATACGCCTCTGTCGCGTTCCTGCACCTTATCCATTCGTCTGCAAATATTTGATGTGTAGCCTTCATACTAACCACACCTAGCACAAAGTTGCCTTCGTGTCAAGGAGCCCGCCCAATACCCCGTACTTTAGAAAATACCCCGAACTTACCCCGTACTATGGGGTATTTATTTTCCTAATAATTACAACTACTTACTACTACTTTACCCCAATACCCCGAACTTTAGAGATATTACTACTGGGGAAACTATAGAGTATATGTATGTAGGGTAAACATATACATTTATAAAAAGAGTGACATAGTTCGGGGTATGGGGTATTTTGGGAAAATCTCTCGTAAAGTACTGATATCTCTAACGAATCGGATACCCCGAACTTTGGGTAAAAAAACCGAGTTCGGGGTATTTTTTGAGCTACTAGCATTTTTATATAATATATATGATATAATGCTTGACGTCTTCAGAATCACGTGTTATATCTTATACACAATATGACGAGCGGCTACACGAAACGAAAAAACTTTAAAAAAGGAGATAAAAACGATGGTAACTACTGACTTAGGACTCTTCTGGAATTCAGAGGATAAACATTGCGCACATTGCGGCGCTGTATCAGAAAAGATATGGGTTACCCAGATCGACGGAGGCTTGGTACACCGCTGTGATGATTGTGACGCCAACACCTGCGGACGTTGTACCAGGGGGGAGGTTAACCCATACCCTGACAGCTACCCTATACTATGTAAGATAAACGGCGATGACAAGATGGAGAGACAAAGTTGCCCCGACTTCTGGCATAAATAACCCACAACACCGCCTCCCGAAGGAGGCAAACACGAGGAGCCTATCATGAGAGCAACATTACAGCATTATCTTAACGGTCCGCACGTATTTTGTCGCCTCAGAGATTTAGGATTTAGTTGCAAAGTGGCTGGAAGGATAACGCAGGTATACGAAAACCTTATACACAGATTCTTATATAAAGGAGGAGAAGATGATCAGAGATAAAGTATTGGGCTGGCACTTTTTAACCAAAGACAGAAAATTAGGGTACGGCGACGGCAGGATTGTCCGCCCAGGAGAGACTTACTCCGTGAATTACCCTGAGCGTAGTTTCCGCAAACCGTCCTCGTGTGAAAGTGGCATGCACGCATCTATAAGGATTATGGACGCCCTTGTTTACGCCCCTGGGTCAATCATATGTCGAGTTGAACTAATGAACCCTGAGTATGACAGTGATAAAATGGTGTCCAGGTCGCGGAAAGTATTGTGGATGTTGGACGCCGAGAAGCTGTTACACCATTTTGCTTGCGATTGCGCCGAAAAAGCATTAAATGATGTACCGACCGAACCCGACCCTAGAAGCGTAGAAGCAATACGAGTCAAAAGGCTTTGGATCGACGGCTCCGCTACTAACGACGAGTTAGACGCAGCACGGTCGGCATCATGGTCGGCAGCAGGGTCGGCAGCAGGGTCGGCAGCACGGTCGGCAGCACGGTCGGCAGCAGGGTCGGCATCATGGTCGGCAGCAGGGTCGGCAGCACGGTCGGCAGCAGAGTCGGAGCAAAACATCAGGTTGGTTAAAATGGTAGTGAAACAATATAAAGGAGGAATATGAACAAGTCAGACGCATGGGCCATAGAGACACGCGCGAACGCTGCGAAAGCGGGGCGCACAAAGTATTGGACCGGAAAGCTGTGTGCTAGAGGGCACTTATCACGGCGGTACACATCATCAGGAATATGCTGCAAGTGTAACACCGAGAACAGCAAAGTTTACCAGAGAAGACTCAGCAACTTAATAAAAGGGGTCAAGGACGACACGGTCAGAGTAAGTTACAGGATCCCCAAGAGGCACATTGAAACATTGAACACCTATGTGGACATGTTGAACGAAACATGACGCTCACGGAGGTCAGGGCGATCATAAAGGCACGGTTCCAGGCGGGTTTGATCACAGCGGTACAGGCCGCAACATATAACAGGCGACTGTCGAGCATTGCAGCAAGAGACGATCTGCACTGGAGTGAAAAGAAAAAATTATTCTCAATCTATAAATGAAGGAGGAACGAACAATGCAAGAGATAAACACGGAACGCAGTATATTCAAACAAATCGTATCAGGTAAGTTACACAGCATCGCGGTGAGGACTGACAGAGGCGTCCAGGTGGGCGATGAGCTCAAGCTACGGATGACCATCACCATTCACTCTAGCACCAGTATGACAACAACTTGTCACTACACCGGCAACGATGTTGTGGTAAAGGTCGTCGACGTTGAGGACCTGGGCTGTTCCTCCACACTGGTTAAAATAATCATATCGGTTGTTCAGGACCCTGCAGTAACGGACGCACTGGACGCCCTGTACCGCAAGGGTTACAGTGATAAACACAATAGCCGAGACTTCGACCCCAGGTCCTGCGACGAATACCAAACCGTGCTCAACATGTTAAACATAGGAGATGAGTAATGATACACGATATACCAATGTCAAAAAAAGAGCTACACGCGGCACATACGGCGTTTTATACGCAGCAGATGAGGCTGCAGAACAGATCAGTCGAGGCGACAATGATATCCATCCTTCTCAACCGGATAATAGATCGAGTCGCTGACACCATCGTCGACAATGAGGGCAACGGAGTCTACCCCGTACCCATGGCATCGGAAGAGCTCATCGCGGCAAGAGACGCATTTAGCGTGCGTATAGAGCGCCTTAAGAGCTATATCGAAGGAATGCACCCCGAAGTGGCAGAACTGCCCGACATGCGCACGGAGCTAACCGTAATGACCACACTGCATGACAGGATATCGGGGAGGTTCGACTCATGATTAAGACACAATGGTCCGCTGTTGATGAATCACCTTGGGACAATGACGACTCAACATACCTGTCGGATTTTGAATGGGACACCGTCGAACGAAAAGACGGCGCCATAGTCAAGACAAAGATGGAGCAGGGTGAACCTGATGAGAACGGTTATTGTTACTATTCACTCACGCAGGTCAGTGACCCAGACCCGTACGCCGGTAACCCGTGGACCAGTGAGGACGTGGAAGAATCGTACGTGTATAACCCAGACGCGCCGTGCGAGAACGGCCCTATATACCCGCCCCACGTTAAACCCTCACTATGGACTAAAATCAAGAGTATAATAAGGAGGATAACTCATGAATTTTGAAACAATAAAAGAAAACTGCTCGTTCAAGGTGGACATGGACGGCATACTGACGTGTGGTAAACGAGAACTCGCGACGTTGTCTGATAGCCTGTGTACCGAACTTAACTGCATCAGAGCATGGAAGTCGCCTATATCGAAACCCGCACCGACTCCTGACAACACGGATACACCGGTACACCACATGGAGCTGGTGCAGTTCGATAAATCTTATCGTCATGTCACGCTTGGGGATCCTGACACAGCTAGTGTCCGGCTGTCTGTATTTTTCGACAACGAATCAGACAGTCACCATATTCATTTCCCTGTTGACATATCCCGACGTAAGATCGCGCGTCATCTAAGGGAGTTGTCAGAACTCATACTAGCAGGAGGTAAATAATGAAAACAGTTATCGTAGCTTTTATCATCGGCATAGTCCTTCAGGCCGCAATCAGCACGTACGGCAAGGTTAAGAATAACGATCATCAGGATTGCCTCGAATTATTACAGGACTTAACAAATATTGTCACGGTCCTGGAAAAACGGATAAGCAGTATTGAGGACAGGCCGGAAATAAAAATAGAGAACGCCAACGTATTTAATATGGAAGACGACATCATGATACAAGGAGATAATTAATGAGACTATACAGGCTATGTAACGGGTCGAAAGACCCCGACACGATCAGGCGTCGTCTTCAGGAGTTATACGACGAACACGGCGACTACCAGGCTGTGGCGGATGCGTGTTTCGTTACTAAACGAACCGCGTATAACTGGTGTAAGGAGTACGGCGTCGAAGTG
>Ga0255048_10003122_pt1 | contig 10195 bp, 7 predicted proteins | sample JV7_2_2_MG_FD_183619 | JGI IMG/M metagenome (GOLD analysis project Ga0255048, IMG submission 183619) | Seawater microbial communities from Jervis Inlet, British Columbia, Canada - JV7_2_2 | ecosystem: Environmental > Aquatic > Marine > Inlet | place: Canada: British Columbia | collected 2016-10-06
AGGTGCGCGGGTTTGGGACATCGATGGTAACGAGTACATCGACTACCGTTTGGCCTACGGCCCGATCATCCTGGGCTACGCCGATCCGCGCGTTGACGACGCGGCGAAGAAGGGCATGGAAGTGGGCGGTGTGTTCGCGCTGTCAACCGAACTTGAATACGAGGTGGCTTGCCGTATCAGCAAAATGGTGCCGGCAGCCGAACTCGTTCGATTCTCGAATTCGGGTACCGAGGCGGTCATGGCGGCTTTGCGTATTGCGCGTTCATTTACGGGCAAAGATGGACATGTCGTGATGGAGGGCGGCTACCACGGCGTATTCAGTGAAGTCATGTGGTACTCGGAAGTCGAAGATTGGAAGCCAGGCGACGGCACGCCGGACGTGTTGCCCTATGGCGACGGTGTTCCGGCGGTGACGCGCAAACTTTTCCATACCGTACCAATGAACGATGCAAATGCGCTCGAAGACCTGTTAAAGAAAAAACACAACGAAATTGGTGCGTTCCTTATGGAACCGATTATGGGCAATTGCTGTGCAATAAAGGCCGATGCCCAGTACATGAAAGACGTACGTGACATTTGTAACCGCTACGACGTGTTGCTTATTGTTGATGAAGTCAAGACCGGGTTTCGCGTCGCGAAAGGCGGTGTTCAGGAATTGTTCGGGGTCCAGGCTGATCTCTGCACGTTTGCCAAGGCAATAGGCAACGGTTACCCACTGTCTGTCGTCGCGGGTCGCGAAGACGTAATGCGCGAGATCGGTGACGGCGTAGTGCACGGAGGCACATTCACGGCGCACTCTGTGTCGTTGGCCGCCGCCGCCAAGACGCTGGAAACTCTGGATGAGACCAGCGCTCTTGCCGATATCGAGAGCTACGGGCTCAGGCTACAACAGGGACTAAGCCAAATTCTGAACAGTCGTGGTATTACGCACAGTTTCACGGGCCACCCGGCGCTGATGGGTTTGTTTTTCGCGGAACAGCCGCCAAACAACTATCGCGAGTGGGTCAACTCGAATTACGAGTTCTATGACGTATTGGCGCCCGAGCTGCACGACCAGGGAATACTCATAGAGCCGGATTCACGAGAGCCGTGGTTCCTGTGCGAATCTCATAATGTGGGATGCCTCGATGAAACGCTGGACAAATTCGGACGCGCGTTGGACATTACGTTACCCAAACTCGAACAACAACGGGTGAGTTCGGCGGGCGGAGGGCCGATACACAAATGAAAACTTATGACGCGATTGTCGTTGGTGCGGGACACAACGGACTGACGACGGCAGCCTATCTCGCAAAGGCGGGACTGGATGTTGTTTGCGTAGAGAAAAACGATTACATCGGCGGCGCCACGGTTAGCCGCAATCTCTACAAGGACTGGTGGTACTCGAATTGCTCGTATGTTTGCAGTCTGCTTCGTCCGGAAATTTATCGTTCCCTCGAGCTGCATAAGCACGGTCTCCAGGTTACGCCGTTTGGCGGTTCCGTGACGTTCAAGGAAAACGGCGACTACTACGGCTCTTACCACGATGAAGAGGCGTCTTATCGGGAGATGGCGCGTTTCTCGCGTCGCGATGCCGATGCGTACAAGAGTTACTCCGCGGATACAATGCGGCAGTGTCGCTTTATCCGCGATTTCCTGCTCAGTACGGCGCCCGACCCAACGTCGCTAAGACCGAAAGACATTAAGGAACTCATCAGGATTGGCGGCAAGTTCATGGAGATGGGCGAGGACCGCATGTACGACACAATCCGTTTCTGGACGATGAGTGTCGCCGAATATTTGGACGAATATTTCGAGACCGACGTTATCAAGGCGGCGTTATCGGGCAGCGGCATTATTGGCACTGCTCTCGGCATCCATTCACCGGGTACGGCGTACGTTTTGTTGCATCACTATATGGGCGAGGTCGACGGCAACGTGGGCTCCTGGGGTTTTGCGCGCGGTGGTATGGGCGCCGTGTCGAACGCTATCGCGGGAGCCTATCAGGCCGCTGGCGGGGAATTGCGCACCGAGGCTGGTGTCGATCAGATTATCGTCAAGAACGGCAAAACGACTGGCGTCGCGCTCGAGAATGGCGACGAGGTTGCCGGTAGAGTCGTGGTGTCGGCCATGGACGTCAAGCGCACTTTCCTGACCTGCTTGGACAAGAACGACTTACCGGCGTCGTTCTACAAACGCGTTGAGAACTTCAAGATTCGTGGTTCATCCGGCAAAGTGAATATCGCGCTCGACGGCATGCCCACATTTTCGGCATTACCTGAGGGTAGCAAGCTTTACAGCAGTGATATGCACTTCATCGATTCGATGGAACGCATGGAACGCGCTTACGATGACTGGAAAGACGGCACCTGGTCCAAAGACCCATATGTCGACATGGTCATACCGACCATGACTGATCCGACAATGGCGCCGCCGGGCAAACATTTTATGAGTTGCTTCGTGCAGTACTGTCCCTATCAGATAGAAGGACGCAGCTGGACGAGCGAAGAAAAAGACGCGTTTGGCAAAACGGTCATCGACCAGATATCCAACTACAGTCCCGATTTCAAGGATCTCATCCTGCACGCCGAAATCAGGACGCCACAGGACATCGAGGCCGAGATCGGTATTACCGAGGGCAATATTTTCCACGGCGAGCTGACCATGGATCAGTTGCTGTTCAACAGGCCGATACCGGGCTATGCGCAGTACCGGACACCTGTTGATGGTCTGTATATGTGCGGCTCGAGCACGCACCCGGGTGGCGGGGTCATGGCGGCACCGGGCGCTAATGCGGCGCGCGAGATTCTGTCCGATCTCAAGCGGCCAAATACTGTTCCGGAGAATTTCGGCGATGACTAAGAAATATGAATAACAGATACGACGCGATTGTGGTGGGGGCCGGGCACAACGGCTTGGTGTGTTCTGCGTTACTCGCGAAGGCGGGCAAGAACGTGTTAGTTCTCGAGGCTAACGAGCAGGTTGGTGGCGCTGCTGTTACGCGCGAATTTGCCGACGGTTATTCGGTATCGGCGTGCGCGCATTTGCTGTACCAGTTGCAGCCCGAGGTTCGCAAAGAGCTCAAGCTCGCGCCGATGCTGTCCAGCGAAGACATGACGACGATCGCCTTGGCCGAAGACGGCAAGCATGTTCGATTAAATGGTGATTCAATTGAAGGCGTGTCTGATGACGATGCCGCGAGTTATCAGCGCTTTCGCAAACGTATGACGCGCTTCGCCGACTTGCTAAGAAAATACCTGAACAAGCCACCACCGCGTCTCGGCACCAGGAATACGAAGGACCTTCTTACACTGGGGCAACTCGGCTTCGATATGCGTCGCCTGGGCAAAGAAGAGATGCAGGAGTTTCTCCGGCTTATTGGTATGAATATTCATGACGAACTCGGCGAACGCTTCGAAAGCCCGCTCCTGAAAGGCGCTATCGGCTTCGATGCGGTGCTTGGAACCCATCTCGGGCCGCGTTCGCCGAATACGATAATGACTTATCTCTATCGATTAGCCGGCGATCATGGTCGTGTCGGAACGCCAAAGGGCGGTATGGGGAGCGTAAGTGACGAACTCGCGGCAGCGGCCCGCAGCGCAGGCGCAACGATTCGAACACACATGCCCGTGAAACGCATCGTTATCGAGAATGGTAGAGTCACCGGTGTCGAGACTACGGACGGCCAGCGTTTCGACAGCTACACGGTAATCTCCAATGCCGATCCGAAGCGCACCGTTATGGATATGCTTGGCGCAAAACACGTAGAGACCGGATTTACACGACGCATCCATCACTTGCGCTCGAAAGGCAATGCCGCCAAGTTGCACCTTGCACTGGATGGATTGCCGACAATTGCGGGTCTGTCGAAGAAGGACTTCGCGGAGCGCATAGTGATCGCGCCGGACGAGCACTATGTTGAGCGTGCTTTTAACCCGGCGAAGTACGGTGAAAGCTCGCCAAAGCCGGTCGTCGAGATGACGTTTCCGAGTTTCCGCGACGACTCGCTCGCGCCGACTGGAAAGCATGTGTTGTCCGCCGTCGTACAGTATGCGCCATACGCCTTAAAGGGCGGCTGGAACGACGCAGCGAAACAGGCGTTCACACGGGCCGTTATCGAGACGATCGCGAAATACGCGCCCGATATCGAACAACGTATCACGGCGAGCGAGTTGTTAACGCCGGCGGATATAGAACGTGAGTTCCATATCACGGGCGGCCACTGGCATCACGGTGAGCTAACACTCGATCAGTTTTTCTTTGTAAGGCCGGTCAGCAGCGCTGCACAATACCGAATGCCGGTTGACGGACTGTTTCTTTGTGGTGCTGGTACGCATCCGGGCGGCGGCGTTAGCGGCGCGGCCGGAAGAAATGCGGCGAGAACCATCTTGAGTCGGGAGAAAGCTGCATGAATAGTCAGCAAGTGCACCAGGGCCGCCTGAAAACGCCGTTTTATTCTCGTCTCGCAAAACTGGACACGGTCAACGAGTGGCATGAGTGGAAGGGTTACTCGAGTGCCGATTCTCTGTATTGCGCGGATACGGAGTACTTTGCGATTCGTAACGCAACAGCCGTGTTCGATCTGACACCTATGACCAAGTACCGCATTACGGGTCCGGACGCACTCGATTATCTTAATCGCCTGGTCACGCGCGACATGGCCAAGATTCGTCCCGGTCGTGTTGCCTATGCTGTCTGGTGTGACGACCACGGTCAGGTCATCGATGACGGCACGATTTTTCACTTGCGTGAGGGTGAGTATCGTCTTTGCTCGCAGGAGCGCCATTACGCCTGGCTCTCGGCAGCTGCGATCGGATTCGATGTAACGATCACTCACGAGACCGAAGATGTTGCCGCACTTGCCGTGCAGGGGCCGACGTCGTATAGCGTACTCAAGAACATGGGGCTCGATGGTCTCGAAGAGCTAAAACCGTTTGGACTAACGCACTTCGATTTCCAGGGCGCCGAGCTCATGGTTTCCCGCACGGGTTTTACTGCCGACCTTGGCTACGAACTTTGGATCGATCCCGACAAGGCGGAAGCCCTTTGGGATGCACTGTTTGCGGCGGGTGAGTTGCATGGCATACGCGCGATAGGTACTCACGCGCTTGAACTGGCGCGTGTCGAAGCGGGTTTTCTGGCGGCCTACGAGGAGTTCCTGCCGGCGGACGAAACAGTGCGCACCGGTCGTTCGCGTTCGCCGCTGGAGCTGGGACTGGACTGGCTGGTTGATTTCAAGAAACCGAATTTCAATGGCCGTCGCGCGCTGGCCGAGGAGAAACGCAATGGCTCGACATGGCGACTCGTAAAACTCGATATCGAAGGTAACAAGACGGCGCATAACTCCTACATCTTCAGTAACGCGAAAGCGAACAAGGGAAACATTGGGTTCATCACGTCAGCGGCGTGGTCGCCGGTCTGCAAACAGAACATTGCACTGGGTACCGTTCGCGCGCCCTACGGCAAGCCGGGCGATTCGGTATGGGTTGAGATCTATTATCAGCGGGAGATGCACTGGAATCGCAAGATGGCCAAAGCGACCGTCGTTGACAAGCCTTTCTGGTTCCCGCCGCGACGCGGCGCAACGCCGCCCGGACCTTACTAGACGGAATCGTCGCGATGGAGCATCGCCTTGATCCCTTGTTGCGGCCCCGATCAGTCGCAATCGTGGGCGCGTCAAGTCGACCCGACTCTATGGGCGAGTGGGTACTCAAGAACTTAGGCCTGGGTGGTTATCGCGGCAAGGTGTATCCCGTAAATCCCGGGCATGAAACGCTGCAGGGCCACCTCTGTTTCGCGGCGATTGCCGATTTGCCTGAGACGCCTGATCTCATTGTATTCGCAATCGGCGATCAACGCCTTGAAGCTGCACTTGATGACGCTATCGCGGCGGGAGTTCCGGCGGCTGTCATACAGTCAACGCTGATTATCGATGATGATGCGGTGCCGACGCTGCGCGATCGCGTGCGGCAAAAAATCACCAGTGCTGGCATGCTCGTTTGTGGAGCTAACGGCATGGGCTATTACAACGTGCGCGATCACGTGTGGACGTGTGGTTTTGACAGCACGTCGCACGAGGCGCCCGGCAACGTGTCGTTAATCAGCCACTCGGGCTCGGGTATGTCGGGCATTATCGACTGCGAGGAGCGCTTGCGAATCAATATCGCAGTTTCAACTGGCAATGAAATCGGCGTAACGATGGATGAGTACCTCGATTTTGTCCTCGATCTGCCCGAGACGCGTGTCGTCGGACTATTTGTAGAAACGGCAAGAAATCCCGATGGTTTACGTGCGGCCCTGTTGAAGGCGGCACAGCGCCGTATACCCATAGTTGCTTTGAAAGTTGGACGGACCGAGGAGTCGGCAAGACTGACGGTATCGCACTCCGGCGTGATGGCAGGAGACGACGCGACCTATGAAGCGCTATTTGATCGTTATGGCGTGCAACGTGCCCGCGACCAGGATGAGTTCACCACCATGCTCATCATGTTCGCGGAGCTGCACCCGGTCGGCGCCGGCGGCCTCGTAACGTTGCACGATTCCGGGGGCGAACGGCAGTTGCTCGTCGATCTTGCTCACGATGCAGGAGTGCCGTTGACCTTGTTGTCCGATGCGACTGTTGCTGCGCTGCAAGACATCCTGGAACCGGAATTGCCTGCGGTTAACCCGTTGGACGGATGGAGTCGTGGTGGCCCGGATGCGGGCGAGGTCATGACGCGCGGCTTGTCATTGATGATGCAAGATGCGGGTGCGGCGCTGGGTGCGGTCATCCACGATCGTGCGCCCGGCGGAACGATCTACCCGAGCTACGTCAACTACATGCAACGGGCCAGAGGCGAAGCCGGCAAGCCGGTTGCGTTGGTGTCGGCGCGGCAAGGTACCGGATTCGACGAGGCGGTTGTCGCCAGTACCCATGCCGGCTACCCGGTGTTGGATGGTGTAAGCCAGTTTCTTAAGGGCGTCCATGCGTTGTTTGCGTATCGTGATTTCTTGCTGCAGGAGTTCATCGAGCCCGCCGTTCCCAACAAGGCCGTTAAGAAAAAATGGCAGCATCGCTTGCGATCGGGAGAAGCCCTCGCTGAGCTCGAGTCGCTCGCGATGTTACAGGACTTCGGCATTCAGTCCGCAACGGCGAACGCTGCGAGTACCGAAGAGCAGGTACTGGGCGCGGCAAAGGAGCTCGGTTTCCCGGTGGTGCTCAAGACGGCCAAGGAAGGACTGGTGCACAAGTCGGATCAGGGTGGAGTGATTCTTGGTATCGGTGATAAGGAGCAACTCCGGCAGATGTACCATATTCTCAGTAATCGGCTGGGCTCCGACGTAATAGTCGCGGCGATGGCGCCCAGCGGCGTCGAAATGTTTCTCGGTGTCAAACGTGACACGCAATTTGGTCCTGTCGTAATAATTGGTTTCGGAGGGGTGCTGGCCGAAACCATCAATGACGTACAGTTCGCGCTGCCACCGTTTGACGCAAACCATGCGCGCCGTTGCGTTGATCGATTGCACCTTAGACAGCTGCTCGACGGTATGCGCGGCAAATCGGCTACAGACGTCGATAGTTTCTGTGACATCGCCTCACGTTTTTCGGTGATGGTGTACGCACTGCGCGATGTCCTGTCAGAGATCGATATCAATCCCGTTGTCGTAAGTGAGGCGGGCGCGATAGCGGTCGACGCTTTCGTGGCAGGCCGCGATCGCAGAGAGGAGGATCGTGCAAAAACTTGAGGTCTACCAATCGCTGTGGGGCATGCAGCTACGCCACCCGCGTAGACCAGAGCGTACGGACGAAGAGGCCTTCGCCATGGTAGCGGATGCCGGTTTCGACGGAGTGTGTTTGGACCCCTCAGTCGCCGAGATTGAGGAAAACCTGGAGAAACGACCACTTTTCGAGAAACACGGTCTTGGTTGCATGGTGAACGCATTTCCGGCATCGCCCGACGACATGCAACCGTTGCTTGATTGCGCAACTACCATGGATGCGTACATAGTCAATGTGATCAGCAGCGTCATGCCGATCAAACCGCAAGACGCCGTGGGCGTCGTTCGTCGATGGATCGACGAGGCGAGTGCCGCGGACATGCCGCTGCTATTCGAGACGCATCGCGATGGACTGCTAAATGATCTCTATTTCACGTTGCAACTCATGGAGCTTGTTCCGGAAATGCGTCTATGTGCGGACTTATCTCACTTCGTGGTTGATCGCGAAATGCGCGCGCCGGTGCCCGAACGTGATCAACGCTACATCCGTTCGGTGCTCGAACGATCCGATTGTTTTCAGGGGCGCATCGCAAACCGCGAACAGGTGCAGATCCAAATCGAGTTTCCGCAGCATCAGCAGTGGGTCCGAATCTTCAGTGACTGGTGGACACAGGGCATGCGCATGTGGCGACGGCGGAACACATGCGACGCAACATTAGTATTTCTTTGCGAGCTTGGCCCGCCACCGTATGCAATCACAGATGCAAATCAGGACGAGCTGTCCGACCGCTGGGCAGAGTCGCAAACAATTCGAAACTGGGTTCGCGACATCTGGGGCGAGCTCGAGGCCGAGGATCGATTGACAACGAATAACAGTTAACGCAGATTTGGGCCGCGTCGATCCACGGTAGTGATTTGCAATGCGCAATCTGACAGCCAACGTTTTTTCCGTTCACGCGGGTATTGAGGACGACAAGTCCAAACCGATGCAGCCGTCAATTCGGGTTGAGCTGGACGGCGTGGTCGGAGACAAGCATCGCTCTTTTTCACGTAAAACCTGGGCAGGTGACAAGCAGTCCAAAGGTACAGTACGACGTAACGAACGACAGTGGTCCGCCGTTTCGCTGGAAGAATTGGCCGGGGCGACTAAAGAAATGGGCTTGAGCTCACCGCTACGAGCGTCGACGCTTGGAGCTAACCTTTGCATTGAAGGCGTGACCGAATTGTCGAGGCTGCCGAAGGGTACCATTTTGAAGTTTCCATCCGGCGCGGAGTTAATGGTCGAAGAATACAATCCACCCTGCCTTGATATGGGCAACAGGCTGGCGGCGACTCACGAAAATAAATCGGGAGAAAGACTCTCGACGACCGCATTCTCAGATGCCGCGAGACTGACCAGGGGCATTGTTGGCGTTGTTGAGGTAGCGGGAGAAATTAATCCGGGTGATGAGGTGACGATTGTGCCCTATGAACATCCCGGTTGGTTGCAGCGTTCGGATGACTAAGTTGTGAGTATGGGGCTCCGTTGCAACGGCCGGACTTTAAGCGCGTCGAACTGGATTCGAGTGGTATGACTTTCGTGACTCCTCCACTAGCCGGGGAATACGAGTATCCAGAAACGCGCTGGTCGCTTAGCGGTAATTATCAAGCAGGGGACTGGGGTTTCTATACGCAACTCGACTACGTCGGAGAATTTGAGGATACGCCCGATATCGATTTTGATGGCGTCCTCGATTTCGACTCAAACTCATCGCGCGTGGAATGTTCTGGTACGTCAGAGCGAACTATGCATTCGAATTGTAATTCGTGGCAAGCAATAAGAAGGGGCGCGACGGCGCCCTTTTTTATTGAATGCGATCTGACACAGGTCAACAATAAGTGCCCTGGGTTATTCTTGCTCTTTCGCCATCGTGTTGCTTAGATCGCCATACACCGGCTCTCCGGCAAATAAGGTTAGTAGTACGCTGGTGTCAGATATTTCGGCGGATTCTATTTCGAACAGGTTGCGATCGACGACAATCAGGTCGGCCAGTTTGCCGATTTCGATAGAGCCCGTGCTGTCTTCCTGCTTGTTGACGAACGCGGCGTTTATTGTGAAAGCTTCGATCGCCTGTTCGAGTGTAATGCGCTGCTCCGGATTCATTACCGGAGTGTCATGATTCTCGGCATCGACCCGCGTAACGGCTGTCTCGATTTGTGGAAACGGGTTCGCTGTCGAAACAGCCCAGTCGCTGCCAAATGCCACGGTGCCGCCCGAATCAATCACGGATTTGATCGGGTACATCCAATTGGCTCGTTCCGGGCCGATGAACGGAATTGTCAGATCGACGACGTAATCATCGGCGTAGGCCCAAAGTGGCTGAAAGTTCGCGACGACATCGAGTTTGGCAAAGCGTGGAATATCGTCCGGGTCGATAATCTGCAAGTGGGAAATGTGGTGGCGGTGCTCGAGGTCCCCATTTCTGTTGCGAGCTTCCTCTATGGCGTCGAGCGACTGGCGAATCGCGCCGTCACCAAT
>Ga0255048_10003123_pt1 | contig 10194 bp, 23 predicted proteins | sample JV7_2_2_MG_FD_183619 | JGI IMG/M metagenome (GOLD analysis project Ga0255048, IMG submission 183619) | Seawater microbial communities from Jervis Inlet, British Columbia, Canada - JV7_2_2 | ecosystem: Environmental > Aquatic > Marine > Inlet | place: Canada: British Columbia | collected 2016-10-06
GATTTCGCACTGTCTCGGTTAAGCTCTTCCGCTGCCTCCTTGCTCGCCTTCGCTGTCTGGACCAAGAAATCCGCCGGGTCCAAAGCAGCCGTCTGTGGCCCCAGTTGTGTAATCTTTTTTGGCAAAGTCATCGTTGGGTTTTGCATGGTTTTTAAATCCTGGTTTGTTAGGTGGGGAGTTAGCGTTTTCCATCCATGAGAATGTAAACCCAGACCATGAACGCTCGACAGCCATCCTTACGCAGTCGTCTACTGTATGACCGGCATCTACTGCCTTGTGTAGTTCCCGGCCAATTCCGTCTATAGCGGTTTGTGTGTTCTTGGCTTTTTTAGCCTTCCTTACTTCCATCCAGTCATCGAATAACGGCTTACTAGGTAATTCAGGCCAGCTTTCGTAAATGATTTTGTTAGAGCTTCGCTTGCTAGATTTCTTTGCCTCTGTCTCTCTCTCTTCCTTTACCTCTAACTCTACCTCTTTCTCTAGAGGATCACGTTGATATCTGCCTGATATCAACGTGATATCATCCTGTTCCACGAATGATTCTAGCTCGGATAAACTATTGATAATGCTTGATTCTGGCATCCTAAGGCGAAAGCTTATATCTTCGATGCTTGGTAGGTTGCCTTCCATGGCCTCATCTTCTGAGGCAAGCAGCCACAACCCCACTAAAACACGAAAGGAACAGTCTGATATCGCGCTGATATCACGTTGTTCCAGTATTTCACGGTGGAGTTTTATCCAAGGGGGTCGGCGGTCTTTGAAGTGCTGGAACTTATTCCAGTTCTTGATTCTCATTCGGAAACACCCATTAAACAGAGCACTAATCGCGGGTGACAGTTGCCCGAGGACGTGCGCAGGTAGCGCAAGAGGAAGGCTCCGCAATTAATGCTCTGATTGATAAATACTTTCATAAGTCCTCATCGGCCTGTCACAGCCGTGTTGATTGGTTAAGTATAGCACGCAAAACTAAGAGTGCTATAGCTCGTTATCTCTATCAATCGGACTCTCGTAGCCACATACTGGGCATGGCGCAAACTCCCCGTTGGCACAATTGCGACCAGCTACTACGTCGCCTACCTCCTCACCGTTTAGCTCAATACCGCAGCTATGACAGAGGTAGTAAGCTTCATCACCCGCAAGGTTCTTCATCGCTCTATTCTCCTCAGTTTCCGTAAATGTTATCTATAAAGAGCGGCTTGCGTTCCAGCATATGCCACACACGTACTCGCCCTCGCTAGTCTCCATTGTAGCTTCTGCTTTGCCGCAATTCTGGCACACTATCGCGCTGCCATCTGCTTCATATGCGCACTCAATAAACTCAATCATCTCAACGGGTACGTTTCTCACAGATCCGTCTTGCATCTCAACTATTGCAGTGGAAAAACTTGCAGCTCCATTTTCAAACGGCTCATAATCACAGCCGAATTGATGAAATAATCCGACGCCCGCATTTATTTTGCTATGGTATGTATCTCCGTCCAGCTTCTTCCATTCAAACACCGTTACTTTTCGTTTCATGTCATTCTCCATTGTCTATTCTGATATACCATCACACCCGGTCAATATGTCGTCGGGTATAGCAGGAAGGGTGCGCATATGCGCACTATTATCTGCTCAGTTTTTCTTTAGAAATAAACTGCCGGTCAAACGTATATGTGTATTTATATTCCACGGCAGCGCAGAATGTACGTTTCGCCATGTCTTCACAATATAAAATCCAATCTTCCGGCTCTTCATCTGATCGAGGGTTGGCGTTAGATAAGCACTGTAGAATAAATCCGGATTTCTTTTGTGCTACGCCCTTATCGCAATCGTATTCTGTCGTGAGTCGAACCTTATCATCACACCCCGCAGATAATAAGGCGGTCAAGCTGACAGCCAAAAGCAACGTGCATTTGTTCAATTTCTTCATGTCGTTAATTCCTCAGTTAAATTAAAGTGCAGGCTTTTGGCTGCAACTTACCTATTACATTAGGGTTCTACCTATGCAGTTGGTCTATCTTGGCGTTAATGCTTCGCTGCCTCGCATACTGCGATATCTCATGCCAGAAAATAGCGCCGCAAAATATAGCACCACTCCAAGCCATCGCGTTATTAGTGACCAGCGCCGCAACTACAAGCGACACTTCTCCAACTAGTATAATTCCCCACCTCACTTTAGCGGACATATGCAACTCCCTATTGATTCATTGAAATCCCCCTATGGTGGTCTGCATCCTCGCATATACCAAGGTAAGCTATTGATTCACCGCCAGTTAGTGTGATCTGCTCCCGCAACATAATAAGCACTTGAACGCGACGGCCCAAAGTGCGGTGTGTTTTCTGCAAGCTGGGCATGCCGCACGTTATGTTTCAACATTATGTTGCTAGCCGACCAGCTTGAACTTCAAGTCTTTTACGTCGTCGTAGTTAACTTGAAGCTTACTGCAAATAAACTGAATAAAAGGCCGCATTTCATCTGTGTGATAAATGCAAATACCGCTGAAATCACCGTCATAGTCGCGTAGTACAGTGTGGTTATCTTGCCATATCTCAGAGGCTGAATCATCATCGTCATCCAGTGCTGGTGCGCCATCTAAAAAACCATCAATTTTTCCACCCAAGTGCCTAGACGAAGTCTTAAAATCAATCTCATACCATTCACTAATTACTTTTTTGTGTTTCATTATTACTCTCCAGTTAACCCCGCAACATAATCAGCCCATGGAAACGACGCTGAAAGTTCAGCGCCTTGTTTGCGTTTCGGTGTGGGCGCGTTTCATGATTTAACATTATGCGGCTAGTACAGTCCTTCACTATAAAGTGTGTCTGCATCTCCACCACAGCCACGCTCAATATCAACCTTTTGGCCTGCGGCAATCGCTGTTTTCATGGCTTGCGCTCTCGTTAAAAACTCACCGAATTGATCAACGAATCCCTGCTCAAATAGAGCAGAGCTTACATCACACCCATGATTCTTTAGTGCCATAAACTGCGATCTCATTAGTGAATCCCAATGCCTCGCTCCGCAAAGGGTAAGCTTTTCATATTTGCACGCAGCGCATACAACGACTTTCTGGGGTTTTTTAAAGCGATTTTTGCCCCAATTGTCAGGAATTCCGCCACTAGTATCGTTATCCATCCCATATCTCCGTAGGTAAAAGCCTCATAATCAGGCATTGCAGGCGACGCGGAAAGCGCGTCTCTTTGTCCAGGCTGCATCGTGGCGCTGCCTGAATATCTATCATTATGTTGCTACATCGCATTGTCAAAGTAATCGTCATCATCACTGGTGAATTCAGCCATCTTCTTGAGGCATGTTTTGCATGTAACATCTTTTGCATTCCGCGATACTGTCACTTCAGCAAAGCCGCATAGGGCTTGGGTGTTAAACTCGGATTCTGTTTGCCCTTGATTCCTGCAATCAACCCCGATTACTTTTAGGTGCGTTTTATTACTCATATGCTTGTCCGTAATCCATTCCATATATCCAATAGATTGTTAAATTCCATTTCAGTATCTTGCACTGCTAGTGGGCAGCCAGTGCAATAGATCATATGCTCGTCAAAATCAATACCAGCTTCTTCACCACATATTGGGCATGGTTCAATACTACATTCTTTGCTCATTTAAGTGACCCCTCGGTGTTTAGCCGCAACATAATTCATTATGCGTCTTCAACTAATAATTGCGCGACAATGATTCTGTAGGTCGTCATAACTATGCTGTACGACAACACAGGAGTTATTTTCCGCAAACGACACAGCGTCTTCCCGTTGTTTAAAATCGTTTACAGAACTCCTAAACGCATTTTGGTAGCTATTCGCGTGGCATATCCCCCACGATCCGAATATGTCAAACCATCTAATAACTACCGTGATTTTTCTACCATCATCCACGATCAAGCTTTCTTGCCTTATCTATCGCGGGAACCACCATATGGATGAATATCTCGGAGTAGTCATGTAGTGAAAGCTTGCTTTTAACATTCTTAGGGAGCTTAGCTGCATTGGCGTAATAAACATCGGCAGCTTCTTGCGTTACGTTAATTGCTAGATCTTCACCATCCCCAACGCATAATAATCCGCTCAACTCCGAACCACTACTATCGGTGGTGGCTGCTGTTTCTTCCTGCTTGGTTTCGTTTGTCATGTCTGCTATTTCTCCTTGGTTAAACGTGGTCGGGTTAGCTATTACATTATGTTGCTAACTTTAATTCAATTGTATATTCATTTAAATGGAAATTTGCAAGATGCACTTGACTGCAATCTTCCGGGTCTGATAGCTCATCAACGGCAAGATTTAGTAACTCTTTTAATGCAATCTCTGCATTACGGCACCTCTCTTGGTAATATTCAGCCTTGTCCTTGTATAGGTCTTCGGCTTTAATGTATTTGCTCATTGTGAACGGCGGATTAGCCATGCTCATTACTCCGTAGGTAAAAGCCTCATAATCAGGCATTGCAGGCGACGCGGAAAGCGCCGCGCTTTGTTCAGGCTGCATCGCTGCTACCAAATCCTATTTTCTTTAACGAAATGAACACACCCTTCTAATTCTTCATCGGTAGATAATTCATCATCGACCACCCCTTTGTCATATTTACACTGCTCAATAGTTGGCTTATGTGCGCAGTCTACGCATTTACCGCTAACTACCATTTCACCTTTAATGTCGTCACTCATAAACTATTCCCCTATATCCATAAGTCTATCAATTGCCTGTTGCGCCTCTTCCTCAGTATTGAAATTCCGAGACAATATAAAGGACCAGATCACACTGAACGAATCCGTGTAAAACTGGTTGAATTGATCTTGATCCATCCGGGCAAAGCTAACTGACTTAGCCTCTTTCTTTATGCCCGCAGGTGTATCTATCACATCAAACCACCCCGCCTCTTCCGCCACCCACTTACGCAGTGAGTTCAAGCTGCGCTCAGGCGCTTCTATAGTGGCTTTGCGCTTTGACTCTATCGAAACCAAGCACTCATCCACCGCCAATTTTATTGCTTCTGGATTGCCACTCATCTTTCCAAGCATGCCAGCTATATGCTTGGCTATGCGCCGCTCTGACGCCGTGAGCATTCCGCCTGACGGCTCCCAGTAGTTCATAGCCATTGGGATCAGTCCGCCAAAATACAGGCAGTGGTGCGCGTATGATCTAGCACTCGGCTTGGTGATCTTAACTTTGACCTGCTCGCCAACTTTCCACGTTTGTAGCTTTTCCCTGTCATAGGGCGTGGAAGGTATTAAATTCCCATTCATGTCTTTAAATAATATGATTTCACTCGCCATCAGCGTCTACTCAGCACGTCATGTAGCTGCTCTAGTGCGCTGCTTCGGTTCTTGTGCTGCGACCTGTGGTCGTCACAAGTTATTACTATTCCTGTAGGTACGTGCGTGACCATCACTCCCTTTGATATGGCATTACCACCGCACTGCATCCCGCCGCGCTTAGCGGGGTGCCATAGCGCAACTGTTACATCTTCTGGATTAAACATATATTCACCCTTCACAACTTGCCGCCCTCTTGTATATGCTGCAGATTCTACTGACCGGCAGAAGGATGAAAGTCTTATCCCTCTGGCACCGCTCTACTAATACAATCCTGCCTCGAATACTGCTTTCACTGTATCGGTATCTGACGCAGGTTTTACAGTGCCTCACTTGAGGTTTTCCAACCCCTTCCAGTTCAATGCAGACTTATCCAGCCACTTTCCGATTTTAGAGGAAATTAAATCATTCCAATAATCTCGCGTACGTGCAGTTACCCTTTTGGGTGCCATTAACCCAAGCATTGCGGATGCTGCCACTTCAAAATCACATGCCCGCTGATTGGCTTCTGCTACCTTTTCCTGCATGCCGTTAATGCCTGCGTGAATTACGTGGCTAAAGAAATCAGGATCGCCTTTACATAGCGCCCGGATGTCTCGCAACATTGTCAATTTCTCTTCATTCATTTGCCTATCTCCTCTCTGACGATTTTATATGGTCTGCCCTCATGACTCACCCAGGCTGGATATGATACGCATCAACTCTTGCTTGCTGAACTGATCCAGCCACCCAATTAACTCTGCCCTATCAAGAGACACGCCGTTAACAAAAGTGCGTCGCTCTCCCTCAATAAGCTTGATATCTAGGGTTTTACAGTTTGATGTCGTTGCAGTTGCTAGCGTTCCGTTTTCCACTGATGTCACCCCTAGTATTTAATGGTTACATGCTCGACTTCAGATTTAGCGATTTCGGTTATCATCTTTTTAGCCAGATCAGGATCAGCACCAAGCGCTACAAATGAAGCTAATATGGATTTATTAATCTTCCTTCGGTGCGCTTTGTCTGCTGCCTTTAGCTGCTCAATCCTCTCTTGCTCCTTCTCAGCTGCAACCCTATCGCTTTCGGCTTTTTCGGCAGCCAACCTCTCTTCCTGCCTAGCTTCTTCGATATCCTTTAAGCGCTTGGCTTCTGCAGCTTTTGCCGCCTCCTTCTTCTCTCGCTCTGCGCGTTCAGTGTCCTCCCTGGCTTTAATTAATGCGTTTTCTGCATCTGCTTTTTGCTGCGCTGCCAGCGCTGCGGCAGCCTCCTTTTCTTGCTTAGCCTTTAGCTCGGCCTGTTTACGCTCAGCTTCTACCGCGTCCTTTGCTATGCGCTCTTCGCGCTCCTTTTGCTCGGTAGCTAGGCGCTTTGCTTCTTCCTTGGCTATGCGTGCCTCATCAGCTAACCTGATCTTTTCTTCTTTTAGCTCAACCTCTCTACGGCGATCAAATAGATCATTCTCTTGTATCGCCACATCATGAGAATCACTGATCTCGCGCAATATTCTATCTGACTCGGCCTTGGCTAACCTTTGCTCTTCAGCTAGTCTGGCTTCTTCCTCTTTTCGGTCCATATCTCGACGGCGATCTACCAACTCATTTTCATCTATGGCCGATTGGTGCGCAGCTTCAAGTTCTTTCCTTATCCTCTCGCTCTCTTTTTTAATCGCCTCTTCAGCCTCCCATTCGGTTAGAGGCTTGCGTGCCTCATCCCGCAGTGATTCAAGACGGTCCTTTATTATCTTTCTTTCCTTATCTACGGCGCTAGATTTTGCCTTCCATTCTGACACTAGATCCTTACCAAGATTGTCCAGCATGACTTTTGATGTTGAAACCTTTCGCGCCAATGACTTTATTGCGTCTCGGCCCTTTTTAGTTGATAAATCTGGAATCTGCGCCCTAACCTCTTCCTCTATTTTGCTGACGATTGACTCCACGCTCTCGCATGAAAATACCTGCAGTGCCGTTACCTTCTCTATTCGCTGTAGCTCGCTCATGCTTGACTCCCCTATTAATGATCGTATGACACGATAATAGTACTCATGACGCATCATGTCAAAGTTCTTTTTCGCCTTGACAGTTGCTGTATTGGGGTATACTATTCAGTCATGGTGCAAGCGGGGATTCTTTGTTTAGGTCAAAGCTGCTGTAGTAGTAGCCCGCCGGAGTTGCGACCGGCCACCATCTAATTAACTGAGGATACGCCGTGAATAACAGTCTAGTCAAAACCATTGATAACGCCATACTAAAAGCTGGTCCGCAATTCACTAGCATGGTTTCAAAGTACAACTGGGCAATAGTTCCAGACTCGCAGCTACAAGCCGCAAAGTCTGCGCTTACCAAATCCGACTATATAATGAAGATAGCCGCCCAATCGCCCGATGACGTTCACGACGCCATAGTTAAGGCGGGCATACTAGGGGTAGACTTAACGGACGGAAAGAGGCAGGCGTACCTATTGCCTCGGAAAAATAGCGCCGGAAACACGGTTATACAGCTGCAGGTTGGATATAAAGGAGTTGAGGCTATACATCAGAGAATGGGTGTTATAGATCGTCTGTCAATTCGCGTGGTAAGAAAAAAGGATGATTACGACTGGTGTGGTGATGACGCAGTGAAGCCAACCCATAATCCTGGGAGGTTTCTATCTGATGATGAACGCGGCCCTATTGACGGTGCTTTTGCTATTACCTACTACCCAGATGGATCAATTCAAACCACCGTGGCATCTATTTCTGAAATATACGAAAAGCATAGGGATGTTTCTGATTCGTGGAAATCTTATCAGAGCAAGTTAAAAAGTGGTAGCAGGGCTTTCCCTCCTCCATGGGTAACACATGAAAAGTCGATGATTGAAAAAACCATGGCTTACATAGCGGCTAAACAATGGCCTGCAAACTACCGAGACCCGGAAGTATATTCCAATATCGCATCAACATTGCATGAAGTTGATACTGCGGACTACGTGGAGCTTTCATCTGGATATACTCCAGAGCAAAAGGCCGCATTCCATGAAATGATAGAATCTAACGACTGTCTTGGAATATTCTTACTGGAACACTACATGAAAGAGAAGTATGGAGAGGACGTTTATCCTAATCTATTTAACTCTTTTGAAAAAGGCACCAAAACCAAGAAAAAAGACACGGTTCGAAAAATGACAGCTAGCGGCGTGGATATATTTAATCTGGTATGTGAAGAGCTTCCAGATGGCGACTTATCAGCCGTTGCTGAAAATATAGAAGATTGCCTGCCTTCAACTATAACTATGCTAAAACGAAGGCTAGAAGCCGATAAGCTTAACGCTTTTGAAGAAGTAATAGCACAACTTTAACAGATTATATATGAACAAAACACTATTCCAATGGCGGGACACGTCGCCAACAGTGGCGTGCTGGCGGCTAGAGAGGACATTATCGAGCTTCACGCGCAGATAAGTCAGCTAGAAGCCAAGAATGACGGGCTTACCAAGCTGGTAGATGAGTTTCAGGATCTACATAGTAATAAACTACAGTCGCCCGATGGTGACGATAACGGGAGTGAATAATGGCAAAGGGCATAAATAAAGTAATACTTATTGGTTCAGTAGGGAAAGATCCAGAGACTAGATTCGCCGCATCGGGATCTGCTATAACTAACTTCTCTTTGGCAACAAATGAAGAATGGAAAGACAAAACTTCCGGCGATAAGCAATCACGAACAGAATGGCATAGGTGCTGCTCTTTTAACAAGCTGGCAGAGATAATAGGTCAATATGTCAAGAAAGGCTCGAAGCTGTATATCGAAGGCAGTCTCCGCACTCGTAAGTGGCAAGGGCAAGACGGCCAGGATAAATACACAACTGAGATTGTAGTTAGCGAGATGCAGCTCCTAGATCCTAGGGCAGGCGGTCAAAGCCTCGGCCATGCTACTACCGCAGCTCATCCTCCTAGCGCTGACACTAAAGATTTTGACGATAATATGGACGGGATTCCGTTCTAAAATGCTCCGCATCTGCTACTATCTTATCATAGGGGGGTTATATGAAGAAATGTGGTAGATGCGGCATCACTAAGCGAGGTGCCGAGTTCAATCAAGATAAGTACGCTAAAACAGGGCTGCGAAGTCAATGCAAGGAGTGCATGGTAAAGGAAAGAGTGCGGTTACGTGACCATTATAAGGCTTGGAGGGATACAGCCGAAAGAAAGGCTTGGTACTCCTCCTATAGAAAGGAGCAGTACGCCAAGAATAAAGTTAAAATTGACGCACGAAATGCAGCAAGAAAGCTAGAAAGAACTAATTGCGAGGCATGCAGCAATATTGATGTTCACGGCCACCATGACGACTACGCGAAGCCGCTAGAAGTTAGATGGCTTTGCCCTAAATGCCACCGAGATTGGCACAACGAGAATGGTTCAGGATTAAATGGGTGATACATGGAATTAGTTCGGGTAACGCATAATAGACAGATTAAGAATCTGTCCGGTGATCACTTGAATTTACTAACAATACGACAGGTTTCGACTAGGGGGGAATATGGGGTTAATTAGATTAGCAGGAGATGGTGGCGGCATAAGGATTTATAACTCGGATGAGTTTAGTTTAGCCGCTGCTTTAGATGATTATGAGGGTGAGTCTGGATATAAGCCGACGATAGTTAGTGAGTTATCGTTTGATGTTATGTTCGGCATAAAATTATCAGACTGGATTATGGAGCACCCGGAATGACAGAATTCCATTCTGACCATAGACATGCATAACGTTTAACGCGCTTAGCATGGGGTGCGATACCCCGGCATATTGATCTATATGATTTACTACTGAGGATGAGACATGAACATAGATGATTTAACAATTGGACAAGCTAAAGAGCTTTCGTCATTATTTGGCGCTGGAAAAAGTGCATCGACTTCGCGCATTTACGACT
>Ga0255048_10003124_pt1 | contig 10194 bp, 9 predicted proteins | sample JV7_2_2_MG_FD_183619 | JGI IMG/M metagenome (GOLD analysis project Ga0255048, IMG submission 183619) | Seawater microbial communities from Jervis Inlet, British Columbia, Canada - JV7_2_2 | ecosystem: Environmental > Aquatic > Marine > Inlet | place: Canada: British Columbia | collected 2016-10-06
ACAACACCGTAAACTCCGGGCTGGATCGTCTTAGCGGTATTGGTTGACCAGCGCGTTGCCGATCGAGGCCAGGTGGTCCCGCACACCCGGAGGGCCGGTCACCTCGAGCCACTCGACCAGCCCGGCTAGCTCGCCGGCGAGCGCGTACTCGTTGTGGCCGCGGATCACGACCTCGATCCGGCCGTCGGTCGTGGAACCTCCGACCTCGAGCCGGCCGCCGAGCACCATCCGGAGCAGGCCGATCCCGTGGCGCGCGCATACTGCCTGGATCTCGAGGGGCGTTCGCTTGCGGTCGACCTCGTCGGCGATCTCGCGCCAACTCTCGGCCAGGTCGAAGTCCTCGGGTCGGTGCACGGGATTGTCGGTCGGTGCGACCGAAGACACGCGGTCGACCCGGAAGGTCCGCCGGCCGGCCTCGGTGTTGGAGACGAGGTACCACGTCGGGCCCTTGGCGACGATGCCGAGTGGGTGGATGGTTCGCTCGGTCTCGGCGCCGTCGCGATCGACATAGCCGAGTTGCACCTGGACGCCGCGGATCACGGCGTCTTGGAGTTCATCGAGGAAGCGAGGGTCTCGGCGTTCGATCCGACTCGAGCCCCACCGTTGCGGGTCCACGACCAACGACGACGCTGCTGCCTCGGCATCCACTCGGAAGGGCTCCGGCAAGGCCTGGACGAGTTTGCGCAGCGCTGCTTTCAAGGCCGGCGTCGCAGCCGAGGCCGGGCCGGCCACCAGGAACAGGGCGCGGGCCTCACCGGCGGTCAACCCGGACAGGTCGGTGCGGGCCCCACCCACGAGCCGCCAGCCGCCGCCTCGGCCCTGCATCGAGTACACGGGCACCCCGGCCATGGCCAGGGCGTCGAGGTCGCGGCGAGCGGTGCGCTCGGAGACCTCCAGCTCTCGGGCAACCTCTGCGGCTGTCACCTGCTCGCGCTGCTGCAGCAAGAGGAGGATGGCCACCAGCCGGTCGGTTCGCACTCCGACGATACTTTCACATTAAACCGGTCATGTTGTGACCGGTTTAGGTAGGCAGACTGGCGATATGACCTCACCGACACGCTCCACCACCAACGACCGGATCGACCCACGGCCAATTCTCGACCGTGCGATCGCCACAGGCGGGTCCGTCATCGCTTGCGTCCGGCCCGACCAGCTCACCGCTCCAACGCCATGCTCCGGGATGGACGTGAGCGCCATGGTCGGCCACCTCGTCGCCGTGCTCGACCGCATAGCGGCGCTCGGACAGGGCGAAGACCCCTTTGCCGTCACCGAGACCCCCGCACCCGACGAGGGCTGGTCTGGCGCCTGGACGACATCGGCCCGCCGCGCCGCCGACGCGTGGCGCGACGATGCCGTGCTCGAACAGTCCATGGCGCTGCCATGGATCCAAGGCACCGGCGCCGAGGTGCTGGCGTCCTACTTCTCCGAGCTGACCGTTCACACATGGGACCTCGCGATTGCGACCGGACAACAACCCGACTGGGACGACACGGTCGTCACCGCGGCGCTCGCCGGGCGCTACGTCCTCCCCGAGGAGAACCGCCGCGCGCTCTTCGAGGAGATCTCCACCGCGATGGGCCTCGACGAGGTGGCGATCCCGTTCGCCGAGCAGATCCCCGTCACCGACGACGCCCCTGCCATCGACCGTCTCGTCGCCTGGACCGGGCGAGATCCCAGCCTCTGAACAGGTCCGAGCGAATCGACTCGATCGTCGCCGCACTTATCGGCCGCGGCATCATTCGGCGCGCCCGAGATCGGCACCTATGCGTGGTCGACGTGGATCTGCTGTCGTACGAGGGTCTGGAGGTCCGGCTAATAGCTTCGGGGTAGGCCCATCACGTTGTGGGCGATGTAGTTGAGGGTCATCTCCTGGCTCACCGGAGCGAGGCGTTGGAGGCGGGCCTCGCGCCAGTAACGCTCGACGTGATACTCGGTGGCGTAACCGAGCCCGCCGAGAGTCTGAAGGGCCTGATCGGCCGCGAAAAACGAGGCCTCCGCGGCGAGATACTTCGCGGTGTTGGCGTGCTCTCCACATTCGAGGCCGTTGTCGTAACGCCATGCCGCGACGTGCATCATGTTCAGGGCCGCGTGGAGATCCATGTGGGCCCTCGCGAGGGGGTGGGAGATTGCCTGGTTGGCGCCGATCAAGCGGCCGAACACCTCTCGTTCGCCGGCGTAGGCGGTAGCCCGCCGCAGGGCCACCTCTCCGATGCCGCAGGCCATCGCCGCCAACAGGATGCGCTCGGGATTGAGGCCGTGGAGGATGTGGTGGAAGCCGCGTCCCCGTTCCCCGACCATCCGCCAGCCGGCCACGGGGAGATCGTCGTAGGCCACCTCACACGAAGCCACCGCATTACGACCCAGCTTGGGGATCGGAACGATGTCGCAGTAGTCGGGATCGAGATCGACCAGAAACAGGGTGAGGCCGGCAAACCCTTCTCCGGGAGTGCCGTCGGTACGGGCCAGCAGCAGGCAGACCTCGGACTCAATTGCTTTGGACGTCCAGATCTTGCGCCCGTTGATGATCCAACCTCCCATCCCGTCGTCGGTGGCACGGGTGGTGACCCGGCTGGTATCGGTGCCGGCATCGGGCTCGGTCACGCCGAAGGCAACGTGGAGATCACCAGCGGCGGCTCTGGGTAGGAAGGTGTCTTTCAGCTGGTCGCTGCCGAACTTCACCACAGGGTTGAGCCCGAACATGGTGAGGTGCACGGCACTCGAACCGTTCATCGCCGCGCCCGAGGCAGCCACCCGATTCAGCACCAGCGCCGCCTCCGCGATCCCACGCCCGCCGCCTCCGTACTGCTCCGGAATGGCGATGCCGACCCAACCCCCATCAGCCATCGCCTCATAGAAGTCCCAGGGAAACTCGTGTCGTTCGTCTCGCTCGGACCAGTACGAATCATCGAATCGCGAACAGACGGCATCGACCGCCTCGATGATCAAGTCATGGTCGGGGTCGGCGGCTAGATCCATGGCCGAGATGATATGGCCTCACCATCGGTGACGGCCTAAGGTCCGACGATGACCGACCTTCCCCCGGTCGGCCGGCAGGGCTGGCAGACCGTAATTCTTGCATCGGTCGTGGTCTTCATGGTGAGCATGGAGATCACGATCATCGCGCTCGCCTTCCCCGAGATCCGAGCCCGCTTCCCGGATACATCGGAGTCGACCCTGTCGTGGATCATCACTGGTTACAGCATCGGGGTGGCATCGCTGCTGCTCATCGGAGGCTGGCTGGCCGATCGTTACGGACTCCGGCGGGCCTTCATGGCCGGCATCGCACTGTTTGGCTTCGGTTCCCTCATTTCGGGGCTGGCTCAGAGTCCTGAGTGGCTCATCGCTTCGAGGGTCATCCAATCCTCCGGTGGTGCCCTGCAGTATCCGGCCGGTCTTGCCCTGATGCTGGTGGCTGTGCCTCGGGCCCGTCACCAAACGGCCCTGGGGATCTGGGGGGCAACCGGCGCACTGGCGGCGGCCGCCGGACCCACGCTCGGGGCCCTGCTGGTGGAGGGGTTCGGATGGCGAGCCGTATTCCTGATCAACGTTCCGATCGTCGTGCTCGCCCTGATCGTGGCCAATCGCTTACTCGACGAGGACACACCGAAATCGAGCCGGGAGGGAGCCGATCTGGTCAGCGTTCCGCTCGCGTCGCTCGGGGTTGGAGCGGTGATTCTTGGGATAGTCCAGGGTCAGTCCTGGGGATGGGTCTCCGTCTCCACCCTCGGGGTCTTCGGCCTCGGGGGTTTCCTCGTGGCGGCGTTCGTCCTCAGATCCCTTCGCCATCCCGCACCCTTGTTCGACCTCGGGTTGTTCAGGCTGCGAACATTCACAGTCGCCAACATCGCTGCGGTGTTCTTCTCCATCGGGTTCTTCTCATGGTTGGTCACCCTGCCCACCATGATCCAAACGCTCTGGGGTTGGTCCGTCCTGAAGACCGGATTCGCCATCGCGCCCACTCCCTTCCTGTCGTTCCTCATCGCGCCCCAGGCCGGCCGCCTCGCGGATCGAATCGGAAACCGACCCCTCCTGATCCTCTCCGGTGTGTCGGGGACGATCGGACTGCTCCTCTTCTCATGGCAAGTGGGCACCGAACCGGAGTTCTGGACGGCCCTTTTCCTGCCCGGCATGTTCATCGGCATCGCCGCCGGAACCGGCTTCTCCCAGTTGACTGGTGGCGCAATGCGCGACGTGCCGTATCACCAGTACGCGATGGCCGGCGCGGGCCGCACCACCATCTTCCAACTCGCCGTGGCGATTTCGATCGCGGTTGGATTAGCAGTGGTGGGCCGGCCGTCCACACCGTCGGCCATCCTCGATTCCTACGACCATGTTTGGTTGGTTGGTGCCGTCTGCTATGCAGCCATGGCATGCTCTGTCGCGCTCTTCTATCCCAGTCGTAAAGCCATATCCGAACCACAGAAGGAATCTCGATGAGATACGCCGCACCCACGAGTGTGGATGAGGCACGGTCGCTGCTGGTCGACAACCCGGGCTCCCGGGTGTTCGCCGGGGCCACCGACCTGATCCCCCAGATACGAGCCGGGCTTCCCCAGCCCTCGGTGATGGTCGACCTGAAGCGGATCGAGCGTCTCACCTCGGTGGCGCACGACGGGGGAGTATGGACCGTTGGCGCCGCCACGCCGACGGCCGATCTCACCGCCAACCCCGAGTTCACGGCCATGTTCCCGGGACTTTCCGAAGCCAGCGGGCTCATCGGCTCCGACCAGATCCAGAACCGGTCGAGTTGGGGCGGCAACCTCTGCAACGCGTCGCCCGCCGCAGATTCCGTACCCGCCCTGGTGGCCGCCGGCGCCCAGGTAGTAATCGCCACCGACAACGGCACCCGCACCGCGCCGGTGCGAGAGATCGTCACCGGGCCGGGCCAGACCTCGCTGGCCGATGGCGAATTCGTTATCGAGTTCACCCTCACCGACCCACCGGCCGGCACGTCGGACGCCTACCTGAGGATCATCCCCCGCACCGAGATGGACATCGCCGTCGTAGGTGCGGCGGTGAGGCTCTCGCTGGAGGGCGACACCATCACCGCCGCATCGGTCTGGCTGGGCGCAGTGGCCCCCACCATCGTCCAGGTGGCCGAAGCCGAGGCCGCGTTGGTGGGCAGCACCCTCGACAACGGTTTGATCAACGAAGACACCCTGGCCACCATGGCCGAGGCGGCATCGGCTGCCTGCAACCCCATCAACGACAAGCGCGGCACCATCGAATACCGCCGCCAGGTCGCCGGCGTGATCACCAAGCGTGCCGCCGCCATCGCTGCCGATCGAGCCCTGAACGGAGCCTCCCGATGAATCGCACCCATGTCAGCTGCACGGTCAACGGCGACGAAGTCGACTTCCTCACCGCCGACGGCACCTCACTACTCGATGCCCTACGAGACGAACTGGGGCTCACCGGAGTCAAGGAAGGGTGCGGCACCGGAGATTGTGGTGCCTGCTCGGTATTGATCGACGGCAAACTCAACTGCTCATGCCTGGTGTTCGCACCGGAGGCCGAGGGCACCGAGATCCTCACCGTGGAGGGCATCGCCGAAGGCGACCATCTCCATCCCCTGCAGCAGACCTTCCTCGAAGGCGCCGCGCTCCAATGCGGCATCTGCACGCCAGGGTTCCTCGTGGCCGCCAAGGCCCTGCTCGACCACAACCCCGATCCGTCGGAAACCGAGATCCGTTACGCCCTGGCCGGCAACCTCTGCCGGTGCACGGGCTACGACAAGATCATCCGTTCCGTTCACGAAGCCGCCGTTCAACTGAGGGAGGTCGCCAAGTGACCGCCACCGAGAACCCCCCGACCTACAAGTGGATAGGTACCCGCCCGATCCGTCACGACGGCTACGACAAGGTCACCGGCAAGGCCCGATTCGCCGCCGACCTCGACCTGCCCGGCCAACTCCGCGGCGCCTATCTCCGCTCGCCCCACGCCCACGCCCGGATCGTGTCGATCGACACGAGCGCGGCCGAGGCGATGCCAGGCGTGAAGTCGGTGGTCACCGGGGCCGACTTCCCCGAACTCGCCGCCAAGAACCCTGAGCACGACGTATCGGTCAATGTGATGGCCCGCGACACCGTCCTGTATCACGGACACGCCGTGGCGGCAGTGGCAGCCAACACCCAGGAAGCGGCCGCGGCCGCGGCCGCGGCGATCGTTGTCGAGTATGAGCCGTTGCCGGCGCTCTTCACGATCGACGAGGCGATGGCCGAGGGCGCCCCCCTGGTCAACGAGACCAACTTCACCAAGTTCGTCAAGTCCGATGAGCCATCGAATTTGGGAACTGTCACGAACTTGGAGCGGGGCGACGTAGATGAGGCCTTCGCCAATGCCGATGTGGTGATCGAAAGAGAGTTCACCACCGCATCGGTGCATCAGGGATATATCGAGCCCCACGCCTGCGTGGTCGACACCGGTGCCGATGGCAAGGCCAGCATCTGGTGCTCGTCACAGGGCCACTTCCGGGTGCGTTCGTCCACCGCCGAAGTGCTCGGCTGGGACGTATCTCGCATAAAGGTCACTCCGGCCGAAATCGGTGGCGGTTTCGGTGGCAAGACCACGATCTACATCGAACCGGTCGCAGTCCGGCTCTCCGAGAAAGCCGGACGCCCGGTGAAGATCGTGATGAGCCGTGAAGAGGTGTTCCGTGCCACCGGGCCGGCGCCGGCATCGAAAGTGCGGGCCCGCGTCGCGGCCAACAAGGATGGCGAGCTCATCGCGCTCGATGCGTGGATGGCCTACAACATCGGCGCTTTCGGCGGTATCGCCGGGCTAATCGGTGCAATGTCGGTGGCGTCCTACAAGTTCCCCAACCTCAGGCTCGAGGCCTACAGCGTTCTCACGAACCGGCCGAAGTCGGCGGCCTACCGGTCGCCTTCCGCGCCTCACGCCGCCTTCGCGATCGAATCGGTGGTCGACGAGATCGCCCAGCAACTCGACATCGACCCCATCGAGTTGAGGCTGAAGAACGCGGCCGTGGAGGGCGATCTCACCGCGATGGGGATGCCTCATCCTCGGATCGGTTTCATCGAGTGCCTCGAGGCGATTCGCGACTCCGAGCACTACCGATCGCCGGTTCCCGAAGGCGCAGCACGCGGGATCGCGTCGGGGTTCTGGTTCAACATCGGCGAGCAGTCGAGTGCCACGGTCCACCTCAACGAGGACGGCACGGCCACTGTGATCACCGGGAGCCCCGATATCGGCGGCAGCCGGGCGTCGATGGCGCTGATGGCGGCCGAGACGCTCGGACTCGATGTCACCCGCATCACGCCTCTGGTCGCCGACACCGAGTCAGTCGGATTCACCGACACCACCGAAGGCAGTCGCACCACGTTCGCCACCGGCATGGCCGTGGTACAAGCCTGTCGCGAGCTCGTCGACGAGATGCGCGCCCGGGCCGCCACCAGCATGGGTGTCGATCTAGACGCCGTCGAGTGGGTCGATGGCGAAGCGGTAGCGGAAGGGCAGGATTCCATGGGAATCCCGGCCATCGCCGCCCAGGCCAAACGAACCGGCGGTCCCCTCACAGCCACCGCGTCGCTCAATGCGAGCGGCGCCGGCCCTTCGTTCGCGGTGCATTGCTGCGACCTCGAGGTCGATGAGGAAACCGGCCACACCAAGGTGCTGCGCTACACCGCGGCCCAGGACGCGGGCACGGCGATCCATCCGAGTTATGTCGAGGGCCAGCTACAGGGTGGTTCGGTGCAGGGAATCGGGTGGGCGCTCAACGAGGAATACATCCTCAACGATGACGGCAGCCTCGACAACGCCAGCTTCCTCGACTACCGGATCCCGGTTGCGTCTGATCTTCCGATGATCGACACGATCATCGTGGAGGTGCCCAATCCCAGCCATCCATACGGTGTGCGGGGCGTCGGTGAGACCGGAATCGTGCCGCCGATGGCGACCCTCGCAAACGCCATCAGCCGTGCCACCGGTGTGCGCCTCACCTCGCTGCCGATGTCGCCCCCCAATGTGTTGAGACGGCTGAACGAGCGCTGAGCGTCGACGATGCCGATTGTCCACCTCATGACCGACCATCGTCGTTTCACCGACGGTGAGGCGGTCATCGAGGTGGACGGGGCGACTGTTGGCGCCGTCATCACCGAACTCGAGCGTCGCTACCCCGGCCTCGGTGAGGCGCTCATCCATGGATCGTCCGCTGGTGTGAACGGCGAGGTTCACTCCGAACCCGAGTACCTGGCTGTCGGTCCCGACACCGACATCTATTTCGTGGCACCGCTCGCGGGCGGCTGATTCGGGAGGTCAGAAGTCGACACTCTGGGTCGAGCGTCGATCGTCGGGCCAACCGGTGCGCAGCGTCTCGGTGTTGCCGTCGACGCTTATCACCTGACCATTGACGAACCGGGCGGCATCGCTGCACAGGAATGCGGCGGTGGCGGCGATGTCGGACGCATCGACGAACGACCGCATCGACACCTGATCCTCATATCCGGCCTTCACCGCAGTGGGTCTGACATCCATCGATGCCGCCTCACGGTCGATGACACCCTGCATCCGCGGGCCGCTGACGGTGCCCGGAGCGATGCAATTGGTGCGGATGTCGAACCGGCCGAGCTCCATGGCCCACGTGGCTGTGAGGCCCTCGATGGCCCATTTCGAAGCTGCATACGGTGACCTCAACGGGTAACCGAGATGGCCCGCGGTGGACGAGATGTTGACAATCGATCCACCTCCGGCAGCGCGAAAGCGTGGGACTGCATGGCGCACGATGCGAAAGGCGCTTCCAACATTGACCTGGAGACAGCGATCGAAGTCGTTGGGGTCGATTTCTTCCACCGGCCCTGTGGGCCCGGCGATCCCCACATTGTTCACACAAATGTCGAGCCCACCGAGGTCGTGGTCGAGGGACTCGAACATGGCCGCAACGGCATCGTCGTCGCTGACATCGCAGCAGTGGTGGGGCCGGGTGGAGGGATCGAGATCGCACACCCTCACGTCGGCACCGGCCCGGCTCAAGGTTTCGGCGATTGCCGCGCCGATGCCACTCCCGCCGCCGGTCACCAGGGCGCGACGTCCCTCCAGAGACGTGCCGTAGTCGTTCATGGCGGCATCGTAGGGTCCGTGGGCGAACTGGTCGGCGATCCGCCGCCGCTGCGCAGCGCACCTTCCTGCGTGGGAGACTCGGGTGTGGTCAGGGCGCTGGAGGAGCAGGACGATGTGTACCAGCTCGACTGGCTCGACGAATCGCCGGCTCCACGATCGTCAGCATCGGAACCCGCGAAGGGTCGAGGACCGGCCCAGAGATATCTCGGGACCGCAATCGTTCTGGTGGTGGCGGTCACTGCCCTGGCTGCATCGATCGGCTGGGTCACCGAAGGAGGCCGCGGTGATCAGGACCGACCGGATGCTTCACCGGCGACCACCGAAGTCACACCCGATTCCTCGGCCGACGCCGCGGTGGATACGGCCGGAACACCGATCGACCTTGCCGCGGCGCTCGCGGGATTGAGTGAGTATGCGCTCGACCGGGTCTATTTGGTGACCGCTGTCGACGAGGAGGGCGCCGACATTTATGTCTCCCTCAGCAGTGTCGCCGGTCTGGAAGGGGGATTCCGATTCGCCTACATCGGAGCCGATGGCAACCCGATCATTATCGACACGGGCACGGGTCGGATTCGTTCGGTCACGCGGGAGGAACCGGCCCTCGATACCGACGGTCTCGCCCTGGTCCCCGATGGCGACGGGATGATCGGATTCCATCCCGACAGGCTCGACACAGCCCGGCGGGTCAGCGACCATGGCCGCGTTGTCGCCGACGCCGACGGCACGCTCACCATCATCGTCGACGACGGCACTCGATCGGCGGGCGCCTTCACGTTGGGGGAAACCGCTGCTGGTTCGCCCATTCCTTCGTCCTCACAGCTCGCCGCTATTCCCGGTGTGGGCGTATTCGTATCCCCCCAGAGCGGAGGAACCTACGAGGTGAGTGGCGACGAGTTCGCGCAGCTGACCGTTTGGGGGATGCGCTCGGTGGTTCGTGACCATCATCTCGAACGCCGTCAGCTCGACGGTGTCACGCTGGATGTCGTGGTCGACCACTCCACAGGAGAGGAAACGACTCTCCGCTCGGATCTTGTAGAGCTCAATGGTGATGTCCTGCTGAGCCCCGACGGTCGCTGGGTGTTCGTGGCCGACAGCGGCGAGGGTGCCTCGGCCTTCTAC
>Ga0255048_10003125_pt1 | contig 10193 bp, 12 predicted proteins | sample JV7_2_2_MG_FD_183619 | JGI IMG/M metagenome (GOLD analysis project Ga0255048, IMG submission 183619) | Seawater microbial communities from Jervis Inlet, British Columbia, Canada - JV7_2_2 | ecosystem: Environmental > Aquatic > Marine > Inlet | place: Canada: British Columbia | collected 2016-10-06
AGGGCATGAATGCCTTCCTCGAAAAACGCCCGGCCGACTTCCACCAGTTCCGAGAGCGAAACAAGGAAGCGCTCGACTCCTATCTTGAAGATTTCGCCATGGACCGAAATCAAAACGACAGCTCGCGGGCGAGACGCGAATCGTGACACCACTCGATGAGGCCGGATCACTCTCCGGTCTGAAGATCATCGATCTGACTCGCGTGCTCGCCGGACCGTTGGCCACGATGTGGCTGGGCGACATGGGGGCCGACGTGATCAAGATCGAGCGGCCCGGTCTGGGCGACGACACTCGGGCATGGGGCCCGCCCTTCGTTGGCGCCCAATCGGCCTACTTCCTGGGGGCCAACCGAAACAAACGAAGTGTCACGCTCGATCTCACCGCTGAAGCGGGCCGCGACGTCCTCCGTCGCTTGATAAGCGACGCCGACGTAGTCATCGACAATTTCAAGATCGGGACACTCGATCGGTGGGGGCTCACCGATGAGTGGTACGACGAGAACGCGCCGAACGTGGTTCGGTGCACTATTTCGGGATACGGCACGACCGGCCCCAAGGCCGGCCTACCCGGCTACGACTTCATCCTCCAGGCCGAGACCGGGCTGATGTCGATCACGGGTGACCCTGACGGTGAATCGATGAAGTACGGCGTGGCCATCGTCGATATTTGTACGGGCATGCTGGCGACGATCTCTGTGCTCGGAGCGCTACAGGCCCGGCAACGAACCGGCCGGGGCCAGCGCACCGAGGTATCCCTCCACGACACCGGCATCCAGATGCTCGCCAACGTTGCCTCGAACTTTCTCGTTTCGGGAGCTGATCCCGAACGCTTTGGCAATGGTCACCCCAACATCGTGCCCTACCGCACCTTTCGGGCTGCCGACGGAGAGCTTGCGATCTCGGTGGGTAACGATCGCCAGTTCGCGGCGTTGGCTCAGATTCTGAACCACCCCGAGTGGATCGAAGACCAGCGGTTCGCCATCAACCGCGACCGGGTGGCCAACCGAGATCTCATCGATGGGCTCATCGGTGCTGAGGTGGTCAGCCGTACCCGAGCAGAGTGGATTCTCGCGCTCGAAGAAGTCGGGATTGCCGCCGGCCCCATCAACAATGTGGCCGAAGCGCTGTCCAGCGAGCAGACCTCGGCTCGTCGTATGGTCGTCGACGTCGATCATGCCGAAGTGGGCGCCGTGCCGGTGCTGGGTATTCCGTTTCAGATGTTCGGCACGCCGCCATCGATCCGTCGCCCGCCACCGGTCCTGGGACAACACAGCCACGAGGTATTGGTCGGTGAGGTGGGTGTCGATGACGAAGCGTTCGTGGCCCTGCTCGAGGCAGGCGTTACGACCCTGCCAGATTCATGAGAAGGAACTCAAACGAGAAACAGGAGGTGGCCCATGGCACGGATCCCGTTGCTGTCGTCCCGAGAAGGGCTGAATAGCCAACAGAGCCACGTGTTCGACTCGATCGTGGAGAGCCGAGGTCGGATGATCCGGCCCTATGAGGTTCTTCTCCACACTCCGGGACTGGCACTACCGGCAGCCGAGCTCGGTCATCAGATCCGGTACGAGGGCGTACTGAGCGACCACGATCGTGAACTGGGCATCATCACCACCGCGAAGGTGCACGGTTGCGGCTTCGAGTGGGACAGCCATGTAGGGCTGGCTCGTGATGCGGAGGTGGGCGAGGCCACCATCGATTTCCTCGACACCGGTGTGGGGACACTGGTCGGCCACGACGAGTTAATCGTGGGTTTCGTGCGCGAACTCTGCGCGGCCAGCAATGTCTCAGACGAGCGGTTCGCCGCCGCGGAACACGCCCTGGGAGCCGGTGGAGTGATCGAACTTGTTGCCCTGGTCGGTTACTACACGTTCCTCGGCTACGTCATGCAGGTGGCGGGGGCGTGTTGACGGCTCGCGAACGAAATGCCTTCAGGAACGTGACCGTCGTGATGGCGTAGGTGAGATGGCAGACGACGGTACGGAAGAACTCGTAGACATTCATGTCCTTGAACGAGCGCGAGATGCCCAGGGCCGGCAGGTATCCGCCGAACGCGCCGGTCCACAGGGTGATGCCGAAAAAGCTGCCGTGCATGAGCGGACGGACCTTCTGCTTGCGAAAAATCACTGCGAACATGAGGCCCCAGAACGCGCCGAAACCGAGGTGGAGCAGTTCCCCTCGACGGACCCGGCTTGCGGGGTCAATTTCCTCTTCGTGTCCGGCCTTTTCAGCGACCCATTCGACTACTTGCTCGTAGTGGGTCTTGCTGATCGGCTCGTTCGGCTCGACCATGCGCCGCAAGAGGAAAGACATTCCCCCCATCGCCACGGTTCCCGCCGCGCCGGCGGCGAAACCTCCCAGTGCTGGTCCGATCAGTCTCTTCATATTCGGGCACCTTCTGTGGTGGACCTTCGAATTGGGTCAGACGGGTGCACTAGGACCTCGACAGGGTTTCGAGCGGGTCGGGTTTCGCGTCGGCAGATACCCCGACGTAGGAGAACTCCGGTGACGGGGGCTGGGGTTGGGCGTAGACCTCGATTGCGTGAGCGATCCAGCCCGCTGATCGCCCGATGGCGAACACTGCCTCTGATCCCCCCTTGGTGAATCCGAATGCCTGTGCGAATGCGGCGAGTGCCAGCTCGACGGATGGTGCTGGAAGAGCGCGCTCGTCGACGATTCTTCGGATCTCTCGGAAGGCGTGCACCACGTCGTGACCGGGGACCGTGGCTTCGAGGATGTCGACGATCAGGCTTGTACGCGGGTCTTCCCCCGCGTATCGAGGTTGCCCTAGACAGGGTATTGCGCCCTTTCGATAGAGCTCTCCCACGACCAACTCGGCATCGCCGACCTGCTCGATCTCTTCGAGCATGTCCTCCGCAGACAGCGCCCGGCCTCCGTGCCACGCGCCGGCGAGGATGGAGAGGCCGGCCTGCACGGCCCCATACAGGTCGGCTTGATAGCCGGCGGCGATCCGGGCCGCGAGAGTCGATGGCGGGACCCCGTGATCGGCGATGATAATGAGGGCGCGGTCGAGCGCTTCGACCTGCTCGTCGGAGGCGGGGTTGGGGCAGAGCCGCGGCCAGAGTCTGGCCGCGATGGAGTCGCCGGTGGGTGCCTCGGCTTTGAGAGGGAGCGCTTCGACCAGGTCGGCCATCAGTTGGCGCGCGGTGACGGCCAATGCAGCTGGTTGGCGACCGAAGCGAAGATGATCGGACGCGGCGAGCGCGGAGATCGCGACGCGTAGCCGATCCAGCGGCAGCGCGTCGCCGTCGAGACCGACCTTTGACACAGCGGCACTGACGTCGAGCTGGCGAGGGCGCCAGGAGATGTGAGTGGGAACCGAGCCCGACCACAGGAATTCCGCCACCTGCTCGAATGAGTACTCCCGGGCAAGTGCGTCGGGCCGACGGCCGCGATAGTGGTACGACTGGCCGTCGATCTCGGTGATGGCCGTTTCGGCGATCCCGGTGCCCCGCGTTGGTTCTCCCCGGTGGCGGCGTCGGGCCGCGAACCGTTCGATTTCACTTTGCCTGAACCAGCTTGCCGCGCTCCCGGTTTTCTTGATCGATTCGAGATGGCCCCGGGTCACGTAGGTGTACACGGTCGTGGGCTTGACCCCGAGGAGGGCAGCGGCAGCCTGGGTGGAGATCAGGGGGTCGGAGCTCATCTGCCGTGCTGGACTTCCCCGGAAGGGTCGCGAATCACACTTTCGGACTCGAGCATCGAGGTTCGTGCGGCTTCCTTGTCGGGAACACCGGGGTAACAGAAGACGAGATGCACCGGTTCGGAGTTCGACACGTTCTCGACGCCGTGGGCCTCACCGCACGGTATGTGAACGAAGTCGCCCGCTTCGGCGATCTCGTCGCTGCGGTCGGTGCCCGGCTCTCCGAAGAGGAAGCGCAACCGACCGCTGATGATGTGGATGCACGCATCAGAAGCCTCGTGGCGATGCGACTGGTTCTTGGCACCTGGTGCAATCACGGTTTTGCCCATCGCTGCGGGTGGGTTTTCGACGGTGGACGAGTCGATCCCGAAACCAATGCGCAGGGGAGGCTCGTACCGTGTGTCGGATTCGAAATCCGTGGTTCGGATCACGGTAGCCATCAATCTCCCCCGAGATTTCCTTTGACGTCTTGCACAATCGATTATATAACATTACTTGTACGGACAGTCTAGTCGTCAATCGATATTGTCGATATTGTCCAGATTACCCACGTGTGATGCATGTGGGACCAAGCAACCTGGCGGAAAATTCCGTCTAATAGGGGGAAACCGAAGATGAGACGACATCGATTCTGGGGCGTACTGTTGGTGCTGGCGCTGCTGGCAGCAGCATGCAGCGACGACGACTCCGACACCAGCGCAGCCGATGCGGACGACGCCGCCGATGCGGACGACGTCGCTGATGAGCCGGCCGACGAGCCAGCCGATGATCCCGAGCCGGCCGACGAGCCGGCCGATGAGCCCGAGCCCGAGCCTGAGCCCGAGGAAGAGGACGAGCCCGTCGTATTTGATGACGTGTCCTTGCTCGTGGTCAACAACATGGCCCACTTGCCGGTGTTCGTGGCCCAGTCATTCGGTCTCTGGACCGATCGTGGCATCAACGCCGACGTGCAGACCCTTGGCTCCGGTGCCGATATCGCCGCCGGTCTCCAGTCCGGCCAGGCCGAGTTCGGCGCCGTCAACGGTGGCACCGGCGTGGCACCCCAGCGGGCGTCCGGGCTTCTCACCAAGCTCGTCGCCGCTTACAACAATGATGCCACCAACGCCAAGTACGTCGATTGGATCGGCATCGTCGGTCGAGTCGATCGTGGCATCACCGCCGACGCCCAATCAGTCGTGGGCAAGAACGTCGGGGTGAGCGGTGGCGGCACCCCTCGCGCCTATCTCCGTGAGTGGTTGGCGCTCAATGACCTGACCGAGGACGACATCAATATCGTGGTGATGGGCGCACCCGACATGCGTACCTCCATCGTCAACGGCGATGTTGATGTTGTCGTACCTTGGAGCCCCTTCCGCACCGCGGCGCTCGACGACCTGGGCGACAACGGCATCGAGGTATCGGCGGGTGAGAGCCTCGTGCTGTCCGCCATCGGCCTCGGCGCCGTCGACGGCCAGCTCGATGAGCAGCGCGATGTCTTCAAGCGCATGATCGAAGGCGTGGTGGAAGCCACGTGGTTGATCCGCCAAGATCCCGCCGCAATCGCCCCGACGGTGCTCAGCTTCATCGACGGGGTGAGCGAAGAGTCAGTAATTTCGGCTATCGGGCGCAACACCTACGACCCGAGGGTCTCGATCTGCACCCGCTACGGCGCAGAGCTCACGGCTCAGCAGTTGGTCGATTCCGGGAGCATCGAAGGTGAATTCACCGCCGACGACCTGCTCGACACGCGAGTCCTCGACGAGGTCCTCGCCGAGCACCCGGAGTGGATCGAAGATCTGCCGCCGCTTCCCGCCACCGTCGAGGAGTGCGACGGATTCGAGGGATGACAGTAGTTGATGAGGTCGGGGGCGCCGCTGCGGTGGCGCCCCCGACCATCTCAGCAAAAGGTTTGAGCCACGCCTTTACCGATGCTCAGACGGGTCGCACCGTTCACGCTCTCGATGATGTTGATCTGGAGATCTCGGCCGGCGAGTTCGTCACAGTCGTCGGTCCATCGGGGTGTGGCAAGACCACCTTGCTCAACATCCTGGCCGGGTTCATCAAGCCGTCGGTCGGTGAGGCCTACGTCAATGGGCGCCTGATTGAAAAGCCAGGGTCCGATCGCGGTGTGGTCTTTCAGGAGTTGGCGATCCTGCCGTGGAGAAACGTGCGCAGGAACATCTCCCATGGGCTCGAGATCCAGAAGGTGCCGAAGGCCGAGATGAGCGAACGCGTCGCTTCCATCATCGAGCTGGTCGGCCTCACCGGGTTTGAGCACCACCATCCGCATCAACTCTCAGGTGGAATGCGGCAAAGGGTCGCGGTGGCGAGAACATGGGTATCGGATCCGGAGATCATTCTCATGGACGAGCCCTTCGCCGCAGTCGACGCAATGACCAGGCTCACTCTTCAAGAGGAACTCGGAGCGCTGACGGTCCGCACCGGAAAGACGGTCTTCTTCATCACTCACAGTGTGGAAGAGGCGGTCTTTCTCGGTGATCGGGTGATCGCGATGAGCGCCCGACCCGGGAAGATCATCGACGAAGTGAACGTTCCGGTCGATAGGTCCGAGCGGACCTGGGAGCTGATGGCTCACAACGAACCGCTGCAGGAGACGGTCGAACATGTGCTGAACCTGGTGCGAGGTGAGGCCGCCGGCTCGAGAGAAGCGGACATCTGACAGTGTCGGATCCCCCAAACAGCACTGTCCTCTCTGCGGTCGAGGCCTCAAGACAACAGGCATCGAGTCACCGCGGTCGGGCATTGCTGGCCAGTGTCTTCAGAGCATTGTTTCCCTTCACAGTGCTCCTTGGCGTCTGGTGGGGCGCCTGGGCGATCTTCGATCCTCCTGAGATCATCCTGGTGTCCCCACCGACAGTCTTCTCTGCTTTCATCGACGCGATCCAGGACGGCACGCTTCCCACCTACATCTCGCGCAGCGTGGGTCGCCTCGCCCTCGGCACCCTCATCGCCGCGGCCATCGGAATTCCGCTCGGCTGGTTGCTCGGAATCGACGACGACATCTCGAGCGCTTTCGACCCATTGTTGCGATTTTTCAACGCCGTTTCCGGCATTGCCTGGCTGCCGGCAATGATCATCTGGTTCGGCTTCACCGAGCGGACCATTCTGGTGATCATCGTCTACACGATGGTTTTTCCCATCACATTCAACGCGATGACCGGCGTGCGAACGATTCCACGGCGCTACCGCGACGCTTGTCGCACCCTCGGCGCCGGCAGGCTGAGAATCGTCAAAGAGGTCTACATGCCGGGCTCGTTCCCGGGAGTGATGACCGGGCTTCGACTCGGGATCGGCTTCGGGTGGCGTGCCCTCATCGCCGGCGAGTTCGTAGTGGGCACCGCGGCCGGCGGTGGTATCGGATTCTTCATCTTCGACGCCCGAACCCAAGGCTCGATCCGCAAGGTGATGGCGGGGATGATCGTGTTGGGCGTGTTGTGGCTCTTGGCCGACCGACTGATCTTCAAACCGATCGAGGAGCACGTAAATGAGAGGTGGGGGGCGGTGAGCGAATGACCGAGCTCACGTTCGAGTTGCCGAAGACTCCTGCTTCCCGCCGGGTCAAGCGGTTCGTCGTGCCCCTGCTCCCATTCGCGTTTCTGATCGCCATCTGGGCGTCGATCGTGGCGCTCACCGATCCTGCCATCGGCGTGCTACCGAGTCCGATGCGGGTCCTGGAGGCCCCCTTCGACGACTCGTCGACCTATTTCGACAACATCGAGGCCAGCCTGAAGCGGCTTGTAATGGGATTCACAGTGGCCGCGGTGAGCGGGGTCGTCGTGGGAATCGCGGCCGGCCTGTCGAGGCGGGTCGCGGAGTTCCTGGGGCCTCTCAGCACCTTCATGAGTGCCATTTCCGGTATCGCCTGGATTCCTCTCGCAGTGGCGTGGTTTGGAGTCGGCACCGGAATGGTGGTGTTCATAATCTGGAATGCGGCCTTCTTCCTGATCTTCGCCAACACCATGCTCGGTGTTCGACTTGTCCCCAAGGTCTACGGCAACGGGCTGCTGACGCTCGGGTGCTCGCGGCTCCAGGTGATTCGCCATGCCGTTGTTCCCGGAGCCATGCCCTACATCATGTCGGGTCTCCGCTCGGGGCTCGGCTTCGGTTGGAGAGCGGTGATTGCGGCCGAACTGGTAGGGGCTTCGTCGGGACTGGGCTTCTGGATCTTCGAGCAGCAGGAATTCTCCCGCATGGACAAGATCATCGCTGGCGCTCTCACGATCGGAGTGATCGGCATGGCGATGGATCGCTGGTTGTTGGCCCCGCTCGAGCGACGCACCATCGAGCGTTGGGGCCTCGTGGGGACCTCATCATGAGCGATCACGAAACCCCCATCATGAGCAACGAGGAAACCACCGTCACCGCAGGCGTGCATGAAGGAAGGGCCATCAAGATAACCGGCCGGCCCTGGTTCAGGCCCGCGATCGGTGTCTTCTTGCTGGTCGTGATCCTCGTCGCCGCTCCTGTCTACGGGCGGGTCACCGCCGGAGGAAAGATCAGCCCAGACATCTCGCGGGACCGAGAGGTTGTCGACGTGATCGTCGACCTATCGGTCGATGCGACCACGTTCCACCGTGAAGAACTCTCGAATCTCGGCGTATTCGGGGGAGGCGACCGCACCAACGTGGCCGACAGGAGCCGCGTGAGAATGCTCAACGTGACCCAAAGCGATCTTGTGGCACTGTCCAGGCTCTATTGGGTCTCGATGATCGAGCCGTTGTGACGCTGCCCGGCGACCCGGCAGCTGGTCTGCCCGAACTCGATTTCTCCACGATCGGCCCGGCGGTGGGCACTCGCTTCCCCGATGTGGAACTGCCAGACCAGACCGGGCGAATGGTGAACCTTCGAGAGCATCAGGCCGGCCGCAAAGGCCTGGTCGTCTTTCATCGCAGCGCCCATTGGTGACCATGGTGTCGCATGCAGCTGGTCGAGCTGCAACGCAATGTCCACGGTCCCAACGGCCACGAGGTGGCGGTGTTCGCCGTCTCCTACGACCCTGTTGAGGTCCTCGCCGAGTTTGCCGCCAAGCACGACATCTCGTACCCCCTTCTCGGCGATGTCGGATCGATTGCGATCACCGAACTGGGTCTGCTCAACACCGGAGTGGAGTCAGAGCGGGCCTATTGGGGCAGGGCGATGGAAGATCGCCACCGGGGCCTTCCTTATCCGGGCACATTCCTTCTCGATGCCGACGGGGTTGTGGTGGAGAAACTCTTCGAGCGAAGCCATCGGCTACGCCCGGGCGGGAAGCTGTTACTCGACCATTTTGATCTCGACACCGGCGAGAGCCCCGAGATCGTGGCTGCTGACGGGCCCGGCCTATCGGTGGCGGCGTGGGTCGACACTCCCGAGTATTTCCCCAACCAGCTGAACCGGCTCACCGTGCGTCTCGGGCTCGCCGACGGCCTCCACGTATATGTGCCCCCGAATCCCCCAGGATTCATCGACCTCGAGATCGAGATCGATGCTCCGGACGGAGTGTTCGTTCACCCCCATGAGATGCCAACCGGACACAGCTTTGAGGTGGAGGGCCTACCCGAAGAGTTCACCGTGGCGGAAGGGGAATTCGAGGTGGTTATCCCGTTCTACGTCCTCGAAGACTCGGGCGAGTTGGCCTTGCCGGTCAAGATCAAATACCAGGCGTGCAGCGAGACCACATGCCATGCTCCCGATTCGGTCGAGTTGGTAATCGACCTCAAAGAGGTACGAGCCTGAGGCAGGTCGGGTTCGACGACGTTCATCACATGGACCCTAAGGTGTTGCAGAATCTCGAGAGGGAGCCGTGAAAGAACTCGTCGTCGACCTACATGCCCATGCCATCGTGCCCGATGCCCTGGGTGAGATGCAGAAAGCCCAGCCCGACCACGGCCCGGTCCTGGTCGAGGACAGCGGCCGACGCTTCCTGAAGTACCCGAAGCGGGAGCGGTTGGGGCCCCTGCCGGAAGGGATCTTCGAGTCTTCGTTGCGAATCGCCGACATGGACCGTCAGCGCATCGATCGTCAGATCATCGCCATCCCGCCGCCCAACTTCCACTACCACGTACCGAGTGAAGTGGGGGTCGACTTTGCCCGTATCCAAAACGACGGGATCATGTCGCTCTGCGACTCGAATCCCGATCGCTTCCACATGTTCGGCACCCTGCCGCTTCAAGACATCGACGCATCCGTTATCGAGTTGCGACGCATCGCCACCTACCCGCGCCTACGCGGGATCCAGTTCGGCACAAACATCAACGGCGTCGACTTGGACGACCCGTCGTTCACCCCCGTGTTGGCGGAGATGGAAGCGCTCGATCTCCCGATGTGGCTCCATCCCGACCAGCGCTCGATTGCGGGCATCGATCGGTTGACGAAGTACTACCTGCAGAACTTCATCGGGAATCCGCTGGAGTCGACGATTGCAATGGGCAGGATCATTTTCGGCGGCGTGATGGATCGTCACCCCGGTCTCCGTTTCGGCTTCGTGCATGGAGGCGGATTCACCCCGTATCAAACCGGCCGCTGGGACCACGGCTGGGCCTGCCGCACCG
>Ga0255048_10003126_pt1 | contig 10193 bp, 10 predicted proteins | sample JV7_2_2_MG_FD_183619 | JGI IMG/M metagenome (GOLD analysis project Ga0255048, IMG submission 183619) | Seawater microbial communities from Jervis Inlet, British Columbia, Canada - JV7_2_2 | ecosystem: Environmental > Aquatic > Marine > Inlet | place: Canada: British Columbia | collected 2016-10-06
AGCCGGGCGGTAAGGGCACGTCGTCCGGCGGCGAGCGGGAGTTCGTACCGGTGCTGGCGCGCGCCGCAGTCGCGGTCGGCGTGGCCGGTGTTTTCATCGAAACGCATCCCGATCCGGACAACGCGCCATCGGATGGTCCGAACATGGTGCCGCTCAAGGACTTCGAGGCCCTCATGAAGAATTTGATGGCCTTCGACGCGCTCGCAAAATCAAAATCGTGATGGCCAGATCATAGCAATCAAAACATAAAAAGGGCCGCGAGCGTAACGCGGCATCCGCCGGACCAGATGCTGCCAATCCTCAATGTGATCGCCGCGACAACCTTCGCGGCAGCCCTGTCCTCGCGTGCGATGGAGCCGGTGCTGCCGCTGGTGTCCAGCGATCTCGGCGTCACTGTCGCCACGGCGGCAAGTCTGTCGGCGGCTGTCGCCCTGACATTTGCGCTGGTGCAGCCTATCCTGGGCGCGGCTGCGGACATGTTCGGCAAGGCGCGGCTGATGATCGGTTGCCTCGCGATGCTCGGCGCAGCCAACATCATCGGTGCGATGGCGACATCGTTTGAAATGCTGTTCCTGTCGCGCATTCTCTGCGGCATCGCGGCAGGCGGCACGTTTCCGATCGCGATGAGCCTGACCAGCGACCTCGTTCCGACCGCGCAGCGGCAGGTCGCGTTGAGCCGCATTCTCGCGGGCGCGATGACCGGCAATCTGCTCGGCTCATCCGCAGCCGGCGTGATCGGCGATTTTTTCGGATGGCGCGGCGTGCTTGTCATCCTCGGCCTGCTGGTGATCGTCGCGTCGGTAGCCGTTTGGATCGGTTTTCGAAAAGGCGGGGTATCCAGTCCCAAGCAGAGCGTCAGTTTTGGAGCACTCAGGGACGGTTACCGGACGATCCTCGCCAACCCGAATGCGCGCGTGTGTTTCACGGCGGTGTTTATCGAGGGACTTTGCGTTCTTGGGTTGTTTCCGTTCGTCGCCGCATTTCTGTTTGAGCTGGGCGAAACCCGTGCATCGATTCCTGGCGTGGTCATCGCAGCGTTCGCAGTCGGCGGTTTGTTTTACACCCTGAGCGTGTCGCGCATGCTGCCGCGATTTGGCGTCAGGGGCCTGATGGTCGGCGGCGCCGTGGTCATGGCGCTGCAATTTATCGTTATCGCGCTCGGACCGCGCTGGGAGATTCAGGCGATCTCCTTCCTCGTCATGGGCTGGGGCTTCTATTCGCTGCACGGCTCATTGCAGGTGTTCTCGAGCGATCTCGCGCCTGAAGCGCGCGCCTCGGCGCTGTCGCTCCATGCCTTCTGCTTTTTCATGGGGCAGGCAGCAGGACCGATCGTGTACGGTTTCGGATTGTCTATTTCGGCAAAATGCCGACGCTGATCCTGAGCGCGACCGCCATTCTCGTGCTGGGAATCGTCGCCGCTCGTCTGCTGCATCAGAAGCCGGCGGAGATGGTGGATATCTAACCTCTTCCCCGATACGGGGCGACGCCCTGATCGGGCACCCACACATCCTTCGGCAATTTGCCGGTCTGCCAGAACACGTCGATCGGCATGCCGCCGCGCGGATAGAAGTAGCCGCCGATCCGCAACCAGCGCGGTGCCAGCAGTTTCGTCAGCCGCTTGCCGATGGACACTGTGCAGTCTTCGTGAAACGAACCGACGTTGCGGAAGCTGTTGAGATAGAGTTTGAGGGTCTTCGATTCGACGAGCCATTTGTCCGGCACGTAGTCGATGACGAGAATTGCGAAATCCGGCTGGCCTGTGACCGGGCAGATCGAGGTGAATTCCGGCATTGTGAAACGCGCAACGTAGTTCGTGTCGGAGTGCGGATTCGGCACCCGGTCGAGTTTTGCCGTATCAGGCGAGGTGGGCGTTTCGACCTGCTGGCCGAGCTGCAACGGCTGCGCGGCGGCTTTGGGGACGCGGGGTTTTCTGGACATCTGTGTCTCCGTTTGCCCTCTGATACATATTCCTGGCCAAAACGTCACGGGACTAAAGACTTCAGATGGCCTTTTCCGGCGCGGCGCGTTCCTGTAGAAGCTGCCCCAAATCCCCGAACCGACTCCTGAAAGGGCGCACATGACCGCAATCGTCGACATCATCGGCCGCGAAATTCTGGACAGCCGCGGCAATCCGACCGTCGAGGTCGATGTGGTGCTGGAAGACGGGTCGCTGGGCCGCGCCGCCGTTCCGTCGGGCGCTTCCACGGGGGCGCATGAGGCCGTCGAACTGCGCGATGGCGACAAGGGCCGCTATCTCGGCAAGGGCGTACAGAAAGCCGTCGAAGCGGTTAACGGCGAGATTTTCGACGCGATCGGCGGCATGGAAGCCGAGCAGCAGGTCCAGATCGACCAGACCATGATCGATCTGGATGGCACGCCGAACAAGAGCCGCCTCGGCGCCAACGCCATTCTCGGCGTGTCGCTCGCTGTCGCGAAGGCCGCGGCGGAATCGCTCGGCATGCCGCTCTATCGTTACGTCGGCGGTACCTCGGCGCGCACCCTCCCGGTGCCGATGATGAACATCGTCAATGGCGGCGTGCACGCGGACAATCCGATCGATTTCCAGGAAATCATGGTGATGCCGGTCGGCGCGAAGAGCTTCTCGGAAGGGCTGCGCTGCGGGGCCGAGATTTTCCACACGCTGAAATCTGAATTGAAGAAGGCCGGTCACAACACCAACGTTGGTGACGAGGGCGGCTTCGCCCCGAATCTGCCGTCGGCGGACGCGGCGCTGGATTTCGTCATGAGCGCGATCGGCAAGGCCGGATACAAGGCCGGCGGCGACGTCATGCTGGCGCTGGATTGTGCTTCGACCGAATTCTTCAAGAATGGCTCGTACGTCTATGAAGGCGAAAAGAAAACCCGTTCGCGCTCGGAGCAGGCGAAGTACCTTGCAGATCTGGTTTCACGCTATCCGATCGTCTCGATCGAAGACGGCATGGCGGAAGACGACATGGATGGCTGGAAGGAACTGACCGACCTGATTGGCGGCAAGTGCCAGCTCGTCGGCGACGACCTGTTCGTGACCAACGTCACGCGCCTTGCGGACGGCATCAAGAAGGGGCTCGGCAATTCCATTCTGGTGAAGGTCAACCAGATCGGCTCGCTTACCGAGACGCTTGCCGCCGTCGAAATGGCGCACAAGGCGGCCTACACCGCCGTGATGTCGCATCGCTCGGGTGAAACCGAGGATTCGACCATCGCCGATCTCGCAGTGGCTACCAACTGCGGGCAGATCAAGACGGGATCGCTGGCGCGTGCGGATCGGACCGCGAAGTACAACCAGTTGCTGCGCATCGAGCAGGAACTCGGCAATCAGGCGGTCTACGCGGGCAGGTCGGCGCTCAAGGCGCTGGCGTAAGGCGGGCTGCGCCGGAAGACACGGCGACGCATCGCAGGGTTTCGTTTTGACATCGCGCTTGCGGCTTGCCTTGGCGGGCCGCACTCGCTTGAGTGGCGTCCGCGAAAATCAAGCTGCGGGAGAACGACGCCATGAACGGTCCACTCGCCGGTATCAAGGTCATCGAGATCGGGCAAGCGCTTGCGGGGCCGCTCGCCGGCGCGATCCTCGCTGACATGGGCGCGGACGTTATCAAGATCGAGAAGCCTGACGGCGGCGATGACGCGCGCAGTTGGGGGCCTCCGTTTATCGAAGACGCATCGATCATGTTTCATGTCACCAATCGCAACAAGCGATCGGTGACGCTCGACATGAAGAACGCAGCCGATATCGAGAAGCTCAAGACGCTCGTGCGTGACGCCGACATCCTGATCCAGAACCTCCGCTCGGGTGTGGTCAACGATCTCGGCATCGGTCCCAAGCAGATGTGTGCGATCAATCCGCGATTGATCTACTGCTCGATCTGGGCGTTCGGGCCGAAGGGGCCGTTGTCGAAGGCGCCGGGATTCGATCCGCTGCTTCAGGCCTATGGCGGCGTGATGATGCAGACCGGCCGCCCGGACGATCCGCCGACATTCTGCGCGCCCGCGATCAACGACAAGGCCACCGCGCAGTGGTGCGTGATCGGCGCGCTCGGCGCGTTGCAGCAGCGTCACGTCTCGGGGAAGGGCTGCGTGATCGATACCTCGCTGCTCGACAGCGCGGCGTCCTGGGTGGATTCATCGCTCGCGACCTATCACGTGACGCAGGAGCTTTCGCCGCGCACCGGAGCTGCGACGCCGACCATCGTGCCGTATCAGGCATTCGAGACGGCCGATCATCCGCTGGTCATCGCCGCCGGTTATGACCGGCTGTTTCACAAGCTCGCCACGGTGCTCGGATTTCCGGAATGGTGCACCGATCCGCGGTTCGCACGCGGCCGCGACCGGTTTGTTAACCGGGACACGCTGCTCGGATTGCTGAAGCCGGTTCTGCTGACCAAAAAGCGGGCCGAGTGGCTAGCGGCTTTCGAGGCGGTGGGAGTCCCGTGCAGTCCGGTCAACACCATCGCGGAGTTGTCACAGACCGAACAGTTCAAGGCGTCGGATTTGATGCGCACATTGCCCGGCAGCGATCTGCCGGTTGTCGGTCTGCCGATATCGTTCGACGGCGAACGCCCGCATCCGCATTCCGGTGCGCCCCGGTTGGGACAGCACAACGACGAGTTGCTGGGTTAACCCGCAGGACCTGTTCCTGCGATCCGAAGTTAATGCACTTGCATCCTTTTTCCCCCAAGGCTAAGCCGGGCTGCCCGGTGTTCTGTTGCCGTTGCTGAAAGGATGTTCTGATGGCCCATACCGTTGCCGTTATCGTCGGCAGTCTCCGCAAGGAGTCGTTTTCGCTCAAGATCGCCAACGCCTTCACCAAGATCGCGGCACCATCTCTCAAACTTGAGATTGTGACGCTTCATGGTCTGTCGTTCTTCAATCAGGATCTGGAGGCGACACCGCCAGCGGACTGGGTCGCGTTTCGCGAGAAGATCCAGAAATCCGATGCGGTTCTCTTTGTGACACCGGAGTACAACCGCTCCATCCCGGGTGTGCTGAAAAACGCCATCGACGTCGGTTCGCGTCCGTCCGGCAAGAGTTCGTTCCTCGGCAAACCTATCGGCATTGTCGGCAGTTCGCCCGGGCCACTTGGCGGCGTCTGCGCCGCGATGAACCTCAAGCAGATCCTGCCCGGTTACAGCGGCCCGATCCTCCAGCAGCCCGAAATCTATCTGAACGGCGTGGGGGACGCATTCGACGACAAGGGCAACCTGGTCAAGGAAGCCCTTGAGAAGGTTCTGAAGACCTATATCGATGCCTTCGCGGCATGGGTCGATAGGCTCAAGAAATAATTGCGCGGCGATGAGGCAGTCCGGCTGTTAGCAATGGGTTAACCGGGCTGTCGCATCGTGCGGGTATGGTTTCACGCACGCGACTCAAAGCAATCATGACCGGCCTTGCGCTGTACGCGATCGCGGCGGCGCTGATTGCCTATTTTGGGGTCAATGCCTACACCGGCAAGTACGGCCTGAACGCGCGGCAGGAACTTGATCAAGAGATCGTGTTGCTGACCACCGAACTGGCCCGACTCAAGGCCGAGCGTGTTGCGGCAGAACAGCGCGTCTCGCTGCTTCGTTCGGACCGAGTCGATCCCGACATGCTCGACGAACGCGCGCGCTACCAGCTCGACTACGTGCATCCGCGCGATCTCGTCCGGATGATCGGTCAGAACTAGTTTCAAATTTCAAAAATCTCGCTCTTTCGATTTTAAAATTGCTGTCGCTGCATTGCGTCATAGATGCGCGATGCGTTTGTGCACGCTATCCTTTTCATTGCGATACGAGTTGGGGTACAGAAGTCGAGTACCCGCTCTCTTATCCGGACAAGCAATGGCAACAGCGAAGAAAACGGCGACACAGGATGCCGGCAACGGCTCCCGTCACCCGACGAATCTGAAGTTCACCAAGGAACAGGAGCTTCACGCGTTCCGCGAAATGATGCTGATCCGCCGTTTTGAAGAGAAGGCCGGTCAACTCTACGGAATGGGTGCAATCGGCGGCTTTTGCCATCTCTACATCGGACAAGAGGCCATCGTTGTCGGGATGCAGTTGGCGCTCAAGCCCGGCGATCAGGTCATCACCGGTTACCGCGATCACGGTCACATGCTTGCATGCGGCATGGAAGCCAACGGTGTGATGGCCGAACTGACCGGCCGCAGGAGCGGATATTCCAAAGGCAAGGGCGGCTCCATGCACATGTTCAGCAAGGAGAAGGCCTTCTACGGCGGACATGGCATCGTCGGCGCGCAGGTCTCGCTTGGCACCGGTCTCGCCTTCGCCAATCGTTATCGTGAAAACGATCATGTCAGCGTCGCGTATTTCGGCGATGGCGCCGCCAATCAGGGACAGGTCTACGAGAGCTTCAACATGGCGGAGCTGTGGAAGCTTCCCGTGATCTACGTCATCGAGAACAATCGCTACGCCATGGGCACATCGGTCACGCGCTCGTCGGCGCAGACGGATTTCTCCAAGCGCGGCGTGTCGTTCAACATTCCGGGCAAGCAGGTCGACGGCATGGACGTCCGCGCTGTCAAGGCTGCGGGCGACGAGGCCGTGGCGTGGTGCCGTGCGGGCAAGGGCCCCTACATTCTTGAAATGCAGACCTATCGCTATCGCGGACACTCGATGTCCGATCCTGCGAAGTACCGGACGCGTGAGGAAGTGGACAAGGTGCGCCACGATTCCGATCCGATTGAACAGGTGAGATTGCGTTTGCTCGACATGAAGGTCACCGAAGCGGAGCTGAAGGCGATCGACGCCGAGGTGCGCGAGATCGTCAACGCATCAGCGGATTTCGCGCAGCGTGATTCCGAGCCTGACGCGTCCGAGCTTTACACCGACATTTATCGATAGGCGCGCAGTTCGCGCAATTCAGAGATTACGTCCGGAGCGACCATGCCGATTCAAGTTTTGATGCCCGCGCTTTCGCCCACGATGGAAAAGGGCAACCTTTCCAAATGGCTGAAAAAAGAGGGCGAAGCCATCAAGTCCGGCGACGTGATCGCCGAGATTGAAACCGACAAAGCCACGATGGAAGTCGAGGCCACCGATGAGGGAACACTCGGCAAAATCCTCGTCGCCGAAGGCACCAACGATGTTGCGGTCAACACGCCGATCGCGACCATTCTGAGCGACGGCGAAAGCGCCGCCGATCTGGGCAAGGCTCCAGCCGTTGCTGCCAAGGCCCCGGAACCTAGCGTTGAAGTTAAGCAGGAAGTTGAAGAGTCTCGCGCACCCGTCGGCGAGGGCAAGCCGCAGATCAGCGCTCCGGCGGCTGTCGCAGCCCCGGCCGCGCCGGTGGAGCCCGATCCGGAAGTGCCGCCCGGCACCGAGATGGTGAAGATGACGGTGCGCGAAGCGCTCCGTGACGCCATGGCCGAGGAAATGCGCCGCGACGGCGACGTGTTCGTGATGGGCGAAGAGGTTGCCGAATATCAGGGCGCTTACAAGATCACGCAGGGGCTGTTGCAGGAATTCGGCGCGCGCCGCGTGATCGACACGCCGATTACCGAACACGGTTTCGCCGGCGTCGGCGTCGGCGCCGCGTTCGCCGGGCTCAAGCCCATCGTGGAATTCATGACCTTCAACTTCGCGATGCAGGCGATTGACCAGATCATCAACTCGGCGGCGAAGACGCTCTACATGTCCGGCGGGCAGATGGGCTGCTCCATCGTGTTCCGTGGTCCGAACGGCGCGGCTGCGCGCGTCGCCGCCCAGCACAGCCAGGACTACTCGGCGTGGTACTCGCAGATACCCGGCCTGAAAGTGGTTTCGCCGTATTCGGCGGCGGATGCGAAAGGCCTGCTCAAGGCCGCGATCCGCGATCCGAATCCGGTGATCTTCCTTGAGAACGAAATTCTCTACGGCCACTCTGGCGACGTGCCGAAGCTCGACGATTACGTTGTTCCGATCGGCAAGGCACGCATCGCGCGCGCCGGCAAGGACGTGACGCTGATCGCGTGGTCGAACGGAATGACCTACGCGCTGAATGCCGCCGATGAACTCGCCAAGGAAGGCATTGAGGCCGAAGTCATCGACCTGCGTACGCTGCGTCCGATGGACACCGAAACGATCATCAGCTCCGTGAAGAAGACGTCGCGCGCTGTGGTGGTCGAAGAGGGCTGGCAGCAGTCGGGTGTCGGCGCGGAAATCGCCGCGCGGATCATGGAGAACGCGTTCGATTATCTCGACGCGCCGGTCGCGCGCGTCTCGGGCAAGGACGTGCCGATGCCGTACGCCGCCAACCTCGAAAAGCTTGCGCTGCCGACGGTGGCGGAAGTCGTCGCCGCCGCCAAAGCCGTTAGTTATCGCTGAGAGAGCAGGACCAGGATCATGCCGATCAACATTCTGATGCCTGCACTGTCTCCCACGATGGAGAAGGGCAACCTTTCCAAGTGGCTCAAGAAGGAGGGCGACAAGGTCAAGTCCGGCGATGTGATCGCCGAGATCGAGACCGACAAGGCGACGATGGAAGTCGAAGCCGTCGACGAAGGAACGATCGCGAAGATCCTTGTGCCGGAAGGCACGCAGGATGTTCCGGTCAACAACGTCATTGCAGTTCTCGCCGGTGACGGCGAAGACGTGAAGGCTGCGGGAGCAGGGGCTGCATCTGCGCCTGCTCCAAAGTCCGAAGCACCAAAGGCCGAAGCTTCGAAGGCTGCGGCGCCTGCAGTGGCGTCAGCACCTGCTGCGCCTGCGCCGAAAACCCCGGCGCCTGCTCCGCAGGCGGCTGCGCCTCAAGCCGCACCAGCCGCCAGCAATGGTACGCGCGTGTTTTCGTCGCCGCTGGCGCGGCGGCTTGCGAAGGAAGCGGGGATCGATCTCGCCCGCGTCACCGGTTCGGGGCCGCATGGCCGCGTCGTGGCGCGCGACGTCGATCAGGCAAAGTCGGGCCAGGGCCTCAAGCCCGCTGCCAGCGCCGGCGCTCCCGCCGCTGGCACTGGCGCGGTCGGCGCGCCGGCGATGTCCGATCAGCAGATTCTCGCGCTGTATGAGGAGGGCGCTTACGAAAGCGTGCCGCACGACTCGATGCGCCGGACCATCGCGCAGCGTCTAACCGCTGCGACCAATTCGATGCCGACGTTCTATCTCACGGTCGATTGCGATCTCGGCAAGCTCAACGCGGCGCGCGAGGAGATCAACGCCGCTGCGGGCAAGGACAAGGACGGCAAGCCGCTCTACAAGCTTTCGGTCAACGACTTCGTCATCAAGGCGATGGCGCTGGCGCTGCAGAAGATTCCCGAGGCAAACGTATCGTGGACCGAGGCCGCGATGCTTCGCCACAAGCATTCGGACATCGGCGTCGCAGTGGCGCTGCCGTTTGGTCTGATCACGCCGATCATTCGCCAGGCCGAGATCAAGACGCTGTCGGCAATCTCCAGCGAGATGAAGGATCTTGCCGCGCGGGCAAAAGCCAAGAAGCTCAAGCCGAACGAATACCAGGGCGGCACATCGTCAGTGTCGAACCTCGGCATGTACGGCATCAAGGACTTCACCGCGGTGATCAATCCGCCGCAGTCCTCGATCCTTGCCGTCGGTACCAGTGAGGATCGGGCGGTGGTGCGCAACGGCCAGATCGTGGCGGCGTCCATGATGAGTGTGACACTGTCCTGCGACCACCGCGCCATCGACGGTGCGCTCGGCGCGGAGCTGATCACCGCGTTCAAGAGGCTGATCGAAAACCCCGTGATGATGGTGGTGTGACGGACCGGCGCGGGAGATTCCGATGAAACTCTTCGGCGTCGTTCTTCTCGCGGGCCTGCTGTCGTTGATCGTCGGCGTTGGGGTGACCATCGCGATCAATGCGGTCGCACCGTGCTACAGTGACAAGGCCGGATGCGGGATGGCCGAGGCCTATCGCCTTTTCTTCGTGCCGGGCTTCGCCTTGCTGGGGATGGTTGCGTTCGGATTTTCCGCCGCGGGCAAGAACCGCGAGCGGCCGCTCTGGCTGACGTTGATCACGCTGTGTCTGGTGCCCGTGTTTCTATTTCTGTTTGCCGTCGGTTCGGATTTGTCGTCGGGCCGCACGACGAGCAAGGGGGACATCTCCGATTCATTGCTGGCCGCGCTCGCGTATTTGTAGGTCATTTATGTGCAGTGGCGCGTGATCCGCGATTTTCTTCGCCGGCGCGAGGCCGCATTGCAGGCGGCGGCATGACGATGGCCGTGAACACAAACATCCGAACGTCCTGGCCATGGATTACGATG
>Ga0255048_10003127_pt1 | contig 10189 bp, 7 predicted proteins | sample JV7_2_2_MG_FD_183619 | JGI IMG/M metagenome (GOLD analysis project Ga0255048, IMG submission 183619) | Seawater microbial communities from Jervis Inlet, British Columbia, Canada - JV7_2_2 | ecosystem: Environmental > Aquatic > Marine > Inlet | place: Canada: British Columbia | collected 2016-10-06
CGACCAAGTGCACCCAGTCCGGCGACAACCGCTACCACCGTCGTGTCAGACGGGATGACCGGCTCGTGGGGGGCGGGTGCTTTGATCTGTCGTCGTCGGGCTCCGTCCGCCTCTATCAAGACGTAGTCGGTTGATTCGAAGATCTTGTCGAACACCTCAGGTGGGGATCCCATCACTTTTGGCCCATCGGTGGATTCGACGACAAAAGTGGTTGCCGGTCCAAGGTTGTCTGGTGAGCCGACATCCGCCCATAATGGAATCTGGTCGGTGCCCATACGGGTTGTGGTGCCGAGGACCACCGTCTTTTGCCGGGACATCAGCTCGTGGCCCAGTGCGAGCAGGAGGGTGGTCTTGCCACCGGCCCCCGTGAAAGCGACCAAATCTCTGTCACCGATCCCAAAGGCGCCTATGAAGCTCATCGCACCGGTCCGTTGAGCCAGCCAAGGACCGCTCCCAGTACCCCGGCACCGACAAGTCGTGCCTTGTCAGAGATCTCGAAGCAAGCCGACCGGTCGCCTCTGGGATCGATGTCAGCGATCTTCAGATCCTTCGAGACCTCGTGTCCGTCCGAAATCAAGCCGCGAATCACACCCCCCACCGATGCAATAATTCTTTCGTCGCCGACACTGCCGAGGCTCTGACCTATTTCGACACTGTCTCCAATCGACATGTCCCAGCTAACAACGCCGGTGATCGGAGCGCGAACCAGCCGCTCGCTTCTTCTACCACCGACTTCACCAGGAACACCCGTGTCAGGTTGGGCGTGACCCTGTGGGATCACCCTTCCCAAGCGGTGTCCACGTTGGGTCTCGACCACAACGTGGCAGTTGACCCCGGCCTCAAAACCAGGACCGAGGGCGACCACCAGGGGGGCCTGATCGATAGTGGTGTCGATGTTTCGTTTTGCCATCCGAGCGTCGACAACGACGCTGGGCGACGGTGTGAAATCTGGAAGTGAAGGGTTCACCAACACGCAAACGGTTCCATCGGCGACCAGACGCATTGCCTCATCTGGGCTGTTGGCGAGAACCGCTTTTGTCCCCTCGACAACCACACTCCCCTCATCGACGGCGCTAGCGAAGGAGACAGCTCTTCGAATCGCAAGGGGTTGTTCCAATTCAAGGACCATTACCGGGAATCCCGCATGATGAAGTTGATAAACGGCTCCTGATGCCAGATCACCACCGCCACGAACAACGACAAGACAGTCCTCGAAGAGCATCAGTCGATGTCCTGTGGTTCAGCCGTGGACCCACGCGTCACCTGAATCACTTCCGACATGATCGACACTGCGATCTCTTCGACGGTCTCCGCGTGGAGCTCTATCCCCACCGGAACGTGAATCCGCTCGAGGGCCATTTGGTCGACGCCGGCATCAGCCAGCTCCTTGCGCACTGTTTGCCAGCGACGCTCGCTTCCCATGACTCCCAGATATCGCGCAGGGGTCCCCAACAGTTGCGGAATTGCGTCAACGTCGATTGCATAGGCTCGTGAGACGACCACGACGGAAGTGTCTTCAGTCACTTTGTGCTCAGCGAGAGCTTCTGCGACTGTCCCGTTGTGACGGAAATCGGCGTTGGGCATGGCCTCTTCGCTCACTCGATCTCTACGATCGTCGGTGACCACCGTCTGATACCCGAGCCAACTAGCAAGGTCGACCACGGCGCGTCCGATGTGGCCGGCACCAATGACAAAGACGGTATGCACTGGCATATATGGCTCCAAATAGATGTCAACTGTTCCGCCACAAACCCCGGGGTCGCCGCGCTCGGGTTCGAGTAGCGAAAAAGTGAGCAGCTGGGTCTTTCCACTGTGTATCGAGTCTTTGGCCGCCGCGATCACCCGAGACTCCAGGGCACCGCCGCCCACCGTCCCCACCTGTGTTCCGTCTTCGTAAACCAGCATCTTGGTCCCCGACCTTCTTGGCACCGATCGCTTGGTGGAAACAACGGTTGCCATCACCACCGGCACTTGACCGGCGATGGCCTCGGTCAGGAGGCCGAGCAAATGCTGATCACCACCACTGGCCATGACGCTTCAGTCCGATCCCAACGCGGCCCACACACGCTCGGGAGTGAAGGGAATTGCGTTCATCCGGGCGCCCGTGGCGTCGGCAATGGCGTTGCGAATCGCCGGTGCCACACCATCTTTGGGAATCTCGGCGATCGCTTTGGCGCCAAACGGCCCACTCTTTTCCATTGTCTGGACCAAATACGTATCAATTCGCGGCATCTCGTCAGCCCGATATATCCAATAGGGACCGAAAGCCGCGTTGACCATTAGGCCGTCGTCGTCGTAGGCCATCTCCTCGCAATGGGCGTATCCCAGGGCCTGCACCATCCCACCTTCCACCTGGCCGGACGCGGTGATCGGGTTGATGGGAACACCGCAATCGACTGCCATCACCAGTGAGAGCACCTCAACTTGTCCGGTTTCAATATCGACCTCGATCTCTGCGAACTGCGCCGCGTATGGAGGAGGAGACTCGGAAGACACGTACGAAGCGGTTCCCATTATTTGATGCTGGCTGTGTTGATGTAGAGAGGAGAGGGCCACTTCTTCCAGAGATACCGAGCGCCCATCGGTCGCCCAGGCACGTCGGTCACGAAGTTCGATGGCGGCCGGACGCTCGTCGAGCATCAGACCGGCACGATCGACGATCAGTTTCGCTGTCTCGTCGGCCGCTCTCTTCACGGCCATCCCTGAAATGTACGTTGTGCTCGACGCATAGGCGCCCACGTCAAATGGGGTCATGTCGGTATCGGCGGCGTACACCAGGATGTCGTCCAAAGGAACACCGAGGACTTCTGCGGCGATCTGACCAAGAATCGTGTCGGCGCCGGTTCCCAGATCGGTGGCACCGATCAGCATGTTGAACGAGCCGTCGTCATTGATCTTGATGCTGGCCGCGCCCATGTCGAGCCCAGGTATGGCGCTGCCATGCATGCACAGGGCGAATCCGATACCACGTCGGATGTGGGGACGTTGCGGAGGTGTCTTCCAATTTGGATCAGATCGTCGACTCCAGCCGATAGCCCGCTCACCCTGGGCAACACACTCCTCGATCCCGCTGGACGTCACGACGGGGACGAGATCGCTGTCACTGTCACCCTCACCGAGTTGGGGTGCGATATCGATTGGATCACCGGTGGTCGTCCAGTTCATGCGTCGAAATTCCAGCGGATCCCTGCCTAACTCAAAGGCGATGTCCTCCATATGAGATTCGAGAGCGAAAAGGGCCTGGGGAGCCCCATACCCCCGATAGGCGCCCGGCACCGGAAGGTTGGTGTAGACCACGTCACACCGGAAACGTTTGCTCTGGGCCTTGTAGGAACTTAGCCCACGAAGACCGCTCACCATCTGAACCGTGAGCCCGTGGGTGCCGTAGGCCCCGGTGTTGGCAACAACTTTCATATCCTGGGCCACCAGATGACCGGCGACATCAACGCCGGTGCGGAAGGTGATCGTCTGCGGGTGACGTGTCCTTGAAGAGACGAACTCCTCCTCACGTGTCAACTCGTAACGGACAGGCTTGCCGGTGGCAATTGTGAGGTGCCCGACAATGTCCTCGATCAGCATCTCCTGTTTTGCTCCAAACCCGCCACCGATTCGCGGCTTCACCACCCGGATCTGCTTGACCGGCAGTCCAAGAAGTGGCGCAACCATCCGCCGCACGTGGAAGGGGACCTGAGTCGAAGTTCTAATGACCATTCGCTCATCGGAGTCCCAGTAGGCAATGGCGATGTGGGGTTCGATCGGGGTCTGTTGGACTTGGTGCACGCGGAAGGTCTGTTCAAACACCCGATCGGCGACCTGAAGCTTCTCGTCTACGTCACCGACATCTGCGGTCAGGTGATGGACCACATTCCTGGAGGCGTCGTGTGCCCCGTCCATATCGTCTTCGTCGTGGATGACCGGAGCATCTTCAGCCATCGCCTCGTTTTCGTCGAATACAGCCGGTAGTACTTCATATTCGACATCGATCAGCCCGACTGCCTCCTCGGCGATTTCGATGGATTCGGCTGCCACGGCCGCCACCCGGTCACCGGCAAAACGCACCTTGTTGTCGAAACTCACCTGGTCGTAGGGCAAAGGATTCGGATAACTCTGACCACCGGACGCGTACCTGACACGCTCCACGTTCTCATGATGAAGAACCGCGCGTACACCGGGGAGGGCTCTGGCTTTGCTGTCATCAATGGAGACGATGCGGGCATGGGCATGGGGGCTGTAGAGCACCTTGGCGTAGAGCATCTGCCGCATCTCGATGTCGTCCACAAACGCCGGATTTCCTTTGACCAGCTTGACGGCATCCACTTTGAGTGCAGGCTTGCCAACCACGGCGGTCTCGGGGACCTCGGGACTTGGAACCACTTTGGGTGCCACAGCCGGGAACGCCTCAGGTTCTCCCAGGTCATCGCCGCTCATGTGATACGTCAATGGATTGATCAGAGCCGCAGCGACATCGGGGACCGAGTCACCACGCAAAGCGGCGGCCGCCCTCTGTATCGCTTGTACGGGGCGGACATATCCAGTTTCTCGGTCGAGGATCCCAGAGAGGGCATCTCGGATTTCGTCTTCGCCGGGGTCCGGGTTTGAAGTCAGCAACTCCTTGGTGGCGAGGATCATCGCCGGAGTCGAGTAGCCCGACTGGATCGCACCAGTTTCGACAAAGGCTTCCTGGATCGGATGCAGACTCATTCGGGGGGCCAGACCTTCGACAGTTTCGATTTCGTGGCCATCCGCCTGGGCAGCCAGCATCACTTCGGCGGAAACGAGCCTTCCATCAACCAGCACAGCTCCCGCCCCTGTCTCTCCGGTGTCGGAGCCAAACCGGACGCTGTAATACCCCTCTCGCCTCAGGACGGCGAGCAGCGTCTCATGCGGGGCGCATTCGAAGACATGGTCATGTCCATTGACGACAACGTTGATTGTCATTCGCCAAGCCTCGACATGACACGAGCCGTTAGAACCTTGGCGAGATGGGTGCGGTATACCGAGGACCCCCGGAAGTCTGACGGCGGGTCGAGCTCATCGAGGTTCTGAGGGTCGATGTTGGTTGGTGTCTGGGCGACGCCGGTTGCGGCGAGACGCACCTGGCCCGCCCCATTCCGGCGACCCACGACGAGAACTATCGGTCTATCCGCTGGCGTGCGCTGGGTACTTTCCCAGGCGGCATCACCGCCCACTGGCAGGCGCAGAGACGTGATCAATCTGGCCTCGAGCAAGGAATTGTCGGACAGGAGATCCGCCAGGTCGATTTCGGCAGACCCATCCGAGCCAACGGTTGTCACCGTCGTGTCGTAAGCGAGAAGACCGGCCAAGAGTGGGCTCTCGGAGTCGGCAGCGCCCACTGTTCCCCCGAGAGTTGCCGCGTTGCGAATGGTGTTCGGTGCTTCACGTTTGGCCAAACCCAATATCGCTGCGGGCGTCATCTCATGGGCGGCCAACTTGGCCAATGTCGTCATCGCCCCGATGTTCAAACTGGAGTTTTGGTATGCGATCTCGCTAAGACCAAGCAGCTGTAGATCCACCACCTCGTCGGGAGCAGTGTCGGGTAGCCCGTTGAGGGTGGTGCCTCCACCCAAAGGGACGGTGACTACGTCATCCCGACCAAGAAGATCGAGTGCCTCCTCGATGGTGGCCGGTCGGTGGTAGTCACGAATGGTTGACATCACGTCAAGGTCATACGCTCAAGGCCTCGTAGCTGTCGGAGCGCCGATCCCGGTAGAAGGCCCAGTGACGCCGGACCTCCGTAATGAGATCCATGTCGAGGTCACGGACGATCACTTCGTCATCGGTCTCAGACGCTTTCTCTCCGACGAGCTCGCCGCGAGGACTGACGAAATAGGAACTTCCGTAGTAGTCGGTGTCATCCAAATCCTCTGAACCAACCCTGTTGATCGCACCGACGTAGTACTCATTTGCGACCGCGGCGGCGGGCTGCTCGAGTTCCCACAGGTATTTGGAGTGACCACGTGTGGTGGCCGACGGGTTGAAGACGATCTTGGCTCCGGCAAGACCCAGAGCCCTCCAGCCCTCCGGAAAATGCCTGTCGTAACAGATGTAGACGCCGATCCGACCAACAGCGGTGTCGAAAATCGGGTAGCCAAGGTTGCCCGGTCTGAAGTAGAACTTCTCCCAGAATCCTTCGACATGAGGGATATGCATCTTGCGGTACATGCCGAGAAACTCGCCACCGGCATCGACGACTGCCGCCGTGTTGTAGAACACCCCTTCGTCCACACGCTCGTAGATCGGAACGACAAGGACCATTCCAGTCTCTTCAGAAAGCTTGATCATCCGCTGCATCGTCGGACCGTTCGGGATCTCTTCGGCGGCGTCGTAGTGACCGGAGTCCTGGACGTTGCAGAAATAGGGAGTGTTGAACATCTCTTGGAAACAAAGCACCTGGGCACCTTGCCCGGCCGCCTGACGGGCCAGTTCGACGTTCTTGTCGGTCATCGACGCCTTGTCCCCAGTCCACTCACTCTGCACGAGTGCGGCTCGGACGATGTCACTCATCTATACGCTCCTTGGGGCGAACCACTACCGAGATGGACCATACAGACTTCTTGACATTTTGTAAAAGAAACACGATGATTCGCATACAGACCGCAAAGCTCGAGAGGACACTGCCATGACCCGACGACTCACGGTTGGAGCAGCACAGCTGGGTCCGATCGCCCGCGAAGAGTCACGTGAACAGGTAGTCGAGCGACTGCTTACCCTCCTCCAAGAAGCATCGGAACGTGGCGTCGAATTGGTGGTGTTTCCCGAACTTGCTCTCACCACGTTCTTCCCCCGGTGGCACACAGAAGACCAGACAGAGATCGACCAATGGTTCGAGACGGAGATGCCGGGCCCGGCCACCAAACCGCTCTTCGACGAGGCACAACGTCTGGAGATCGGGTTCTCGCTTGGCTACGCCGAACTGATGACCGACGATAAAGGCGTCACCCACCACTACAACACCCAGATTCTGGTGGAGCGTGATGGGACGGTCGTCGGCAAATACCGGAAGGTCCACATCCCCGGTCATGAGGAGAACGAACCGGACCGACCGTTCCAACATGCGGAGCGTCATTATTTCGAACCCGGGCCTGAAGGTTTCCCGGTCTGGCGTGCCTTCGATGGCGTTCTCGGCATGGCTATATGCAACGACCGACGTTGGCCCGAGACCTATCGAGTGATGGGTCTTCAAGGAGCCGAGCTAATCCTCATCGGATACAACACACCCCTCTACTACGCACCCGACACCACCCAGAACGCACTGCAGGCGTTTCACAATCATCTGGTGATGCAGGCGGGCGCCTATCAGAACGGGGCATGGGTTGTTGGTGTCGCCAAGGGCGGAATCGAAGAAGGTGTCGACTCACTCGCCCACACAGTGATTATCGCTCCTTCGGGTCAAATCGTCGCCCACACCATCACCACAGACGACGAACTGGTCACTGCCCGGATCGATCTCGACCACACCAAGTTCTACAAAGAGACCCTGTTCGACTTCGATCGCTATCGGATGCCCGAGCACTACCGAATCATCTCCGAGCAAAGGGGCGTAGTCCCACCTGGACAGGACACGTAGATGACACTGGTGAGCGACGTGACCACGGTCACTTTCATACTGAACGGCTCTGAGGTCAGTGCCCGAGCCGATCATCCCCACCTTCTTTCTGCGTTGCGAACGGAGCTTGGGATCACTTCCACCAAAGACGGCTGCGCCCCTTCGGGGCAATGTGGTTGTTGCACGGTCCTCATCGACGGAAAGGCGATGGTCAGCTGTGTCACCGCCTTGGAAAAAGTAGACGGCAAAGAGGTCGCCACCCTCGAAGGGTTCGACGATGCTGAACGGGATCGACTTTCACGTGGATTCGCCGCCACTGGGGCCCTCCAGTGCGGTTTCTGCACTCCCGGCATCATGGTGAGAACCAAGGCCCTGATTGATCAAAAGGGCAAAGACCTCGATCGGCGCACAATCGAAGGTCGATTGGGTGCCCACCTCTGTCGTTGCACCGGCTACACCAAAATCGTCGAAGCGATCGAGCTCCTCGCTTCGGGCGAACCCATTCCAAGCACAGCCCTGCCCGGTGGAATCGGAAAACGAGGAGCCAAGTACGAAGCCGAAGAGTTGGCGCTCGGAGACCGGGGATATGTAGATGACATGAACCCTCATGGTTTGGCGCATTCGGCCTTGCGACTCACCGACCACGCCAGGGCGGATGTGCTTTCCATAGACACCGCCGCTGCCGAGGCCCTGCCTGGGGTCGTTGCGGTGTTCACGGCACGGGATGTCCCCGGCGACCTCAGGGTCGGCATCATCTACAAGGACTGGCCTGTGTTCATCCCGGAAGGCGGTCGCACCTCGTACACAGGTGATGTGATTGCCATCGTCGTCGCCGACGATGCGGCAACGGCTCACAAAGCTGCCGACGCCATCGAAGTCTCCTACCGGGTACTCCCACCGATGACGGATCCACTGGCCGCCTTGGCGAGCGGTGAGGATGCAGTTTGGGAACTCGATGGAAACGTCCTCTCCACGTCGACCTACCAGCGCGGCGATGTCGACGAGGCCCTTGCCTCCTCGAAGCACACCCTTCACGAGGTCTTCCAAACCCAACGGGTCGAACATGCATTTCTCGAGCCCGAATCCACGCTCGCGGCGCCCCAGGATGACGGAACGCTCCATGTCTATTCCGGCGGCCAGGGTGTCTGGGATGACCGCGACCAAATCGCTGCCGTACTCGGTGTCGACACATCCCAGGTGGTTGTCGAATTGGTTTCCAACGGTGGAGCTTTTGGCGGCAAGGAAGACATGTCGAACCAGGCCCAAACATCGCTGGCGGCATGGCTTCTGAAGCGTCCGGTGAAATGCACTCTCACCCGTGAGCAGTCTTTCCACGTGCATGCCAAGCGGCACCCGATCCGTGTCGAGGTCTGGGCTGGTTGTGACAACGATGGGCAGCTGACTGCCTACAAGGCCCGCATGGTCGGTGACTCGGGCCCTTATGCGTCGGTGGGGATGAAGGTCTTGGAGCGAGCTGCCGGACACGCCAGCGGCCCATACGTGGTCCCCAACATCGACGTCGAGTCGATCGCCGTGCGAACCAACAACTCGGTCTGTGGGGCATTTCGAGGATTCGGCGCCAACCAAGCCCAATTCGCCATGGAAGGAGTCATGGACCGATTGGCGGCTCAAACAGGGCTCACCGCTTGGGAAATTCGCTCTCGGAACGCCGTTGAGCCCGGTGTGGTCTGGGGACCGGGCCAGGTAATGGATGAGGGATCACTTGGCGCACGGATGTGTCTCGAAGCGATCAAGCCTCACTATGACGCCGCCTTGGCCGCCTCAAAGGCTGTCGGTCTCGGACTGGGGCTAAAAAACTCCGGACTTGGCAACGGATTCAAAGAAGAGGCGAAAGCCGTTGTGAGATTCGAGCCCGACGGAACGACCGTGGTCCGACATTGTTGGACCGAGATGGGGCAGGGTGTCCACACCGTCGCCCTCCAGGTCGCAGTTGAGGAATTGGGGGTCTCACCCGAATCGGTTCGTGTCGTCGTCGACACCACAAGGGAGTTGGGAACTGGCCAGACCACCGGATCGCGAGGGACTCTGATGGCTTCGGGCTCTGTGGCCGATGCATGTCTCAAGGCGATCGAGGGTGGGCGCGAGGTCGGGGTCGACTACGAAGGTGTTTACGAGGTCGACTGGACCAACTCTCTCAAAGAAAACCTGGCGAACCCCATCATTCACTCGACTTTTGGCTATGCAGCCCAGCTAGTCATTGCCGACAAGGAAACAGGTGAGATCGAGAAGGTCGTAGCCGTTCACGATGTGGGGAAAGCAATCAACCCATTGCTTTGCGAGGGCCAGGTCGAAGGCTCGGTTCACATGGGGCTCGGCTATGCGCTCTCCGAGGATTTCCCGTGTGATGAGAGCGGCCGACCAACCCAGATGACACTCCGTGGACTAGAAATCATCCGGCCACGCGAGATGCCCCCGGTGGAAGTGATCCTGGTCGAAGCACCCCAACCCAATTCGCCCTACGGAGTTAAGGGAGTGGGCGAGATTGGCCTCGTTCCTACCGCAGGAGCAGTCGCCGCTGCCTTCCAACAGGTGGACGGCGTGTGGCGAAACCAATTGCCCATCAACACACACCAACCGCTGACGGTGTGAAGCGATGACCGA
>Ga0255048_10003128_pt1 | contig 10189 bp, 23 predicted proteins | sample JV7_2_2_MG_FD_183619 | JGI IMG/M metagenome (GOLD analysis project Ga0255048, IMG submission 183619) | Seawater microbial communities from Jervis Inlet, British Columbia, Canada - JV7_2_2 | ecosystem: Environmental > Aquatic > Marine > Inlet | place: Canada: British Columbia | collected 2016-10-06
TTTCAAACACATCTGGCATTGAACTTGGTTCTGTCTTTTAAGTTGGCTGAATAACCTGTCGTTAACATCTACTTTCATTTCTTACTCTCCATCCAAAAAATTAAACATAATAATAAAGTTATAGCCCAGAACTCTAGCCTAATTGACGTTATCTCTTTTATATATTCTTGCATTAATAAACTCTAGGATAAGGAGCATATATAGTCTTTTGGGTTTCTATGTCTAGTATTAAATCTAATCGCTGGTTTATTGCTTTTAGTTTTGTGTCGGTCTTTTGTACGTCAGAATGAATATTCTGTAGCTTTCCCATTACTCCGCCTCTTAGTTCCTTCGGTATCATAAGCTGAGATAATCCAAACGGGACTATCATCATCGCTAAAAGAAACATTCCTATAATTGGATGATACTTATTAAACCATTCCATTTTACTCTCCTTTTAGAAATTTTATCATACCTGTATTCTCGGCGACTTTTCTATGTAATTCTGTGTAATTAGCTTTGATTCGTTTAATATTAAGATATAATGTTAATCCTAATATAGTTAATACTAAAAGCCATATCGTTTGTTGTTTTACTGCGTCTCTTAGCCCTGACATTCTTTCTCCTCCGTTATCTCTTTAAACCATCTTTCGTTATCTTCTACCGCACATCTCGGAAGTACGACTTCCTTATTCCCGACCTTATGAACATACGCCCCGTCCTCTTCTTTAAACAACGACCTATCCGGCAACTGTGGGAAATCTCTAATTAGAATGAACTTTCGCATCTTATTCCTCCCAGCTTACTTGTTTTCCTCCAAAGATTTCTTTGACTACATTGACCCTCTTCTGGTCAGTCTCTTTCATTATCATTCCGAACTCGCCTTTAATCTTCCGCATCCGCTCTTCATCTTCTAACATATTTTCAAGATACCACCGCTCCCATTCTTCCATATTCCCCCTATCAGCGCACTCGTAGTCCCTTAATATAACCTTCCTGGTTATCTCCGCATCTTGATTAGAAGCATCATTAGCTCCGTGCCACTTGTATCTTAACAGTATCTTTTCTTTATTGTCTATAGAAAGCTTCGACCACTCTACCGAAAGATTATTTTTATCTAAATACTCCCGGAAATCTTCCCGTGTCCTAACATGAAACCTATATCCACCTATTTCTTTATTCATAACATTCTCCTATCTAAATAACTCTGGTTGTACATCTCGTTTTGATTCGTTTAGGATGTGTAATCCCAACTCTGGATTTACACAATTTCTTAAAACCTGGTCTTTTCTGTGGCCGCAGTCTCTTCCCTCTAAATTAAATCCGTATATTTCATCACTTGGCTTTATATTTGCAATATCGTTTCTTGGTAATGTAATGTTTTTCATGTGGAAGTTTGTCCAAAAATAATGTCTGCATATTTCAAATGGTCGGATTAGAGGCTCATAGAAACTTATTACATTCTCTACACACCACTTCTCTTTAAAATAGTGTTTAAGTAATAGAATTTCTTGGTATAGCTTCATATCAGGATAAATGGGTTTATTCTGTCCCCTAGCTACGGCACTATATATTCTAATCTTTGAGTGGCTTGGACATGGCGGGCTTGCCCATATAAACTCGTATTCCTTGAAGTGGTCTAATAGATATTGATGTGCATCGCCAACAATAACCTTATCTTTAGGAAAAAAGTCTTGATAAATCTCCGCTATCTTAGGATTCATCTCTACAGCAGTAACCTCAACATCCTCCCAAAGCTTCCTATTCCCACCTATTCCAGCATATAAGTTTAATACTTTCATTGCTCCAATCCTAAGCGTTTTAAAACACCCGTATCTGGTTTAAAGTATTTATTTTCTAGTATTTTAAGATAATTTGTATCATTACTAATCAACCAATCCAGCGACATTTTCCATTCCCGCCCATTTTTCCCAAATAAAAAATCTTGGTTTGTAGCAAACTTCAATATATTATTTATATCAAAGTCTTTATCCCTAAACCTTTCTTTCAGATGTTTCCGTCTGCTTTCGGAGATGGCTTGTACTTTCGGCAAATCATGTTTAGCCGAGAATATATTCCATTGATTAAAAATAAGTTTTTCAAAACAAGAGTAGGCATCGGTTTCTCTACTCTTCTCTTCTCTACTCTTTTCTATTCTATTCTTCTCTACTCTAGGGTACAGGTTCCCTTCATCTGTCGTAACAGGCTCTATGAAATTATGTAACATTTTTAATGTCAAAGAGATAGGTCGTTTATTGGTTGATATTTTACTCTGTAACCATTTCTCATCCCAAGGGATAGGTTTCTTCATTTGAAGCTCTAGCATAATCAGCGCGATTAACCGCCATTTATCAATATCATCAATCATATCGAAATCATAGCTGGAGTTCAACATAGAGAAATAAATCTTGCACCAGATTAAATTCCTGTCTGTATACCCTGGATTATACTTCTCTAGGTTTTTGATGTGGATGTATTCCATATTACTTCCCTCTAAAAATAAAAACCCCCCGATTGCTGCTGGAAGAGCGGCTATGCTTTATGGGTAAGATAAAGCCATATCGGGAGGTTATTCTTTTTTGATTGTGTGTTTGTAAGTTTAGCATAGTTACTCTTCCATACTAATCATTATACTCTGAATTTACCATTTGTAAACAATTATTTAAAATAACTGCCCTTGGTCTTTGTGCCTTTCCAATCTCGCTACCGCACCGTCGAAGTATTCCTTATCTATCTCGTACGCTGTTAAATTGAAACATAAATCCCAACAAGCTAGGGCTATATTGCCAGAACCCAAATGAGTATCTAATATCCAAGTACCCTCTTTTGCATAATTCTGTAATAGCCATTTATATAATTCGACAGGCTTTTGCGTCGGATGGTTTCGGATTCCAAACATTTTCTTTTCGTTTAATGCTTTTGCTCTAGAGTAACTAAAAACTCTTAATGCTTTATTAAAACTAGAAAACGCCAATTCACCATCCGCAAGACTAAAATCTCTCTGCCCCTTATCCCAGAATATCCACCCCATGGATGGTGTTAAATATTGTACCATATAATTACCGCCCCAAATTATTTGGTTCTTGCTTACTCTGAACAAGTGGTCAAAATATTCCTTAGATGGTATCTCCTTGTCCCAGTCTTTGCTTTCTCTCGCAACCCATCCGGCCTTACCGTCATGCCCCTTTGCCACATCTATCCCATACGGCGGGTCAACTATCGCTAGGTCATAGGCATTATCCGCCATCCTGGCTAAAGCTGGCATACAATCTTCGTTATGTAGTTGGATATTTGCTCTCATAATAAAAAGGCGAAGCGAGATTCAAAGGAGAGAACCTTTGGTGTGATGTGATGAGCATACTCTCGCCCCGCCGTTAGTTTCATCGGAATAATTCCGGTTGCACATCTCGTTTTGATTCATTTAATATGTGTAGACCAGTTTCTGGTTCAACACAATTTCTTAAAGTTTTAATTTTATCAATGCCTAAATACTTTTCCAAATTAAAGCCTTTTAATTTTTGTAATTTTTCAATACCTCCATAATGTTCTCTTGATTTAATTTTAAAAGGAGTAATATGAAAATTAACCCAAAAATAGTGCATACCAAACTCTTGTGGTCTTACTAGGGGTTTATAGAAACCCACAACATTCTCAATACAATACTTTCCCTTAAAATAATTTTTTAATAATAGTATTTCTTCATATAATTTCATGTCAGGATATTTTGGTCTATATAACATTTGACCCTCTTTTGAATATGTCCCTATAAACGCAGGTCTGCTATGAGTTTGACAGGGTGGACTAGCCCAAATAAAATCAAACTCCTCAAAGTGTTCCAACAAGTATTGATGCGCATCTCCAACAACAACCTTATCTTTAGGAAAAAAGTCTTGATAAATCTCCGCTATCTTAGGATTCATCTCGACGGCAGTAACCTCTACATCTTCCCAAAGCTTTCTGTTCCCACCTATGCCGGCATATAAGTTTAGTATTTTCATAATAAAAAAACGGCAGGGCGATTTTCAAAGGAGAGAACCTTTGAGCAACATGGTGAGAAGCTCGCCCTACCGTAAACTGTTTTGTTTGTAAATCTCACCATGATATTATACACCAAAAATCTCCTTAACCATATCTAACACACATTCGTTGTCAGAAAATATTACATAATGTTTTGTTTTATTATGCGCCAAGATATGATTAGTTCGATTTCTAAACACTCTTAAATTCTCAACCCTATCATCATCCTGTTTGTTATTGATATGGTGAACTATCTCATAAGAATGCAGAAATCTTCTCAATCTCTTTTCCATTACCCACCTAGCGTTAACAATAAAATTCTTCGATGAATGTGGATGTTTTGGAAGATAAACAAGATTTCTTGTTTTTCCATTCACGTCTTTGCGCTGTACAATATCTCCTACTCGATATCCCCCCTCCAGTTGATGGGCATATCTGCTATTACACATATAAGAGCAAAAACGTCTTTTAGAATTGTGCCAATTTTTTTTTGGTATAAACTCTTTTTTACACGTTGGACACACAAGAAGAACCCCCTTAGAGCCATCGGCTAGATGGATGCTTTTCTGATGAGGGAAAGCAGCAGTCTCTTCGGGGGTTTTAGTATTTTGGATTTTAGTTTTGTTATTCACTCCATCTAGCCTTTGTCGTTGTGTTACTTTTTAATTATAACAATTAAAATTACGCTTGTAAACAATTTATAATTTTATTTTCGGTTCGTCAAAAAACCTGAAACTGTCCTTATCCGCTTTCGTAGTTGTCGTCGCTATTGAGAACTGGTTAAACGCCTTTGCTCTTTTCTTCGCACCGCTGTCCCAGTTCTTTCGTTTTCTGTTATGCTTCGCTTGAATCTTTCTTACTTTGTAATCGCTGATTTCTTTCATTGCCCTGTTTCTCCTTGTCTCTGGTAGCGCATTAAACTCTGCGAGAATGACACCTTAGAATCCATAGCGTTTAAGATTTTCTCGATGCCTTTATACTTTGATGTATGCTTTGTGAAGTTTTTGTAATGCTCCCTGGCTATCTGTGCCGTAACATCATCAAGAAATCCATCTTCCATTAAAATAAGAATAGCCATGTCGTATCCCACATTAGGCTTCTCCTTTCTTATTCTACTTAGATTAGCTACAAGCAACATCTCGATATTATACTTCGCTTGATAAGCGAGTTCTCGATTCTTAGAGTAATCTCTGGAAAGCTGAATCCGTTCATCGAGTAACTCTTTTTGACCCATAGCCTCATGTATCTCAGTCATTATAGGCTCCCCAGAATCATGCATAATACTTGAAGTATCAGTGATAAAATGCAAATAATCATAACTTCTCCCGCCTTGATACCGTCGCCGAGAAAAAGCATACTAGCTATACCAACAAAGCTTAACATCGCAATTAATCCGAGTAAACTATATATCATCGAGTTCCTCCTTGTGGTCTTTGAAGTATTGTTTGGCTATTCTTGCTGTATCATAACAAGTGTTTGTTATATCTACTCTAGCAGGTGTGCCACTTTCATATGTTTCTTCATAGTAGCTATTTAACTTCTCCTCAAGGCTCTCCTCTTTGATGCCGAGAATCCTCTCAACAACAGAAACCTTGCCTATGTTAGCCCAAGTTTCATTATGTTTTATAATATTACTTGCCTTTTCCTTCAGCCAATCTGTGATGATTTTGTCAACCTCGTCATACATGACAAGACTTTTCTTATCCGACAGAATATCCCTTTTATATATCCTCTGACTCAACTCATGCATCATGCTCCCTCATCCCAGACCGTCTCGGTCTTAACTTCTGGCGTAGCCCCTACCGCTGTGGCTAGAATAGAATACTTAATCTCTCCACCGACCATGATTTTCACGGACTCTAACTCTAATGTTTTCCCAATCCATTCTTTTGTATCGTCTCCGTAAATAGGAGAGATTTCCGAGCAGGATGCCATTGTCAGTTTCAGCTTTTTCTCTTCACCCTTATATTCAACCTGACAAACAAACTGATTACGAGTCTCGCCTTTGAAACTCGTCTCTTCCCAATCTGCTTCTGTTAAGATTTTGACTGTGTCACCTTTTTGTAAATCTGCGGCTTTAAGCCAATTACTTTTTTGTGGAACCCTTGCCATAATGCAACTCCTTTCGTTTTATGTTTCTTTTTTGTCAACACTTTTTAAACGCCAAAACGAGTTCTAAACTCTCTCCGCTTATTAAGAAATAAATTCCAGTACCTCTCCATGTTGGTTGTCGTCGCTGGTTTTGCAAATCCGCACTTATTATTTTTCGTCAAATGAATAAGCCCGACCTGCTTAACTCCCTCGGCTTTAGCGTAGGCAACTTGTTGAGTAAACCCTGACATAGTGTCTAATGTACTAGATGTTTTAATATCTAGGATTATAGGCTCGTCGAAAATTATGTTCTCGATTTTACTCCAGTCTTTCTTATTAGATGACTCTATCTTACCCAAGATATCAAGTCTCCCACAATATTGATGTTCGTTATTAGTGACAAATTTCTCAGTCTCTATAACCTTAAAGGGATATTTCTCGAAAAAACCTCGGAAATTAACATCTTCAAAATCAAGACCGAGTGTTCCCTTAATCACAGATAAATATTGAAAAGAACATTCTTCAATATCTTTCGGAGCTTTCCATTTCCCTGTCTTTAGGAAAATCTCGACTTGTTTATGAATAAGAGTGCCACGAGCGGCATATTGATTAAGCTCGTCCTGCGGGATGTAGAAGTCTTTATCCATGTTTATAATAGACGTTACCCCTGGGTATTTCTTGCCATTCCCGTTCACAGTATAAAACCTGAGATTCTGATACTGCTTTTCAATCCTCTCGATATTAGACATCTCAGCCTGTGCTTTAAACTGGCTGTAACACATGTCGTGGAGTTGTTGTTGCCTAGCTTTAATTGCGTTGTCGTCGCCCACAAAGTCCTCGTAGACTTCTTTTACGCTATAAAACGGCTTACTATTCTCAAACGACCCTGTGCTTATTGTCGCTCCGAAACTAGATGAAATCTCTAAATTTCTACGCATTGTTTCCCCCCCCTTCTATAAGTTTTCACTATAGCTCTTCTAACCAACGCGGCTATTTTAACATCTTGTTTATTTTTTCTTTTAAACTTTTTTTGTTCTGCCTTTAACAACTTGTCGATGTCTTTATTAATCTTTAACTCTAATCTGATGTCTAACATTCTGTATCACCTCCTAGTTTCTTCTTTATTATCTTGGCTGGTTTTGAGTTAACCGCTTTTGCGGTAATCTCATCCCACAAATCTTTTTTTTGAGAATATATTGGATAATTATGTTGTGATGCCCATATGGCATTAGCCCCATTTCTAAAACTAGCGTGCCTTAATATCATCTCTTGAACTAAATCATACATCATTCACCTCCTAGTTTATCTAAATCCTTCTCGGCTATAAAATACTGTGGTCCATGTCCTAGATTATCTTTCTTTGCGTATCGAAGGAAGTCCGCTAACGTTATTTCGAATTGTTCTTTTCCAACGTGAAAGATTAACGCTACAACTTTCTTGTTTCTTAACTCGGATATAATGTCTAGAGAAATACCCCACCCTTTATGCTTCCAGCAAAAGTGTTTCTTCCTATTAACCTTCTTGTGAAACGTGTCGCCTTTAATTTCTCCTGCTGTTACGAGCTTCTTCTTCTTTAAATCGTAAGTACATAAGTCCATATTACATCCTTATTGGTTTAGGATTTTTAAGGAAGTACACCACGTTCTTTTTCCTGAATCGCTTTGTACCATTATCATTTTCGGCGTTGACTGGGGCATACCTACTGGCGAGAAAACTAAGATAGTCTTTATATGCCTTCCGTCCATACTTTCTAAAACGTATCCTATTGTTGAGTATTGTTTCCCTACAGAGTCTTTCACATTCATCGAATTTCTCCCAGTTACAGTTTTTGTGCATTATCCCGAATGGAACCGAACTCTTAAACCCGCCCTCGGCGTGGAATATCGCAGTAACATATTCGTCAACTTCATCCGCCGAGACCTTACTACACACTATAACAACAAAGAACATAATCATTGTCATTATCAAGAACATTATAATCCCTGACTTGATAATGTCTATGTCCCTGTCTATTCTGATACCTTCGTATTCGTCGTATATCATAATCTCTCCTTTAGTAGTTCTGGATTCTCGTAGATGTTGCCGATTATTTCAAGGTCTTTTGTTTGTCTTAAGTAATGCCAATATTTCTCTTTTACATAATATTCTCCAAACTGGTCTTTTGCTTCATCTTTCATATAATAGCCAAAACCAGAGTGATTATATTCTATAACGCCTTCATATTTCTTTTTACCCAAAACACCATGACGCATACTGTATCTTATATATATATCCCCCTCATAAATCTCAACACCATTCTTATCCTTTAAGCCTGTGTATTGCATGACAGGTAAATTATTAGAACCTATCCAAAGTAATTCGTCAAAATGCTTGATACAAAGATTTTTAGTTTTAACTTGATAAGCATACTCGCCACCAGCAATAATATTATATAACATTTCTTTTTTTGTTTTATCCCACGCCCGAAACTTAATCTCTCTCATGGCTCACCAAGCCTTTCTTGCGACGTTATAGATACCCTTGCCATAACTGATGACGTTCACTACGCTACTTATTAAAGAGTAGCGTTGCTTCCTTATGTGAATAGGTGCATCAATTTCCAGCGAATCTGCCATAATTACTAAGAGAAACAACAACGTAATTTGTACCATCCATGATTTATTTTTCATAATCCCATCCCTTCTTTGATTTCCGCTAATAGAACGTTGATTTCGTTTACTGCTTCATCCATCTGTGCTAGTGTTCCTTTAGGCTCCGTCTCTTCTTCTAAATCCTTCTCATCTATACAAGCTGAACACATCTCTTCTTCTTTCTCCTCACCGATTAACTCCATGTCGCATACTGAACAATGGCTGTGGCTACTTAGATGGTCTAAATGTTGTCTCGTGTAATCACATTCCAACCAGTCGGGCGTATAAGTCATCTTCTCTCTCCTTTGTTAATGTTGTAACGTATCTTTTACGTTATGATTAATTATACGACTTATTTACGTAAAAGTAAAGTCTTTTGTCAAACTTTTTTATTGTTCTAAGCTGTTGGAAATAAAGGGTTTACGTAAGGCAGGGAAAATAATTAATAAATAAAATTTAATTAATTCCTAAATAAGAAAAAATAGAAGTGAGATGTTGAAAAGAAATCCTCTACCAAATTCTTCTAAAACATCTTTTGAGATTAGTTCACTCCAGATTGAAATTGTGAACGTTAAGAAAATTGTCCGTAAAATAAATCCTAGCCATTGACCTGTATATAAGGGGAAGAGAAATAATGCTAAACCATAAAAGAATCCTGTAGCCGCCCAATGATACCATGCAGCCTTTGGATTACCGAACTTCCAATATGTACTCATAGCCCCCCAAATTAAAGCGGGACTAAAGAACCATGCCCACCAATCAGCTTGTATGCCTAGTATATAAAGAGAAAGCATGGCAACTAACCCACAACCTAAATCACGGTACTTAGTATCACCATGCTTCCAGCCTCCGAGCCTGTATGACCCGCCGCTAATCAGGGATAAAGGTATTATCCACATTATAAGCCCCAGATAAAATGGAATCCAAGTGCCGCCATGCCCGCAACCATAATTATCGAAAGAACTACACGCTTCCATTTAGCTTGTTTCCACACGTTCCCTGATAACGTGGCTCCTGTTATCTTTTTAGAAACTAATTCTCCTATTCCAAATACAACTACCCAGATAGAAAGAAATATCCCTTGTGGAATCATGCCTACGCTAAAACAGAATATGGGCGCAGCAAGTTGTAATATCGTTAAAATCCATTCATTCGGCTTCATTTCATCTCCAATCGGTAAGTATTCCTATCACCGCAAACCCAACTGTACGATTCGTAGATGGTGGGTTGAGCGCCTTTAACACCTACCTCTATCCTACTAGGTTCTGTTTTGGAGTCTTTCTTCAACATTCCGCAACTCGTGAGCAAGACGCTCATACCTACCAGCGTCACGAGCAGAAAGTGGCGAGTCTTTAGTAAGTATATCATCCATTTCTCTCTTTAGTTTATTGATTTTGTTTTTAAGATGTTCTTCTTTCTTCGGCAACCAGTTAAAGACCTTAGAAAGAACCGCTCCAATGCCATCTGGTAAA
>Ga0255048_10003129_pt1 | contig 10184 bp, 9 predicted proteins | sample JV7_2_2_MG_FD_183619 | JGI IMG/M metagenome (GOLD analysis project Ga0255048, IMG submission 183619) | Seawater microbial communities from Jervis Inlet, British Columbia, Canada - JV7_2_2 | ecosystem: Environmental > Aquatic > Marine > Inlet | place: Canada: British Columbia | collected 2016-10-06
CGCCGCAGGTCGCAATAGCCGATGGCCTCGCAGGTGCACTGCAGGCAGCGTCCCGACTCGGACATGGCCTCCTGCTGCGTATAGGGGATCTCGCACTCGACGTATGACTTGTTGCGTTCGTCGGCAGGCATCGACTTCAGTCGGATGCGCGGTTCCTTGACCTCGTCGCTGTAGGGCACGATCGAGAGGAACTCGGGCTGCGGCTCCGCGAGCGTCTGGCGCGTCTTGATCTCATCGAGGTCCTGACCCTGGAGATAGGCATCGATGGCGTAGCTGGCGCGGCGGCCCTCGGCGATGGCCTCCACCACCGTGGCCGCACCGGTGCGCACGTCGCCGGCGGCGAACACGCTACGGCGTCCGGTGCCGAAGGTGACCGCGTCCGCGTCGAGCCGCCAGCGCTTGGTCTTCTCGATGCCGTCGGCGCCCCGCTCCAGCCAATCCAGGTCAGGGCCCTGGCCGATGGCCAGCAGCACGCGATCGCAGTCGATGACGAACTCGGTACCCTCTACCGGCTGCGGCCGGCGGCGGCCCGACGCGTCCGGCTCGCCCAGGGCCATGCGCTGGAACTCGACGCCTGTGACCTTGTTGGTCTCATCGGTGACGACCCGCGTGGGTGAGGCCTGGAAGATGGCGCGGGCGCCCTCCTCGAGCATCTCGTGGACCTCGTCCGCAGCGGGCATGTCCTTCATGTCACGGCGGTAGACGAGTGTGGTCTCCGTGCAGCCCTGGCGCACCGAAGTGCGGGCGCAGTCCATGGCGCTGAAGCCACCGCCGACGATCACCGCGCGCGTGCCCTCGTAGTCGGGGTAGGGCAGGCCGAGGGTGGCGATGCGCAGATAGTCGAGCGCGTCGATGACGCCATCCGCGTCCTCGCCGGGGATACCCAGCTTGTTGGTGTCGTAGCAGCCGATGGCCACGAGCACGGCGTCGTAGCCCTGGTTCTCGAGGTCCTCGACGGTGAAGTCGGTGCCCAGCTCCACGCCGGTCACGAGCTCCACGCCGAGGTCCCACACGGCCTGGTACTCGCCCTCCAGCACTTCCACCTTGGGTAGGCGGTACTGGGGGATGCCGTAGCGGAGCATGCCGCCTGCCTCAGGGTCACGCTCCATGACGGTCACCGCATGACCGCTGAGCGCGAGGTAGAAGGCCGCGGACATGCCACTGGGGCCGGAACCGATCACGGCCACGCGCTTGCCCGTGGTGGGTTGCTGATCGAAGGGCAGCGGCGCTGCGGCACCCTCGGCCTGCGCCTTGAGCACCTGGTCGCCGGCGTAGCGATGGCTATCGCGGATGGCGATGGCCTCTTCCACCTCGTCACGGCGGCAGTGTTCCTCGCAGGGGGCGGGACAGACACGGCCGAGCACCGAGGGGAAGGGGATGGTGCGCTTGAAGATGCGCGCCGCCTCGATGAAGTCGCCCTCGGTGTTGGACTTGAGGAAGCCCGGGATGTCGATGTGGCTGGGGCACTTGTTCTGGCAGGGCGGCAGGCAGTAGGCGTTGTGGTCCGAGAAGATCAGCTCGAGGTTGGTCTTGCGGATCTCACGCAGTCGCGGCGTCTGTGTGCGCACGATCATGCCCTCTTCAGCTTCGCGCGAGCAGGAGATCGGCGGTGCATCTTCGCCCTCGACCTCGACCACGCACATGCGGCAGGCACCGAAGCCGGGCAGCTTGGGCTCGTAGCAGAGCGTGGGTACCTCGATGCCCACGTCGCGGCAGACGTCGAGGACCGTCTGGCCCTCACGCGCGCTGTACTGCTCTCCGTCGATCTCGAGCGTGAACTCGAGCGTGCTCAGGGGCCGCTGTGGCGCCTGGGTCGTGAACAGGCGCTCGGTGGCCTCGTCGGCGGGCGCGCTGTCCGGCTGGTGGATGATCTCGGGAAGGGTGTCGGTCATGACGAGACGGCACCGGCTAGGGAGATGGGCTGGCAGACCCCTGCGGGACACTCGCCACGCAAGCTGTGGGCTTCGAACTCAGGCGCGAAGTATCGCATCACCGACAGCAGTGGGTTGCCGGCGTCGGCCTCGAGGCCGCAGAGGGCTGCGTCACGGATGTCGGTGGCCAGCTCGTTCAGCAACTGCGCGTCGCTCGGGCGCACGTGACCCGAGCACGAGGCAGTGCCCAGCTCTGCCAGGCGCTTGATACCGATGCGACAGGGGATCGTCTTGCCGCAGGCGCTGTAGCTGAGGTAGCGCGTCATCAGGGTGGCCACGTCCACGAGACAAGCGCTCTCGTCGAGCGCGAGCAGCGTGCCCGAGCCACCGACCGCGCCGGCTTGACGCAACGCTTCGTAGTTGAAGGGCGTGTCCAGCGCGTTCGAGGGCAGGAAGCCGCCGGTGGGTCCGCCCACCAGCACGGCCTTGAACTTCTTCTTCGCCGAGCCACCGGGTCCATCGAGGATCTCGCGAACGGTGGCGCCCAGGGGCACCTCCACGATGCCCGGCGTGCCTACCGCGCCGCCCAGCTGCACGAGCGTGGTGCCGGGAGTCTGAGCCGAGCCGAGCGAGGTGTAGGCCCCGGCACCGTTGGCCACGATCCAGGGCACGGCCGCGAGCGTCTTGACGTTGTTGACCACGGTGGGCTTGCCCCACAAGCCTTCCCGGGTGGGGTAGGGCGGGCGCTGGTCGGGCTGCGCGCGCTTCCCCTCCAGGGCGCGCAGGAGCACGGTTTCCTCGCCCACGACGAAGGAGCCGGTCACCTCGCGCACCTCGATCTCAAGCCTGCGGCCGTCGGCGCCCCGGCCGATGTAGCCGCGCTCTTCTGCCTCCTCGACAGCGACGCGCAGGCGCTCGGCCGCGAGCGGGGCGGCGGATGAGACTGCGATGATGGCGGCCTCTGCGCCGACCACCCAGGCGGCGATGGCGGTGCCCTCCACGACCGCATGGGGATCGAGCTCCATGAGCACCCGATCGACCTGCGCGCCAGGGTCGGCCTCGAAGCCGTTGGCCACGACGTAGTGGACCGGGTCAGCTTGGGCCACGCAATCGCGCCACTTGCTGCCGGTGGGATAGCCGGCTCCGCCGCGACCACGCAGGCCCGATTCGGTGATGGTGTGCAGGACGACCTCTGGGGTCAGCTCGGTGGTGGCCTTCTTGAAGGCGGCCCAGGCACCCTTCGCCTCCGCGACCTCGATGTCGGCGACCGCGCCATTGGCGGCGCGGGCCAGCAGCATCTGCGGCCAATCGGCTGCGCCGGTGAGGATGGGCAGGCTCATGCGGCCTCTCCCTGGGGCACGTTCGCGCGCAGGGCGGCAGCGATGGTAGCCGCGTCCTCGGGGCTCGACTTGGGCAATGGCTCGCCGTCGATCTCGACGTAGGCGCTGCCGACCGAAGCCCCACCGCACTCGGTGACGCCGAGGCGGACCGAACCGTCGGGGCTGACACCGCCGACGTCGGTGCCGAGGTGCTCGCGGAAGGCGTCTAGCACCCGGCCGCCACCGAGCAGCGTGCAAGACGTGCAGCGGCAGACGCGCACGACATGGCCCACCGGCGGCTCGAAGTGCAGGTGCGGATAGGAAGTGGCCAGGCCGTAGAGCTCAGCGTAGTTGGCGCCGGTCTGGTGGGCGATGTGCTGCAGCGCCGCGACCGGCAGGTGTCCGTAGACGCCCTGCGCGCCCTCGAGCATGGCCAGCGCGTTGGCGGGCTTATAGCGGCCGGCTGCGAGGATCTCGTCGAGTGGCCCCAGGTCGATGGGCTCGTACGCGTCGAAGGACCGATCGGGGACCGGCCTACCGGAACGGCGCAGGGCCGACTCCTCACGCCGCTCGGCGTACTGCTCCGAGGCGCCCCAGTGCACGTGGTAGCGGTCGCGCGTGTCCACGCCGCCCATATCGATGCACTCGATGGGGCACGCCTGCGCGCACTGGAAGCAGGTCTCGCACTTGAGCGCGCCCGCTTCGTCGTAGAGCAAGATGAGGCGGCCGCGGTGGCGCGGGCTGATGGGGTTCTGCTCTTCGGGGTAGCGCACCGTCAGGTTCGGGCGGAAGACCTGACGGATGGCGAAGGCCAGGCCCTTGAAGATGGCCAGGCCGGGGATCCGCTCGGTCCTCACGAGAGGTACTCCTTGATGATGATGATCGCGCCGGCGGTGATGAAGATGTTCAACAGTGCGGCCGGCATCAGCCACTTCCAGGCGAAGTTCATCATCTGGTCGATGCGTACGCGCGGGTAGGTCGCACGCATCATCACGAAGAGCGCCACCAGGCCGAAGGACTTGCCGAAGAAGACGAGCACACCGAGCAGCGCCTCGAAGCTGAACAGGGCCCAGAAGGTGAAGAGCGCTCCGACCAGCAGGTTGGCCAACAGGAAGCCGACGACCAGCGACTTGATGATGCCCCAGCCCGACTTGACCATCCACAACAGACCACCGAAGGCCAGCGTCAGGACCGGCGGCACCATCAACGGGATGGCCAGGAGCCAGGGGCCGAGCGAGCCCGGATCGATGCTGCTCATCTCCAACGGTGTGGTCACGCCGAAGAACCCGAGGATCGGGTCGATGTCGACACCGAGGTGGTACCCGCCGAGGAAGAGCGTCACGGTCAGGGCGGAGAGGATGAAGACGTTCACGTACTCAGCGAAGAAGAAGAAGCCGAAGCGCATGCCGCTGTATTCGGTGGCGAAGCCGGCCACCAGCTCGGAGTCAGCCTCGGTGTAGTCGAAGGGCGTGCGGCCGGCCTCGGCGGTGGCGGCGATGAAGAAGATGATCAGCGCCAGCGGCTGCTGGAAGGCGTACCAGTTCCAGACCCAGCCGGCCTGGTTCTCCACGATCTGGCCGAGGTTGAGCGGACTGGTGTCCGCTGGGCCGAACGCGCCCGCCAGCAGGACCACGCCGAAGGTGCCCAGGATGAGCGGCAGCTCGTAGCTGATGACCGCGGCCGCGGCGCGGATACCGCCGAGCAGCGAGTACTTGTTGAAGCTGGACCAGCCGGCCATCATCAGGCCGACGACACCCAGGCCCGAGGCGGCGAAGAAGTAGAGCAGCCCCAGTTCCATGTAGTAGCCGGCCATGCCCGGCGCGAAGGGGATCACCAGCAGCGTCAGCACTGAGGCCAGGAACGTGACCGCCGGGGCCAGGGTGTAGACCGGCACGTCCACGCCGCGCGGGGTGTAGTCCTCCTTGGAGAGGACCTTCAAGCCCGCCATCAGCGAGGCCAGCGCGCCGAACGGACCGGTGCGGTCGGGCCCGACGCGCATGTTCATCTGGGCGATGATCTTCAGTTCCATGTAGATGATCACGAACGCGGCCGGGATCGTGAACAGGAGCACGCCCGTGGCGGCCGCCACGAAGCGCAGGATCTCGATGTTGGCCTCGCCGGTGTCGACCGTCCACTCCACCAGCGCGGAGCCGAGGCCGGTGACCCACAGCAGGAAGAAGCCCAGCGCGCCCGCGACCACGATGGCCAGGAGTCCGAGGATGATCTTGCCCGTGAGGCTCACGCCGTGCGGCGCCGGGGTCGCAGCCGCGCTCACTTGTCGATCCCGCCCATGATCGGATCGAGGCTGGCCATGATGGCCATGATGTCCGCCAGCAGCTCACCGCGGGTGAGTGGACCGACGGCCTGGAGGTTGAAGAACGAGGGGTCGTGGATGCGGAAGCGGAAGGGCTGATCGGAGCCGTCGCTGACCGCGTAGGCGGCGTACTGACCACGCGGTGACTCGATGGCCGCGAAGGCGCGGTTGGGCGGGATGCGCAGCAGGCGTGGCAGCTTGGCCATCACCGGCCCGTCGGGCATCTGGTGCAGGACCTGGTCGATGATCCGCAGCGATTGCTTGATCTCGTCGATGTGCAGCAGGTAGCGGGCGTAGGAGTCGCCGTCGGTGCGCACGGGGATGTCGAACTCGAGCTCGGGGTAGACGCTGTAGGGATGCGCTCGACGCACGTCATAGGGCACGCCCGTGGCACGCAGGGGCGGGCCGGACATGTGGTATTGGAGCGCCATCTCGCGATCGACCACGCCCAGGCCCTTCGTGCGGTTCACGAAGATCTCGTTCTCGTTCATGAGCGTGGCCTGGTCGTTGATGCGCACGGCCGCTCGACCCATCCAGTCGCCGAGGCGGCTGAGGAACTCGTGGTTGACGTCGCCGTTGACACCACCGATGCGCATGTAGTTGAAGAGCAGCTTCTGGCCCGTCAGCGCCGCCAGCATCTCCACGATCTCATCGCGCTCGGCGAAGCCGTAGAGGATGGGCGTGAGGCCGCCGAGGTCCAGCGCCAGCCAGCCGATGAAGAGCGCGTGGCTGCTGATGCGGTTGAGCTCCCAGGCCAGCACGCGGATGTAGTCGGCACGGCGCGGCACTTCGAGGTCCAGCAAGCGCTCGGCGGACAGCACCGGCAGGGCTTCACTGAACATCGAGGCTGCGTACTCGAGCGGGTCGGTGTTGCTGATGGCGTGGTGCCAGTCGCCGTACTCGCAGATCTTCTCCACGCCGCGGTGGAGATAGCCCATGACCGGGTCCAGGTCGACGATCTTCTCGCCGTCGATCTTGAGCACCACGCGCAGCACGCCGTGGGTGGAGGGGTGCTGCGGGCCCAGGTTGACGAACATCTCGCCGTCGCCCAGCTCGTAGAACTCGGCTTCACGCTCGGTACGTGGCGTCAGCGGCGGAATTGCGTCGTAGATCGTGGCTGGCGTCTGGACCATCACCTCGGGATCGTCCAGGGAGCGGATCTGCTCGCGGTCGGCCGTCATGCCGGCTCCTCGCCGCTTTCGACCGCAGCGGGCTCGGGATTCGCGCCGGCGCTTACGGCCAGGGACTCACCGTCCGGCCCGAGCATCGCGCCGGCTCCGGCACTGGTACGGATCACCGGCTGGGCACGGACTTCGGCCGGCGCTATCGGGTGCTCCTGGTGGCGGATGCCCGCGCCCGTACCGCGCGATGCGTCATCGGCCAGAGCGAAGTCCTTGCGCAAGGGGAACGAGAGATAGTCGGGCGGCATGTAGATGCGTCGGAGGTCGCGGTTGCCCTCGAACTCGATGCCGAACATGTCGTAGGCCTCGCGTTCGGCCCACTCGGCACCGGGCCAGAGATGGACCATCGAGGGTACGCGTGGGTCGTCTCGCGACAGGCCGTCGGCGATGACCCGCACCCAGTCGGACGAGAGCGGACTCCAGAGGTGGTAGACGACCTGCATGGTCAGGCCGGTGTCGACCCCGCAGAGGTCGGCCATGAGCTCGAAACGCAGATCGCCGTCGTCACGCAGGGTGCGCATCACGTCGGTCAGATCGCGCGGGCGCACGACCAACTCGATGGTGTCACCCATGACTTCGGCGGGCGCGACGATACGATCACCGAGGCGGTGGTCGAGCGTGGCCAGCATGCGCGTGTCCGTGGTCGTCCTCCTGATCCGCTAGACGCCGTCGGGCACGGTGGGGCCGACCACCCGGTCACCCCACTGGCCTCGGCGTTCGAGGACGAGCTGCTGCAGCTTGAGCATCCCGTAGATGAGGCCCTCCGGCCGCGGCGGACAGCCGGGGACGTAGACGTCGACAGGCATGATGCGATCGATGCCTTCGACGGTGGAGTAGGAGCGCTTGTAGCGGCCGCCCGAGCAGGTGCAGTCGCCCATGGCCACGCACCACTTGGGTTCCGGCATCTGCTCCCACAGGCGGATGAGCGGCCCGGACATCTTGGTCGTCAAGGTGCCCGCCACGATGAGTACGTCTGCCTGGCGCGGGCTGGCGCGGAAGGGGAACATGTTGAAGCGGTCCATGTCGTTGACGGGCGTGGCCGCCGACATCATCTCCATGGCGCAGCAGGCCAGGCCCGAGAGCAGCGGCCAGAGGCTGTTGGCGCGAACGTAGTCGAGCAGCAGGTCCGCGTGTGTGGGGATGACATCGAGCGCGCCCCAGCGGCCGTTATCGCCCTTCTCGGCGAACTCGAGCTCCTTGAGGTGGTCGATGCTCACTTGCTGGGTCTGGTACGCGTCCGGATCTGCCGCTGTCCAGGTCGTGTTGGGCAGCACGATCGTGCTGGGCTTCGGCTTGCTCGTGGTCACTGCCGTCTGCGGGTCAGGCTTCTTCACTTCCACGTCAGCAGGCCCTTCTTGCCGGCATACAGCACCGACAGCTCCATGATGCCCACGAAGATGAGCATGCCCACGAAGCCACCCATGAGCACGTCGTCGAAGACCAAGGCCCACAGCGCGATGAACACGACCTCGATGTCGAAGGCCACGAACAGCAGGGCGTAGAGATAGAAGGACAGGCCGAAGCGGCCACGCGTATCACCATAGGTGTCGATGCCTGACTCGTAGGGCAGACCCTTGTGTTCGTCGCCCTTGTGACGGTGGGAGATGAGCCAGGCCAGGCCGATCGTCAGGAATACGAAGCTGAAGCCCGCGAACACGAAGCCGAGCACGTACCAGAGCGGAGCGGTCAAAAACTGGTCCTCTTCTACCGCGTGACAAGACATCGCTCGCCACCCCGAAGCGGCGCTTCGGCAATGCAACGAGCGCGGGTGGATGTTACCGCAGCGAGCCGTGCCTTCATGTGACACTGCGGCGATGCAGCAACACGTCCTCGCGCAGATCGGACTCGGCGCCAACGTGGGTGAGCCACGTTCATCGCTCGAGCGGGCCGTATCGGCGCTTTCGGTCCTGCCCGGGTCGGCCCTCGCCGGTGTCTCACGTCTCTATCGCACGCGGGCGGTGGGACCGGTGGCGCAGGGGGACTTCCTCAACGCTGTGGTCGGTCTGCGGGTACCTGCCGGCGCCACCCCCGCGGACGGCGCCACGGCCCTACTCATCGCGCTCAAGGGCCTGGAACGGGCCATGGGGCGTGTCGAGCGGGAGCGCTGGGGGCCGCGCGAGATCGACCTGGACCTGTTGCTCTTCGGAGATGCCGCGATACGCGTGGAGCGTCCACCGGTGGCTCGCAGCGACGATCCGGCCAAGGGCTCCGTGCAGTGGCTGGAGGTGCCCCACCCGTCCGCATCTGAGCGCCTGTTCGTGCTGGCACCGCTGGCAGACCTGGTGCCCGAGCTCGAGCCACCCGGCTGGGGTCTCACGGTCGAGGTAGCGCGCGCTCGAGCCGAGGCTGCCGAACTGGCGGACGCGGTCGTGGTCGTGGGGGAGTGGGACTTCCGCAGCTCCCGCTGGCGCGATCTGGCCTAGCGTCGCGCTCTCGGTGACCGCACCGACCGGTCCGGTGCGACCGAGGCTGACTGGTCCGCGCTGCGAGGCGGCCCGAGCGCTACGCTGCCAGGCATGCGACGCGTACTCGACCCTCGTGACTTCGGAACCTTCGGCCTCGGCTGCTGGGCCATCGGCGGCCCCTTCCATGAGAGCAACGGCGACGCCCTGGGCTGGGGTGAGGTCGACGACGCCGAGTCGATCGCCGCTGTGCGCCGTGCGCTCGAGCTGGGCGTGCGCGTCTTCGACACCGCCGACGTCTACGGCGCCGGTCACAGCGAGCGCGTGCTCGGCAAGGCACTCGGCGACCGTCGCGAGGACGTCCTGGTCGTGAGCAAGTTCGGCAACGTCTTCGACGAGAAGAGCAAGATCCTCAGCGGGCAGGATTGCTCACCGGAGCACATCCGCTCCGCCTGCGAGGCATCACTGCAGCGCTTGGGCACCGACTACCTCGATGTGCTGCTGTTGCACATGTGGGACATCGAGGACGAGCAGGTCGATCCAGCGATCGAAACGCTGGAGGAGCTGGTTGGCGCTGGCCGGATCCGCTCCTACGGCTGGTCCACCGATCAACCCCATCGCATCCGCCGCATCGCGCAGGCGCCAAACTGCTCCTCGGTCGAGATCGCGCTGAACGTGCTCAACGACTCGCCCGAGATCGTGCCCATGCTCGAGGAGCTGGAGATCGTGGCGTTCATCCGTTCACCGCTGGCCATGGGCTTGCTCGCCGGTCGCATCACGCGGGACACCCAGCTGGCCGAGGACGACATCCGCGGCATCGGCGCCGAGTGGCTGGAGTGGTTCAAGCATGGTCGCCCGACCGCCGAGTTCATGGACCGTGTCGATGCTGTGCGCACGATCCTCGGCGAGGGTGATCGCACCCTGGTCGAGGGCGCCCTCGGCTGGCTCTGGGCCCGCAGCCCCTGGGCCATCCCCATCCCGGGCTTCCGCACCGTGGCCCAGGTGGAGGGTAATGCGGCGGCGCGTGAGCGAGGTCCACTCAGCGCCGACCAGATGGCCCGAATCGAAGTAGCGCTGGGCCGCTAGTGTCCCGATTC
>Ga0255048_10003130_pt1 | contig 10180 bp, 8 predicted proteins | sample JV7_2_2_MG_FD_183619 | JGI IMG/M metagenome (GOLD analysis project Ga0255048, IMG submission 183619) | Seawater microbial communities from Jervis Inlet, British Columbia, Canada - JV7_2_2 | ecosystem: Environmental > Aquatic > Marine > Inlet | place: Canada: British Columbia | collected 2016-10-06
CTGCGCCAGGAACTTCTGATGCTGTTCGTTGTGTTTAGCAAACGACATCTCACGCTGTGAGAAGATCGCAAAATTCTCAAGCTTAATCCGCTGATACTCAGGTTGCTTTTGTTGCATCCTATGCTCCTCAATGTGCACAGCATGATCATCATAGGGATTCACAATGAAGTCTACCTCAGGCATCTGCATCATGTTGCGATTTTCCTGAGTAGCGTTCTGCCGATCCAGATGAGTCTCTTTGAAAATATCCCTAACATCATCTGGAACCTCTTCCATCATCTGGAGCACACGCTCTCGAGTTCGTTCATCTTCCGGAGGTCCGTAGAGTCCCTCCTTGTAGTTTTCCTTTATCCGTAGCTGTCGAGCGACCTTGGAATCGGGAAGCGAGCTCTCCTTAACAACATGAACATCAGTGTTGTTACGCAGATCAGCTCCCTTAAAGTTGAACACCTCATGCTCGAGGTCCTTTCCAGTTACAGCGATCACTCTCTCATCCTGATAGCCTTTCTGTATACGCATAAGGACTCGGCCCATTACCGCTTCGAGACTCTCCTCAAAGATCGCATGAGTAGGCACGTTGCCGAAATCATCCTGCTCGAGGAGCAAGGCAACCATCTCGCCCGAGCGAATATCACTCTTATTAGTCCCTTGCGTAACCTCATGCTGATGATAAAGCTCCATCAAGCTATTCGCTACGATCTGCAGAGCTTGTTGATACGTCGAGGGCAAGCCTTTAACGTCCATCATCTCAGGCTTATGGCCCATAACTGGAGTGTAGAGCAACTTCTGACCATGGCTGTCGTCAGGCATAGTCTCCATTTGAGAATTCCGAGGAACAAGCCACTTGCCTCTGGCCATTGAACGGTTAAACTCGGCGATATCGCTCACCTGCCTGTTCCACACCTTCTGGAGCCAAATCGCTGCCTCGGTCGTCGCCATTCCCCAGAACACCCCTGGAATCTCGATGTCCTTGAAGTGCTCGAGGTGGTACGAATCGAAGGGGTAGTCTTGCTTGTCGAGCACTATCCCATTCGCAGCGACAACGAAGAGACCCTTAGGAAAATCCCCATTGGGCTTGATCTTCAACTCAATCACCGTAGCCCCATCGATCTCCTTCGCCGTTCCTGCTTGCATCCCGAAGAGCATCGCAGAGTCCGCATAGGAAGCAGGCTTCTTCTCAGCTTCAACCTCACCTCCTCGCTTGAAATTCGCTCCGATCCACTCCAACGTCCTGAACTTTGCCTTCCATATCCAGGGAAAGGAGTCCACCTCCTGGTCACAGATACCTCCCGTTGGGAAGCCCACTTCAAACGGGCTCCAAATCCCCACGTCAGCATCCCCAAGATAGTGCAACTTCCCATTCTCACCAAGAGCTTCCGGCCCGAGCTTCGGGTTCCAGCGATCATCCATGAAGCAATTCCCAGTCGCATAGATCCACCCGCCGAGCTGCCTCACAACCTTCCTCATCTTATGCTGACGCCAGAACCACTTCAGTATCTTATCCCCAAGCTTAGCAGCTTTAATATCCTCCTGATCCGTCGAGCTGGGAATCACGCTCATCCTTGGATTATTCCGAATCAGCCTCGAAACCTGCTTCTGATACCGTGGGAGGATCTGGTTATCCACAACCCTCAATCGGCCTTTAGGCGTGACGAGGTGCTGAAGCAAATGCGTAGCATTATTATACATAGAATACTGCTTTCCAGCAATAAAGCTCAAGCTAAGCAGCCACTTCCCCTCATACGGAAGGCGAAGCTCCATACCCAGGTCAAACTTCTCCTTTACGAAGAGCCAGAGCTTATCCTTCCCACTCTTCTTCGTACTTTGCAGCATCTTCCTCACGGATGATTTTATTTTCTCAGTCATTTCATTAGCTCCACAATGTGACCCATCACCTTCTTGCCAGTTGGCATAGGCATATTATAACCCTTAGACACCGATCCACCTTGTTGGGCAATCCAATCCAAGAACATCTGCGCAGGCTTTTGTGAACTCGGATTATACTTAGGTCCCGAAACATATCTCCAAGAACAATGGAAGTAAGACTGCCACATCGAATCACTCCTGGATGGTTACCATTTCCCCAGCGAGATCTTCGTCCTCCTCAGGTTTGTATTCTTCCTTCTCTTGCTCGAACGCTGGCAGCGTGAAGGTTTTCAGTTCTGGAATATCCCTTGCCATAAGTCGATCCAACAGGTCTTCGTTCTGACTTCGCAGCTCCCGAATCTGATCTCGCAGAACTGAGATCGTAATGTCCTTCTTCTTCCGCCAATTATCATAGCCCTTCATGAACAGCCGAACCTCTTTCTTAAACCGCATCAGTTTTCTCCCTTCCTACTCATAGTACCTTTCCTGCTCCCACCAGTGAAGCTCCTCAGCATCCTCAACAGCTTTCTTCGCCAACGTAGACGCAAGACACCTACCCTCGAGACTCAGATCCTCCTCAATCACGAGAGCCTCCCGATCAGTGGGAAGAAAGTCCTCTCGAGATATGGGCTTCGGAACCTCAGCCTGATCCCTTCCTGGCATCGGGGCAATTTCATCCACTTGGATAGCCATTCCGAAGCTCATCACCCCATCGTCATGACAGCCCGCTTTCGCAATCGGCTTGCCTTGTTTGTTCCTAACGAAGGTCATCAGCTCTCCGCAAAGTCTTTGCGAGTTAAGTGCACCAGCTCTGTCTGTGAGCCAAGCTCGTACTCCCGAAACAAGCTCGTTACGAGAGTTCGTATCTGTTCGCCAGCCTTTCTTGTACGAGACTCCTCCTTTGACAACATCATAACGAGGTGCCATGAACAGATTTGTAATTCCAAGCATGACAGCCCAGTCAAACGTTGCAAGACCTGGGCCCGTCGTCTCGATCCCCACCCAAGGAGCCTCATGGCTCTCAAGCTCAAGATCAAAATACCGAGATACAATAGACACAACTCTCGCAAGGGTAATCTCATCCACTCTCGACCAGTAGACCGCGTCCACGCTCTTAGTGGTACGATTATACACAGTGATCCACGCATAATCCCCATCTTCGGTTCCCTCCACAACATCCACGCCCAAGGCGTAATACTGGTTAAGCGCAGGAACTTTATAGACAATAAGATAGCCTTCATTATCAATCGGTCTCGGGACGACGTCGGTTGTTAGCTCCTCAATGTTAAGCTTGATATAGACAGCCACCTCTTCAGGGATTTTATGGTACAGTTGTAGCGACCGCCACGCTCTGCCGTCGAATACGGGATTACCAGCTCCCAAGTAGTCAATATCAAGTTCCTGCGCTATTTCTTCTGGCCTTCTACGTTCACACTGTTCCTCATACCACGGACTGGTTAGTTTCTCATCAGGAGCCCAATCGTCTCCCAGGTGAGACTTCTCGTCCTCATTGGGCGGAGGCCAGACGCAAGATAAACCAAGAGCCTTCTCTGGATGTATACTCCAGTGGAAGGTAGTCCGAGTCGTCTTTCCATCGATAACAAGTTCGTAATATTGGCCTCCAGCTCCAAAGGGAGTTGAATTCGCAACTCGGCAGGGAGTAGCATCACCGCCTGCAGTCCAAGCAGGCTTATCGCTGGATTCCCACTTGGCAAATTCGTCATAGAGTATGGCAATGTATCGTCCTCCCGTGGAAAAGTTAGGATTATTGGATTCTCCTGCGATCACGCTCCCCGTTTGGGGGTTCTCAAACTTCATGAAGGTATCATGGATACGAGGCGTGAAGCCCATCGGCCGGAGCCATTTGGGTAGCTTATAGTAGGTATAGCGCAGCTTAGGAAAGAGTGCTCTCATATCGCCTCGCTTGTCCACGTAATCCTCGATCCTCGAGCCAAGTAGAAAATCTCCCCCTCCCCGAGGATCCAACCAGAACCAGAAGAAAGCGAGAAGAATGGTCCACGTTGCTCCCATGTCACGACTCTTCTCCCAGACTTCATCTCGACCGTTCTGGATAGACTTAACGAGCTGGAGAACCGCTTCATCCTGATATTTATAAGTACAAAATGGCTGATTGTGAAACGGCCTCTTCCGTACATCAAGCGTATAGAAAAATGCGTTAAAGGCAAAGAGAATGTCTTCTCGAAATAATCTCTTGATCTTTTCTCGGTACACGAGGTCAACTTTCGCCCTCCTCATCATCTTCGTACGCCACTCGAGGTTCTTTTGCGGGTTCTTAGGATAGATCATTTCCTTAGTTGCCCCGCCATTTTCTTAAGCAACTCTAATTCTTCTGGCCCTGCCTTCTTCAGAGCGGCATCAACAAGAGCTTCTATGCCTCTACGCTCACTAAGTGACTTTGGGCTGAAAGCTCCTACCATTGTCCTCCTCATCGCTTTTGAGGAAGTAATCTGGCTCGACGATGCAGAGCCGAGGAACTTATCAAACTGACTTGAGGTCATTGGCATAGCACTCGAAGGACTGCCTGATGCGAACGGATTCGAGGGCATGTCTTTCAGCATTGACTTCCAGATTCCTCCTCGAATAGCCCTAATCTCAGATTCCGTCGCTTGACTTCGAGTTTTACCTAAGAGATCCTTCAGTACCATATTAACCTGATCCTCAAGCTCAGGCCTGGGTGGACCCTGAACTGAAGGCGGAGCAGGCTCATGCTTCCCGAAACGTCGAAAGGCTGCCTGTGGCCGCTTGCTGGCCTTGCTACCAAACTCCACCAGAACGGGTATCTCTTCCGCTCCATGATAAATCGCAGCAGCCATTGTCCTGTGCCTTCCCTCATGTGTATGGTGTCTACCAGGTTTTGCCTTGCCTACGATCTCCCCTACTCCAAAGGGTCCTGCGACTGTTTGCGGTCCAGACTCAAGATGTCGACGGCCCAGCCAAGGCGTAGGAAACTTATCTCCCTTCCGCATAGACTTAGCATACTTCGGGATTACATTTTTTCCCATTCCTATCAAACGCTGATGCATCTCCTGCTTCCCCGATATACCCCAACCTCGAGCGAGTGCAGCGAAGAATGTCTCGGGTTTTATATAAAGCTGAGCAGCCTTTTCTTGGCTCAAGCCTTCAAGAATATCCTGCGATATTGGGAGATGGGCGTCGATCTTGTCAAGATTAAAGACATCTATCCGGCGCATCTTCTCCGCAGGAATGTGTTTACCCTCCTTAGCAAGTGCCGCCAAGGTGGGTTCCGCACGTTCCTGGAACCGTGATGTCAGATCATACATTAGTTCTCCAGGAGTATTACCCATAGCTCCACGAGCTCTCAAGCCTCTATAGACATTGGTAAGCTCTTCTGCGGAGATCTGACCTGACCTCAAACCCTGCGACAAGCCAATGTCAATACCCCACTTGGACTTTGCCATCCTCCGCATTAGTCGCTTCCCTCCAATTCCCTTCACGCCAGCCCCGAAGGGCATAAAGTTCAGGACCATCTCAGCCATCCTGTCAGGGTCAGTCTCATCAAACGGAGGGAACTGCTCCGCAAGCCTCTTGTTCCGCTCCTCTGGCGTACTCCACTTCAAGAACGCCTTGTAGGCATCACTCACCATCTCGCCAGTTCCACTATACCCAGGCGGAGTGCGCTCAACCATCTCGGTCCCGTACAGCCCCTCTATCTTCTCTCGATAGCTTGGCACTACCCTTCCTCCTCAGCCATCTCGATGATATCCTCGTAGAGTTCTTCAGGACTCATCTCCTCGACCTTCCGCACTTCGTGAGCATGGAGATGCAAATGCTGCTGTGGGGTTTCCTTCTTCCCGTAGCCAGCACGGTCCAGAACATCAAACGCAGTCTTAGTCTTAAGCCCCGCAGAGATCGTTTCGCTATTCAGATTTTCATCCAGGACCTCAACCGCCTTCTTAGACATCTCCCGCAAATCCTCATGGACATCCACAGCCCGAACGCTTGCACCAGCCTCAAGCATATTCATCTCAGCGATGAACAACGGGCTCTGCATGATGCGCGTAATCTGAGCGGGCGTGAACCCTGTCTTATCAGCTACCTCTCCAGGAGTATGACCCGCTACGAGATCCCGTGCCATCGCTCTATGATGTGGCCACAAGTACTTGATCCCGTACTTCTCGCCACTTATTCCAGTTGGTATTCTTCCCATCCTAAACCCTTTCGAATTTCGAATCGCTTCAGGCCGCTTCTTCCATCTCCTGATCGACAACATTAGCCTTCAGCGTCTTTAACTCCTCAAGCATCTGCGCCTGCATCTCTTCGCCCTCGAGCCTGATCTCCGCATAGGTCTCGTCGATTGAACTGAACGCTTCTTTCGCTCGCTGGAGACACTCAGCAAGATCAGCCTGGAACCTCTTCGCCACGTCCTCGAGGAGCGCAAACGCAGCCTCCGTCCGATCCCCACAAGTTGTGCAAATCTCCTCGCCCGTTATTGTCCGTGGAGCATCAGGATTAACATCAAACAGATGCACCCCACAGATATTACAAAATATTCTCGCCGCCATTTTATCTCCTTTCGATTACATCGTTCTCCAGTAAACCATCACTTCCCCAGTGCCAAGGTCTGAAATTGCTATGTGGAGTGCACTCCTACAGCGGATCGCTGCTTGCCCAGGGAAGAACCCAACGTATTCCTGGCTACTTGCACTCACCACCATCGGAGGTGTTACCCGATTAGCCTCTGTATTAGCATCCACATCATTATAGGCTGTTATGGTCGGGCTGTTTACTCCATCTGTAGCAACAAGCAACCCACCTAGAATTGCAGGATCAACACTAATTGTTGTTGAACTCGTAATTCTTGTTACATCCAGTAAATCCATTACGCCTCCACTCTTCGGTAAACTCTCAGGAGCAACCCACCTCGTCTAAAGTAACTCACCGCCGCTCCTGCCGCAATCCCACCGTAGATCAACGTGGCTTGCTGTCGATCAGCTGCATCAAGCGTCCCGTCTGGAACGGGAGGGATTATGTAGAAGTGAAACACTCCCGTAGCTCCTCTACGCTTATTCTCCGTGTCTAAATTCGCCATTAGGCGTGCTCACCCTTAGTAAACGTAGTCGCGTCATCAGTCAACGCACAGCTAAACAGAACCGTTGCGCCATCGTCAGCATAAACCTTTTGTACTCCACTAGTAGTCTCAATCTTATTCCTCATTACAGTGTAGAGATAATCGATTTTTGCTCCGGTTGTCGCAGTCTTACTCGGGGCCCCAGCCGTTGGCTCCGCTGTAGTCGGCATAATTCCAGCCCCGTCAAGCGTTGACAGCACATCAGATAAGCTACTCTTAACTGCTGTAACGTCCGAAACGAGTGTTGCCTCCGCATCGCTCAGCGCGCTGTAAACTCCAGTGACACCCGATCTTACCTCTGATAAGCTTGTAGCATTCGTTGCTTCGAAATCAGACAACGCACTATAAACTGCCGTGACATCGGAAACGACTCCTGCGACGTCAGTAACAATAGAGGCATGTAATGCTGAGATCGCTCCACTATCACTGCTTCCAGCCGCAGCTTCGAAGTCGCTCAGCGCACTGTAAACCGCTGTGATATCAGATTTAATAGCAGTTAGTTCGCTCGCTACGTTATCGTCCAGAGTACTTAGAACGTCACTGATTGAGGTTGTATTCTGTGTAATTGCGCTATCAATCGGACCATCAATCGTCGAGTGGATTGCATCCAACGTTGAGTGGATCGGGCCATCAATCGTGCTTATTGCGTTAGAAACATTGCTCTCAATATCATCTACTGCGCTCTTGATGTCCGAGGCATCTACGATCAAGCTCTGCGTATCGGCCAAGATCGACTGTTGTCTCGCATCAAGCGTAGTCCCTGTATCTACAAGAATCTGCGAGAGAATATCTGAGTTGCCTGTCGCCATCGCTAAGGTGTCCGAGACGCTACTCTTGACTGCAGCAACATCAGAAACCAGCGTTGCTTCAGCATCAGATAAGGCACTATAGACAGCAGTAATATCAGAAACTAAGGGTGTAGTATCAGCAAGGATCGACGTCACCTTGTCCCCTATCGTAGTAATAATCGGGCCGTCAAGCGTGGAGAGTATTGCTGAGTCACTACCAGCTCCAAGACCACCTATGTCCGAGATCGCTGACTCGTGCAGAGCTGAAATCGCGTTGCTGAGTGTAGCTTCGGCATCAGACAAGGCACTATAAACTGCAGTCACGTCAGACTTTATAGCCGTCAACTCGCTGGCCACATTATCATCTACTGTTGAGAGAATATCAGACACAATAGTAAGAATTGAAGTCGCTGAAGCATGACCCCAGACATTACTCGTCAACGCTGACTTCGTAGCAACAGCAGCCTCAAGATCAGAGAGCGCACTGTAGACTCCCGTCACACCTGACCTAACGTCAGATACGTCGCCTACAATACTCGCGTGTAAAGCTGAAATAGCCCCGCTATCACCACTAACAGCAGCTACATCTGAAATAACAGACTCATGAAGAGCAGAAATAGCCCCGCTAAGGGTAGCCTCGGCATCCGATAGAGCACTATAGACTGCCGTCACATCAGAGGTAATTGTTGCTTCAGCATCTGAAAGAGCACTATAAACTCCTGTTACACCACTCCGCACGTCAGACACATCTACAATGAGACTTTGAGTATCTGCCAGAATCGAGTCAATCTTGTTATCCAACGTCGTTGCTGTGTCAACAAGGATCTGCGAAAGAATATCGCTATTCGCCGTTACCATAGCAAGTGTATCAGAAACGCTACTCTTTACTGCGGTAACATCAGAAATAAGTGTCGCTTCAGCATCACTCAGTGCGCTGTAGACCTGTGTAATATCAGATTTAAGAGCCGTTACATCAGTGGCGGTTTGTGCCTCAAAATCGCTTAGCGCACTATAAATTGCTGTAATGTCAGAAACCAAAGGCGTTGTGTCCGCCAGAATAGATGTCACCTTATTCCCGATCACAGTAATCACAGGCCCGTCAAGAGTTGACAGAATAGCCGAGTCGCTTCCTGCTCCAAGACCCGCAATATCTGAGATAGTCGATTCATGCAAGGCTGAAATGGCATTAGAGAGGGTGGCTTCAGCGTCAGAGAGCGCACTATAGACGCCTGTAATACCTGATCTGACATCAGACACATCAACGATCAAGCTTTGCGTATCAGCAAGAACAGAAGTTACCTTATTCCCAATCGTAGTAATTACTGGCCCATCCAGCGTGGAAAGAATCGCTGAGTCACTCCCGGCCCCGAGCCCTGCGATGTCTGAAATGGCTGATTCGTGAAGAGCCGATACGGCTCCTGAAAGTGTAGCCTCAGCGTCGCTTAAGGCACTATACACAGCTGTAACATCTGAGACGATAGCTGCTTCAAAATCCGAAAGCGCAGAATACACAGCAGTTATGTCCGAAACAGCTCCTGCGACATCAGTAACTATACTGGCATGAAGAGCCGAGATTGCGCCACTATCACCGCCTACGGCTGCAACATCTGAGATTACTGACTCATGCAGAGCGGAGATGGCGTTGCTAATAGTTGCTTCAGCGTCACTCAAAGCGCTGTAGATCGCGGTTACGTCAGAAACGATCGTCGCCTCAAAATCGGATACAGCGCTATAAACGCCAGTCACTCCCGACCTCACGTCCGACACATCTACGATAAGGCTTTGGGTATCAGCTAAGATCGAGTCAATCTTATTATCAAGAGTCGTTTGCGTATCCGTGAGAATATTCCCGGTATCAGCTTCAATGCTCGAAAGCTGACTTGCCACAGCTCCGTCGAGCGTAGACAGAATATCCGATACATTACTCTTTACAGCTGCTACGTCAGAGACAATAGTCGCCTCAAAGTCGGAAAGCGCACTGTAAACAGCACCACCCACAGTTGCTTCAAAGTCACTAAGCGAGCTGTAAACTGCAGTAACGTCGGATTTAATAGCCGTGAGCTCACTTGCTACGTTATCGTCAATTGTAGAGAGAATATTCGAGACAACAGATAATAACGTCTGCGGGTAGAAGACCAAGTACTGATCAGCGCAAGACGCATTAGTAGCTTTAAACGCCAGCAGGTCACAATTCGTCTCACTATTTTGCAACGTAAGCACGTAAAGTCCACTATCCGCTTCCGAGACAGTATTCGTAGCACTCACAAACGACGCCCCGTCCTTAGAAACGTGCCCAATCACAGTCTTACCCGTCTCTGGCGTTGCAAAATCCGTAGCATCGACCATAACGAAGCCAATACGTTGACTCGCTACATTTTTCTGGATCATTATAGGAACCTCTTGTAGATCTTAATCG
>Ga0255048_10003134_pt1 | contig 10174 bp, 6 predicted proteins | sample JV7_2_2_MG_FD_183619 | JGI IMG/M metagenome (GOLD analysis project Ga0255048, IMG submission 183619) | Seawater microbial communities from Jervis Inlet, British Columbia, Canada - JV7_2_2 | ecosystem: Environmental > Aquatic > Marine > Inlet | place: Canada: British Columbia | collected 2016-10-06
CGGTGTATCCGGCGCGCGAGGAGATCATCGACCCCGGTCTCGCCGCTCGGGCGACGGAGCTGCTTGTCGACGCCCCGTGGGCGGCAGCCACATGGGACCGAATCGCCAACGGCGTCTCCTTCCAGGGCATGGAGTCGTGGCTTCCGTGGCTTGTGCGCCCGCGCACAATGCTCGACACAGCCGGCGACATTCCTGTGTTCCTGTTCGATCCTGCTCGATGCGCCGGGCGAGCGGAGTCGCTCATTGCTGAGGAAGCGGACCTCGCCGACGCGTTGTCAGACACATGGGGGAGCGAGGGCCCTGAGAGCGGAGCGCATCCGTCGCTGTATCTGCCGCTCGACACCGAAGCGGTGTCGGATCGCCTCATCGAGGCGCCCCCCCAGCCCTCGGGTCCCGGCGACGATGGGTATGAGATCCGGTCGCTCGACGGTGTTCCGGGCGACCCAGAATCCATAGCTCGAGCAATCAACTCATGGAAGGACAGGGGGGTCGACATCGTCGTGGCGATGGACGGTCAGGCTGCAGCCGATCGTGTGGCAAACGTGCTGGTAGAGCACGGCGCCGATCTCCCTGTTGTTGCCCATCTCACGGAGATGACCCCTGCGATCACCTCCATCGGCATCCACAAGGGCTTCGTGTTTCCCTCGCTCGGCCTCGGCGTTGTCGGGGAACGCGAGATAGCGGGAAGAAGGCGTGCACATCGCACCGCGCGTCGCGGAGCGCTGAGACCCGCACACGATGCGTTCAGGGATCTGAACCCTGGTGACTTCATCGTCCACAAGCACCACGGCATAGGGCGGTTCACAGGGCTCGTGGAGAGAACGATGGCAGGCGTCGAGCGTGACTACCTGTTTGTCGAGTATGGCGGTGAGGACAAGCTCTACGTCCCAACGGATCAGCTTGCGTCGATCACGAGATACACAGGCGGCGAGTCGCCCCGTCTCTCCAGGCTTGGCGGTTCGGATTGGGGCGAAATCCGAACCAGGATCCGCAAGGAAGTCGCGATCGTCGCGGACCAGGTGGTTGCGTTGCACCGCAAACGTGCAGAAGCGGCTGGCCATTCGTTCTCCAAAGACACGCCGTGGCAAACCGAGTTCGAGGCGGCATTCCCCTATGAGGAGACGCCTGACCAGCTTACAGCGATGAGCGATGTCAAGGCCGACATGCACGCGGACAGCCCCATGGACCGCCTCATCTTCGGCGACGTCGGCTTCGGGAAGACCGAGGTGGCGATCAGGGCGATGTTCAAGGCTGTGCAGGACGGAAAACAGGCAGCGATGCTCGTGCCCACGACGCTTCTTGCGCAGCAGCACTTCGCGAACTTCGAGGATCGATTCGCTCCCTACCCGGTCAAGGTCGAGATGCTGTCGCGGTTCCTGACGCCGAAACAGCAGAGGGACGTCATCGCTGGCGTCCAGGATGGATCCGTCGACATCGTCGTTGGGACACACAGATTGCTGTCCAATGACATTGCGTTCAGGTCCCTGGGTCTGGTGGTGATCGACGAGGAACAGAGATTTGGCGTCGCTGCCAAGGACAGACTGAGGGAGCTCAGGGCCAGTGTCGACGTGCTCACGCTGACGGCGACCCCAATACCGCGAACCCTCGAGATGGCGCTCACCGGCATCCGCGACGTCAGCAGCATCCGTACGGCCCCCCAGGACCGGCACCCGATCCTCACCTATGTCGGGCCATACGACGAGAGAGCCGTCGGTGCAGCAATCCGAAGGGAAATGCTTCGAGAAGGTCAGGTCTACGTTGTGCACAATCGCGTTCAGTCGATCGACCATGCGGTTTCCAGGCTCAGGGAGCTCGTTCCTGGCGCGAGGTTCGCCATTGCGCACGGTCAGATGTCCGAGGCGCAGCTCGAGCAGGTCATGTACGACTTCTGGAATCACGAATACGACGTGCTTGTGGCGACGACGATCATCGAGTCCGGGCTCGACCTACCCACGGTGAATACGCTCATCGTTGAGCGTGCTGATCGGCTCGGGCTTGCCCAGTTGTATCAGCTCAGAGGTCGTGTTGGGCGTTCGAACCAACGAGCGTACGCGTACCTCTTCCACCCGGAGGACGACAGGCTCACCGACACTGCCTATCGCAGACTCGAAGCCATCGGACAGTTCTCGGATCTCGGAAGCGGGTTTGAACTTGCGATGCGCGACCTCGAGATCCGGGGGGCGGGCAGCATCCTGTCTGAAACCCAGTCCGGCCATATCGCTGCCGTGGGATTCGATCTGTACACCGAGCTCGTTGTGGACGCAGTCAACGAATTCAAGGGCCAAGTTGTCGCCGACGACGAACCCGAGCCTGTACGTATCGACCTGCACATGGATGCACACCTGCCCGACGAGTACGTCTCGGGTGTCGAGGCCCGTCTCGAGGCCTACCGGAGGCTCGCTGCAGCGACCACTCACGACGGTGTTGACGACGTCGTGTCCGAGTGGGAGGACCGCTACGGCCCGCTCCCATCCGCAGCAGTCGACCTCCTCGACGCAGCGAGACTCCGTGTGGAAGCGATCCGCATCGGCATCACGGAGATCGTGCAGAACCGCAGGGAGGTTCGGATAGCGCCGGTAACCCTCAAAGCATCAGAGGAGGTTCGCCTCGAACGCCTGGCGCGAGATGCCATTGTCAGGGGTTCGACCCTGTACCTCTCGCCACCGAAGGCGTCGCCGGCAACAGCGATTGCCGAGTTCCTCCGTACAATGTGGCCTGGATCCATCGAGTCCGACAGCGAATCTGGCGGGAGCCCATGATCACAACGAAACACATAGCTCTTGGTGTTGCCGCTGTTTCGATCATCGCTGCGGGCTGTAGTTCAGCTGACGTTGCCGCCACAGTCGACGGCTCCGACATCCCGCAATCCGCGGTCCTTGGCATCAGGGTCGGTGCCGCGGACGAGGCCTCCGTTGCCGCTGAACAGTATCGCAGCGACCTGTCCAGGCTGATCTTCACCGAGTCGATGGTCACCGCTGCCGAAGCAGATTTCGGTCTGACCGATCTTGGCACACCCGAGGCCAGGGAGGCTTATCTGGCAACGGCGGGATCCGCTGAGCAGGAGTACCTCAGATCGATTTCGGACGATCCGACACTCACGGATGCAGCGGTCGAAGTCGTCGTCACTCAACTGATGCTGCGCACGGAGGTCCGTGAGGCCCTTGCCGCCGATGAGGATGTCCTTGGCGGTGTCTGGCAGAACGACAGACACACGCTCATGGAGGTGTGCGCGAGCCACGTGCTTGTTGCATCCGAGGCAGAGGCATTCGACGTGCTTTCCCGTTTGGATACAGGGGAGGACCTGGCTGCTGTCGCTGCCGACGTTTCCCTCGACATCGCATCCGTTGGCGGCGCGTTGCCGTGCCCCCTCTCGCCAGCGTCGTTTGTCGGTCCGTTTTCTACCGCTGTGGCTGACGCTCCCGTTGGTGAGTACACCGCTCCTGTCGAGACGCAGTTTGGCTGGCACATCATCCTCGTCGGATCGAGGGAGTCGCCTCAATCACTCGCGGAACTGGCCGAAGATCCTGTGAGGTGGCTGCCATCCGAGACGATCGATTCGTACTGGAATGCGTGGATCAACGAAGTCGTGGATCGGGCAGACATCGAGGTCCGTAGCGATATCGGCACGTGGTACCCGCCGGTCGACGGCATCATCCCGCCGGATCCTTCTCCCTGACATGGCGATTGCGATCGTTGGCCTCGGTCCGGCTGGGATTTCCCAGGTCAGTGCTTCAGCTCGCTCTCTGATCGATGAGGCGACGACGGTCGTGTTCCGCACAACCAGGCATCCCGCGGCTTATGAGCTCGCCACCGCTCGCACCGTCGTCACGTGCGATGACCTGTACGACTCGTTTGCGGAGTTCGACGATGTCTACGCAGCCATCACTGAACGTGTTCTCGCAGCAACGGCCCTCGGCTCCGTCGTGTACGCCGTACCGGGGAGTGCGGTCGTTGGCGAGCGCGCCGTCCATCAGATTCGCTCTCGGGCAAGCGAGGCTGGAATCCCGGTGACGGTTGATCCTGGCCTTTCGTTTCTCGACCTCGTCTATGTGGCGGTGGGATTGGACCCCATTGCCGACGGCCTCCAGGTGCTTGATGCGCGCGATCTGCCTGATCCGCTTCCGCTCCATGTGCCGACGGTCATCACGCAGGTCGATTCCGAGCTGAGAGCCTCGGACGTCTCTCTTGCTCTCATGCGAACCGTCGATCCAGGCACGGAGGTGATGATTCTCGACAGACTCGGTGACCCGGACGAGGTCGTCAGCAACGTTGCGGCAGAGGACCTCGCCAGGTATGCCGCAGGGTCGAGGACATCCGTGTTCATACCGGCAACCGTTTCCGGGATTCTCGGCCTGATCGCTGTCAACAGGGTTCTTCGGCGGGAATGCCCGTGGGATCGAAGACAGACCCACCACACGCTGCTGACCCACCTGATAGAAGAGGCGTATGAGACCGCCGACGCGATAGGCAACCTGCCGGTCGATGCCCCAGGGGGAGATACGGACTTCGGCGCCTATGCCGAGGTCGAGGACGAACTGGGCGATCTGCTTCTCCAGGTGATCTTTCACGCCACGCTCGCCGCAGAAGCCGGCGCTTTCGACATCGACGAGCTCGCTGAGATGAATCGTCGCAAGCTCGTTCAGCGCCACCCTCACGTGTTCGGCGACGTGGAGGTAACCGACGCTGATGACGTGCTCAGCAACTGGGAGCAGATCAAGAAGGCGGAGAAGAAGCGTGACAGCCTGATGGACGACATACCGGTCGGTATGCCTGCCATTGCGCGGTCGATGAAGGTCCAGAAGCGTGCACGAAGTGTTGGCTTCGACTGGGAACAACCAGCCGAGGTCATTGCTGCCCTGCGGCGCGAGATCGCGGAACTCGAAGATGTGGACGGTGACGCCGGGTCCATCGCTGGTGAGCTCGGGGATGTGTTGTTCACCACCGTCAACCTCGCCAGGCACCTCGGGATCGACCCAGAGGTCGCACTCCGGATTACCGTTGACAAGTTCATACGCCGGTTCAGGGTGATGGAGCAGGAGTTTGCGGACCGTTCAGCAGACATGACCTCCGCCGATGCGGCTGAACTTGAACAAGCGTGGAAATCTGCGAAGTTGATGCTCGAGCGGCAGATGCCTACGAAAAGGCCCATGCACGAGCATCCGCCGTCTACCCTCGGAGCGTCATGAGCACGACCGTCACCGCCATCAGTCACATTCACGCCAGAGAGGTCTTGGACTCCCGTGGCAATCCGACTGTCGAAGCAGAGGTGACCCTCACCGGCGGCGGCTTCGGAAGAGCCATCGTTCCGTCAGGGGCCTCAACCGGGGCCCTGGAAGCTGTCGAGCTGAGAGATGGGGGCACCCGCTACGGCGGTAAGGGCGTCCAGGGGGCTGTCGCCAATGTCAACGACGCGATCGCCCCCGAATTGGTTGGGATGGATGCCACGAACCAGGAAGCTGTTGATCAGGTCATGCTTGACTTCGACGCAACGCCGAACAAGGCGAAGCTCGGAGCGAACGCCGTACTGGCCGTATCCCTGGCTACAGCGAGGGCAGCTGCGGCAGGCCTCGGCATCCCCACGTACCGCTATCTCGGCGGAACGAACGCACGGACCCTTCCCACGCCATGTTTCAATGTCGTCAACGGGGGAGCACACGCGGCCAACTCCATCGACACCCAGGAGTTCATGATCGTCCCGGGTGGCCTGCCGAGCTTCAGGGAAGCACTGCGAGCAGGAGTCGAGGTGTACCACGCGCTCAAGAAGGTACTCGCCGGCAGCGGGTTACCGACGAATGTTGGCGACGAGGGCGGATTCGCACCCGATCTCCCCGGCGACAGGGAGGTCCTCGATGTGCTCTCGGAAGCCATCGAGACAGCCGGATACGAGGTCGGTGAGGACATCTCGTTCGCACTCGATGTTGCCGCGACAGAGCTCTATCGCGAAGGATCGTATGAACTGTCCGGTGCCACGCTTTCGGCTGCCGAGATGGTCGATCATCTCGATGGGCTCGTCGAGGACTATCCGATCGTGTCTGTCGAGGACGGCCTCGGTGAAGACGACTGGGACGGCTGGAAGCTGATGACCGAGCAACTCGGCGACAAGACCCAGATCGTCGGTGACGACCTCCTCGTCACGAACGTTGATCTCCTGAGCAAGGCGATCGATCTTGGCGTTGGCAATGCCATCCTGATCAAGGTGAACCAGATCGGGTCGCTTTCTGAGACGCTGCACACGATGGAGCTCGCCGATCGTTCTTCGTACGGCACAATGGTGAGTCACCGGTCAGGGGAGACCGAGGATTCGTTCATCGCCCATCTCGCCGTTGCCACCAACGCCGGTCAGCTCAAGACCGGCGCTCCAGCGCGGGGCGAGCGGACCTCGAAGTACAACCAGCTGCTTCGGATCGAGGAAGGCCTCGGATCAGAAGCCAGATACGCAGGATGGGACAGGTTCCGAAGGTTCAGATGACAGACACACTCGAGCGTTCAGAAGCCGAAGCTGTGCCCCGCAGGCCAAATCGACGGGCGGGGCGACTTCGATTCGTCCTGCTCATCGTGGTGTTGGTGGTTGCTGGATTCGTAGCCACGGGCGTTCTCCCCGTCCGCGAGTACCTCGAGCGGCGGGTCGACGTCGATGCCGCCCGGATCGAGCTCGACAGACTCACCGCCGAGAACGCAGCTCTGGCTGACGACATCGATGCCCTCTATACGGAGCAAGAGGTCGAGCGCGTCGCCAGGGAACAGTACGGTTTCGTACGCCCGGGCGAGATCGGATACGTTGTGGCGCCGTCGGAATCCGAAGACGTGCCCTCCGAGTCGGCGTCTCCCGTGGCCAGGGTCACGGAGCGACGGTCGTTCCTTCAACGCATCTGGGACTTCGTATCGGGGAATGATCAAGCCCGAGATGGATGACCGTGCGGTCGTTGCGATTCAGATGGGCCGACAACCTCGCTCGACGGTCGAGGTCGGTGCTCGCTGCCACTTCGAACTTCCAATCGTGATCGATGTTCCGCCGATTCTCGATGACGGAACCCCATTCCCGACGACATACTGGCTCACCTGCCCTCTTGCTCGTCTGCGCATATCGCGCATCGAGTCTGATGGGGGTGTCAGTGCAGCGGACGCGCTCATCGCGGCCGATCCCGAGTTGGGTGACGCTTTCAGGGCCGCAATGGAGCGCTACGCAACGCACCGCGACTCCCTGATGCCGGACGGTTGGGAGGGGCCGAGACCGGGTGGTGGGATCGCGGGTTCACAGGGTGGTGTCAAGTGCCTCCATGCCCAGTATGCCGATACTATCTCAGCCAACCTGAACCCGATCGGAGCCAACGTCGCCGTCACGATCGAGCCTCTGGACTGCACCGCGCCCTGTGTGATACTGAGTTCCGCCGGCGTGGCTCGAAACGAAGCATGGGTGGAACCCTCATGAACGGTGCTTCTTCGTCGAGATCCGCCAGCCGCCAGCCGTCACTACCCCTTCACGTCGGCCATTGCTCGATCGACGAGGTGTGAGGGCAGCTCCTGATAGTGGTCGAACGAGGCCGTGTATCTGCCCCAACCGTGGGTGAGTGACCGAAGGTCGATTGCATACCTGGAGATCTCGCTGGTCGGTATCAGCGCCTCGATGATGTGGCTGCCGTTGTCGCCCGTGCTCGTTCCTTGGACCGAGCCCCGCCGGGATGCGATGTCGCCCATGACGTCGCCCTGGTAGGCAGACGGGACCGTGATGGCAACCTGGGATATCGGTTCGAGGACAACGGGTCCTGCCTTTTCGAAGGCGTCCTTGAAGCCCGCTCGTGCGGCGAGTTTGAACGCCATCTCGGATGAGTCGACGGAATGGTATTTGCCGTCGTCGACGGTTACCTCGATGTCGACGACGGGGAACCCGTATGCACCGCCATCGGCCATCGTCTCGACGACACCCTTCTCAACGGCAGGTATGAACCCTCGTGGGATGGAGCCTCCCTTGACACGGTCCACGAACTCGAAACCATCGCCTCTTGGTCTGGGGCGGAGGGCGAGGTGACAGACGCCATACTGGCCGTGGCCACCGGACTGCTTCTTGTGCTTACCCTCGGCATCTGCGGGTCGAGTGATCGTCTCTCGATACGGCACCCGCACCTTCTCCTGGTCGACCTCGACACCGAATTTGCGCTTGAGCTTCTCGATAGCGGTGTTGACGTGGTTGTCGCCGAGCCCATAGAGCAGAGTCTGACGGGTTTCGCTGTTGCGTTCGAGCTTCAGTGAGGCATCCTCCTCGAGGATCCGATACAGAGAAGCTGCAAGCTTGTCATCGTCGGACTGTGTTCGTGCGACAAGTGCAGTGGCAAGCACGGGATCTGGGAAATTGATTGGGGCGGCGGTAACCGGCTTGTTCTTCGGGGCAAGTGTGTCTCCCGTCCTCGTGTCGATCAGCTTGGCCACAGCAATGATGTCACCCGCGGGCGCCGAGGCGACGAGTGTCGTTTCGCTGCCGAACATCGTGGCGATCTTGGCGAGACGTTCGTCCTGTCCTGAGCGCCCGCTTGTGAGATGCGTCTCGGGTTTCAGCGTTCCCGACAGTACCTTCAGCAGGCTGATCTGCCCGACATATGGGTCGGCAAGTGTCTTGAACACGAAGGCCAGCGGTTCGGCGTCTGGATCCTTCTCGATCGCCACCTCCTGGTCTCCCGCCGTCACCACTGCCGGTGGTCTGTCTCGCGGGGCGGGTGCAAGCTCCACGATGAAATCTGCAAGCCTGTCCACGGCGATGGGGCCGATCGCCGATCCGCATACGACGGGAAACACTTTGGCCGCAGCGACACCCGCTGCCATGACCTGCTCGAGTTCCTCCACAGAAGGCACGTCGCCGTCGAGATATCGCTCAAGGAGGTCATCATTGCCGACCACGATTCCCTCGACGAGGTTGTCGTGCACCTCGTGCTCGCGGTCAACCATGTCCTCTGGCATGTCGATGACCTTGGCGGTGCCAGAGTCGTAGCAGTAGGCCTTGTCCCTGAAGAGGTCGGCGATGCCGTTGAATCCCTCTTCCTTACCTATTGGGATCTCAATCGGCGCGATCCCCGCACCGAAGCGGTCGCGCAGCTGTGAGAGCGTGTCGTCAAACGAGGATCGTTCCTTGTCGAGCTTGTTGATGAACACCATTCGAGGTGTACCGAGTTGCTCTGCGATCTGCCATGCGTATTCGGTCTGGACTTCTACACCTTCAACGGCGTCGACCACGAAGATCGCGAGGTCCGTGACCCGCAGCGCAGCGTGGAGCTCGCCTGCGTAGTCGGCGTAGCCCGGTGTGTCGATCAGGTTGATCTTGTGGCCCTGCCACTCGAACGGTGCGAGAGCCATCGTGATGGTCGTGCCTCGCTGGTGTTCCTCTGGGTCGTAGTCGGTGACTGTGGTCCCCGCCTCAACCGTTCCAATGCGATCTATCGCACCTGCACGAAACAGCAAGGCCTCTGCGAGGGTCGTCTTGCCTGAGCCGGAGTGTCCAACGAGTGCGACATTGCGAATCTTGGAGGAAGGAAAGACTTTCACCAACGAACTCCTTCTTGTGTGATTGGTGCGAGCATAGGAATCTGGCCGTGGCTGAGCGACATCGACTCCCCGAGTGTCTACCGTTCAGCGTCTAGCGTTCACTCGACACGCCCGGGTGGCGAAATCGGTAGACGCGGCGGACTTAAAATCCGCTATCCGAAAGGATGTACAGGTTCGAGTCCTGTCCCGGGCACGTCCAGGGGCATAACGGAACACCCCCGATCATGGGGATCGAGGGTGTTCCATTTCGTGCCGAAATGTATACCGGTGCCAGTGAGGCGCCGGTCCATGACCAGAGAATGTCGTCACCGGAGGAGAACGCCATCAGAGGCGGCCACGGGATCGGTTGTGGCGGATGCACTGGCGCCCCGCCGCGTGGGGCCCAGAGGAACTTCAACGGAAAGTAATCACGCCACTACCCGGCGGCCGAGGAGTGCAGTATGGTTGGGGTGTGCGGGTTGGGCTCCGCACAGCACAGATCCGTGATCCGCACGGGTGGAGACCTCGGGGGATCGGGACCACATGTCCCGGTGCGACGGCCGACTGGAAGGACACTGTCTTGAAACGCATTCTTGCCCCGCTTGCGGCGATGGCCGCACTGTTCGTCATCGGAGTACCTGTCGCAAGGGCTTCCATTATCGAG
>Ga0255048_10003135_pt1 | contig 10170 bp, 19 predicted proteins | sample JV7_2_2_MG_FD_183619 | JGI IMG/M metagenome (GOLD analysis project Ga0255048, IMG submission 183619) | Seawater microbial communities from Jervis Inlet, British Columbia, Canada - JV7_2_2 | ecosystem: Environmental > Aquatic > Marine > Inlet | place: Canada: British Columbia | collected 2016-10-06
GCCCTAAAACCCTAGAATTGGTGTTTGATTGTGACCCAGAAGCTATTATTGAAGATATATACGCTGTAAGAGAGGTTTTTTACCATAATTTACCCCGTTTTGATGTTTTTGGTAATGGTTGGATACGTCGGAATGAGGAGACACGGGAGTTTTCTTTACACTTAAATGAAAATAAAACGCTTTATTCTTAGAAAGCACCGTGTTACACGGAGATATGGATAGTTTTGATGTTATTCAATTTGTTCAACGGACTGTAAACGAGCGCAAAGGTTCGGTACTTGCTGTGCTTGAAAGTAATGGTATAAGTTCAATGGAGCAATATAAAGAATTAATGGGTGAATTAAACGCCTTAAATTATATTTTACAGGAACTCTCGGGCCTGCTAGATAAACAGGAGCAATTAGATGACTGAAAAAGAAGTTGATCTTTCTCAAATAAAAGAGGGTCTTAGCGACTTAGAAAAAGCGTATGTTAGTCAACAAGACCGCGTACTTGATCCTTCTCTTATTGATAAAACGCTCTTGGAGCGTATGCCGCGTCCTACGGGGTGGCGTATGCTTGTTCTTCCCTATAAAGGAAAAGGAAGAACAGTCGGTGGCGTTTATCTTCCCGATAGTGTTGTAGAAGAAGCAAATGTTTCTACAGTTGTAGGTTATGTCCTAAAACAAGGGATATTGGCTTATGGTGACAAGGAGAAATTCCCTGACGGTCCTTGGTGCAAGGAAAAAGACTGGGTGATATTCCCCCGATATGCGGGAGCTAGATTTCGTATTGAAGGCGGAGAAGTACGTATTTTAAATGACGACGAGGTTTTGGCGACTATCCAAGACCCCGAAGATATTTTATCTTTTTAGGAGAAAACAATGGCTGGTACAAAGCATGAAGCTGATAATGGTGAAGTAGACTTAGATTTTGGTGAAACCGAAGGGGCAGAAGTAGAGATTGATGCTCCTGAAGAAACTAACGAAGAACGTGTAGTAGTTGAAACTGTTGAAAAAGAAGCTGCTCCTGAAGATAACAAAGCAGAACAGGAAGAATACAGCGCTTCTGTTAAAAAACGAATTGACCGTTTAACTAAGAAAATGCGGGACGCAGAACGCCGTGAGCAAGAAGCAATTCGTTATGCTCAAACCGTTCAAGGAGAGATGCAGACAACAAAAAATCGTATGCAAGCCTTAGATCAGGGTTTTGTAAACGAGTATGGGTCGCGTATTGCAGCGGAACAGCAGCAGGCAGAACAACAGCTTAAAGCCGCTAAAGAAGTTGGTGATACAGATTTAGAAGTAGAAGCCCAGAAAAAAATGGCGCAGTTAGCTGTGTCTGCTGATAAATATACACAAGCGCAACAAAACGCAAAACAACAGCAAGCTATAGCTCAACAAAGACAACAGCAAGCCGCGCAATATGTGCAGCAACCCGCTCCCCCACCAGAAGTAGCCCCTGATCCTCAAGCCGAGGACTGGGCAGAAAAAAACGATTGGTTTGGTAAAGACCAAGCTATGACTTTTGCGGCTTTTGGTATACATAAAGGTTTGGTTGAAGAAGATGGATTTGACCCATCGACAAATGAGTATTATAGTGAGTTAGATCGTCGGATACAAAAAGAGTTTCCGCACAAGTTTTCCAACGGGAACGGCACAAAACGCCCCGCTCAGAGCGTTGCCGGAGTTTCTCGCACTACATCAGGGCGCAAACATCGGGTTAAACTCACCCCTACCCAAGTCTCAATAGCTAAAAAGCTGGGTGTGCCGCTAGAAGAATATGCGAAATACGTGAAGGAGTAGAAGATGTCTGAAAAAGAAACTTTTGAGGGCATTAAACGCTCTCCCCGCGCAAAAGACTCTAGGGAGAGAGAAGAGAGGCGTAAGCCTTGGTCTCCCCCATCGATGCTGGATGCCCCGCCAGCACCGGAAGGTTACAAACACAGGTGGATTCGTGCTGAAGTGCGCGGTTTTGATGACCGTAAAAACATTTCAGCTAGGTTACGTGAAGGCTATGAGCTAGTACGTGCTGATGAATACCCCGATTTTGAAGCCCCGGTCATAGAAACAGGTAAATACGAGGGTGTTTTTGGTGTTGGTGGATTATTGCTGGCTCGCATTCCGCTAGAAACAGTGAAAGAACGGACGGATTACTTTAAGACTAGAAGTGCCGACCAAATGGACGCTGTAGATAGAGATTTGGAACGTGAGAACTCGCATTCATCGATGACGATTGGAAAACCTGATCGTCAATCTCGTGTAACTTTCGGTGGCCCACGAAAGTAGTTTAACCTACAGAAGTGCGCTGCCCTATTTGGAGAAACCATAATGGCTAACGAATCTTCGGCTTATGGTCTTCGTCCTATAGGATTAGTTGGTGCTGGAGCCAATACTACGGGTACGACCTCGTATGAAATAGCTTCTAATAACACCAATGCAATATATCAGTTTTCAATCTGTGTTCCTACTGCGGCAGGAACCATAGACCAAGCTGGTGCTACATCAGGCGGAACGACTCCCGCTCTTGGTGTCCTTATGGGCGTTTACTATCAAGACGCTACACAAAAAAAACCCGTCTGGTTGAATTACTGGCCGGGATCAGCCAGCGTAAGCGTTGACACAAACTATCCTGTCACTGCTTTTGTTGCTGATAATCCAAACCAACTGTTTCAGGTGGCAACGGATGCAACAATAACTAGCCGTGCAACTGCACTCACAGCTATTTTTGCAAACTCGTCATTAGGAACATCAGCAAGAACTGGTTCAACAGACACTGGCAGATCAAACTCTGGTCTTTCTGTTTCTGCTATAAACACCACGGCTACTCTTCCGCTACGCATTGTAGGCATAGCAGACGAAGCAGCAAACAGTGATTATACCGCTGCTGGTATCCCTATGATTGTTCGCCTGAACGCTCACTTTAACGCCACAGCGAGTAGGTTTGATTCTCAGACCACCTCCCTGACAACTGGCTTATAGGAAGGGGATAGAACATGGCTATTTCTCGCGCTCAACTTGCGAAAGAACTAGAACCCGGCCTTAACGCTTTGTTTGGGTTGGAATATGACCGTTACGATAACGAATCAGCAGAAATCTTTGAAGAAGAGTCCTCAGATCGGGCTTTTGAAGAAGAAGTGATGCTATCCGGGTTCGGCTCGGCTCCCGTGAAAAGTGAAGGAAGTGCTATTTCCTTTGACGACGCACAGGAAACCTATACGGCCCGCTATACTGCGGAAACCATTGCGCTTGCTTTCAGCATCACAGAAGAAGCGATAGAAGATAATCTTTATGATCGTCTTGCCTCTCGTTATACTCGTGCTTTAGCTCGTTCAATGTCACAGACTAAGCAAATTAAAGCAGCGGCAGTTTTAAACAACTCCTTTAATACCGCTTACCCAATTGGTGACGGGGCTGCTTTGTGTTCTTCGGCACATCCAAGTTTGTCAGGCAACCAACGCAACCAATTAGCGGTTGCGTCTGATCTTAATGAAACTTCATTAGAGCAGATGTTGATTGATATTGCTGGAATGACCGACGAACGTGGTCTAAAAATTGCAGTTCGTGGAATGAAACTTATAATTCCAAAAGAACTTCAGTTTATAGCAGAACGCTTAATTAACTCAAACTTACGCCCCGGTACGGCAGACAATGATATTAATGCCACCAAATCAATGGGCATGATCCCCGATGGAGCAGTGGTAAACCACTTCCTCACCGATACGGACAGATGGTTTATTAAAACCGACGTTCCTAATGGGTTCAAGCACTTTGAGCGTACACCGATAAGAACAGCTATGGAAGGCGACTTCGATACTGGTAACATGCGGTTTAAGGCTCGTGAACGATATTCGTTCGGTGTCTCAGACTGGCGTTGCGTATTCGGTAGCGACGGCGCATAAAACTCTGTTTTTTGCTCTTGGGAAGGACGGCCTTGCGCCGTCCTTTCTTTTTGCGCTATAGTAAGTAATCAACCCTGACTATTGCACCTGCAATAGACATTAACCCAGACAGGAGTGACACATGGGTACGACAACATTTTCTGGTCCTATCAAGGCTGGAACTATTAAAAACACAACAGGCACTACTCTTGGCACAGATGTAAAAAACACTGGTCAAGTTGTAATGGCACAGACATTTTCAACAGGCACTACTCTTGCGAGCGGAGCTTCTGCTGCAAATACCACGACGGTAGTTATTCCAGCTAACTCACAAATTATTGACATAGTGCTTGATAAGCCCACTGTAATGGCAGGTGCTACATGTGTTTTGAGTATTGGAGATACGGTTGGTGGTAACGCCAGCTTACTTAATTCCTACTCAGTTACTATTGCTTCTGGAGTTGGACGCGCATATCCAACAACTGAAGCAGGCGGAGCGCTTGCTTGGGCAGATACAGGAACGGCGGATTTAAAACTGACATGGACTAGCGCGGGTGCTACTTCTGCTGGTGAAATCAGAGCTACGATTTTGTATCAGCAAAATAATAATTTATCATAATCCGGCCTGAAGGAGAACTAATATGTCGGGTTCCGATGCTCTAGCCACCTTTATTGAGGCCGCCACCGCTGTAACAGACGGTGTGTGTGCGGCTCAATCTGTAGGTAGCGCTACTGACCTTACAATTGATGGCTCTCTCTCTTCGGGGGGAGAAGTAACTTTTGACCAGCCGCGTAATGTCACAATCTTATCTGCGGGTAATGATTCTGGAATTACGTTTACAGTTACAGGAACTGACGAAACAGCTACAGCGGTTACTGAAGTTATTACAGGTGCTAATACAGGCACTGCTACAGGAACCACTTATTTTGCTACAATTACTCAAATTGCTTCCAGTGGAGCAGCAGCGGGAAATGTTTCGGTAGGTTCAGGGACTAGTATTGCAGCCCCTATATTTCGGGGAAGTATGCGGTTAATCGGTCTATACGTTGTTAACACAGGAACTGCTGGAACAGTTACATTCCGTCAAACCTCTGCAACAGGGACTATTGGGATGCAATTCAACACCGTTGCAGCAGCTAACACAAACGCTTATCCCGATATACCTGACGAGGGTATTCGGTTTAACTCAGGGGGATATGTTGTGTATACGCAAACTATCATGTCTTCTATGACAGCATTTCACGCCTAATGGTGGGTTTACAGTTTTTTAAAGCAGGTCAAAATGACAACTGAGAAAGAACGTACATTACTTGTCAAAATGGACACTCGAATAAGCGTTATGGAAGAGGTTTTGAATCGTTTAGAAACTAATCATTTAGTACATATTGAAAAAGACATATCTAGGTTAGATACTAAACTATGGGCTTTAATAAGCGGGATGGCGATACAACTAGGTGGTGTTGTTCTGGCTTTACTAATTTTTATTTTACCCTAAGAGTTCAATAAAATGGCTTTTGATTTTTATACCGGAGAAGAACAAAAGATAATCTTTGAGATTAAGAAATGGTCTGAGGAATCGTTAGAGACATCTAATAAAAACTTTAACGGTTTAGCGGCCTGCCCAAAAGCTAAGAATGCGTGGAAAAATGATAAAGTAGGGTTTGTGTTTAAAAACGCTCCTGATTACCAAGACTTATATACAGTTGTTTCGTGCTACCCTTCTAATTTTGACATGGTTATTGTTGTAGATACCTGTTTTAACGAAGACGCTAAAGCTTTTCACCAGTTTATTTCAGGGTTTAATGAAGCCATAGGAGAAGGCATGTTTATTAATAAAGATGCGTGGGTAGTAGGGTTTCACCCTAATGATGGTGAAAATGCTTTACTTAAAAGAAGTCTTTTTCCAACTAATACAGATAAAGAATATGCTTTGATGTTAGTGCAACCTTTAAGTTTACTACAAGAAACCGCAGACAAAATAGAGCCTTTAGGGTATTATAAGGGTTATGAAGACGAGTATAATGCAGATGCGGTATTACGATCCCGCAAAGATTTATATAGACGACTAATAGGAGATTAATATGGCGATTAGCCCACATAAAAAAGAAGCAATGGGAAAAGATTGGAAGTCCAATACTTATCCTAATGAGAAAATTAAAACTGGTCCGAAGAAAAGCAAACCACGGACAAAGGGCGTAAAAGTAGCCCCGTATAACTAAGGTATTTTTATGGCGATTTCAGGCAGCAAAGATTTTGAATTAAACGTCACTGAGTACGTAGAAGAGGCGTTTGAGCGCTGTGGGATTGTAGCTCGCACAGGCTATGATATTCGCACGGCTAAACGCTCTTTAAATCTAATGCTGGCGGATTGGGCTAATCGGGGCTTGAATCAATGGACTATCAAGCAAACGACGGTAACGATGATTCAAGGAACGAGTACATATACCTTGGATACCGACACTATTGATGTACTAAACGCTGTCTTACGTCGAGATGGGACGGATTATGGTATAGCACGGTTAAGCCGGGACGAATATTTAAATATTCCTACAAAAACTACTGAGTCGCGGGTGTCGCAGTTTTTTGTAGATCGCCAGATAACCCCTGTTATGAACGTGTGGCCGACCCCCAATAACAGTACCGATCAAGTTATTTTTGATCGTTTAGTTCGTATGGACGATGCTGATAGCCCTACGAACACGATGGAGATGCCTTTCAGGTTTTACCCGGCTTTAGCTGCTGGTTTAGCTTACTACATTGCTCTTAAAAAAGCCCCCAACCGCATACAATACTTAAAAGGGTTGTACGAAGAAGAAATGGATCGGGCTATGACAGAGGACAGAGACAGGGCTAATTTAACTATTACCCCCGGTTTCGGTTACTTTAGGTAGAGGTGTAGGATGGGGTCAAAATACGCTGTAGGAAAACATGCTTTAGGTATTTCTGACAGGTCAGGATTCCGTTATCCATTGCACAGGATGCGTATGGAATGGACGGGAATGCTTGTTGGATACGACGAGTGGGAGCCTAAACAACCCCAGTTACAACCTTTACGGGTCACAGTTGGGCCGCAAGCTTTAAAAAACCCCCGCCCCGATAGGGTAATGACTCTTCAGGTGTACGTCGGCATACCTGTTATAGAAGGGCCAGCTTTTACGCCTTTTAATGCAATAGGGGTAGTAGGAAACGTATCGGTGGTGACAACATGAGTTTTACTTACGATCAGCTTAAAACAGCTATCCAAGACTATACGGAAAATACAGAGTCTTCCTTTGTAACTAATCTACCTGTTTTTATCAGGTTGACAGAAGAACGTATCTTAAAACAGGTGCAATTAAGCTTATTCAGGAAAAACTCCACGGCTTTAGCTACGTTGGGGAATGAGTATCTTGCAGCGCCTTCCGATTTTTTAGCGCCTTTTTCAATGTCTTTCCTTAACGCTTCAAGCGAGAAAGTATTTCTTGAGTTTAAAGACGTAAATTTTGTACAGACTTATAACGCCAATAGCGCTACTACTGGTGATCCAAAATACTATGCTCAGTTTGACGTAGATAATTTTATATTAGGACCAGCACCTTCTGCCGCGTCACAAATGGAACTGCATTTTTTCTATAGGCCCGTTAGTATTACAGCGGGTGCGGGAGGTGGAACAACTTGGTTAAGCACAGACGCTCAGTTATGTCTTCTTTACGGTTGTCTGGTTGAGGCGTATACCTTTATGAAAGGTGAACCTGATTTACAGCAGTTATACTCTGTTCGTTTTCAGGAAGCGTTAGCGGCACTTAAACTGCTTGGAGAAGCCGACCAAACGCAAGACGAGTATTTAACAGGGCAAGTAATAAGGCCACGGCAATAATGTTTGAACTTAAATTAGATATACCTCGTGGTGATTCTGGCGTAACGGTTAATACGACACATAACCGAGGGTTTACGCCCGAAGAGTTAGCTGTTCAATGTGTGTCTAAGATCATTTCTATTGCAGATACGGCTCCTGCAAGCGTACAAGATCAAGCACGGGCCTTCCAGAATAATCTGGAAACGCTGGTAACTTCCTATATGCGTCAAGCTGTTTTAAGCGACCGCACGACTGTATATAATGCTGTAAAAAATGCGGGACACCCCGCGCTGGCCGAAATTTTAAGGAGACTTTAATATGGCTTTCACAGGTAACTTCATGTGTACCTCATTTAAAAAAGAATTAATGACGGCTACACATAATTTCACCACTACGTCTGGAAACACGTTTAAACTTGCTTTGTATACGAACAGCGCTTCCTTTACGGCGGCGACGACGGCATATACTGCGACAAACGAAGTAGGTAACAGTGGTACATACTCAGCGGGAGGCGGTGCATTAACCAATGTTACACCGACTTCTTCGGGTACAACTGGCCTAACTGATTTTGCTAATTTGACATTTACTTCCGCAACGATAACGGCTCGCGGCGCTTTAATATATAACGACTCTGCGGTTGGTGATCCTACCGTGGTTGTTTTAGATTTTGGTGGAGATAAAACCAGTACTTCGGGTGATTTTGAAATAGTATTTCCAACACCAGATGCCACTAACGCTATTATACGGATAGCCTAATAAGGTATAGCAGATGGCCGAAGGTTTTGGACTATTTACGTGGGGTGCGCTAGCTTGGGGTGGTATCGGCGTTGACGTTACGGTTAGGTGGGACGGTTACGGTCGTGGTACATGGGGTTCGTCTTCATGGGGCAGTCCTATCACTATACCAGCAGCGACAGGTGGTGTTGGAGGTGTAAGTGTTAGTATAGATACTGCTCCAACTATTACAGGGCAAGAAGCTACGGGTAGTGTAGGAAGCGTATCTATAACCCTTGGAACAGGGGTGTCTGTTTCAGTAACAGGGGTTGGCGGAACAGGTGGCGTTGGAACCATCACCATGTCAGGTGTTGGCTCTATAACAGTAACAGGTGTTGCTGGAACGGGTGGTGTAGGTTCGGTAGAAATACGGAACGGCCAAGTCATCCCATTAAACCCGAATATAAAGGGTACAGGGGAAGTAGGTACTGTTTCGATTATAGGTAACGCAGCCGTATCGGTGGCAGGTATTTCAGGTAGCGGAGAAGTAACACCTGTGATAGTCTGGGGCAGAATAATTCCTGACCCCGGAACCGTTTGGACAGAAATTGCAGCATAGAGAGGCTTAAATGACAAGCACGTATACAACCAACGGTGGTATAGAACTTATTCCAACTGGGGAACAGTCTGGGACATGGGGAACCACCACTAATACAAGCTGGAACATAGTAGACAGGCTGACAAACGGTGTTGGTTCTATTACGCTTTCAGGAACTACACACACACTAACTACGGCAGAAGGTGCTTTATCGGACGGTCAATACGGAGTATTGCTTTTTGCCGGATCGCCTTCTGGAACAAACACCGTCACGTTTGCACCAAATGATGCGGATCATATCTATATAGTAAAGAATAGTTCTGGTGAAAGTGTTATTTTATCACAGGGTGCAGGAGCGAACGTCACAGTAGCGAACGGTAAGTCGGCAATAGTATATGCTGACGGCGCAGGGGCTGGAGCAGCGGTTGTAGATATAACATCTACTTTTGTAGTCACCGATTCTGGCGCTTTACAGATAGCTAATAATTTATCGGATTTAAATAACGCAGCTACGGCTAGAACTAATATTGGGTTGGCAATCGGCAGTAACGTTTTAGCTTACGATGCGAATTTACAGAGTTTTGTTACAACTTTTACACTGCCTACATCTGATGGCAATGCGGATCAAGCACTTGTGACTAATGGTAGCGCTACACTTAGTTTTGCAGATGCTGGAATAGGAATAGGAAAATCTATAGCTATGGCTATTGTTTTCGGCTAACAAGGAGAAATAAGTATGGCCGCCCCAAATATTGTAAATGTAACCACTATCACAGGAAAATCTGCTACCGTAAATTTATCTAGCACCGCTGCTACAGCGGTGCTTAGTAATGCTGCGTTGAGTGGAAAAGTTTTTAAAGTAAACTCGTTAGTCGTAGCTAATGTGGACGGCTCTGTTGCCGCAGACATAACGATAGGTTTTTACTCCCAAGACGATATAGGAGGCACGGCGACGGAAATTGTAAGCACCGTTTCTGTCCCCGCAGATGCGTCTTTAGTGGTAATTGATAAAAACAGTTTTCTTTATTTAGAAGAAGATAGATCGTTGGGGGCAACCGCAGGGGCCGCTAATGATCTTAAAGTGGTAGTAAGCTACGAAGAAATTTCGTAAGGTTTTTTTCTACGCTTTTATAGGAGAGCTTATAAATGTCAAGAAAATGGCC
>Ga0255048_10003136_pt1 | contig 10168 bp, 10 predicted proteins | sample JV7_2_2_MG_FD_183619 | JGI IMG/M metagenome (GOLD analysis project Ga0255048, IMG submission 183619) | Seawater microbial communities from Jervis Inlet, British Columbia, Canada - JV7_2_2 | ecosystem: Environmental > Aquatic > Marine > Inlet | place: Canada: British Columbia | collected 2016-10-06
TTATACCCCGATCCACCTTGACGCCATATATCCCCTTATATGGCCTTATTCGGTCGCTTCCGGCTTTGATTCGGCGGCGGTCGCCTTTGCCGCGAGGTATGTTGCATCCTCAACCTCTTCCAATGCACGAGGGGCGGAGTATGAAGCGCCAGCGTCTTTTGTCGCGGCTTCATCAGGATGTTCCTGGCGGAACCATGCGACCCATGAATTACAACCAGCGTCTTTTACCGATTGTGGTACAGGAACACGACTTTTTCCGCCGCCGCCGTTAGATTTTGTGGATGTGGCCTTTAGTCGCTCCTCGCCTTTCAACCTCATCTTACAAGGTTTGACAAGTCCACCGATGATTTCACCAGGCTTATCAGGTACTTCGGTTCTCGAGAATTCCACTTCCACTTTAATCTGTTCAATTACCTCGTCAACGGCGTTGTCGGCGAGGTAATCGTCAAGAGCGGCTTGCAGGGTGTTGACCAAATTGTCACCATAACCCTTGAGGCGGTCTTTAGCATCCGATACTAGGATTGCCGCCTCGATTGTCGCAACGTACGCCTCAGCCTCTTCCGGATCACGCCCGGAGAATGTGACAAATTCAACCGCTTTGTCGCGATCGACTTTGATCATCCCAACCAACATCTCATTTATTTCAGTGCTTTGAATTGCGCTCACTTGAACTGCCATTGTAAAGTCTCCTTTGACTTTGCTTGGGGAGAGTTAAACTCTTACCCATTGACCGGTAAAATGATTTGTCGCTTGCAGGTTTCCCTAACCACGTCAGGATATACCCACATGTTGAGCGATAACAAAGCCGGTCGCCAATGTTCCGCTCGTATTCTTTTGTGAAATAACAACAGGTTCGTTCGTTCCATCCTCTATAGTATACCATTAATCATGAAAAATGTCAAGGCTTTTTTTGGGCTTAATCCATTGTTTATTTTAACCCATTTTGTGTTTATCGTTGTAAACCGTTGGTATCATTGGTTTTGAGGCAGTTGGCATGATTGTTGCTACAACGCCATAATTATAAAATAAAAAGGGCTTGATCATTAAAATATATTCACTTGTTTGATGATTCAACCCAAAAATAACAGCGTTTGGCAAGCTGTCAATAAATAACTTGGCATGATTGTTGCTTATGGAAAAAATCATGCCAAGTTGAAAACAATGTAGACCGTTGCTGTGACTGGTCAGGCAAGAACCGTACCAACCAACCTCACCACACCCGGGTGGGGTGGTGAGGTTTTACTTTGGATTTTATTATAGTCCTGTGAGTAAATCTTAAAAACATATATAAATGATTAAATCGTTAAATCAAAATCCGTACACAACAAAGCCTTATAGCCTATATTCTTGTGCAAGCCTCTTAAAGCATCACTTTAAGAAAAGATGCCCATAATGTGCTACTTTAAGGCAGGTTTGTGTATATGCGCCTTGATAAGGTATATAAGGTATATAAGGTATATAAACTTTATATATAAGGTATATAGGGTATAAGCAGTGGACAGTCTGTGCGCCCTCGCATTTATGCAAATGAACAGAGAGTTTGTTTGTGTGCCGCTGAACTCATCCATTTGTCGCAGTTTGTGTCATATGGTTGGCAGTATATAGTCGAAAGCGTCGAGGGGGTGGTTCAGCGTCGTCGGAGCGGCAAATACTCCGTCACGCTCCGCGCCCCCACATTTTCCGACTACACCACCAGCCCCCATAGTTTCGTGCATCACTGTATTCCTACCCGCAAAATCGTACCTCGGTCTCCTTTTTTCGTGCGTCACTGTATTCCTACCACCCGCACCCACCAGGAGGCACAAGACTCGGGATAGCCTGCCATCCCTTTACTCCCATCCCCATTCTGTCTACACTACAAAAACCCATTAAACGATTTGACCCAAAAATAAAAATATGTACACAACGCTTAAAGGCCTTGACATTCGGCTGTAACTGTGGTATAATTAAAGAGAGGTTACAAGTATGGCCTTTCTTCGGACTGGCGGCGACTGCTAGAAGCCCCGAGGCTTCTGCCTCTAGGGGACATCATTCCATCTCCCAAAACTACTGTCGGTACAGCTACTGCGGTTGTCGCCATTTTAATACCTAGGAGACTATGAAAACCCACGAACCTAAAAGCAACACCCTAAAGCACGTAGGCAAACTACCTTTCGCCGAGGAAATGCTAAAGACCGCGGAGTTAATGGCTGCCAATGCTACTGAATCCCTAGACGAGGGCAAGATAGGTAGTATCGAAGCAGCGGGACATATCTCTATGGCCGCTTTACTAGCAGGTGTTTCTAACGGTTCTATCCCACCACTCAAAGCCTACGGCTTCCTCAAGACAATAGCGCAAACAAAAACGCCAGCTCCTGTACAAAAAATCGAGGCTCACCAGGAGGTCGATCTGCGAGCTATTCTGGTCGAGGCTGTAGGGAAAAATCCCACCGCTCTCCAGGATGTGGTGGCTATATCGGTAGCTGCAAGGGAGCAGGTTAGGATCAAACTCGGCTCCGATGACAATCAATTAGAACTCCAACCTTTACCCTCTGCGGATGTTCCTGTTGATTCTGGTGATGATGAGTCTGGTGATGATTCAGCAATGGGTAGCAGCTCACTAGAAGAATATTCTGTTGATCTTAGGGAACTGGGTATTATGAAGAACTCCGTATCGCAAGCAAGCGTTAATAAGGATTGGGCTCCAGGGGAAGTTCCACCTGAAATAACACGACTAAAGGAAAGGGGTAAATAGATGCAAAAAGGGATCGTAGTAACATCTGGAAGATTTGATATTTTCCATGCGGGGCACGCTAAGTTATTAGAGTTTTGTAAAGAGTTAGGGGAATTCGTTATCGTTCTGCTACAAAGTGATAAGTCGATTGTAGAGCTTACCGGACAAGTACCCATATTCCAGCAAGAACTACGAAAGCACACTTTAGAGGCTTGTCGTTATGTTGACAATGTAACTATATTTGATGGCTATGCGCCAGCTTCCGAGCTGACCAACATTAAGCCTGAAATATTTGTGCAGGAAGCCCCGAGGCTTCAGCCTCCTGGTTACGACGAAAGCAGAGAGAGTGTAGCGGAAAGACAAAAGACGTTTACCGAGGCTCCAGAACAAGAAATTGTGGAGTTTTACGAAGGTAACGTAGTCTTTTTCCCCATTGATAGTGAGGAGAAAATACGTGAACGAGTTTATGCGAGACTGGCTAACGGAGATTGCGGAGAAGAATGAAATTGATGACGATCATGACTGGGGTTATCAGGTCAGGATGGTGAATGAGTCAGGATACTGTGGCAAGTTCTTGGTATTAGAAAACCACGATCGAGGCGGGTATCACTATCACGAAAAGAAGAAAGAGACCTTTATCGTTATGCGAGGGCACGTCACTGTTAGGGTTGAGGGTAGTGAAGGTCAGATTGTATTTTCCAAAACTCTCGAGCGAGGCGAACAGGTAACTATACAACCTTTAGAGCGACATTGGATGAAGGCTTTTTCTACTCCCTCTATTGTGCTTGAGGTTTCCACTCATGATGACGATGAGGATACCTACTATGTACAGTGAAACTGAAAATGGAATGTATAGCAACCTCAACATCGCTGTAATCGGCGATGTAATGCTAGACCTTTGGATGGAGGCGAAAGAATACAAACTTTCCCCCGAAGGGCCGGAGCTGGACTTACTGAATCCTGCTTGGGATTACTCCCTAGGCGGCGCGGGGAATGTCGCCAAAATAGTCGCAGGACTTGGTGCCGCAGTATCTTTATTTGGTGTTGCTGGTAATGGCGGCGATTATCAAATCGAAAAACACTGCAAAGAGTTGGATATAAAACTATATCTTCCAACAGAGCATAGACTTACTACCCAAAAAGAACGGATTGTTTGTGCAGGAAGAACGATATGCAGGATAAGTAAAGAGGACACGGACTGGATACAACCGAACACTGCAAGCAAACTTTTGAAGATGCTTGAGGAGATGCAGACAGATCTTGACGGTATTATAATAGCAGACTACTCCAAAGGCATTATGTGCGACATGTTGATTCACGGAGTAATGCGTATAGCTAAAGATAGTGGCATTCCAGTGCTTGTTGACCCCAAAGATCGCCTTTATATATATAAAGGATGTACTATCATGAAGCCTAACCAAAAGGAGTACGACAATCTGGCCGGAGCTACCGAAGAGTATGAAGTTTTACATAGGCTTGATGCTGACCATCTTGTTATAACCAGCCCCGAAAAAATCAAGTGGCAGTCGCGCGGCGGCTTTATCGAAGCTACTGGTGAGGTATTTGCACATGATGTCGAGGTAGCTAATGTGTCTGGCTGTGGCGATACCGTTGCTGCTGTCCTTCTTCTGGAATACATCAAGAATGGTAGTGATATAGCCAGTGCTGTTGAATTGGCTAATTGGGCTGCAAGTAGAGTGGTGCAACAAGAACGAACAGGACATTTAACCATTAAGGACTTGGAGGAGTTTGCTGACAGCCCTGAGGCTGTGGCCTCCCGGAATGACAAGCGAGGCGAAGCTAGATGGAATTGAAGCAAGAAGCCCCGAGGGTTCAGCCTCTTAGGAAAGCGATCTTTCTGGACAGAGACGGAGTGATTAACAAGCGGGAAGAGCCTAAGGATAAAAATTACGGGCCGAATTGGTATTGTTTGTCCTGGGATGATTTTGAGTTCCTTCCTGGAGTATTCGATGCTTTTAAGTTGATTACAGAGAGCGAGTATTTACCTGTCGTTGTTAGTAATCAAAGTTGTATAGGGAAAGGATATATAGAGGACGAGAGCATTAACGATATATTCTATATGATGTCTCTCATTGTTTACAGAGAAGTAGAGAACCTTTACTCGCTAGATTATTATTATTGTCCTCACGATACAGATCAGGGGTGTGCTTGCCGCAAGCCGTCTCCTGGTATGTTGTACCAGGCCGCTATCAATCACAATATTGACCTATCGCAAAGTTGGATGGTAGGCGATTCGGAAAGCGATATAAAAGCTGGTGTTGCTGCTGGAATCAAGAATTTGATTTACATAAATTCTGAAGTGCCGCAGTCCGAGCAACCGATACAATTTTCTCGTAATCCTAGATTATCATTAGTTTCACACGCACCCAATTTTCTCGAAGCAGTGGAGTATATCATTGCAAGCACTGAAGATTAAAAACGTTTCCTTCAAACCGCCTACGCCACAAGAGCGCAGGCAGAGTTTAGCCAATCTTCGCTGGTGGTGGTTCGACTACGTAGGCTACAATCCACATACTGCACAGATAGATTTCCACCTCTCTGATGCGCGGTTCAGGATGGGTATTGCCGGAACTCGTGGAGGCAAAAGTCGCGCCGCTGGCGAAGAAGCTGTAGTATATCTTTTATCAGGTGCTACTCGTGTTTGGATTGTCGGACAGAGCTATGCCTTATGTGAAAAGGAATTTCGCTACATCTATGAAAGGATGACTTCGCCGGAGGTTATAGCTTTGTTTGGCGGCCAGCTCCCATTGACCAAAGCTGTCTACAACAAGGATCAGGGTAATATGCACCTCGAAACTAAATGGGGTGCTGTTGTAGAATGTATTTCGCTAGACAAGGGTGGCGGAGGTGCGCTTGGTGAAGAGTGTGATCTGATCATAATGTCAGAGTCGGCTCAAATCAAGAACCCCAAAGAACTATGGGAACGTTATCTTAGAGGTCGTCTTGCTACTAGACATGGCGATCTTATTGTTCCTACGACTCCTGCAGGAAAGACTAACAAGCATGACGAAGAGGGCTGGCTCTTCAACATGTATGACAAAGGCTATAACGCCAACGAACCCGACTACTTTACTAGAGAGTGGCCTAGTTGGGAAAATCCAGCTTTCACTGAAGACCCCTACGAAATTCGTAGAAGTATGGACGCTAAGATATTTGCCGAGCAGTATGAAGGTAAGTTCATGGTGTTTTCGGGATCAGTCCTTAACTTCGAGGACAACGTCCACATCATAGACCCATTCGATATACCTTATCACTGGAGAGCATACGAGGCCATTGACCCTGGATTTAGTGGTAGATTTGTATGGTTGCGAAGTGTTATAAGTCCTGCGGGTACGCTGTTTATTACAGATGAATATTCTGATGAACGTTTAGTGTACGAAATGCGAGCAGAGGAAATAAAGCGACATAGGGCTCAAGCATATAACATACATCCTAGTTTGTGGGATGTTTTCACCAGGAAACATAACCATGTAACTAGAACATATATTGACTCGGAAGACCCTCAGGCTGGAGCAGAATTTGAACAGCAGTATGGTATTCCTAACTCTATGACGACCAAAGAAGCTAAGGATGTTTTGGTATCAGTCAATAGAGTTAATGAACGGTTACGCTGGAACAACCTATGGTGTCCGAGGATATTCATTACTTCTAATTGTGTTGAGACTATTGAAGCTGTGAACTTCCACAGTTGGGGCGAGAAAGGAGCGACTACCACACGGAAACCTGCTAACGACAAATGGAAACATTGGGTAGATTGTATACGCTATATCTGCGGAGGTACGCTGATACCTTCTGAGGCACTGCCCTACGGAGGGGAAGCAATAGGCGAGCGTTACTGGGATTTGATGGATGGATTACCTGGTAATTTACATCCGCATGAATTATCACGGACAGATCGAAGACTGGCCGTATGATCAGACTTTCTAGTCTAATCATCACGACAGAAAGGAGGCGAGTGGCGTAATGGCATGGGATGATGATAAAAGTGCGGGTAATGTAGTTACATCAGATGATTATGATGAGCGAACAGTTCGCATCAAAGAGGCTCTTGGTAGTGCTGATTCTATAACCTTTGTCGACGGAGATACCACCCCTAGCGTAGATGGTGCAACCATTTGCTTGACAGCAAATACTGTATTAACAGTGATTGCCGATTTAGATGATGCTACAAAAAAGGTTATCGTTATTATATTTGGAGATGCACTTACAAGTATAGCGCATAATGCCAATATTAAGTTAATGGGTGGAGCATTGCTTGGTCCGGTTCCGTTGTATTCCACATTGCTGCTTGCTTATAACGGGTCGGTTTGGGCTGAGGTTAGCAGAAGCATCAATGGGGCATAAAAGGAGAAAAAATTATGTGGATTTGGAAAAAACACTATTCTTTGTTTTTAATTGCATTGGCTGTACTGGTTGTTGCAGCACTAGCTGGCTATAGTGCCAACTATCAGATTGTTGGTTCGGCGCGATTGACTTTCGAGGTGCAAGATACAGCAACACTCGGTGCGGATGATGCTACTCCGGATGTTAGTACAGGTGTACGATTTATTACCCAAGCTAATGTCGCACCAACAGCAATTACCGACCTGGATAATCCGACTGTAGATCAAACAGTTATAATTATCGGCGGCTCAGCGAGCAACTCTACCACAATTACAGATGGTGGAAATTTTAGTCTTAATGGTAACTGGACGGCAGATGTAGATTCCTGTTTGGCATTATATGTTCAAGCAGATAATGATTACGTCGAGATTGGACGATCTGATGTAATGATTACGGATGCAGAACTTATAGCCATTGGCGCGCTCACTCCGACCGATAGCAACTTTATTGTTGGTAATGGCGCAACATGGGTGGCAGAAACAGGCAATACTGCCAGAACTTCACTAGGTGTAGGAACGGGCGACTCGCCTACTTTTACGAGTTTAACGTTAAGCGGTAGATTGGTAAGTTCTACTGTTACTACATTTGCCGATCAGGATGCAACTCCATCAGTTTCTACATCTAATGTATTCAAGACAGCGAATACACTCGCAACAACAGTAATTGCATTTGACGATGGCTCGACGGCACAGAGGATAACTGTAATATTCACTGACGCTTTAACCACTATTCAGGATGGGGCTAATTTGAATTTGCAAGGTGGAATTGATTTTACTTCTACCGGTGATGATATTATGGAGTTTGTTTGGGATGGTACAAGTTGGTTTGAACTTAGCCGAAGTTTGAATTAGGAGTTTTCTAATGAAAGTTAAACTTTTTATAGTTATATTGTTACTATTTGCATTGCCGTGTTATGCTGGTAATTTTGCCGGTGTTGGTACTTGGCTAGAGACCGGTGCAGGGCTAGAGGATGTTCGTGCTTATGGTGCTACCGGCGACGGCTCTACAGACGATCGTGCTAACATCAATACAGCCCATACAGCAGCTACAGCGTCCGGAGGCACGCTCTACTTCCCCGGCGGGTCTAACAGCACCTACAAGATTTCCAGCAATATTACCTTTGACAGCGATGTGACTATTAAGTTTGGCGCAGGTGCGATGCTGAGCGTTGACAACACCTTCACAGCAACTATCAACGGCCATATTGTAGACACAACGTTACAGATATTCAGCGGTCTGGGCTCGATTGGCGGCCAGCCACTTAACGAGTTTGTACGACCTGAATGGTGGGGTGCTGTACATGACGGCTCTACAGATGCGTCAACAGCGATCCAGGCGGCTATGGACTTTGCGTGTGCTAGTACTATCGGAACGGTGAAGTTTTTTGGGCAGTATATCGTCGAAAGTGCTCTATCTCTTACCTCGCAAGAGGGCTTTTCTTTAGTCGGCTCTCCTGAATCAACGTATAACACTTCGGGGATTGCTACGGAGCTAGTGTTTAACAATATCGCTACCGGTACACATGCTCTTACACTGGATAATTGCAACTCTTGGGCAATCGAAGGGATAAGATTCTTTACTACAGGCACGCAGGCAAAATCAGCCCTTCACCTGGACGGGACGACAGGGATTACCTATGGTGGCAGGATCGAAAACTGCACCTTCAGGAGATTTACCACTGCCGCTCTTTACGTTACAGGCGGCAGTGGTGTCTTCTATGTTCAGGTTCTCAACACTATCCTGACTCTTTCACAGTATGGTTTCTATAGCACGGGTAATACGAATTCATTTTGGTTCCAGGGCGGCAGGTTTTTTAATAATTCCGTGGCCGGAATGTTATTTCAGTCGTCGCAAAATATCACTATTGATGGTGTGGATTTAGAGGATAACCCGATTGGTATTACCAGCAGCGCTGGGTATTTGAAGCGGGGTTGGTCTATTAGGAACTGCTACTTTGAAGATGGCACGCCGGTTTTTACAACTTTGATTACACTGGGCAACCTGCATGACTCCGTGATTGGGCCTTGTTATGTGGCTACGGGAATATCTAACTTAGATCTGATATTGAACACATACTGTAACGACGTAACGGTGGTCAATTGGCCTGGTGACGTAATTGTTAATGGTGGGGCTGGCACGGATAATATTACCGTTATTGGTGCTGACGGGACGGTCACCGACAATACTGGCAAAGTTGGCGCAGTGAATGTGCTTAACGATGGTGCTGCTGTGAATAGTAGTTTAATTGTTGCTGACCGTACTTCATTAGGCAGTGATCTTGTTACTAATGGTGCTTTTACAGCCAATACAACAGGATGGGCTGCTGCAAATAGTACATTAGCAAGTGTAGCAGGTGGTCAGGCTGGCAACTGTCTGGAGATAACTAACACTGGTGGTAGTTACGGACAAGCACAGCAGACGGTATCGGTTGTGGCAGGTTCGATTTATGAAATTATCTTTTATCAAAAAGGTACTGGTGTTACAAGTCCGCGCCAGGCGAGGATAAGTATTGATGGCGATGCTTATGAAACTGCGGTAGGTGATTTATACTTTAACGATGCTGTACCAGATGATTTTTCAAATGCGTTTACGATTTACGTAGAGGCACTTACTGCCAGTATGTATATCAATCTAATGGTTGGAAATTCGACTATTGGCACAACGACGTTATTCGATACTATATCCATCAAGGAAGTTACAGGCGGCGACCTTACAGCTACAGGCGACTTAGGTGTCGGGATGCACACCCCGGCAGTGAAAGCGCATATTCAAAAACAGGACACTACGAATAATGCAGTAGTGGATGTATTAAGAATCGAGCATGTAAACGCGCCAGGCACAACTCCCGTCAACAATATTGGTACAGGGCTGGTGTTGTTCGGCGAAAACGATGCTAAAGAAATTGAGGAAGTCGCCAGCATCGACGCCGTGAATACTGACGTAACTAACGGTGCGGAGATATCACAGTTATTATTTGGGTTGCGTGGTTCAGCCGTTTTCACATTAGATAGTAGTGTTGGAGCTAAATTCCAGAACTCCACCGACTCAACC
>Ga0255048_10003138_pt1 | contig 10163 bp, 18 predicted proteins | sample JV7_2_2_MG_FD_183619 | JGI IMG/M metagenome (GOLD analysis project Ga0255048, IMG submission 183619) | Seawater microbial communities from Jervis Inlet, British Columbia, Canada - JV7_2_2 | ecosystem: Environmental > Aquatic > Marine > Inlet | place: Canada: British Columbia | collected 2016-10-06
ACCCAGCAGGAACATTAACAACTTCACTTCCTGTTGGTGTGCCCCATGCTACGTCTGTGGCTCCACTACGAAGATACTGACCAGTTGTCCCTATGGTTAGCTCATCCCATTCAGGTGTGTCCGTCGCTACAATGATGGACCCCTGGGATACTGTAGCCGCTGCACTGTCAGTATGAGTACTACCATCAAGGATCGCGTGTGGTGCTCCACCGCCTCCTGCCGCTGCTTTCCACGTAGCTTCTCCGGTGCCAGTGTCCTTTGTTAGGACATGCTCGTTCGTTGCACCACTTACCTGCGTCAACGCATCAATTGCGGCTTGCGCAGTTGCTTCGCCTGTACCTCCACGAGCTATAGCAAGTGTACCACTCGTAATGTCCGCTGCTGAATGGACGTGGCTCGTTCCCAGCAAGGCGCTGACACTCATCTTCCGCACTTCGCCCGCGCCCTCACTGATGTCCTCACATATCAGCCAGTCGCCAGATGCAGGTGTTGCAGTGTCTAAATCATGTATCTTAACCAGATCCAACTTGCGCTGATCAGATGGCCCAATATACCCAGTCGGCGTAGTACGTCTCACGACAATGGAATGGTCTTCCAAAGGGGTATCCCACCCTTGCTGAGCATCAGCAGGATTGCCTCCTAGATCAGCTTTACTCGGCAATGCATCTGCAATGCCGTTGACTGCTGCCATGATTTCTTCAAGTGTTGCCATAAAGCTACTTATCAGTTAAGAGGACATCACGATTCTCTTGATACTTCTGCGTTGGTTCTTCTGTATCTTGACAAACACAGTGCCTCTGCATCTCGAGCTTCTTCACAGTGTCATTCCAATACAGTTTCAGTTCGTGTAATTGCGTTGTCCCACAGTTGTCACACTCAAGACTTTCCCTCGCAGATATGATGTACACCAATACGTCGGCCATCAGGCGTCCTCCCTAACGTACATCACCGTTCCTGGGGGTTCTGCAGGTGGAAGACCACTTACATTCGTATCATTGATACGGAAATATTCGCCGTCCGCATCATGTGTTCCTCCTGCATCACAAGTAGTAAAGGTCCTACCTGTTGGGTCATCAGAGTCGCTCGTCGTATACTCTAACTCAATGATGCCTCCCCATATTATAGGGTCCATCTTTGTAGCATTATCACGATTGCTGACCATCGTACCTATAGGCCAGACCTGCTGATATTGGGTATCAAAGTAAACGACTCGTTCTTCAAACCCTGCGACCCAATACTCAGGATCCGTCAACACTGTCGTTGGGAAATCTGCGATGTTCAGCCCGTAATTCGTTCCACCTGTAGGTTGGAATTCATAGTTATCCGCCGCACCACTGTTCTTCTGGTCTTCCTCGCCAATCGCTATGGACGTAGTCCAAACCGTCGGTCCACCACCTGCCATCGGTGAAGCAATTGCGTCGCCGTCGTCGGCAGGACTATGAACGTTATCACGCTTAATCGTTACCTCGTTCATCTGCTGATTACAAGTAGCTGTGATCGTATACGTCTGATCACCGCCAGTTGCACGTGAACGAAGTACGTTGTCTGTACCTTCCCCGTTAACTGAGATTGTTATAGTGGCTGCAAGATCAGCAACCTGAACAAGAAGGCTCTCAGTCGCGTCCATCCCATTGTAATCAACCTGCGTCACAGTCAGATAGTAGTTCTTCCCTGTGACACGGTACACGCCGGGATTCTGTAAAGTGACTGTCTTATACTCAGCGTAAACAGTTGGACTAGGTATCCCGCCCGACGTGAAGTCACTTGTCGCACCGTCGTTATAGTCGTAGTCCGGACTGTAGATGTCAGGATTCGTATGCGTTATGCGACACCGCGCTGTCTCGTTTGCCTTCAGTGCAGTTTGCCCACTGGGATACTGGTCCACTGCCTCGTTCGCGAACGTTGGTACAGTGTCTGTATCGCCTTGGATCGTGTTGTCTGTACGCTTTTCACGCGACGTGCGCCAACTCCCGACATAGACTTCTATGTACCCATACGCTGCGATAGGGGTGAACGAACCACCGATACCGCTGGCCCTAGCAGTCTCGTTCATTGTCCAGTTACCACCAGACAACGTATCTATTCCACCTTGCGCTGTACGGATTGCGTCGCTATGGCTTTGTGAGTTAAATCGTACACCCGTTACATTAGTCGATGCACCTGCGCTCCCTGTGATGATGAACGCATCTTCACTGCCAAGACATACCTGACTCCCAGGATATACTACGGTGAAATCAGCATCGATCTCCATTCCAATGATGAACGTCTTCGTTGTATCGAGACCGTTAGTGTCCTTAAACGCTTTCAGCCTCGCGTTCGTACCGTCAGTGTCATCCCACCACTTTTGATACGCGAGATTATGCGTCCATACCTTGTCCAGTTGATACGTTGTCGCACTGGTCGGTACAAGATCACTGCCTTCGGTGCACTCATACTCAACGTCCGTGTAATCGGAGGCACTGCAAGTGACTTCACATGTTCCGCCGTCCCGTAGCGCGTTCGGTGAAGGTTTAGCTCCTAAGTTGTAGTCATACGAGTCGGAACCCAGCACAGGAGCATCGTTGTCCAGGATTACGGTTTCTGCTGTCTGGTCAGTCTCAGAATCGAAGTCATCGCCATCGGTCCCTGCCCAAACTGCATAGACCACTAAATGAGCTGTACTGTTATTCCCTGACCCTGCCTTGACCGACGCAAGCCCCGCCGCTGTAGTTGAATCAAAGACTCCTGCATCAACAGCGTATGGTCCTTGCAGCCCCTGTCCGTTCGTGGCGCCTGCGTCCTTGATATAAACGTGCGTCGCGTTAGTCTCGCACGTCCCGGACACCTTCATATTGTTATTGTTTGCGAACGCTGCCTGTCCACGCGCTGCGCCCCACCATCCTGCATCAGTGTCGGGGTACACATCGCCAGGGTTCACCGTGCCTTGATTATCCCACTGTACTGATAGAATAGCAGGACGATCGAGGGAGCGAGTAAACGCTACTGACGCAACCTCTTGAGTGGCGGTGACAGCCTGCAAGACTTTGGTAATCGGGACAACGACGTCGCAACTACCTTCGAACCGCCTTAAATCTGTGGCGATTTGTGACAGGTTAGTGCACTCAACACCCTCGATCGTAACCGTCGGTTGCCATCCGTCGGCACCTCCTTCAACTTCGAACGAGACCGTAACTTCATCAGTATCCGAAGTACAAGATAACAGAACCTGATTCGCAGGTGTCGTCCCACTTTGATACACCTTATCCAGGACTGACCCCATGCTTGTAGGCACGATATCCAGTATCGAAATCTGAAATGGATCAGCTACAGTTACCATACTACTGTTTCTTGTCGTTCAGTACCGCTACTTGCTGTTCAACCTTCCCAATTCGCTTACTCATGGTCTCAATTGCGCCGCCACCGTTGCAGAGCTTCGTCAGCTTCTTATCAAGAGGTGCAACCACTGCATCAACGTGCTCCGCAATCCGCTTATGCTGTAGATTGCATTCACGCTGCCGGACGAACACGCTATCATAGATGCCTAACTTCATCTCGACGTTCTTCAGTCGGACGTTTACTTGGTAAAACACTGCCAAGAGCAGCGTCACCATAACACCTGTGAGAATACTCGCTACTTCAGCAATGCTCATGCTCATTTCCTCTAGAAATTAAGGCCCGAGCCGCCGTGGCGGAGGCTCGGGCCCGTTGCAATCAGTCTCGAAACACCGCGCCCACCCTGCTCTCCCTCGATCCGCCTTCGGCTACTGAGTTCAGCTTAGGGTCGAATCTACATGCACAGTTCGAGACTACATCAGTGTCACACTCTTGACACTTCGCGTTTATCGGGACTCCGACCGCCCGGAGGGTGACAGCCGAAGCCCCTTGGTACGACCCATCGTCGTCATGAAGAATCACAGGTGTTGCAACTAACATCCAGGGTATAAGTGTCATCACGTGGCACTCTCCCATCGCTTAACCGCTTCCATTGCAGTCAGCTCTGGGACCACGGTGTTCGAATACCTACCGGTCGTAGTTTCTGCCACTACGCGAATGAACGTGAAGTAACAGACCCTCCTAGGTAACATACCTGCGATCCATTGTGGAAGGGTGTCGTAGAAGAACTTCCTCACTGTAGTCTCCTAACATGACGCCTGATAATGCGCTCCGCCGCGTCCGGCTTCTTGTCCCAGTTACCTTCGCGACTGACCGCCTGTTTGATATCCGCCGCCGTTTCATGCTCTTCGATCTTGTTGATTACGCGACTTAACGCTTTCTTCAGCCGACGCGATCCAAGAATTTGGTTAAGCATGAACAGCAAAGGAAGCACAGCGCCGCCTCCAGCGTACGACGCTGCACGTTGCCAACTGAAGACGATGACATTGGAATCATCTCCAGCGTTGACCTCCGGTCCTTCTTGCTCTTGCTCCTGCTCAACAGAAGCGAGCTTAGTCGCGGCGCAACTTGAACCGATTATCCCTATCAACATAGCCCCAGAGATGATGGCAAGTGTCGCCACTATGCACTTGAGTTTGCGCTCCTCGGGCTTACTAAGGGGATAAACGATCATGTCACGCCTCCATGCCAATGGCAATGAGCGGGATCCAGCCTTCCAACAGGTCAAGGATCCATGGGATCAACCAAAAGACAGTGAACTCCATACGCTGCACCTCCTTACTCAATGACCTCTTCCGTAGGCTTCTCCTTGCCGAACAACCAATCAAGAATACCGGGCGTCCAGTCAGGATCGAAGCCTGTCTTATACACTCGCTTACCCGTCTCGTCTGGATACACTTCGTGCTCAACGCTGAACTCGTTGCCGAATGCGCTGACCGACGCTTTATAGTGCCCAGTCGATACACATCCCAGAGTGTTCATCACCAACAGCGCCCCGAACACTGCCGCAAGGAAATAGATAAGTGACTTCATCATTGTCCTTTCAATAAGAGGCGGCGCCGCGCCGTTGCCCCACTCGCAAGACAACGGCGCCGCGGGATCCTGCCAGAGGCAGGTGGAATCACATCTGTCGTACTCGTGTTTTACCGCTTGTCAATGGCCAACGACGATGGACATAGTACCCTATAGCATCAGTGATGTGCGTGAGCTTATCGTCGCTCTTGTCGATGCCACCGTCTTTGTCCAGCCTCACACCTTCGAAGTCCTTTACCGTTTCAGGTGCTTCCACTGGATCAACACGTAAGCGGACCAGCTCAGCCGCAGACATTAAGCGACTGTTCATTGCGTTCAATCTTGTTCGTACACGAGGTGCACCTTTCGCAACACTCACGACCATACGATTGCCGTACACAGGAGCGAGGTATCCACGGATCAAGTCCCAGTCAGTGCCACGGTCCTGCGAGGTACCACGTGAGCCGCCTGCCGGATCACCGTAGATCATGACCTTCTGTGCGTGCTTCGCCCACTTGCTCACCTTAATCTTGTTACACACGATAGTAGTATTGCTGTTCTCCGGAACGTACACTTCACCAACGACTCCGGTGAACTCCGGTGAACCTTCGATCGTGCCTGCAGGAAACTCCTGACAAAAGACTGCAATACCAGGAGCGACGTTGAAGTCAAAGCAGATGATGAGCGGTAGGCTTGGCTCGTACTTTAGCCGATGTATTGCATGGGTGTCTGTGCGGAACTGATAGTACGCTTGTCCCTGGAAGCGAATAAACGAGGCATTGTACTCCTGGTCAAAGGTCAGCGGATCAAGATCTCGTTTAGCCGCTTCAATTTCCTTGTCAGGGAGTATGTCGGCCGACGGCCAACCAAAGAGGTCCCATTCACCTGTCTCATCGGCATCAGCCAGCAAGGACAAGTCATAGTAGTGGTTTCGGCCTTCAGGCACACCTATGAAATCGGCTGTACCTTCATGGTCGGACAATGCTGGACGCACGTTTTCCTTCCACACCTTTTCCTTCATGTTACCGTATTCGTCCAACACGATATGCGTCACGGGCGGACCTTCGATGCGCTCCGGGACATCCAACCCCATCACGGAGATCGTGGAACCATTCCGCAGACGAATCGTTAACTCACTTTCCGATGGACGTCCAGCGAGGAGCCTCTTAGGTGTTAGCGCCTTCAGGTCATCCCAGAAGATGCGCTTGGCTTGAAGATGTGTAGGTGCGCTTGCGATGAACCGAGCGTTAGGAAACCGCGTCTGTAACATCGCTTTACGAAGGATACGTCGCTTAGCTATCTCGGTCTTGCCTGACCGCCTGCCTGCTGGAACTACGTTGAACCGCGTCTTTGAATGAAGGAACTTCTGCTGCGTTTCGTGCCAACGTAGCGGTGTCCACCGTGAAGACAACGTAGACCGATCTACGCCTGTCAAAGACTGTACTTGTGGTGTATCAGGATATCCACCTTCGGCGAGTGTATAGGCGTCCTCAAGGTTACTCAGATCGACGTCAGTAGCCTCCGGGTGTTCTACCCTTCGGTACTGCATGAACCGCCGAACTGCTGGACTCATAGTCATAGCGTAGTATCGGGCACCGGATCAGGCGGGACATCGATAGCCTGTACTGTGTCCCGTATGTCTTTCGCCACTTCTTCCGCTGTGTCGCCTGCCGCATGAGTAGTGAACCGAGCACCGAGCCCAAGTAACTCACTTAACGAATCCTGCGCCTTCAACCGCGTAGAGTGCTTCGCCGTGTCGTCAGCAATGATCTCCTCATAGAACGCGATGGCGCGTTCATATTGGTTCTGCCTGCTGACATTGCCGCGCTCCTTGATAAGTACTTCCGCTTTACGACGGAGTTGTTCGTACGTAGTCATCGCTATCTTGCGACCTACGATTTCCTCCAACTCACGCTTTATCTGGTGCTTCTTTGCACGGTACGCGATCCGCTCTGCAACGAACTCTATCAGTTCGTCCATTATTATCGGTGGGCGCCCTCCTGGTCCCTTCGGTCGTGGTTCGTTGTCTGGCAATCGGAGATTCCCCGCGCGAGGTTTGCTTAGAGCGCCACTATTTGCTATATACACCACAAACAACGAAAACGCAACTCAATGCGATACACTAAACACTTTCACGTTCAGCTTATCGCTTAACTCACTTAACACTGTCATAATCGTATCTGCAGTGTCTTGACTAATCGTACTGACTGTTCCTCTTTCTAGCTCATGTTGGTACGAGTAGGTCCAGCCCGCTTTTCTTGCAAAGTGTTTCCGCGTACAGTTCAACGCTTCCCTCACCTTCACAAGATCAGCCCCATCTATCTTCCACCTCACTATCGGTGCATACAAGATACGCAAGTCGCCCAGTTCCTGCAACGACTTAGGGAGTGTACCTTTGATCCCTGCGTTGAAACAACTCCTACAGACAGCGTGTGTCTGCTTCACGTTCATGACCCATCGTGTTGACTCAGGTACTAGCTCCCCACATGCAGGACACCTACGATCTGGTACAATCCTGTCAAGATTTCTTGCTCGCTCCTCATCCCGCCCTTCCTTACGGTACTGCAAGACATCATCAGGATCCTCCCATTCGCAGAGTCGCTGTACTGACCTCTGGAATGCTGTTGCTTGTCTGTCAAGCTCTCTGACATTCTCCTGCACATCCTTGAAAACTGACATACTGTGTCTCCCTTACGAAACTCCAAACCTACTGTAAATGAAACCAACTACCCTTCTGGTCTTGTGTAAATGAACCTGATATTGGCTCCAGCCCCACCACAAAATCAGTCATGGAAAACACTTTAATACATACACTTATACATTCATTCTTCTAAAATCCCTTTATATGAAGTATAAGTACGAACCAAGAAACATGGATAATATCCGGGCGCTGACCTTGCTGTACAGTAACGGAATCCCTAATGAAAGTCGTTTCCATGACTGATTCTAGAGTGTGGCCAGACGCAAACTCAAGTTCATTACACAAGACCAAGAGGGTATCCAGTTTCATTTAGCACCCTTGCAGAGCTTTCAGCATTTCTGCACCTTGATCCAGCAATGGTCGAGCAAACCAATCCGAAGCCTTACACCCGTCTAGGAGTACGTCGTCCCACGAGTAGATGCATATCGTGTCCTCTTTCTCATCCAAACGCACCCAATACGCTGCGACGTTGAGCTTCGTTAGGTCCTTTAGCCACTTATATTGCAGATCCGATGGAACGCTGCCCGTGACCTTCAGTTCCAGCCAACCTGTCCACCACGTATGAGCGATGTATAGATCAGAGACGCCACGTTTCTGCATTGGATGCCCGTGTACCTTGAACGTCTTGGCTCCGTGCCGTTCCAACGCATCGACCAGCTTCTTCGTGAACTTCGACTCGTTCATTGTCTGTCCCTTTTCACTGAACATCCCCGACATCATGGCGCCGCCACCACTGTATCGCGATGTTGTCTCCATCGCAATGCGATACGCGTCGCCTATCATCTTGAAGTCAGCAGGGTCACCACCACAATCAGGATGATGTTGCTTAGCGAGCTTACGATACGCACGCTTAGCATCCTTCACCTTGCTGATACCCAGCACTTTGAACGCTTCAGTCCGGGTCAATTTTCGCCTCCTTAAGCATCTTCCTACTGGCATGGTACATACCGAGCACGACCTCTTCGGCTCTTGCTGCACACCACTCCTGAGCTTCCACACGCGTCCTGAACCTGCCTCCCTTGTAGCAACCTGTGATGGTTTGAATGAGGGCGTCCCAGTGCAGCGAACAGTCGTTCCAGTTGATGTTGCACCACAGACCAAGGATCGTCGCTACATGATCCCGCTTATGATATCGCCGTCGCCACTTAACCTTCATTTCACAACCCCATCAAGTAGGTCAGACCGCAACGAGTGCATCATATTGCAGGTCCTGCACAACTCTTCGCTATCACCACAACACTTACTGAGCTCTTCCGTTAGAAAGTTGATTGGAGTGATGGGTTCAACACGACTCTGTTCCAGGTCCACCCACTCACCGAGCGAACATGCGAGTTCTAAGTCATGACCCACAATACTATCAGCATAGGCACGGAGCGCCCTTCGTGCAGCGACTGCATGATGCCCATGACCACGAGGCTTCAACACGAAGTACTTCATTTCAAGACTCATCGTTATCCTCCTCTTAGAACCTTGATCTGCGCCTCGAGACTGTCGAGCTTAGCACACCAGACGCAGATCTTGCCGTACCCTTCGAAGTCTTTGTTGTCCTCCATGTCGCGTGGGTTCGTGTTGCGATGGCATGACTCACACTTGACCGTGTCCAGGTCCTGGGTAGGTTGACCGTCCACATCCTTAAGCAGCCTACTGAATGCGTCGCGCATCACTGCAAGTAAGACCATATCAGGATTGTAGTTTCCTCCCAGGAGCTGATCGATAGGAAACATGATGCCTCCGTCCGTCGGGGATTCGCGCACTGCCACACGGACGACAGCTCCTTGCATCCCTTTACGAACTGCATCGAGCCCATTACCCGGATGGATGAGGACCGGCACTCCGTGTCCTATGTGTCGCCACTCCCACGGTCCGGGCGTTGCCCTAGCATCCAGGTTCTTCCATGACTCACGTTCTTCTGGCGTTGTGTGCATCAGTACACTCCGGACACTATTCTACCATAGAGGTCGATCAGCACCTTCAATCCATTGCAAGTTACGCACGACCTCACGACTGAAGATTCACCGCAGCACTTCGTACAGGACCCCCCCGCCTCTTCAAGTATCGCCCACATTGGCTTGCTTAACTCGTTCGGCATCAATTCTTCTCCTGTATCTGTCTAGTGCTTCCAATACTGTAGGTTCCAACGCAATCTTAGTGAAGCTGTCCTGTGCACGAAGATCAAGGATAATACAATAGCCGTCGAATCTGGCATAGACACTGTCACCGAGGTACTCGTCCTTCATACTGTAGCTCCTGTACCAAAGAGGGACGCCCCGACACCCTCCTGCCGAGGCGTCCCTGACCGCGTCAACTTAGCTAACGGGTGGGCACCATACTGGGTCTTCCATGTACCCACACCAGCAATGTTCGTCGACACACATGTCCATACAGTCGTCATAGTCTTTAGCACACTGTTCTTGATGCGCTTTCACAGCATCAGAACAAACGTCTTTCATTATAGCAACTAAAGTTTCTGCGTCTGCCATGGGTGAGATAGGTAGAACGCAAGCGTTCACCTCGCAAAGTGTAATCCACTTCATGCGTGATGCCTCATCATCACACTTCGTCCATTCACATTCAGCAT
>Ga0255048_10003139_pt1 | contig 10162 bp, 12 predicted proteins | sample JV7_2_2_MG_FD_183619 | JGI IMG/M metagenome (GOLD analysis project Ga0255048, IMG submission 183619) | Seawater microbial communities from Jervis Inlet, British Columbia, Canada - JV7_2_2 | ecosystem: Environmental > Aquatic > Marine > Inlet | place: Canada: British Columbia | collected 2016-10-06
CAAGGGCATGTCTGAAGGGGAAGCCATGAAGGCTTATCAGATGGATATGGAGAAGTCCGAAGCAGAGGAAGCTGAAGCTCCCGCTGTAGAGAAGGCCGCAGAGGAAGAAGAAATCCCTGAAGTGGACCTGCTTAAGAAAGAGAATGAGCGTCTGCGTAAGGCACTTATTGACAATGGTTTTGTCATCAAAGCTGAAGCTGTCGAAAAGAAAGCTGAAGTTGAGATGATGGAAATCGAAGGGGAAATGGTCGTTAAGTCGGACATCCCTGCCCCGGTCCTAAAGGCACTGGAAGCGGCAGCTATCGAGAAGGCTGACGTGGAATTGACCAAGCGGGCCACTGAAACCCTCCCCCACTTTGATGTCAAGGCTGCTAAAGCTCTGCTTAAGTTCGACCTTGATGACGAAGTTATGGCTATTCTAATGGCTGCTGACAGGCTCTTTGAAGGGACCATGACTGAATTTGGTGAATCGGATGTTGATGGTGATTTCGCCCCTGCCTCTGATAAAATCGACGCTCTCGTTAAAAGCTACATGGACGAGAACAACCTGAAAAAGAGCCAATATGCTATTGCATACGCTGCTGTCGCCAAGACCGACGAAGGCAAAGCTCTGATCGCAAAGTCCTATAAAGGAGAATAATTATGGCTGTGATCCAAACGCGGGATACCCGCACCTTTATCGCTGGCGAAGACCTCTCGGCAGCACAATTCAAGTTCGTTACTCTGGAATCGGATGGTCAAGTCGATCTGGCAGATGCTGCTGGTGAGAACGCTATCGGTGTCTGCCTTGTTGGTGGCGCTGCTGGTGCCGCTGTGACCGTTGCTATCTCGGGCAAAGTGATGGTTGAAGCTGGTGGCACGATTGCTGCTGGTGCTGCTGTCCAGACCGATGCAAACGGTGATGCACTGACTGCTGCAACTGGTGATGTTGTTCTGGGTTACGCTCTGGAAGCTGGTGTCGATGGTCAAATCATCGCTATCGAGCTGATCCAAGGCGGCAACGTCGTCCCGGCCTAATCTAGAGCATAGAAAGGAATAATAATATGCCTCTTTTGACCCCCTCGCAGGTGCATATCGACCAGCCGCTCTCTAACTTGACGCTGGCATATGTGCAAGAACAAACCAACTTCATTGCGGACAAAGTGTTCCCGACCGTTGGTGTCGCCCGTCAGTCGGATAAATATTACATCTACGACCGCGACAACATGAACCGTGCTGGCGACGTGCAAAAGCTCGCCCCTCGCACTGAAGTCAACCGCATCGGCATGTCGATCTCCAACTCGTCCTACTTTGCTGACGTGTATGGCCTTGGCATGGACTTCGACGAGCAGACGCTTGCAAACGAAGACGAGATGCTGAACATCCGCTCTGCTGGTGCTGAAACTCTGGCCATGCGCCTGATGATCCACCGTGAAGAGCAATTTGCTTCTACGTTCTTCTCGACCAGCATTTGGGGCACCGAATACACTGGTGTTGCTAACGCTGACAACGACACCTCTGCTGAAGTTACCCAGTGGTCGGATTACACCAACGCAACCCCGATCCTTGATGTGACCACTGCTCGTCGCACCATGCAGCTTAAGTCGGGCGGCTTCAAGCCGAATACGATGGTTGTCGGTAAGGAAGTCCGTGACATCCTGATTAACCACCCGGACATCTTGGACCGCCTGAACGGTGGTGCAACTGTGGCCAACACTGCTCTCATCACCAATGCTAAGTTGGCTGAGATCTTTGAAGTAGAAAACTTCTACGTCATGGAAGCTGTCAAGAACACGGCTGCTGAAGGTTTGGGATACGAATCTAACGCCTTTATCGGTGGTAAAGCGGCTCTGCTGGTCCATACTCCCCGTTCGGCTGGTCTGATGACCCCGGCTGCTGGTATGACCTTCGCTTGGAACAACATCCCCGGTGCGAACAACCTCGGCGTTACCGTGGAATCGTTCTCGGATGATGCACTGAAGCGTCAGCAGGTTGCGGAACACATTCAGGTTAAGATGGCTTACGACATGAAGGTCGTGGGTGCTGATCTGGGCGTGTTCTTCAACACTGTCATCGCTTAACCTTAATTTTCATCTCGGGGGTATCCTTTAATTAGGGTATCCCCTCCCTCCCCCTCGCTACGCTCGTTAGCAGGGACTCCAACCCCGACTAGGAGAATAAAATGGCACATCCCCGCTACTTGGGCTGGCAAATTGACTGGCCCGTGTTTATTAAAGCCCCCCTTACTGCTGATAATAAAGATTGGGCAAAAGGTGAACACTTCGATTGGGTAAACCGTGATATCAAGCCTTCTGCTGTAGCACAACTCTACAACAGCGGATACCTGTATCACAACAAAGAACTAGAGAAAGAGACTAAGGTCGGCGACCGCCTCGATGAGATGACGGCAAGCCAGCTACAGACCCTAGTTAATCTCCTTAATGCTGAGGTCAAGACCCGATCTAATTCAGCATCGGAATATACATCCAAGAAGGTTAAGTTCTCTAAGATCGAAGGTAAACAGCGGGCATTTGTCCGTAGCTTTCTTCGCCACAACCGCTGGATTGAAGATAAGTTCTATGAGTTCCGTGACGGTATCCTAAAAGAACAGGAGTGATACATTGGCTTGGTCATACGATCCCACTAACCTAGATACTAGCACCTCTGCGGGTCGTATCAATGCCGTGCGTCTTCTTATCGGGGATACCGACACAAACGACCAACAAGTCCAGAACGAAGAGATTACCTTTGCTTTAGCTGAAAGCAATAACAATGTCTATTCCTCTGCTGGTTGGACCGCTAGGGTTATTGCATCTCAATACTCTCGTCGTGTTAATACTCAGCTAGACGGTGCTTTGTCCGCCGATTACTCTGACCTTGCTGAACAATACTACAAGTTAGCTGAAGACCTTGAGTATCGTGGTAAGACGACAGGTGCAGTTCTTGGTGTCTCTGCTGGTGGTTTGACTATCTCGGATATCAATGCTGTTCGGGCTAATACCAATCGTGTTGAGGGTTCCTTCCGCCGGGATCGTTTCCGTAATCCTCCGGGGTATGAAACTCCTGAGTATGAATAAGAGGGAGATCAGCTATGTCCTTTAGGTCGGCAGATCTTCTTAGGCTTATTAATGAACACGGGAAGAACCTGACGTTTGTTAGTAAAGGTTCCTCTACATACGACCCAACAACTGGTGACACAACATCTACTGATGCCACTAAGACGGTCAAGGGTTACTTCTACAACTACAGTGTCAGTGACCTAACAGGTTCTAGCATTGTTACAGGGGATCGTAGGCTTGTTCTTCCCCTGATAGATACCTCTAGTGTCGCTATCCCAGCCCCTAAGAAGGGTGACACATTTGCTGGAGAACAGGATACGGTTTCTGTCGTCTCAGTAGAACGTATTATGTCTGGGGCCAATCCCGTCTGCTACATTTGTCAGGTGAGAGAATGACGGCCCTTAATGTTCAAGTCAATCGTGGCCTAGATGGTAAGTTCCAGAAGCTGGAGAACTTGCTTGAGGGCTTTCAAGAACTTTACTTACAAGGCATGTCTGAACAACTGGTTCTTAACTCCCCTGTTGACACTGGCACCTATATCACTGGACACCACGTCGGCACAGCCGCTGTAGGGGCATCTAGAAGCTCAGAGGGCAAACCTCGGCAGCAGCCCTACGGGCCGTATGCACAAGAGGGTCTAGGACAGCTTTTCTCCGAGGCAGCAGCAATATCTGACGGTTCGACAAGAGTAGTGTTCTCTAACGACACTTATCACTCGGATGAAGTCGAATACGAGCATGGCTATGCCCCCTATCGTAAGACAGCCCGTGAACACAGTCGAGTAGCAGCCCAAGCAGCAGCACAAGCAAAGGCTAGGAATAGATGAGCGTAATCTACAAAAAGATCAGGGCTGCGCTTGAAAAGCATTTGGTTGATAGTTCTTTCGATCTACCAGCCATCGCATGGGAAAACGTAGAGTATTCTCCGACGACAGGAGCACCTTTTATCAAGGTTCAATTCCAACCTACCTCTCGTCGCCCCTCAGTTATGGGTCTTGCACCTGAGCATCGCTATCAAGGAATTATGACGATCCTTTGCTACCAACCTGAAGGTTCTGGACCCGGCAACTCCCAAGACCTAACTGACGAACTACTAGCCCGATTTAACTCGACCACGGATATCTCTTGGGATGGCATCATTGTCTCCGTAGAGTATTCGCAACAAGAATCCTCGTATATCAATAGTCCTTGGTATGTAACACCAATTACCGTGGCTTGGTATATTTACGATTGATGACTAAGGAGGCCTAACATGGCATTTTCTCAAGGGTCACGCACCCGTCTTTCTTTTATCCCGGAAGTGACCTTTGGGACTACTCCCGCTGGTAACTTTACTGAACTCCCGTTCAGCACCCATTCGCTCAATCTGACTAAAGAGCGAGTGACTGGTAACGATATCCAATCGGATCGTATGCCTCGTGTTGACCGTCACGGCAACCGTAATGCCTCTGGTGATATTGTTGTTGATCTTCGTAACGGCAACTACGACAGCTTGCTTGAGAGCTTGATGTTTAATGCTTGGGACGCAACTCCTGCTGCTGCCCCTGACCAGCTTAAGGTTGGCACGACCCTCAAGTCCCTGTCGATTGAAGACTACTTGTCCGATGTTGACCAAGCACGCCTGTTCTCGGGTATGATTGTCTCGCAGGCCTCGTTCTCCATGCAGCCCAACCAGATGGTTACATCCACCTTCTCCTTGATGGGTAAGGACATGGCTATCTCGGCTACTGAAAAGACTGTCGATAGTGCTGTTATCAACCAGCCCTTCGATGCTTACAGTGGTGACTTCCGTATCGGCAATTTCGATGGTGCACTTTCTGCCCTGACTGCTGTTACTTCGATTGAGTTCACTATAAACAACAACCTAAATCCGACCTTCGTTATCGGTGAGGCAACTACGCCCCAGATGGAGTTCGGTCGTTGTGAGGTTGAAGGCACAATCACAGCGTATGTGGAAGATGCAACTCTCATCAACCGCTTCCTGAATGAGACCGAAAGTGCTTTCGATGTGTCAATCAATGACCCGTCCGGCAGTAATGAATACAAGTTCTTCTTCCCCAAGGTCAAGATCAACTCTGCTGACACTCCTGTTGAGAATCCGCAGAGCCGCTTGGTCACAATGTCGTTTGTTGCTCTGTACGATGACGCAGCTACCGGGGAAGACTCCAACCTCGTTATCTATCGTCCTGACAGTAACGCCTAATACTAGAATCCTACTTCGGTAGGCTGGGGAGGGGCTGATATGTCGGGTGTTGGTCCCTCCCGTTATTAAACCAAACCCGATAAACCTTTAATAATCCCGACACACTATTAAACCCGACAAAGCTCAATGAGCGAAGCGAAGAGGATACCCGACATGGATCTTAAAGATCTTACCCCGACAAGTGAAACTCTCGAAGTCAAGATTGTTCACCCTACGACCCAAGAACCCTTTCTGAATGATGATGACACTCAGATGGTAGTTGAGGTCTACGCTCCACATACGAAGAAGTATAAGGCTGCAATCTATAAGCAGGCATCTACTCGTATTAAAGTGTCGAGCATGGATGAAGTGGACTTTGAGACTTTGGACACTGCCAGTGTAGAGTTCTTGGCTGCTATCACTAAGTCTTGGAATATTACCTATGATGGTAAGAAGCCCAAACTGACTGAAGCTAAAGCTAAGGAAGTCTACGATCAAATCTTCTGGCTTAAGGCGCAGGTCGAGGAGGCTATTAGTAAATTTGAGGTTTTTACCAAGAACTGATCGGACAGTTACTAGCTTATGCTGAACACCAGCTTGAGCTAAGTAAACCCGATCAGAATGGTGTTACCGTAAGAGAGCATTTAGAGACAGTGGAGAAGCAGACCGGGAAGAGACCAGCAGAACTAGAGGGACCAGAGTTCCCCTATCAGTTGTCTCATCTTTGGTCTGCTTTCTTGTCTTTAAGCTCAGGTAGAGCTTCAGGTTTCAGTGGTCCACAAGGTTTGTCGTTCTCTGAGATTAAGGCTTGGTCTGAATTGACCGCCACCCCGGTTACTCCTGCTGATGTAGACGTAATCAAGAAACTAGATACCGTATACTTGAGGGCTGCTAATGGCTGATCTTAAACTCTCCGTGGATGTTTCTGACGTTCAGAAAGCCTTGACGGCTACCCAAAGGTATGAACGACAGATCAATCAACTTGCTCAAAGGTATGCTCGTGGTCAGGTGTCCTCTGCGGCATATAACCGTGGCTTGCTTCAGATCAAGAGGTCTTACGAGCAACTGGGTGTGTCCAGCCAAAAGGCTACCTCTGAGGTTCGTAGGTATGCCCAGCAGCAACTGCAAGCTGCACGAGACATTCAACAGGCGGCTGTAGCCCAGAGGAATTTTACTGCTGCCACTCAAGGCGCGGCAAGGGGCATCAATCGGTCTGGTGTGCTCACGCAACAGGCTGGTTACCAGATTGGTGACTTTATCGTTCAGGTCCAGTCGGGCACGAATGCCTTCGTTGCTTTCGGTCAACAGGCAACTCAGGTTGCGGGCACACTTACGCTTCTCGGGGGCAAGTGGATTCTCCTCGGCTCTGTTCTCGGCATTGCTATCCCACTTCTCACTGCTATCGGTGCAGCTTTTATGCGGACTAGGGGAGAAGCCGTTGATACTACAGAGGAGATCAACACACTTTCTCAATCTATCTCGGACCTAAACACAATACAGAGAACAACAGCAGCGGATTTTGAGGCAAATCTTAATCGTGCTTTTGAGGACTCGGCAACTGTGGTTGGGAGACTAGTTGAGTCCATCCGAGAACTAGAGTTTAGAAGCCTGCGGCAGCCAATTAATGACTTGGTAAATAGCCTCTCTCAAGTTGACCAACTTAGTGTTGCTATTGATACCATTGTGGCCCTAGAGGCGCAGGGCGGAAGTCTAGGTGCTGTTCAGCAGAGACTTCTTGAAAATGCAAGGAATCTCGTTCGGGAAAACTTAGTTCTCGCCATTGCCGCAGACGATGTTCAGCAAGCACTTCGCAACATTGCCACGGCGGGTAGCACTCAAGAACTAATTGAATCTTTCGCCGTTGCTAATGATTTGCTGTCTACTATGTCCGGCCCCTTGGCAGACGAAATGAGAAGTGCGCTAATTGAAGCTGCCAGAGAAGCGGGACTTTTACAAGAAGTTTTATCTTTGGTTGAAGGCTCTGCTTCGGAGGCGGCTGACGAATCGGACAGGTTAGTTACAGCATTAGGTGCCGCAGCGTCCGCCGATCTTACTGGTCTTAATTCTCAAGTAGCCTTCCTTATGCAACGCCTCGGGTTGGCTGCTGACGAAGCTGTCCGCTTGAACGACGCCCTCCCCGGTGGGGGTGGTATGGTCGAAAGGCCCGGTCTGTCGTTTGGTATGGGTGGTGTCGATACGCAAGGGTTTGGGGACTTTGGTTCTACAAACTTGGGCTTTGGAAACCTGCCCTCTAATCGCAGGAATGTGGACCGCACTGGTGCTATTGATGTCCCTTCTCCGAGAGCAGGTGCAGGCGGAGGCGGAGGAACCCCAGATTTCGCCTCCCGTGTCTTTGGTCCAGAACTGCAAGCTGCAATAGAGCAGGCACAAGAAGACCTGCGTCTTTATAATCAAGAAGTGCAGATGCTGGATAGTGCCCTTCGTGCAGGTCTCATCACTCAACAAGAGTATAATTCTTTTGTGTCTCAGGCCCAAGAGGTTTACAACCAAGCGCAACAAGGTGCATACGACTACGCGGAAGCCCTTGAGCAAGTAGAAAAGACTGCAATGTCCTCTATGGAAAATGCTTTCATGTCGATCATTGACGGTTCTAAGTCTGCCTCCGAAGCGTTCAGAGATATGGCACGACAAATCCTTGCTGAAGCCATGAGGATGATGGTGATCCGCCCGCTTATCCAAGGTCTCTTCGGGGGCGGTGGAGGTGGAGGTTTCCTTGGGGGCATCTTTGGTGGTGTGACTGGACAAAAAGCCTCTGGTGGGACCATGATGGCAGGTGAACCTTACCTTGTCGGGGAACGTGGGCCTGAACTTGTTATGCCCTCTCGTAGCGGGACAGTAATTAATGCTGACCTTACCCGTAGGGCTATGGGTGGATCTGATGGAGTATCTGTCGTCAACAACATTAACGTATCTGGTGGGACTGACCCCGCTGCTATCCGCCAAGAGGTAGCCAAGCTCATGCCCCAGATCACTAATGCAACTAAGACTGCCGTCATTGATGCTCGCCGTCGTGGTGGTCAGATGCGGGCTGCGTTTCAATAATGTATAGAGAGGGAAAACCTTGGCTATAACCTACCCTTTAGCTCTTCCAACCTCTATTGGGATTGCTCAGATCACTCTTAGTGCTAACAACGCTGTCGCTATCAGTCAATCGCCCTTCACATTCCAACAGCAGATCATCCGTCATCCGGGCCAAAGGTGGACAGCCTCTATTTCCATCCCCCCTGTTCGTCGTGACCTAGCTGAGCCTTGGGTTGCTTTCTTGTTGGCTATGAATGGCCCCGTAGGCACCTTTCTCTTGGGAGACCCTAATGGTAAGGCTCCTCAAGGAACTGCCACCTCAGCGACGATTACAGGGACTGCTGGAAGTGCTAGTCCTACTATTACGATGACTGGGACACTCTTGGCTGGGGACTACATTCAGCTTGGCTCAGGTGCTACGGCTACCTTGCATAAGGTTCTTCAAGATAGAAGTGGGACTGGGACTATTGAGATATGGCCTGCCCTTAGATCTGATGTGACTAGTGCGACAGCTACCCTGACTAATACTGTTGGTCGTTTCCGCCTACAAGGAACCCAGCAATCATTCAATATCAACGACGCAAGTATTTACGGCATTGGTTTTGATGCTGTAGAAGCCCTGTAAATAGGAGAAGTCCTTTGGCCGAAAAGAAGATTTCAGAACTAACTCCTCTTACGGGAGCCAATCTGGCTGATAATGATGAGTTTGCTGTAGTTGATACCTCGGCAATTGAGACTAAAGCTATTACCTTTGGTGAACTTAAAACTGCCTTAGATACGTCTACGGGGTTTGTCCGTATTACTGGTGATACAATGACTGGTGGCCTCAACATCAACGGAGGGGATCTGGTCGTGGACACCGATACGTTGTTTGTAGATGCTTCGACTGATCGGGTAGGGATTGGGACTAGTTCGCCTTCACAAGATCTTTCTGTAAATGGAAATGTTTCTGCAACCAACTTTTATGTGACTTCATTTGGCGACACTTCTGCAAATAACATAAGCGGGGCTTTTGTTCACGGCGGCTCCAGCTCCAAGAGCCTCGCTATTCAAGCTGACCCCGACAATGTTGGCTTTAACACAGCTATGCGGTTTGAGGTCGATGGCTCCGAAGTCATGCGTATCGCCGCAGGCGGTAACGTAGGGATTGGGACAAGTAATCCCGATCAAATCCTACACCTTGCGAAAACTGGTATTGCAGGGATGCGCATTGAAGATCTCGATGCGGCAGGAGGTTACACAGACCTTGAACAAAACGGTTCTGCTTTCTTTATAGATGCCCATGATGAAGACGGGACTCCGGGTATTGTAGTTTTTAGGACAGCAAGCTCAGAAACTATGCGTATCACCGACAGCGGGAACGTAGGTATTGGGACTAGTTCGCCCGGATCAAAACTCTCAGTCGTCGGACTTCCAACTTCCTCTTCTGGCCTGTCTGCTGGAGACATTTGGAATGATAGTGGGACTCTGAAAATCGTCACGTAAGGATACGCCAATGAACCCCAACGACATTATCGCACAGGCTGGGCTTCCTTGGGGCGCTTAATACTACCCCTAATGAAATAACCCGATAGAAGAAAGCGTAAGGTATATGAGTAGAGACATATCTGCACTGGTAAAAGAAGAACTCTCTGAGCCACTTCTGGAGCCATTCTTTGCTGTTGAGCTAGACCTTGACGATGAGCCACTGTATATGTGGACGGGCTATGGCAGCCTGACTATTGGGGATAAAACATATCTTGGTGTCGGTGGCCTCCTAAACATTTCCTCCGTGACCGAGACGACAGAGATGGACGCTAAGGGTGCTACCCTCTCCTTGACTGGTATCCCCAGCAGTTTCTTGTCTTTGGCGCTACAGGAGCCTTATCAGGGGCGTGAGTGCCGCATTTTCTTCGCTATCG
>Ga0255048_10003140_pt1 | contig 10161 bp, 19 predicted proteins | sample JV7_2_2_MG_FD_183619 | JGI IMG/M metagenome (GOLD analysis project Ga0255048, IMG submission 183619) | Seawater microbial communities from Jervis Inlet, British Columbia, Canada - JV7_2_2 | ecosystem: Environmental > Aquatic > Marine > Inlet | place: Canada: British Columbia | collected 2016-10-06
AAATTTGAACACGGGATCGCTTGACAGGATCAAGGCAAGAGCGCATAGGATAGAAAAGTTTTTCTATATACCTCGGAGAAAACATGGCCCGTCGTCGCAAGAGCACCCGCGCTGGCATGGTTCGAAATACCCGCAGCTCACGCCGAGCCTACAAGCCGACGAAGCGCAGCCAGGACCAGATTGCCAGGTTGCGGAAGGCAAACAACCGTTTGCGTTCGCGCATGAAGGCTGGAAACCCGCTGCCCAAGACGGCAAACTCTGGGGAAATGGAATCTTTGGCCTATATCGTCGCTGGTGGCGCCGCTTCAGGATGGGTAGAGCGCCAACAGGCAAGCGGTATGTTGCCGAGCCTGGGCCCGCTTAAGCCTGAAATGCTGGTTGCCGCAGGGCTCCTGGCGATTGCCTTCAACACGAAGGGCAAGCTGGCTGTTGCTTCCGGCCTTTCGGCGGCTGGGATGCTCGCTGGGTCGGCTCGCGCTTACGTTTCCGAGTTTTAGAAAACTTCAACTATTGTAGAGGGTTAAGTTATGCCTTTGGATTATGCACTTCAACTCGGCGGAACGCTGCAAGCAGCAGCCGCCGCAAGTGTCAACCTGCAAACCGGACAAACGCAGGCCGATGTGTTCCTAGAAAAGATCCAGGTTACCTGTAATGTGGCTGGCACGCCCCCTGGCGTACTGGCGCCCCGAGCTGCTCAAATCACAGATGCCCGCGTAGCAAACCAGAGTTTGTTCACCACAAATGGTGTCATGCCTGCCTCTGCCCTCGCCCCAAATGCACAGAACAACGCCAGCGCCGTGATCGGCGTTGGCCTGGCTGCTGGAACAAATGTCAGTGTCACTGTTTCGCCTATCGGCGGAACCGCCGACATTTCAGCGAACGTGGGAACCGACCCGTTGCCCCCTGGCATCATCCCCGGAGAGTTTTCACTTCCCCAGGTGGCACTCTTGGCGGGCCTGGTACAGGGTACCGACGCGGCTGGCGTGGCTGGCGTTGTCGCTGCTGGTGCAGCCTGGACAAGCACAACCACTGTGACCCGTCCGTGTCGCCTTGGGCGCATGTTCTGGGATTCCGATCAAAATGTGGAAATTTCCTCGATCCTCATCGCAGGCGCTGAGCAGCTCGCTGCCAACGTAGGAGCTATCTATATTTCCGCTTTCGACCTTCTGGCCACAGACGAAGAGGGACTGTCATTTGACGGCTACCCCGTGGAGGCCGGGTCACAAATCATCATCACAGGCACGAACAACCAGATCGTGCCTACTACCTTCCTGATGGGCGGGATCTTCTGCGTCTGATGGAGAGAACGTGGCAAACGGAGACTATCTATCAAGGCGCGTAAACCGGCGCGAAGCCTTCCTATCACAGTCGATCACGCTCACGGATAACGCGCAGACGCTTGTCTTGGAGTTTCCTGGTGCGGTCCAACCGGGCCAGGTCACGGTTCAAATCCAAGACCCCACAGCAGCAGGGGCGCGACGGTCAGCACAGGTGAACGTTCGCACCTTCCGCGAACGTACACAGGGTCTGTTTTTCACTCGGATCGCGTCCAGCTCGAATATCACCGCAGCTGCCACAAACCGGCGCGGCGGCTTTACGATGCCTTTCTCTGGGGGGCTCCAGGTCGAAGCCCAAAGAGGGAGCGCAGCGCCTACCGTTCTCGACGTTTGGGTAGACTTCAACGACACGCCCTATGGTGCAGTCAATGTGCCCCCTATCTCAACGCAAATTGTGGTTCCTGCGGGGCCTGGTGGCGTGGCTGATGCAGGCCCGCCCCCTCCGAATTGCGAATGGGTGCAGGTATACGGAGACAGAACAAATCTCACGGGGGCCTGGCTCGACGATGCAGGCGCCGTAGTCGCTACCCTAGCCGCTGCTGATTTTGCCCAACCCATCATTGCGGCTTCGGGGTTTCATTTGGGGCTCAACAACGGCGCACTTGGCGTGATTAATACTCTGGTGGTCTGGTCGTGACCTCGATTCCTAAACCGTCGAGTAAAGAGCTGCGCCGTTTGAAGCGCCTTAAAACTCGGCACGGTAGCTTTGACCACATGGCTTGTTTTGGGGGTACAAACGAGCCAGCAGGAAAGGGCCGCTGCCCGCAAGTGGTTTTTGACGAAGGCGAGGAGATGGCGCAGGCGTGGCTTATGGAAAACGCCACATCCAACCCCCTGACTTTTCGGGGCGCTGCTACTATTGCGCTGAATCAGGCCCGACTGGCTAACCGAATAGCCGAAGAGAGCGCCTGTTTTCCTGGTATGTCGCTCCCGTGGGCTGCTCGCTCTATCACTCATACCGACTCCAAGGGAAACCCAGATCACCCGGCCTATCTCTTCGCCACTGCTTGTGGCGAAAGGGGCCGCGCCCAAAATAGTGTTGTGAGGAATCCAGCGGTCGGCGCAGTGCTTAAGGGTTCGTTCAAGGGCGCAGGGCCCGTAGCCAGGTCTACGCGAAGAAAAGCTCTTCCTGCTTTTGCTTCGATGCCTCGAATCAAACCAGGTCTTTTGCCTGGAGCCCCCGCGCCTACCCCGGCGCCCCCTGCGGCTAGTGAAACAGAACCCGCAAAAACAACTGGCTATGGTTGGCTCGCGATTCCTGCGGCTCTTATTCTCTTGTCAGTTTTGAGGTAAAGATGAGAAACGACGTAGTACCAGGAATCCGCACTTACTCCGGGAGCGCCACAGGCGCAGAGCCTGCGCCCGTTTTGCAATCAAACCGAGCTGCACGCGTTCGCGCTGCAATCTTCCCAGGGGGGCAGGTGCGCCCGTCAGAGATTCCTCTTGGCAAAGGAGCCCCAGGACCGCGAGATACGGGTGACCAGGTAATGATTCGCGCGGGGAACGGTCGTTCCCCGAGTATGCAACCTGGAGGGGCTCTCGGTTCAGTTACCAACGGGCCGCGCGTGCGTCCTGGTGGAATGGGCGCGACTGGTGGAGCCCCCAGGCAACAGCCAGAACCCAGGAACGGACAACGAGCTTCTGAAATTAACGGAGCCGCTCAAACCATGGGTGGACCGATGCAACGACCTATTCTGTGGGCGGGGGCTGCACTGTTGCTTTTCCTCATCCTCAAAAGGAGAAAGTAAAATGGGCGCTCGTGGACAGGCAATTGTGGCAGGTGTGCAGGCTGGAATCAGCACAGCCAAAGAATGGTGGGCCTCTTTGAGCGCAGAGGAACAAGCTAGCTACCGCTCCCTGGGCATCAGCTCGGCGCAGGGCTGGGCCATGGCGCGACGATGCAAAAAGGGGCGCCCCCGGGCCTCTGACATTTGCAACGGAGCGATTGCGGCAAACGGCAACGGCAACGGCAACGGCAACGGAACCAACGTTTTGACCAGGACCAGAGAGGAACGCGCAGCCCTGCGAGCTCAACGCGCCGAGGAACGCCGTACTGCCCGTCAGGTGACCGGGCCAGGTCTTGCTGCGACGATGCCCCGAATCAATCCCGGCCAGGTGGGATTGACCCCAGGTAACGGAGCAGCCGCGAACGGAGAGCAGCTCTGGTATCAGAATCCCCTTGTATGGGCGGCTGGCGCAGCTGGTGCCTATCTGCTCTGGATGCGTAAGTAGATGACCGGCGGCTATGGAGGCGGGCCGGAACCGGCACCCTCGACGGGGGGGGGCGGTTCGCGTGGGCTTACCTCTGACTGGGGGGGCACAGAATGGTTAGAAGGGCCGAATGATGCAGCGCACGCGAAATACGTTGAACGGCTCAACGCCTGGAGCGATACCGAAGCCTTTCAGGTCTGGAGCGTTGCGGAAAGGGATACGGCGATTGCGGATGCTCAATACCTCTACGCGACAACGGGTGACGCGGCTGAGTATTGGGCGGCTGTGCCCCGTCTGTGGGAGACTTATGCAACCACATTTTCGAGCATAGAACCGGCGCAGTTTCGGAAAATCGTTGCCGCTGTGGCGGCTTCGTCTGATGCCGCTGACACATACGAGACAAACCGCAAGATTACGACTTTCATTGAGCCCCCGAAGATAGCAAAGAATATCCCATGGTGGGTGTATGGTATCGGCGCTCTGGTGGTTTTTAATGCCATCCGCCGATGAAAGCGCACGGGCGGCCCTGGTCGTGGCTGGAGCAGCGGCTCTGGCACTGTTTTTTTTTCGGCGTCCATCGCGGAATTTCACCTGGGATGAGCTGACTACAACGAACACAGGGCTACCAAACCAGCCCAACATTGAGCAGCGTTTTCGGCTGATACTGTTGGCTCGCCAGGTACTCCAGCCGCTGCGCGATGAGTTTGGGCCTATCCGGGTCACCTCGGCCTTTCGGAGCGGCCCGGTAAATGCAGCTGTTGGTGGCACGGGGGGTAACTGCGTTCGGAGTGAAGGGGGCAAGCCTTGTTCCCTGCATACCGCAGGCTCCGCCGTGGACCTTTACAGCATGGAAGGGGCTACAGCGGAACACATGGCAACCTGGCTCTATCTGCACCCGGAAATTCCAATTGCAGAGGCCATCATTGAGCCCACAGGGCATTTGCACCTAGGGCGCGACTCGGGGGGGGCTCCAGGGGCTAGGAGATTCCTACAGACCCAGGATATGCGAACCTATACAGCCTGGATGCCTTCAGCCCCGATGCTGGTCTCATGAACGAAGAAACACAGGAAACGCTACGCTGGATCGCAAAATTTATCCAGACTCTGGAAGACGGAGCCCTGGACCCGGAGGAAGCAATCGCTGTGCTTGAATCCCTGGCCGATCTATGCGAAACGGTGAAAGGAATGGTTAAGCGCCGCTGGTGGAAATGGGTTTGTACCGCTGCGGCTCTTTGTTTCCGTGAGGGAGCGCAGGAAATACGACGCAAACAAGAGGAAAACGAAGAATGAAACGTTCACAATGGAAATGGCCCGTATTTGGGGGGCTCGGTTTCACGGGCTGGCGTCTCTTGCAACAGGGCCAGCTGGCCAGGCGCTTCGTTGCGGCTGATGTAGACCCTGGGGATGCGTCTATCGCGGCTGCACAGTTGATCCCTTTCTGGTCTTTTGTGACCTATGCAGACCTGACGAATACAATCGAAAGCGCAGCGCCTGCGGGCCAGGTGGACGCGACCTATAACGAGTTTGCCGGGGATGCCTGGCTGATGGCGCAGGCGTCCTGATGGCTAAGACGTTTACGCGCATGGGGGATGCCTACCCATTAGACAGCAAATATGCACGCGAAATGGCGAAGTACATGGCCCCTCCAAGTTTCGGGGGTTTGTCTCTTACTCAATGGAACCAGGCGCGAGACTGGGCAAAAAAACACGTTTTGACTTTGGATGAAATGAAGTCAGTGTTGATCGGTACTGACTACATCGGAACCCCGCGCAGCGTTGGCGGCTGGGATGACCTGGCACAGAGGCTTAATATTCCTCTCAACCGAAAACCGAAGAAAGCGCCCAAGAAAGCGGCGAAAAAACCAAAGACAAACCCCTATCAAAAATCGCTGGTAAAAAAGGCGCAATACGCTCTGAAAATGGGAACGCTCAAAGATGCAGGGGGGGCGAGCCGTGCAGAGATAGAGGCTGCGTTCAAACGTGCGGAAGCGAAGGCGAGAAAGACCAAGGCCCCAAAGAAACGCGCACGCCCGAATCGCTTTTCGGTTCGCTGCCACAGCTACCAAGGGGGCTATCTGATGTTTGAGGGGAGTCTCACCAGGGCCGAAGCAGACAAGGTTTACGCCAGCTGCAAGCGCGAAGGGTATTCCCCTGTGATCTTCGACGGTAGGAAGAAAATCAAATGAGTTGCGGGTGCAACGGACCCGACGACCCGATCAAGCCCCAGGGGATCAGAATACTTGACGTTTGGGTTATCGGGCCTCTGATGCTGTATGCCTCGACGCTACTGCCCAAAGAGAAAGACCTAACGCGCTTCGCGCTTCGGTCTTTTGGGCTGGGAACCATCGTCTATAATGCACGCAATTACATGGTGATCAAAGAGCGCCAAATCAATCGTTTGTCGGCGTCTCGCACATCCCCCAACGAACGCACCCCTGATGCCCCAGAGGGTCTGTAAATAGCTCCAGCTGGTCGACGCTTCCGCCCCTGGTGGTTTTCGACCATTTAACAACCTGTGCGATGGGAACCGGACCCGCGTTTTTTTGATGAAACCACGTAGGGTCGGTTTTTGCCCTTTGTGCTAGTTCCTCTTCCAGATCCGCTATCAGTTGCACGCGTTCGGGGGAAAAGTCTGAAAGTGCCCTTATCTCGGCTTTTCGCGCATAGATGCACGGGCTACAACCGACCCTCGTAGATCCTTGCTCTAGATAGAGCCTACAGGGACGTACCCCGTGTTTCTGGTGCAGTTGAATGACCTGGGTTTCACTCCAGGTAAGCAAGGGCCGCCAGGTGTCGCATTTGAAAACCCCGCTATATTCCCATTCCAGCATCAGAGCGCGGGCGGCTGATTCCTGCGCCCGAATCCCAACGACATTTACAACTGCGTTTTCCCTCTGGCAGAGATAATCCCGCGCCGGAAAAACCTTAAGATGAGTCGTGCAAAAGCGCAGCGTTCGCGCCGGAAACATGCTGTTTTTCAGGCATAGGCGCACCATAGCGGAATACTCGACGCCCAGCCTTTTCTCAAAGCGCCGCGCAACAGGCTCCAGGTCGGCGCTCAAAGGGACTTCGGCCCGCAGCCAGGTGATAGGCCCCACAACGGGGGGAAGGTCCGTCTGGAGGTATTCATAAGCCAGCGAGTGTTCCCAGCCAGTATCAAAGAAAACCCGCTCATATTCATCGGGCTGGAAACCCAGGTCTTTCAAAAACAGGCAAACCGCCGTTGAATCCTTTCCCCCGGAAACGGAAACAACCAGGCGGCGCCCGTTTAGCTTTTCGTCTAGTTCTTCGCGGGTCATCGTTTGAACGCAGGGTGCTTGAGCAAGACGCGGAGTTTCTCCCCTAGTTCTTTCTCGCAGTCTAAACAGAATACCAATATTACTTCCCCGATCTGGTGAACCTGCACCAGAGGATCCTCTGTACAATCTCGACTGCAATTTCCACAGTGCAGCTTTCTCGGTGATTCGCTCATGCTTTCCGCCTACGGCGCTTGGGTTCCTCACAGCTGCGCTTCGGGGGGATAGGGGGCGTTAGCTCCAGGTCGCCATACACAGCCCATTTTTGCCGCCCTGCATACTTGGGATTCGTTCCCTCGCGGGGGCTGTTGAGGCACAGCCCCGGATGCTTTTTCAACAGGTGTTTGCGGGCTGTTTCGGCTTCGTATTGGTTGGCGGTTTGGATTCGGATCTTGACCTTCATTCTTCCGCCCCATTTTCTACGGGAGACTCGCAAAGCAAGAGCAGCTCCAGGGCTTCGATCAGGGGCCGCACTTGCCCCCAGGTCACTGCAATACTCTGGTCTTCGACGAGCCCAAGACCTTCGTAGTCATCAGAGGGCTGCGTGATTGTGATCCCACGGGCTGGGCCTGACAGGCCGATAATCCTGGGAGTCAGGCGCAGCTGGACAGGAACATAGCCGCCTGTAGCAGAGCAAATTTCGAGGATGCGCTTAATCATGCCTTCACCTGGCGTTTGCTTCGGTAATCGAAGCGCGGGAGCTACCCACAAACTCTTATACGCCGATTCGTCTAGAAACTTCAACCGTGCTATTGTTTTTTCGCCTTCACCGGCATCGGGGGATTCATTCCCCTGCGGGGGGTAGCCCCCCCCGCACCCGGTGAAGATGGAGGATAGCCGGTGAAGTTTCGCATAGGTCGAGGGGAACGGTACGCCGTTGTTCCCAGAAAATACCGTCTCTATTTTGCCAAACATTCTGCGCCGCTGGCAGCTCGTGAGACGTTCTACACGCTCTGCGAGATACTCAACAGCGACCAGGCCGAAGAGTTTAGAGACGTACCGCAGACGATGATTGCCGGCCTCAACGGCTGGGGCTCAACCCGTAACGTTGAGCGCGGGCTGGCCTGGCTCAAACAGCATGGAATCGTCACTGTCAAAAGCCGTTCGGGCTATCCAAATCTATACTTTCTCGCAGAGCCGCCAAAGCTGAAAGGCGACGATGCAGACGTAATGAAACGGCTAGGAATCTGCCCCTGCATGTGGGGTCACTGGTGCCCCGTTCACCCGAAGCAATTGTCGGCTCATCTGTGGAAATGAGCCTATGCACAACCTATGGAAAACCGGCCCCCGCAAAATCCGGGCCATGGTGGACCCCCCCCCGACAATCCTGTCGTTCATACAGTACTAACCAAAACTCATAAATACCTAGACTACAGGCAAGGCCAAAAACTATGGACTACTCCAAACGAAACTCTATGATGGACCGACCCTTGTCGGGTCGGGCTGCTTCAATAGATGCTGAAGCCGACCGAAGGTCGGCTGCTGTTCTCTTGCTTACGACTTTGGCCCTGGGGGTCATGCGAAAGAAATACCCGCACTTGCTCGACGCGCCCTGCGCCCCCCCGTCACTTTCCGAAAGGCGCGATATCTTGAATTTGCTTTTGAGGATGACTGATAGCGAGACAGTCAACCTTGGAGGAAGGGATCAAGTAATCGACCTGGCAATCGAAAGAGGCCGCAACTGATGGGCGTTTCTGCGCTCTACGTTGACCCAAAGGGCCCATACCCCGAGCTGGTGGGAATCGACAATTGCTGGGATGCAGAGCGAGACGCGCGTCTCTATTCCGGTTCTGGTCCTGTGGTCGCGCATCCGCCCTGCGGGCCTTGGGGCACCCTTTCGCACTTCTGCACGAAACAGGACGCAACCCTCGGTCCTGTAGCCGTGGAACAGGTACAGCGATTCGGGGGAGTGTTGGAGCATCCGGCCCACAGTCGCCTGTGGCGCCACTGTGGGCTCTGGCCCCCTGGGTCTTTGTTTTGCGATAGTTACGGGGGATTTTCCGTGCAGCTCGATCAGGTCCGATGGGGGCATAAGGCCCGGAAACGGACCTGGTTGTATGTGGTGGGCATCGACCGACGCCAGGTCGGCGGGTTTCCTCCTGACCGGGAGCCCACGCACCTTTTGACTAAGTTTCGGCTGGGGGGATTTGGGCGGGTTTTGACTGCGTGTGATCGACTGCCCAAGGTTTCCAAGCACGAGCGGCATATAACGCCGCCCGCTTTTGCACGTTTTCTGGTTGACCTTGCATCATTATGCAACCGTGACTAAGTAAGTGCGCGAATGCACGCGCACGCGCAGAGGTTTCAAATGTGGAATAGCACCCTAGTTGATAAGTTTGATAATTCCCCGCAGGCTGGAGCCGTTCGGGTACGGGTTGGAGAACGGCCTCACCTGACAACGGTCGCAATCGTTGTTTGGAAACCAGAGTTTCAGAACAACAGCGACACGTTTGAAGCGGTAGACGCGGAAGACGCGGAAGACGCAGCCGAAAAAACCTGTCTCATCTTGGAGGAAAGCGGTTTCGGCACAGAGTTTCCAAATGCACGCGTTGACTTCCTACATGCCGAAACCGGAAAACTTTTGCCCGCCTGGTCGAGAACCGAAAAGATAAACGAGGTTGCAGCCGCGCCAGGTCAATCCGTTGAATCGGTACTGGCTGAAGCCCTGCGCCAAAACAATACCGAGATTCGTCGCATGTTTGGAATGGTCTGTGAAACGCTGGCAGCTCGCGAGGAACGGATCGACGATGACCGCGACCGCTTGATCGAATCCTCCATCGACGCGGTACAATCTCGCGCAGAGGCTGAACTAACGCAGATCCTCTGGGAAGAATCGAACGACGCGCAGGTAGAAAATGACCCGCTCAAAGAGCAGGCCGGCGCAATCCTCCAGGGCCTGGCTCAGCAAATGTTTGGAAACGGCGCGAGCCCAAGAGATACCGTCATGGCGATCCTTCAGAGTGACCCGGCGCTAACGGCGCAGCTCGCCAGTGATCCAGAGGTAGTAGGGCTTTTCACGCAAGCGATGGAACAAGACCTAACCCCGGACCCGGAGCACGTAGAAACGCCAGAGCCCCCTTCGCCCATGCCGGAATGAGTTTTCCGTTCTCGCCTGGTGACTAGGTTCTGTGTGAATTCCTGATGGTCTCAGATATGGAGTCAGGCGAGAACGGATTTTTGGCCCGTGTTCAAAATTTGAACACGGGATCGCTTGACAGGATCAAGGCAAGAGCGCATAGGATAGAAAAGTTTTTCTATATACCTCGGAGAAAACATGGCCCGTCGTCGCAAGAGCACCCGCGCTGGCATGGTTCGAAA
>Ga0255048_10003141_pt1 | contig 10159 bp, 13 predicted proteins | sample JV7_2_2_MG_FD_183619 | JGI IMG/M metagenome (GOLD analysis project Ga0255048, IMG submission 183619) | Seawater microbial communities from Jervis Inlet, British Columbia, Canada - JV7_2_2 | ecosystem: Environmental > Aquatic > Marine > Inlet | place: Canada: British Columbia | collected 2016-10-06
GCCGTGGGAGAAATGGGAAGAGTGGCCGGAGGTCATGAAGGGACTGTACGGCTACCAGAACACGAAGGGGATGTTCCTCATCGCGCTCCACTACACGGCCGACGAAGACAAACGCAGCCCGGAGTACCAGATCGAAGCGCGCCGCGGCTACACCAACATCAACTTCTACCGACAAGAGAACGAACTCGACTTCTCGCTCCAGCCCGGCGAAGGCGTCTACGCGAAGGAGTTCGACGCCGAGCTTCACATGCTCGACAAGAACTACAGAGTCAATCAGTTCATGCCGATCTATCGCGGCTGGGACTTCGGGTACAACGGGCAGGCGGTGAGCTTCTTCCAGCACAACAACCGCGGCCAACTCGTCTGGTTCGACCAGATCTTCTTCAAGCGCATGGCCCTCCCGCTCGTCTGTCAGGAAGTCAACCGCAGGACGTTCTCGCACCTGAATAAACCGCAGGACAACACGGACGGCAAGACCCTCGTGGAGATGAAACTCACGGACCTCGAGGGACAGGAGATCGACGGGGCCCGGCTGGCGAAGATGTCGATTCAGGTGGCGCCCGTGCAGGCGTTCGACTTCGGCGACCCGTCGGCCGAGCAGCACAACACGAAAGGCGAAAGCGATCGCCAAACCCTTCTGACCTTCGGGTTCTCTCTACGGACGAAACCGACGGTCGGCCGCAAGCGCGACCTCGTCGAGAACATCCGCGCGCTGTTGCTGCCGCGCTCCGACGGAACCCCCGCGCTTCTCATCTCCCCCGGGCCGGCGGCGGAAATGCGGTACGTGCGTGAAGGTTTCCTCGGCGGCTATCACTACCCGGAAGTCCGGATGGGTCGCGCCGACAAGCAGGTCCCGGACAAAGACGGGTTCTACGACCACATTTTCGATTCCGCTCAATACTGCATCGACCACACGCGCCCCATCCGTGCCGCGATCCCGGACGAAGTCTCACAGGGACAGGAGTGGTGGAAATCACCGGAGTGGTCAGATTCTCCTTGGTCAGGAACAGGAGAATCGTATGAATAAACATGAAGGCCGATTAGTCGTCATCTGCGGAATGCACAGCAGCGGGACATCGTTCCTCGCTCGCGCCCTGAGCAAGATGGGGCTATTCATGGGCGACGTCGATAGAACACCATCAACAACCCACTCAAACGGCACCTACGAAAACCGGCGGTTGTACTCGGGTATAGATGACTTTCTAACCGAACGTGGCGGCTCGTGGTCAAATATCCCCAACCCAATGCCAGAGCCAAATACCACGATCCGGGAAACAATCCGGTGCATAGTCGAGGAGCTTCGCGACCACGGCAAACCCGCCGGGATCAAGGATCCGAGACTTACGATGCTGGTGCGTCCGTGGAGGTCGCTGTTCCCGTCCGATATAAAAATCGCTGGGATCTTCAGGAGTCCGTGGGCAGTCGCAAGAAATTTCGAGGTCCATAAGGAATTCTCTTTCTACTGCGCTCTCGCCCTATGGGAGACGTACAATATAGAATTAATGAGACTCGCAGACGAACACGGCGCAACGCTATTCAACTTCGATGACGATCCGGATAAGCTGTGCAGGTCCGTAACTGAGTTCGGGAAATCCATCGGCCTGACCGAGTGTGATACATCGGATTGGTACGTTGGAGATCATTCCCAGATACCATTCGCCCTACCGGAGGAAGTAGCAATTCTGCATCAGGATCTCATGAAACGAGCGGAGTTCTGATATGGAACACTCGGTACTAATGTTAGATCTTGGCGCGTTCGGTGGCCTCCTCGGGCGCCATCCCCCCGGCGGCATCGACGCCTACTGGCAAGATCATGGGATTGGGCTGCTTCGAACCATCCTGCACAACGCCGGAATCCAAACTGCCATCGCCTCGACCCGGCTTTGCAAATCGTGGCGTGACGTGTGGCCGCAGTTTCTCGGTCACGACATCCTGATCATGAACGTCCGCTCCTACCGGTTCGGGCCGGCAAAGGAAGCGGCGCGCATGTTCAAGGACATGAATCCAAGCGGGAGCGTCCTGGTGGGTGGGATGCACGCCTCGGTCGACCCGGACAGCATGGAAGCGGTCGAGGAGTTCGACCACATCTGCAAAGGTCCGGGAGAGAAGGTCATTGTCGACCTCGTCCGCAACCCCGGCGACTTCCCGAAACTCTTCGACGGTCCGCCAAGCGCCCGGATGGAAGACTGGCCCCGGATGGACCGCACTCTTTGGCCGGCGCCGCTCGAGCCGTCGAGACAGGCACGGTGGCACCCGCTCGAGGATACCTGTGGCTGGGGACCTCCGCCGGTCGCGACGGTCATCAGCAGCCGCGTCTGCCCGTGGCGCTGCTCCTTCTGCAACGAGGCGAGCTACGTCCCGAACATGGAGCGCCGGTCTGTCGACTCCATCATCGACGAATTCAACTACCTCCACGACACACACGGCCCGCTCGGATCGACCGTCTTCCACGACTCGATGTTCTTTCAGCAGCCGCAGTGGCTCCGGGAGTTCATTGACAAGTACCCACGGAAGGCAAAGAGGGCGTGGCCGTATTGGGCAGCCGCGCGCGCCGACACCGTGCGGAAGTGGCCGGACCTGTTCGAGGCACTCATCCGCGAGACGAACTGGACGACGATCTCGATCGGCTTCGAGGCCGGCAGTGACCGCTCGCTCGAGACCATCAACAAAGAGTGTACGGCGGAGGACAACGCCTTCACCATTGACCTGATGAACCGGATCGGCGACGACCTGGAGCAGCAGGGGAAGGAGAGGCCGCGGTTCTGGGCGAACATCATGTTGGGGATTCCCGGTGAGACCCGGGAAGAGGCGTTCCGCACGATGAAAATGGTTCGGACGATGAAGAACCCGATCCCGACGCTGGCGTATTACGCGCCGTTCGCGGGGTCGGTCCTCGGGAACCAGTTGATCGCGGAGGGCAAGAGCCTGATGGAGCCGGACGATCACCAGCGGTACGCCGGCCAGCCGAAGGTGAAGGGTGTCGACTACCGATTCTATGACGATCTCATGTCGGGGCGGTATGATAGAGAGGTCGATGCAGCACCGTTCCCATGAGGAGGGCAAGCAGATGGCAAAGAGAAAAGCGTCCGGAACGCTTCCTCGGATGTTTCACCGACCAGAGAAGCTCCCGAAGCCAACCGGTCCCGGAGCGTCCGTACCACATCACATTTTCGTCTTCACGCTGAAGAACGGGAAGAAGCGAATGGTCCGCGGCGATGATCCGGCCGACGCGCGGCGCCGCATGGAGAAAGTCTGCGACCCGGGCCAGATGTCCCAGGTCACGAAGGACCCGCCGGAGCGTATCCGGGAGGGGCAGGTCGCGAAGTGCAGTAGAGAACTCGGATAAGGAGGAACCAATGGCTTTGGAAAAAGGCGGAATGGAAGGAGAGTTCTTGGGTCGCGTCTATCCGTGCGTGGTCGGTTTGCGCCACGGCGAGCGACTCACCCACATGTTCGGAGAGGGGACGACCTACGAATGGGTCGGCAATAAGCTGCTCGTCATGGAGCCGAACGGGGGTGGCGGGACAAACACCGCTGAGTACCCGGTCGACAATGTTGCCTACGTCTGTGCGCCATTCTTCATGGTAGAAAAGCAGCGGAGCGAGTGAAACTCAAGGCCCACCGGATCTACCTCTTCACGCTGAAGAACGGGAAGAAGCGTATCGGGTACGGGGACGATCCGGAACACGCCCGGCGCGTCCTGTCGTACCGAATGACGTCGGCCGAGATGGACGAAATGACCGACGATCCGCCGGAGACGATTCGGCAGCAGGAGCTTCAACAGCACGTTCACGAACTCGGTTGACTTGACAGGCAGCAAATTGTCTCGTAACGTGTTATCCGTGAGGAATTGCGATAACCCTGCTTAGGAGGGATTCGAGATGAAAGGTGGAAAGCCCCACTGCGTAGCGATGTATCACCCGACGTCCGGCGGCACCGAAGCATCTTCGGTCGAAGCCGGCGACCAGCCGAACGTGGAATCGCCCAGCGGTGAGTACGCGAACCCGTCCGAAGAGGGCGCCTACGAGAACCCGGGCGGTCTCGAGAACCTGACCGGACCTCCGCTCGGCAGCACGGAAGGCGGGCCGACGCACTCGAACTACTGAGTGGACGAGCCTATCCTGTTCGTGTCAGTGGAAGTGTCGCGGTACGAAGAGGAGTTATTGAGGCATCGAGCCGAAGTGTTGGAAGAGATGCAGGCTTTGTCCGCTATCTTCAACGAGGACATTGATGAAACCCTACCAGCAGGGAACCGGAATCACCGGCCGCGACCTCGAAAAGCAGGACGACGGGTTCAAGACCGAGTCCATTCAGGAAATCTTCCCGGCCGACAAGGACGGAAATCGCGAGAGCCTCGGTAACTCGTCGATGCACGACCTGAAGAAGATCGCCAAGAACGACAAGTGAAGCTCACTCGCCCGACGGGGCCTCACTCTCAATGCGCGGAGCGTGAAATGTGATTGGCTAGGTTTCGGATAGAATTCGACGCGGGCTGGGGCAACCGTAAAGCCCAGGCAGTCCGCCGCGACATGGAACGAGACCTCCGGATGTACGGAGGCGTCTCCTATATCGGCCCTCTCGAGATCGTCACACCGGAAGAAGTCCCAGAACCCGTAAAACCCCTCCTGAACCTCGTTTGCACCCGATTCGGCACCAAGGACAAGAAAGACTGCGGTGCGGCATGGCAGGCCGAGGCGTTCACGCCATGCCCGAAATGCGGCGGCAAGCAGTTCGTGAAGAAAGTAGCCGCACCACCGCCTGAGCCGGCCGTCGCCGAAGCAGGCGAATCGAGCCCGCTCGAGGCTGTCTGATGTCGCGCGTCGACTACGGACCTCCTGCCGGGACCGCAGGCGACCCACTCGTCCGCACCAGTAGGGCTCAGGGCGGCGCATTTCCTATCACAGGCAACCTCAACGAACGGATCGCCCAGGTCATCACGACCCGATTCGAACAGGCTGAAGCAAGCCTGAAGGGGCGCTTCGAGCGTTTCTACCGCTACGAAAAGCTGGTCTACATGATCAGCAAAAAGAAGTCGTACGAGTGGAAAGCCAACGCCTACCTCCCGTACGCGCTCTCCGCGGCCGAACAGTCTGCCGCCATCAAATTCCTACAGTTACTCGCCCTCCGCCCGATCGTTGGAGTCACATCACGCCGGGGCGGCATGGAGGACATAGCCGATCACCGCGAGGCTCATCTGAACTGGCGCTTCGAGGGAGATGTCAACATCATGCAGACCGGAGCCGAGATGCTCCGGATCGCCGAACGATACGGAAAGGCGATCGCGCTCGTGGCGCCTGAATGGGATCACAAGGTCTTGAAGTACCGGGAGCGCGTGAACCTACCGACCGTCCTCGGCCCTATCAGCCGACTCGCCTGGAAAACCACGCAGAGCAAAGCCTACCAATTCAGATTCGAACCCCTCGATAACACCGACGTCTTCCCGCAAGCGGGCTTCAAGCGCATCAACGGTGTCGGCGCGATGCGATACATCAACCGGCGCTACCATCTCACCATCGACGAGTTGCGGGCACTTCAGGAAGATGACGGCTGGGGCCCGCAACTCGCCGGCCAATCGGTCGACGAAATACGCGACACCAACGAACAGGACCTCAACGAATTCAAGGCAAGACGCCTGTTCATGGACAAATACGACGATTTCGAGAACTTCCGGGACCAGTACGATCGCTCCACTGAGATCATCGAGTACCAGGGAGAGGTGCCGGACGAACTGATCGACCCAGACCTCGCCAATATGGAGGAGAATGCCGGTCTCGATCCCAAGAAGCGCGTCATGGCGCTCGCCAACCGCAAGGTCGTCGGATTCAATCAGGCGATGCCGTGGGACCACGGGATGAAGTCCTACATCGAAATGGACTGCATTCCCGACCCCTACGGATTCTGGGGCACCGGCAAGCCGGAAATCATCGAGCATCTCATCTACGTCGGCAACGAGGTCATGAATATGCGCCTCGATAACGTAAAGGCCGCGGTCAACGGCCTGATCGGCGTCGATGGATCGAGGATGCCGGCCGGCTGGAAGCGGCGCCTTGTGAGCCAGCCGTGGGGTGTGGTCGAGACCAACGGCGCTCCGAATGACGTCATACAGCGCCTCAACCTGGGCGACGTGACGGCCAGTTCCTATCAGGAGCAGAGCCAAGTCTTCGGTCTGATTCAGGAAGCGACATCGCTCAACGAGACGATGCTGGGCGCGAGCGGGGGAACGGTGCGCACCCTCGGAGAGCACCAGATGAAGGCCGAATTCGGTGGACGCCGCCTGAACTTCGAGCTTGTCACACAGGCGCAGCAACTCTTCGGTGCAACACGCAAGAGCCCGGGCCTCGTCTACTTCATCCTCGGTCTCGACCGTCAATATCTCCCGATCGGTCAATGGATTCAGGTCGTCAATCCTGACGTGCCGGACAGTTTCCTCAACGTCCCGCTCGGACCGGAGGACCTCGCCGCCGAGAACGAAGACTTCATCTACACGATCTCAGGCAGCATCGAGGGAATGAACCGGCAACAGAAGCGCGTCGACCTCGCGCAGCTTTTCCAGTTACTCGGGCCGATGTTTCCGATCGCAGCTTCCGCGGGGGCCAATTTCATCGAATTGATGAAGATGGCGCTCCGGGCCCACGAAATCGACCCCGACCGGATCTTCCCGAAACTCCCGGGCACGTCCGTCAGTCCAGACTCAAGAGGCGAAGGGACCGGCCCAGAAATGATCGACATCATGAACCCGCAGCCTGCCCAGGGAACCCAGGGTGGGTCGCAGAGACCTGCGCAGCGTGCGCGGAAGGGCGGTGGCCGACCTATCTCGCCAGCCGTCATGAGAGGGGTAGCCGGTGGCCGACCCGCTGCTTGACCAGAATCGACCGGACGAGACAAACCCGGAAGACGAACTCAACGCCCTCCGAGAGGAGAATGAGTGCATTCACCATGCCGGACACGCTCGCCGTCTCGGGTGGGTTGTTATACAGTTCCAGAAGGACGCGACGAAGCTCGCTCTTGGCGAACTCAAGGACGAACGTGAGCGCCACCAGGCCGAGGGACGGTGTCAGGCGTTCAAGGCGATGATGGACCGTGACGACGAAATCAAGGAAGCGTGGCAGCAATTCATTGCCGATGAAGAGAGCAAGCGCGAGGGCGAGGAACTGGAAGGCGGAGATCATGGAATCCACTATGCCGCGGGGCAATAATGAGCGGACCTGAGTGGGGAGATCCTATCGAGTACGACCCGGCCGACACCTCGTCGCCAGAGCAAGACATAGCAGAGCACCACAAGGCACGCATCGAACGAGAACGTGCAGAGCATCTGGATTACGTCCTCTGGAACCATTTCGCCGGCCACTACGGGCGCGACGGGAATCTGGTTATCCCGATAAGGTTCCGCGAGGATTGACGTAGGCAATTGCCCGGCGACGGCCGGTTAAGTTCCGGGACGACGGCGCTGCTGAGATCTCAACGCCCGAGAGCGCATTTTCGAGCGTTACAGCAGCGCCGTTTCTTTTTCACGCAGTACCGCGGCCCCCGGCACCGCCGGACACGGCCAAGGAGAAGTAAATGCCATTCGAATCACTACCAGAATTCAGGCAAGGGGAGCCGGCGGGAGCCGATTCCGGTGCAATGGGGATACCACCTGAGAAGTTCCAGCAGGCGCCCCCGGACCCGGGATACGACACGTTGACTTCCAGAGGACCGGAGGATTCTCCGGCAGTGCGGCAGGCGCTCGATGCGGAGGTCGATACGCTGTCGAGGGCGATGGGGCACACACCGCCAGCCGAGCCGCAGGTTCCCGCGCAGCCACAGCCGACCGGGACGCAACCCCAGCAGCCCCCCGCAGGACCCTTTGCGGACACGGGACAATCAGGTGCCGATCTCTCGAAGCGCTCGATGGATGAGCGAACCCTTGGCATCATGGAGAAGTACAAGGGCAACTTCGAGAAGCTCGCAGAAGCCCACGCCCACACGGACGCAGCAAGAACGCGCGCGCAGCAGAGAACCGCCGAATACGGCAGAGATGTCGCCGCCCTCAACGGGAGATTCGACCGTCTTGAGTCACTCCTCACCAACGGGAGACCGGCGACACCCCCGCAGTACGGCACGCGCAATGCGCCCGTAGCGCCGGCAACTCCGCCAGCACAAGAGCAGCCGTTGACGGGTGACGACATCCTGTCGAATCCGGAGGCATTCTTGACCCGGATGGAACAGCGTATGGATGGCGTCGTTCGCAACAACATGCTCGCCTACACCGAAGCCCAGGTCGAACACCAGAGGCAGGAAAAGGCCGACCGTGTTCTTCAGGAACGAAGCGCCGAGATCCAGGAACTCCAGCCGATCATGGACGAGATCTACTACTCCAAGCCGGGGTTCTACGATCGTATGCCAAAGGACGTTGCTGTGACCGATCTTCTCGAGCGGGCACGGGATCGTCATGCGGCAATTCAGGCGTCACAGTTCTATCAGGAGCTACGAGGAGCCCCCGGAGGCAACGGGATACCCGCGTCAGATGCGGCCCCGTCGACCACTGGAGCCCTTCCTCCTGCGGGCGGCGGACCGGCACGGAGACCGGCGGCCGGGGCAATAACCGATTACTCGAACTCGCCAGCGATGAATCGTCTCTGGCGGAGTCGATCGGACAGCCGTGAGGAAACGAAAGCCGTCACGGACGTTCTGAAAGAACGAGAGTTCTGGAACGACGTTCCGAACCAGTAAGGGGTTTCTGCAAACAACTCCCGATCTACTGAGGGTACGTCAATGCCAACCACCACCTACGAACTCGGCGTTTCCGGCTCATCGTTTACGGGCGCGGCGAACCGCGAGGATCTGCTCGACGTCATTACCATCGTGTCGCCGATCGATGCTCCGCTGTTCACCATGTTCCGGAAGACGAAGATCTCGAACGTCGAGGTCGAATGGCTGACCGACCTGCTCGACCAGGCCACCAGTAATGCGGTGGCAGACGGCAGTTCGGCCGAGTTCTCGGCTGTTCAATCTCGCGCTCGTCTGCGTAACTACGCACAGATCTCGCGGGAGGCGTACGATGTTTCCGATTCCCAGCGGGCCGCAAACCCGGGCGGAATCAGAGACGAACTGCGCTACCAGATGGGGAAGGCAGTCAAACAGTGGAAGCGTGATGTCGAATATGACATCGTCAACGGCTCGGCCGCGACCGGGACGCCCGCCTCCACCCGCTGTGCCAGAGGTCTGTATTTCTGGCTCAACGGTTTCTGCTCGAACACGGCAGAAGTTACGGGAGCGAATACCGGTGCAATGGTTCAGGAAGACGACATCAACTCTCGTCTTCAGAACGTCTGGGTCTCCGGCGGACTGTGCGACTACGTTCTTTGCACGGCCACGCAGAAGAACCAGATCTCCTCGAACTTTGCGGGGAGCACGGGATCGCGTCGTAACATCCCGCTCCAGGAGAACACCCTCGTCAACGTAGTGGACTTCTACATGTCCGACTTCGGTAACGTGAAGGTCCTGCCGCACAGATGGTTCAGTTCGGCAGCTTCCGGTGCCAACAATGTCCAGCGCGTGACGATGATGATCCAGAGCGACAAGTGGCTGCTCGGTATCTACCGGCCGCCGCGCAACATCCCTCTCGCGAAGATCGGCTCGAGTGAACGAGCAATGGTTGAAGGGGAATGGAGTCTCATTTGTCTCCATCCTTCCGCCAACTCGTACATCTCGGGTCATGCTTCCGGGACGGGCAACTTCCCGACGAACTAGTCGGGCATTTCAACCCTACCGGCCGGGGTGGACGAAGCCGCCCCGGCCGGTAAATGGGGAGACGATGGGAACCGACAACAAGTCGTTGAGTTACAACCGGGACAGGTCGCTCGTCAGGCGATGGCTCCTCGAGACGCGCGATGGGCATTTCGCGACCGAAATGGCAAACCGAGGAATGCCGAAGGGAGACAACCTGTCCCGCCTGTTCGATGACGACAAGTGGCTCGATTGGGAGGACCTCTACAAGGAGAGCAAGGACGCGCTCGTCCTGGCAGCGAACTGTAGAGAAGCGCGCGAGGGTGCGCGCATGGCAATGAAGTCAACGACGTCAATGGTTGCGCCGACCGGTGGCCCTTCCAAAATGATGCGTTTCTTCAGTCCGCCAACGAGCCATGTCCTGCGGCGCCAGATCGAGGTCCAGGACCCC
>Ga0255048_10003147_pt1 | contig 10153 bp, 8 predicted proteins | sample JV7_2_2_MG_FD_183619 | JGI IMG/M metagenome (GOLD analysis project Ga0255048, IMG submission 183619) | Seawater microbial communities from Jervis Inlet, British Columbia, Canada - JV7_2_2 | ecosystem: Environmental > Aquatic > Marine > Inlet | place: Canada: British Columbia | collected 2016-10-06
TCACCAGATAATCGAATGATCGCCCACGTGGGAGGGGCCCATGGCCGCGACGGTCGCCCGCATGGCGGCCTCCTACAAATACCAGAGCGCCAGCAGGCCTGCAGTGCTCATCGTGATTGTGTATGGAATTGCCATGATCACCATGCGACCGTAGGAGAGCCGGATCAGCGGTGCCAGTGCCGAGGTCAGCAGGAATAGAAACGCGGCCTGCCCGTTCGGCGTCGCGACACTCGGAATATTGGTGCCCGTGTTGATCGCAATCGCCAGCGCATCAAACTGCTCGCGCGTGATGTCGCCCGCCTGGAAGATCTCATTGACCTCGGTGATGTACACGGTGGCGACGAACACGTTATCACTGATCATCGACAGCAGACCGTTGGCCACATAGAACAATGCTTCCTGCGTCTTGCCTTCATAGGTCAACACCCACTCGATCACCGGCGTAAAAAGTCCCTGGTCATTGATGACGGCAACGATGGCGAAGAACACGACCAGTAAGGCGGTGAATGGCAGCGCCTCCTCAAACGCGTGGCCAATACGATGTTCCTCGGTGATACCGTTGAAAGCAGTGGCGAGGACGATGACCAGCATGCCGACCACACCCGGCTCGGCCAGGTGGAACCCCAGGGCTAATATGAGCACTACAGCGACGACAGCCTGCACGACAATCGCGCTGCTCTCGGACTTGCTTCGGGCCTCGGTCGTCTCGAGGTCATACTCTTCGAGGACCTCGCGCACCTTCGGCGACAATTGGGCGCCATAACCGAACGACCGGGTTACCTCGAGAAGTATGCAGGTAAGCAGCCCGACCACGAGGACCGGCATGGAGATGTGCGCCATCTTGAGGAAGAACTCAACGAACTCCCAGTCCATGACCTTGGCAATCAGCAGGTTTTGTGGCTCGCCGACCAACGTGGTGACGCCACCGAGCGCTGTGCCAACCGCACCGTGCATCATCAGGCTGCGCAGGAACGCCCGAAATTGTTCCAGGTCGTCGCGGTGCAGTTCGACCACTTCCTTATCGGTCGTTGCATCATGGTCCATGTCGAGCCGCTTGCCAGACGCAACCTTGTGGTACACGCCAAAAAAACCGACTGCCACGGTGATAATCACCGCAGTTACCGTCAGTGCGTCCAGGAACGCCGACAAGAACGCAGCCACAAATGAAAACAATAGCGACAACAAGACTTTCGATCGCACGCCGAGCAAAATTTTCGTAAACGTGAACAGCAACATCTCGCGCAGAAAATAGATGCCGGCCACCATGAACATGAGCAACATGATCACGGGGAAATTCATTTCCGCCTCGTGAAACACCATCTCGGGCGATGTAAGACCCAGGATCACCGCCTCGATGGCCAGCAACCCGCCCGGTTGCAATGGATAGCATTTCAGAGCCATCGCCAGCGTGAAAATGAACTCGATAACCAGGACCCAGCCGGCGATGAACGGGCTGTAATTAACCAAAATCGGATTCAGTATCAGAAACGCGATAATGGTTTGCTTGTACCAAACCGGAGAGTTACCGAGAAAGTTTTCACGCAGAGCTTGTGCGGTCGTGTGGGCCATGAATGGTCCTTATCGTTGATTATTCGTGATGTTTAGTCGGGCGACTGGCTAATACTAGCAATTTTTTCCAGCAAGGCGTCGTGGGCAGCCGCTTCTTCCTTGGTAGCTTTTACTACTACCAGCTTCAGGTCGCGCGCGTGTTGGAGGCCGCCAGTCGGGTGATCGTCGCCGGCATGGCCGCCGCCTACGCGGCCTCCTTCCGTGTCAGCGTCCAACGACAACGCCGTTTGCCCGCCGGTCATGGCGAGATAGACGCGCGATAACAAATCGGAATCGATCAGCGCGCCATGCACATCGCGATTCGATGCGTCCACTTCGTAGCGTTTGCAGAGCGCATCAAGACTGTTGCGCTGACCGGGGTGCATCCTGCGTGCAAGCGCCAGCGTATCCAGCACGCTCGCATGCTCGGTTACTTTCGGCTGCGCGTGGCCCATCAATTTCAATTCGTATTCTATGAAACCGACATCGAAATCAGCGTTGTGAATGATGAGTTCGGCCTCCGCGATGAACAGCAGAAACTCATCAGCAATTTCGGCGAATCTTGGCGCTGTCTCCAGGTCGTCCAGACTGATGCCGTGCACGCGCTGCGCTGCCTCATCGATTTCACGATCGGGATGCAGAAAACAATGAAATTCGCGACCCGTCAAGCGACGGTCAACCAGCTCGAGGCAGCCGATCTCGATGATGCGGTGCCCTTGCGAAGGCGACAGCCCGGTGGTCTCAGTGTCGAGGACGATTTGTCTCATGGATTACACGCGCTCCTACAACTCATCTATACCACGATTCGCAAGCTCGTCGGCTTCCTCGTTGCCCGCGTTGCCATCGTGGCCCCTGACCCACTTCCAGGTGATCTCATGCGCGTCGGTCGCCTCGTCGAGCGCCTGCCACAGGTCCTGATTCTTCACCGGTTTTCTGGCCGACGTTTTCCAGCCGCGTTTTTTCCAGTTCGGCATCCATTCGCGTACGCCGTCCATGACGTACTTGGAATCGGTATGCAGAATGACCTGCCGGGGACCGCGCAGCGCATTCAGCGCTTCGATCGCCGCGGTCAGTTCCATGCGGTTGTTGGTCGTCTCGAGTTCGCCGCCGTGCATTGTTTTGCGGCGCGCGCCTGCGATCAGCAATACGCCCCAACCACCGGGGCCGGGATTGCCGCGACAGGCCCCGTCGGTATAAATCTCAACTGTTTTGGTCAAAGCGGATTCGCGACACTCTATTGGTAGACCCTGCCAGTCCGGCGACAACTTTCGGATTGCGCAGCCAACGCGGCCGCACCGGCGTTAACGTGCTGACTCTTTTCTGCGCGGTGAGCATATAGCAAGCCGCCAATTCGGGCCACAACCGCTGGCCGCGGCGCTCCCAGTTCGGCGAGCTTGGGCCGCGATTGCCCGGCAGCGGCCAGCGGAAAAAGTACCGGGTGAGGCCGTGAATTCGCAGGTCGAGCAACTGCAGCCAATCGCGCAGGCGGCGGTCGGAAATCATGTGATCGGCGCCTGGCGGCAGCCCCGCACCCGGGATCAGGCGGCGCAGGCCCCACAAACCACCCGTTTTGAAGCCAAGCACGAGCAGATAGCCGTCCGATCGCAGCACTCTGTGCACCTCGCGCAATATCGCATGCGGGCGATCGCTGAAATCCAGGGTATGCGGCAGCAGCACGCAATCAATGGAGTCATCGGCGACCGGCAGGCGGTGCAGCTGGCCAATTGCAGACAGAGCGTTTGCAGGAGGGTTTGTAGGAGGGTTTGTAGGAGGGCCTTCAGGCCCGACAGTTGTCGCGGCTGAAGCCGCTCTCACAGTGGCCGCTCCCACGCCTGCATCGATCAGGGCTGTGCGCTGCGTGCGGGCATGCCGCAGGAAGGTCTTGTCATCGCCCCAGAGGCCGAGTTGCAGGCATTGCTCGCCAAACATGCCGTCGAATGCTTCCTCCACCACACGGCTCTCCTGAGCCAGCAGCGCCTTGCCAAGCGGCGTCGTGAGCCAAAGGCGTGCAGATTCGGGGTAGTGCGGTGATATTTCCATTTAGCCTGACCCAAACTTCCAATTTGCGGCTGCGGCACTTGCACCGGCGCGTGTGGCCGGTAGGATAGCCCGATGCCTGAAACGAAGACCCGATTATTGCAGAGATTTCACCGTGTTGGCGCGACCGCCTGCACCTTTTTCTTGTTTTTGTCCGGTTGCAGCATGCTGCAACCGTCCGCCGACGAGCCGATTGCCGAGATCACGGTCGTACCGTTCGAATCGCAGCTGATAGCGCCCCTGCAGATGGCCTGGGAGCCGCGTGTGGCCCCGACATTCGCGCCACCGGACGTTCTCGAGCGGCTGCGGAAGGGCTTCGAGCTCTCGGCTGAGGACAATCGCCGCATCGACGCCGAGCTCAAGTGGTTCGTCAGTCATCCGGATTACCTCACCCGCGTATTCACCCGGGCACAGCGCTACCTGCCGCACATTACAGCTGAACTCGAGCGGCGCGGCCTGCCGTACGAGCTTGCCTTACTGCCGATCGTCGAGAGTGCCTACGACCCGTTCGCTTATTCACACGGCAGGGCCGCGGGTTTGTGGCAAATGATTCCGGGTACGGCCAGGCGTTTTGGCATCAAGCAAAACTGGTGGTACGACGGACGGCGGGACATCGTCGACTCCACGCGCGCGGCGCTCGACTATCTCGAACACCTGCGTGAATACAATGAGGGCGACTGGCTGAACGCGATCGCTTCGTATAACTCCGGCGAAGGCAACGTCCGCAAGGCCGTGCGTCGAAATCGTGCGGCTGGCAAAGCGGAAGACTTCTTTAGCTTACGACTGTCGAAGGAAACCAGCGCATACGTGCCGCGCCTTCTCGCACTGGTCGAGATCGTTCGCGACCCGGCCCAGTTCAATGTGGTCTTGCCGTATGTCGCCGATGTGCCGCAGTTCGTCGTTACCGATATCGGCTCGCAGCTCGACCTGGCACTCGCAGCCGAACTCGCTGGCATCGATGTCGATACCGTTTACGCCTACAACCCGGGCTACAACCGCTGGTCGACTGATCCGCAAGGTCCGCACAGTCTCGTGCTGCCGTATGACGTCGCCGAGGCTTTCTCGACAGCGCTCGAGCAGGTGCCAGCGCGTGAGCGAGTTCGCTGGAAACGCCACAAGGTTGGCAATGGCGAGACCATCTCCGAGATTGCGCTCGACTACCACACGACGGTCACGGCGATCCGCTCAGCTAATAACCTGCGCGGCAATACTATTCGCGCCGGCCACCACCTGATGATTCCGGTAGCGAGCAAACCGCTGAACGCTTACAGCAAAAGTGCCGATGCGCGTCTCGCGAAAACACAAAACCGGCAGCGTGCCGCGAACAAAGTCGATCATGTAGTCGCCAGTGGCGAGAGTTTCTGGACGATCAGTCAGCGCTACGGCGTAACAACGCGACAACTGTCCGCCTGGAACGGCATGGCACCCGGTGACACGTTGCCGGTCGGCCGCAAACTGGTCGTCTGGACCAACTCTGATGTTGCGCCGCGTACGTCACCAACGACTGCGCTCGGTAACACGACACGCAAACTCAATTACACGGTTCGAAACGGTGATTCGCTGTACCTGATCGCCAGCCGGTTCCGGGTCACAATTAACCAGCTGACACGCTGGAACAAGATCGACAAAAACAAGATACTGCGGCCGGGCCAACGATTGACGATGTACGTCGACGTAACCCGCCAATCCAGCTGATAAAAAATCGTAGGAGCGGCTTTAGCCGCGATCGCCTTCGGGCCTAAAGGCCCTCCTACAGCCGCTCCTACAGAAAATAGGTAACTAAGGGGAAAAATATGGGCTTCATGGCCGGCAAACGCGCGCTGATCGTCGGCGTCGCCAGCGACCGATCCATCGCAACGGGTATCGCAGAGGCGTTCGCTCGTGAAGGCGCGGAAATAGCATTTACATACCAAAACGACAAGCTGAAAAGCCGCGTCGAGAAACTGGCGAATCGCCTCGGACAAAACGCTGACCTCTGTTTTCCCTGTGACGTCAGCAGCGACGAGGAGATCGACGCGGTCTTCGCAGCACTCGGCAAGGAATGGGACGGGCTCGACATACTCGTGCATTCCGTTGGCTTTGCGCCGCGCGAACAACTTGAAGGTGGTTTCACGGAGTCCATCACTCGTGAAGGCTTCCAGATTTCTCACGACATCTCGGCCTACAGTCTCGCGGCGCTCGCAAAAGCTGCATTGCCAATGATGCAGGGTCGTGATGCAGCAATATTGGCATTGACCTACAACGCGGCGACCATGGTTGTCCCGAATTACAACGTTATGGGGCTAGCCAAGGCGAGTCTTGAGTCATGTGTCCGCTTCCTGGCTGCAGATCTCGGGCCACAGGGCATTCGGGTGAATGCCATTTCAGCCGGACCTGTGAAGACACTGGCCGCGGCCGGCATCAGCGGTTTTCGCAAGATGCTGGCGTATGCTGTGAAGGCGGCGCCATTGCGCCGCACCGTGACCATCGAAGAAGTCGGCAACACGGCCGCGTTCCTGTGCTCGGACCTGGCAAGCGGCATCACCGGCGAAACGACGTTCGTCGACGCAGGCTCCAATATCATGGCGATGGTCTTCGACGAAGACTAAACCCTGGGACAGTTTACTCTGGCACTCTATGCACCATTTTGGTGCAAAGCAGTAAACTGTCCTAATTCAAATTAGGCGGCGGATGTAGCGGCGAGCCGGCGTTTCTACGCGATCGTAAAAAACGATACTGATCAAAACCATCATCGCGGCGACTACGACCGGCCATATGCCGGATGCAAAAACGTCTTCGTTGAGTCGTTGAATTACAGACAATCCAATGGCTTCGTGAAGCAAGTAAAGCGCGTAGCTGGCCGTACCAATTTTGACTAATACTCCGGACTTCAGGAATCTCAATATTCGCGCGTCTGAGACGAACAGCAGAAACAACAGGTGATAAACGAGAATCAACAACATCGCGGTCGTGCTCGACGATGGACTCGGGTTTATTGGCGAATACACCAACACAGAATACGTCAGTGAAAACAGAATAATTGCGATCGGCACTACCTTCGATTGACCCTCCGAATCGTATATCGCGTGAAATGCGATACCTGCGACGAACAGGAAAGCGTATTCAGGAAAGAAGATCAGACCAAGAAAACTGTTTGTAAGCTGGTAACCCGTGGCAAGAGTGATCCAATATGCAGCGCACAGCAGGAAGGCTAATGTAGAAAAGCGAATCAAGAATTTCCCGGGCAACAGGAAGTAAACCAAGGCGGCGAAGAAATAGAATTTCACTTCAACAAACAGCGTCCAATAGACGACAGAAATCCAGTTCGTATCAAGACCAAAGAGTTTCTCGAACAGTACTGGCGGCATGAACGTGAGTGACGGCAGGAAATCGATAACCTCGACGGTCGAAAATGGTTCAACGGCGAGCACTTTTACAACTAGGAACGTCAGCACCGAACATACCAGCATCGCCGGAAAGAGCCTCGCGAACCGTTTGACTATGAACTCTGGAATGGATTTCGTTCTTGAGAGTGTCAGTGCGATCACGAACCCTGAAATCATAAAGAACAGATCGACCCCCATAAGGCCGTGCTCGACAATACTGTTCGATACGAGTAGTGGCAGCGACGGATTCACCGCATCGGCAAGCAGTGAATCCATCCAGTCATACAAATAGTGATAACAAACAACATACAGCGCGGCTAGCGCACGAAACGAATCGAGTAACCTGATTCGACCGGCATCGCCCAGGGCACCATCGGGCATGGCTAGATTGCGACGTTGGTTTTTTCACCCTCCAGCCGCGCAACGATCGTTGCGCAGCTCGCGTCACCCCAAATGTTGATGCTGGTACGAGCCATGTCGAGGATTCGATCAAACACCAGCAACACACCGAGCGCTTCGATCGGCAGACCTATCGCGGTCAATATGATCGCAATCGCGACCAGTGATGCCGACGGTACGCCTGCGACGCCAATCGAGGTCATCAGTGCGATCACCACGATCGAGAACTGCACGCCGAACGTCAGTACCAGCCCATATGCCTGAGCGATGAAGAGTGCTGCCGCACATTCGTAGAGTGCCGTGCCGTTCATGTTGACGGTGGCCCCCAGCGGCAAAACGAAACTTGAAATCTTGTTGGATACGCCGATGTTTTCTTCCACGCATTCCATGGTCACGGGCAGCGTTGCCGAAGATGACGCTGTCGAAAACGCCGTGAGCATCGCTTTCGATGCCCCGACCATCGTCTTGACCGGACTAACGCCACCTATGAAGCGCAACAACAGCGGCAATGTAACAAGGGCATGAATAGCAAGTGCCAATAATACGGCCACGGCGAATACCGCCAACGGCCCGGTCGCCCGGAGTCCTGCCTCGGCTATCACCACGCCAACCAACCCGAACACGCCGATGGGTGCAAACTTCATGATCCACTCGGTCATGCGCATCATGACGTGGAACACACCATTCCAGAACTTGAACAGCGGCTCCGCATAATCATGCGCGAGGTGCGTCATGAAGTAACCGAACAAGATGGCGAAGAAAATGATGCCGAGCATCTGACCTTCGACCGCGGCAGCAACGATGTTGGGTGGCACCATGCGTTGGAATATCTTGGCGACGTCGCCCGGGCCTTTGCCGGCTACCGACGCTTCCAGCTCAGCCGTATTGGCTTCGAGCGCCAGCAGGTCGCGCGCAGGCTCGCCGTCTACATAACCCGGGCCAATCGCATTGATAACAACGAGACCGACCAGGATTGCAGCCAGCGTCGTGGTCGCATAAAACAACAGGGTCTTGCCGCCGAGAGAGCCAAGATTGCCACCAGACCCGATACCCGCAACGCCAACGATAATCGACGACATGATCAAGGGCACGATGATCATTCTCAAGGCATTGAGAAAGATCGTACCGACATACTCAAACATGCTGGTGTACGCGATGCCAAACAGCGAGGGCTCCACACCGCTCGATTCGCGAAGGTTGAAAATAATTGTGCCGGCAACACCCGCGAGCACAATCGCGATCAAAATCTGCCAGTGCAGCTCAAGCTTGCGCATACGTCCCCCTAAATTTTAATTATTGCAGGAGTGGCTTTAGCCACGACGGAGTGACCAGCCTTCGGGCCTGAAGGCCCTCCTACAATGGGCCGCTCCTGCAGCTTACTGTAACAGGTCGGTAGCGGCCACTATCTCCTGGTTGACGACGATGTCGGCCTGCTCATAGAGCGACTGCACAAATGCGACGTAGTCTGCGCCACCGGCCTGCAGAGCCAATCGCGCCTTACCAGCATCTCGGTCTGCAAGCGGAATCGATTCCGGTCTGCCGGGCAATACGGCATCCAGACTGAAGATTGTGTAGCCACCATCCACGTTGCCAACCTGCCCGCGCACCGGCGCATCCTGGGCCGGCTTACGCGACAGGAAAACCTGTGTTAGGACCGCCTGATCGATATCCGTGTTCTGCCTGCTGATCAGGGTCGGCGCTGATACGACTGCACCTGCCACTTCGGCCGCAGGCCCAAACTGCTCACCACTGTCCAGCGCCTGCATCAATTGCGATGCCCGATCGAACACGATCGTTTCGGCCTGCTCGCTACGAATAGCGGCTTCTACCTGGTCACGAACGTCTTCAAGCGGCTGACGCGACGCCGGATCATGCGCAACCACTTTGAAGATTGCCGAGCGATTCGCATCGAGCTCGATGACTTCAGAAACATCGCCGCCGTTCAGCACGCGTTCGTCAAACACCGCATCGATCGCAGCCTGATTGTTACCGAACGGACCGGCATTCGATCTTTGAAAATCTTCCGCGATCTGCACTTCAAGGCCGACCGCACCAGCAATAACCTGCATGTCCGGATTGTCGAACAGGGCATCCGATGCCGTGCGCGCCAGCTCGCGGAATACAGAATCTGTTTCGCGCTCACGCAATTCGCTCAGCAATTCCCCGCGCACCTGATCGAGTGGCAACGGGCCTTGCTCGAAAATTGTATCCAGGCGAACGATGTGAAAGCCGAAGTCGCTCTTGACCGGACCGCCTACATCGCCTTCCGCCATTGTGAATACTGCGCTGCCGAGTTCGGCCGGCATTTGTGAGCGCGTTAACACGCCCATGTCACCACCCTGAGTCGCGGTACCACCATCCATCGAATGCTCAGCTGCCAGGTCGGCAAACGACTCGCCCGCATTAATGCGCGCCAGCAAATCCTGCGCGACAAGCTCTGCCGCGTCTTCGTCATCACCGAAGACGATCAGTATGTGGCGTGCCTGGCGTTGCTCGTCCTGCAAATAACGGCTTTGTGAATCCAGGTAATGATTATTGAGCACCTCTTCGGATATCTCGATGCTCTCGGCAATAGCGCTGCGGTTCAGTTCGATGTACTCGACCGTTGCCGCTTCCGGCAACAGGTACAAAGTCTCATTTCCATCGTAATACGCGGTGATCGCTTCGGGGGTAACTGTAACTTCCGCCGCGGCGCTCTCGATATCAAATGCGGCGAGGGACACCAGCCGCTGTTCCGCGATGAGATTCAGGTAACGGCGATACTCGGCCGGTGTGACCAGTGCCGTTCCGCCGATGGCGCGCTG
>Ga0255048_10003148_pt1 | contig 10153 bp, 10 predicted proteins | sample JV7_2_2_MG_FD_183619 | JGI IMG/M metagenome (GOLD analysis project Ga0255048, IMG submission 183619) | Seawater microbial communities from Jervis Inlet, British Columbia, Canada - JV7_2_2 | ecosystem: Environmental > Aquatic > Marine > Inlet | place: Canada: British Columbia | collected 2016-10-06
ATCGGTGACCGGTGAGCACCGCGCGACGGCGGGTATCGTTCGGGAGGGTGGCCTGGAGCACCGACATCAGTGAACGGGGGAACGACATCTGGAGATGCACCTCCGGCAGGCAGAAGTAGCCGCGGTCTTCGCGCATGACCGACTGGTCGTGAGCGAGCACCAGGAACGCACCCATACCAAATGCGTGGCCATTCACCGCCGCGACAGTGGGGGCCGGAAAAAGCATTAGCCGGCTCACGACCTTCTCGATGCGCTTCACGTATGCCGATATCTCATCCCGCTCCACCGATGCCATATACGGCACATCGAGGCCGTTGGAGTAGTGCTTGCCTGATCCGGTGGTGACCAGCACCTTGGGCCCTTCGGCCGCCTCCACCTCGTCGAGCAGGTCATTGATCTCGACGCCCCAGGAATCGGTGGTGACATTTTCGTCGTCGCCGAAATCGATCACGAAGACCTCTTCGGTTTTGGTGAGGTTCGCCATTGCCGCGCACCCTAGCCCTCCATCGTCGGCGGGCCCGAACCCGATCACCTAACATCGGCGCCGCCGCATCCCCTGCCCTCCCGTATCGCATGACCCCGACCACCGGCAATCTGATCGAAGACCTCTCAGCACCATCAGCCGGTCGACTCGACATGCCGTTCCTGATCGTGCCCGGCGGCACCACCCTCACCTACGGCGCATTCTGGGACCGGGTCGGAAGAACAAGCGCCGCTCTCAGCGCCTCCGGGGCTGCACCCGGCGAGCGCATCGTGGTGCAAGTAGACAAGTCGGTGAATGCCGTGGTGCTCTACGCTGCGTGTCTCCACGCGGGCGCGGTCCATGTCCCCCTCAATCCCGCCTTCACCCCCGACGAACTCGACTACTTCATCAACGATGCCGATCCGGCACTGGTGGTGGCCCGCCGAGATCTCGTCGATGGGGTAGCCGATCGTCATGGGGTCCACGTACTCAGCCAGGATGCTGACGGCAGCGGCTCCCTCGAAGACCTCGCCACGACGGCCATCGCTCGCCCCGCCGAACCCCGTGCCGGCAACGACCTCGCGGCCCTGCTCTACACATCGGGCACCACCGGAAGGCCCAAGGGCGCCGCCCTCACCCACACCAACCTCAGGCTCAATGCCTGGGCCCTCCACGATGCCTGGCGTTTCGACGCCAGCGATCATCTGGTTCATGCTCTGCCGATCTTCCACGTGCACGGGCTCTTCCTCGCCCTCCACTGCGCCATGCTCTCGGCCATCCCCGTCACCTTCCTGCCCCGCTTCGACGCTGACGCGGTCGTGGCTGCTCTCAGGGACGCCACCGTGTTCATGGGGGTGCCGACCCAATACAACCGCCTGCTCGCATCGAGCGATTTCGACCGCCTGTCGTGCAGCAGCATGCGCCTCTTCACCGCCGGGTCCGCACCACTCCCCGATTCGGTGTTCCACGAGTTCACCGCCCGTACCGGGCACGTGATCTGCGAGCGCTACGGCATGAGCGAAACACTCATAACCACCACCAACCCATACGAAGGAGCCCGTCTGGCCGGCACCGTCGGGTTCGCGGTTCCCGGAGTAGAGATGCGCGTGGTCGACGATGATGGCCTCACGGTCGGGCCCGAAACGATCGGTGGGCTGGAGGTGCGCGGCGAGCAGGTCATGAACAAGTACTGGCGCAGACCCGACGCCACCGCCCAGTGTCAACGGGCCGGCGGCTGGTTCGTCACCGGCGACATAGCAGCACTCGATGAGCAGGGCCGGCTCACTCTTCAGGGCCGCACCACCGACTTGATCATCAGCGGCGGGGAAAATATCTATCCGAAGGAGTTGGAGCTCGCCCTCGACTCAGTGCCCGGAATCGTGGAGTCGGCGGTGGTTGGCATCCCCCATCCAGATCTCGGTGAAGCCGTCACCGCCCTGATCGTGGTCGGTGAGCACGCACCCGATGATTCCACGATCACACAATCCCTCGGGGCGTCGATTTCACGGTTCAAACATCCCAAGAAGGTGATCCGGCTCGCGGAACTGCCGCGCAACTCGATGGGCAAGATCGAGAAGAAGGCGCTACGGGAGCTCTATTCCGACCTGTATTCCGACCCCGACTGCGCCGACTGATCCGACTAGTCGTCCACTCTCAGCGGGCGCCGCTTCTTGCGTATTCCGTTGACGATCGAGAATAGAAGCCCCAATGCCGCCGACGGAATGATCAGGCGAATCGTGCCCCGGGCAACGGCTCCGTCGATCGTCTCGATCAGGTCGCGGGCATCCCTGCTGGCCGTCGCGAAGTCGCCATCGTTCCAGGTCACGACGAGTTGCTCGTAGTCGGCGAGGGTGTCCTTCCCGGCCAACCCGATCCGCGAGAGGAGTCCGCGATCACCCGTAGCGAGCTGTCGGGCTTCAGCCACGAGCTCGAGGGTCTCATGCTGGTGGGCGAGCAGGTCTGCTGTTTCCGCCAGGTCGTCGTCGGCAAGCTCAAACAGGTCGCGCACATACGATCCGACCTGCAAGTCGATCTCTCCCGCTTCAAGCCTCAGGGCGTCGCGGGAGGCGAACAGCTCTTCCACTGCGGGCCGGCGGTGTTCGAACTCGTCGAATTCCCATTCGGCCATCGGCACGCGCAGCCAGGGAGGTAGTGACCAGCCGTCGGCCAGGACCGACAGGTCGAGATAGTCGAGCCTGGCGACCGACCTCTCGGAGAGCTCAGCGCCGGCCGTTACCACCGGACCGAAAAGGTCGGTTGCCCGGGAGCTCCCGCCTACGTTTTCGACTGCGTCGAGCAGGACACGCCAGTCGAGAGGGCCTTCGCGCTGCACGGGCGCGCTTCCCGGATAAGCGAGGGTGCCGTCGTCGAGCAGACCGATCACCGCCGCGGTGTGTTCGTCATCGAGGTCGGCGAAGACCGAAGCAAGGGGGAAGACCCATGGATTCTCGTCGACGGCTGACCCACTGACCCCGTAGCCGGCCCCAACCGCCGCCGCATCACCGAGCACCCGGGCGAGAGCATCGCCGATCCGGGGATCATCGAAGGGAACCCTGGCCAGCCAGTGTGCCGCAAGCTCCCTGGCCGCCACCACGGGTTCGACATCGGGAGACACCACGATCACCGTGGTGGCGGCGTCGACGCCTTGTTCGAACTCCAGATCGATCCTCAGTACATCCGTCGGCCCCGTCCAGCCGAAGCGGAACTCGAGGGGGCCGGGTATCTCCAACGGCAGCCATGCCGCGAGTAGCGGCATCAGGTCGCTGATCTGGGTGACCAGAGTTCGGTCGGAACCCGACAGCGAAGCCACTGTGATGTCGAGGTCGATCCCGTCGACGGCGACGCGTGAGAGTCGTTCCGGCGCTGTGAGCACCACTGGATGGGACTCGTAGGCGACAGCATCACTCGACCGAAGGACGATCCGTCCGTTGACATCGCCGGCTATCAGGCCGGAGTTTTCCATCACCGAATAAGCGGCCGGCGCCTCGACCGTGAGGGAGGAGGCTCCTCCACCGTGGCCGACAGCAAAGGCGTCGATCGCCACCAGCGCGGGCGCCACATACTCGAGCTTGTTGGGGTCGCCATCGAGATTTGCTCTCGTCCAGGTGAGCTCGACCGCCAGCCGATCTCCGGGCTCCAGATCTGTCGGGAAACCGACCAACACTTCAACGGTGGTCTCCTGACCCGCGACTCTCAAGATCGGCATGTCCCTGCCATCGATCATTGCCCTGATGTCGACCGCAGCGACCGGCACCGTCTCGAAGAAGCCGCTGAACACCTGATCCTCGGTGGGGTTGATGAATTCGTAGAGATGGGTGGCCGAAATACTCCCCGAGTCGGGGTCCACCACGATGACGGTCTCGGAATCGGCCGTTAGTGACTCGCCGAACACGGTGGTCTGTTCCTGGCCGGCAGCCGGGCCCGTAGCACCACCGACCGCCACCAGGATCGTCGCCAAGAAAATGGCGACCCCCAGCGGCAACGCGACCATGGTCGGCCGGCGAACCAGAAGCGAACGGACGGGAGACACGAGGGCGAACGCTACCCGCCCTGCTGTCTCACCCCGCCGCGTGTTCTACGGTCTCACCGATGGAACTGAAGACGACGAAATGGGAGGTCAACGACGGTGTCGCCATCCTCACCCTCTCGCGCCCCGATCACCACAATGCCTGGACCGGTCGGATGCACACCGAATTGCGCCATCTCCTCCAACTTGCCGACCCCGACCCCGCCGTGAGGGTGATCATCATCACCGGCGACCCTGAGGGTGTCACCTTCTGCCCCGGTGCCGACACTCGAGCCTTGGAGGGCCATGTCGAGCGCGGCGGGTACGACGCCGGCACTCCGGATGATCTGGCCGAGCCGGGCTTCGGCGTGAGCGCTGAGTTCGATGCCGATTTCGCCTATTTCTTCGGCCTCGAAACCGTCACGATCGCTGCTCTCAACGGCGCCGCCGCAGGAGTGGGCCTTGCCGTCGCGGCATGGTGCGATCTCCGGTTCGCGGCGCCGGGCATCAAGCTCACCAGCGCCCACGGGCGGCTCAACCTCCCGGCCGAATACGGGCTTTCGTGGCTGCTTCCCCGCCTGATCGGGCACGGGCGAGCCAGCGAACTCCTCCTCTCCAGCCGAGTCGTGTTGGCCGAGGAGGCCGCCCAGTCAGGGCTCATCAACGGCATCTTCCCCGCTGATGATCTTCTCGCCGACGTGACGAGATACGCCGCCAACCTCCTAACCACGGTGAGCCCCCACGCCCTTCGCTCCACCAAGCGTCAACTCGCCCTCGACTCGGTGCGTTCCGGCCCCGCCGACTCCGTCCGCGATGCCCAGTCCCGCCTCGACTCCATGACCACCGAGGCCGACTATCGAGAAGCGATCGCCGCTTTCGTCGAGCGCCGAATCCCCGACTGGGCCGACGACTGACACCGCTTCGGCATCCCGGTTTCGGATCGCCACCAGATTTCGACCGATGACGTTCAAGATTGGTCATCAAAGGTCGATACAACAAGCGACCGGCGGCTTCGCCCCCGCCGGTCTCATGAGGAAGGGTGGGGGTTAGACACTCCCTCAACGCATCGCCACCAGCGCTTTTCCAGGGTGCTGGCGCACTCGTCTGACCTCCGCCCCCTCCTCCTACTCTCGATCAAACATCGACCAAGCCTCGATCAACCGGCCAGCAGGCTGCCGAGCGCCCAGATCGAGGCCACGACACCCAGCCCGATGAAGATCACGCTGCGGGCCAGCGGGGCCCGCTCGAGGTCGTCGTCGTCGCGCCGGCTGTCCGGAGGCCGAACCAGGGCGGCCAGGTTACCTACGGCCATTGCGCCGCCGATCGCCAAGACGAGCCAGGCCAGAAGGTCATCACCGAGAAACACGCTTCATGATTGCCCCAACCATGGGACTAGGCCAAGCGGGCCGAACGGCCCCTTCAGCTCCGATTCGATCAAGGGCCCACCATCGGCGCCGACGGGGACCTTGTGGGCGGTTTCGCCGTCGCCCACATCCAGAGGTCGGCGGAGGTGGGACACTCCCTCCAATACATCGCCACCAGCGCTTTTCCAGGGTGCTGGCGCACGAGTCCTGCTTCCGCCCCCTCTGCTCTCACCACCCAACCCGGCTTCGGTCACACGGGTCAGCCGAAATCGGCTTCGGTCACACGGGTCAGCCGAAATCGGCTTCGGTCACACGGGTCAGCCGAAATCGGCTTCGGTCACCTCGGTGCGGATCAACTCGATGATCTCGAGGTCGATCGCGGATTGACGCCTCACCCGGGCCGACGCCAGTGCCCCGCTAGCAGGGTCGAAACAGAACTCCGCCCATCGCCCCCAAGGGGCAGCGAGAATCGGCTCCAGCAGCTCGACTCGGTAACAGCCCGGTTCGGCGCGACCAACGTCGTAGAGCCGAGCCTCACCCGCTACATAAGCGGAGATCAGATCCATTTCGGCGGCGACCCTCTCGTCGAAGCTCAGGCCGCTGTCACCGGCCAGACAGGGCGGGGCCACCAGCTCATCGTCGGAAGAGTCGCAGGTGGCGACGGTCTGATCGGTCTCCTCCACTGTGGACCCGAGCCTCACGACCAACCGCCGGGGTGGCCGCTGAGCCGTATACACCGGACCGGTGAGTGGTTCGGCGACTCCGTCGAGGGTGCGAGTCCACGTACCCTCGCTCACAAACGTGGCCGTGCGCCAGCGCCGCCAAGCGGCCTGGAGGCCATCGGCGGCGACCACCTCGTGATCGACGGCCGGAAACGACGTGGCTGGAGGTTCCGGGTCGTCGCCACCAGCGAACAGGGCGAAGGCGCCGATCGCCACCACGACGCCGACGACAAGACCCAGCACGACCACCAAACCGCGTTCCATCCCGATCGACGGTATACCTCCTCACCGATTTCATGGACCCACGGCCAACTCCTGGCCTCGGCGGCACCGCTGAACTGAACTCAGTTCTCGCGTCGGGTGAGATTTCGAAACGAGGTGAACCTGGGGACGAATCCGAGCTGGATCGTTCCAGTGGGGCCATTTCGGTGTTTGGCCACGATGATCTCGGCCATGCCTTCGCTGTCGGTGCCGGGATTGTAGACCTCATCGCGGTAGAGGAAGATCACGACGTCGGCATCTTGTTCGATCGACCCGGACTCGCGCAGGTCGGCCAACATCGGACGCTTGTCCTGACGCATCTCGAGGTTTCGCGACAACTGTGAAAGCCCGACCACGGGACACTCGAGCTCTCGAGCGAGGATTTTCAGGCCACGGGAGATCTCGGCCACCTCCACTTGACGATTTTCGGCACCGGCTCGGCCGGTCATCAGCTGGAGATAGTCGACGACGATAAGGCCGAGGTCGCCGACGCGGCTCTTCAGCCGACGGGCCTTCGCTCGGATCTCCATGATCGTGAGGTTGGGGTTGTCGTCGATCCAGAGTGGCGCCTCGGCCATACGCCCGATGCCGTTGGAGATACGGGTCCAGTCGTCCTCGGTGAGCTTTCCGTCGCGCATGTTCTTGGCATCGACATTGGACTCAGAACAGAGCATGCGCTGGGTGAGCTCAAGATGTCCCATCTCCAGACTGAACACCAGGGTGGGCTTTTGTTCACGAACCGCGGCATGAGCGGCGATGTTGAGGCCGAATGCGGTCTTCCCCATGGCGGGCCGGGCGCCAACCACGACGAAGGCGTTGGGCTGAAGTCCCGAAAGTAGGTCGTCGAGATCGATGAAACCGGTGGCCGTGCCGGTGATCCCCTCTCCGAGTTCGTAGAGATGTTCGAGCCGGTCGAGGGTGGCGTCGAGCAGGTCGCGGATTTCCCCCATGGTGTCGGCCACTCGGCCCTGGGCAACCTGGAACATCATGTTCTCGGCTTCATCGACCGCCCGGCTGACATCCTCTGGGCGGCTGTAACCGATCTCGGCGATCTCGCCGGCGGTCTCGATGAGCTTTCGAAGGGTGTAACGCTCGGCCACGATGCGCGCATACTTGGCGGCGTTGGACGTGGCTGGAGTGTTGACCTGGAGGCTCAGGAGGCCGTCGAGCCCCCCGATGGAGTCGAGGACGCCGAGCCGGTCGAGCTCGTTGGCCACCGTGACGGGATCGGCTGGATCGCCGGCGGCATAGAGGGTAGAGATGGCGTCGAAGACGTGGGCGTGAGCGGGCCGGTAGAAATGCTCGGTGTGAGCATGCTCGACCGCGTCGGCGATTGCGTCGCGCGATAACAACATCGCCCCGAGCAGGGACTCTTCAGCCTCGAGATTGTGTGGCGGCACCCGCGAGGCCCGACCCGTATCGATATCGCTCATCACCATGATTCGGGGGGCCCTCCAGACGCAACTGTGATCCTGCCTCCACCTGCCTGTGGGATACCAGTGGACGACATGGTGATTACCCGCAAATTCCCATGGGAAATAGCTGTGGATAACAGGTGGACAACCATCTCTTCATTCTCCAACACGAGCGCGCCGAACCGGAGCACCCTCCGAAAGACTTCAGATGTAGGCCGACGCCAGCATGTGGCGGAGGCGCCTGGATCACTCTTCGATGATCTCGACGGTGATCGGGAACTCCACGTCGGAATGCAGCTTGCACGACACCGTGGTCTGGCCGAGATCCTTGAGGGGATGCTCCAGATCGAGGTGGCGACGATCGATGACCACACCAGAACCGGCTTCGACGGCTCCGGTGATGTCGGCGGCACTCACCGAACCGAACAGCCTTCCACCGTCGCCGGCCTTGGCCGAAATGGTGAAGACCATCGGCACCAGCTTGGTGGCGATCTCTTCAGCGTCGGCCCGAGTGGCGGCATCGCGCAACGAGGCCGTGCGCCTCATTGCCTCGGCCTGACCCTCAGCGCCGCTGGTGGCCTTCATGGCAAGCCCCTTCGGCGAAAGGAAGTTGCGGAAGTAGCCATCAGCCACGTCGTACATCTCACCCTTGCGGCCGAGCCCATCGACATCGTTGCGCAGGATGACCCTCACGATTCAGAACTCTCGGTGCCATCAGCGGCGTTGAACTCCACGCCCTCAACTTCAGCGACTGCGGCGGCATTGTCGAGTTCGACATCGTCGGGCGCGTCGTTCTCTTCGTCGTCGCGAGCCGGAGGCGGCGCGCTGGGACGGGGCGCCGGACCTTCTGCCCGGCCACCGCGGTCGCCGCGATCTCCACGGTCGCCGCGATCGCCGCGATCGCCGCGACCACTGCGCTGGCTGGTGACCCGCGTGGCGTAGGGGACCAAGGCCATTTCACGGGCGACCTTTACCGCATCGGCGCAGAGCTTCTGCTGCTGGGCGTTGTTGCCCGTGACCCGGCGCGCCCTGATCTTGGATCGTTCCGAGACGAAGCGGCGAACCAGGTTGGCATCCTTCCAGTCGACATAGTCGAGCTTTTCGGAAGTGAGGATGCTGACCTTTTTCTTGGCCCTGCGGTTGTTGTCCTTGGTCTTGCCGCGCTTCTTGACTTTCGGCATTTCTTGACTCCAGTACTCTCGTTCTCGTGTCTAGCTCTTGGCTGCGGGGAAGAACCCTCTAGAAGGGTTCTTCATCCATGTCGTAAGCGGGTGCGGCTGCGGGCTTGTTGCTGACCGTTCGGTCGGCACCCTGGGGAGCTCCCCCGCCTCCACCACCCTTGAACTCGTTTCGGGTGATCTCAGCAGATGCCCACTTGAGGCTGGGGGCGACATCGTCGGCGATGATCTCCACCTTCGAACGACGCTCGCCCTCCTGGTTCTCCCAGCTGCGCTGGGAGAGCGTGCCGTAGATGACGACGCGCGAGCCCTTGGTGATCGACTCGGCGACGTTTTCGGCCAGCGAGCGAAAGCAGCTCACGTCGAAGAAGGAGACCTCCTCCTCTCCGTCCTGCTTTTTCTTGTTCCACGCCAGGCCGAAGTTCGCGACGGCCATGCCGCCCTGGGTGAACCTCAGCTCAGGATCGCGGGTGACGTTTCCCACGACGGTGACGGTGTTGTCGAATCCCATGTCTTGTATCTCCGATCAGCCGGCAGGGGCCGGCTCAGCGCCTCCGACGAGGCCGCGACGAGCGGCCTCGTGGTCGGGGAGGCGAAACAGCTTGTGGCGGACAATGTCGTCCGCAAGACGGAGTTGGCGTTCGGCGGTGGGGAGACCAGGCGTCTCGGTGACGATCTCCCAGACCACGTAGGTGCCTTCGTTCTTGTGGTTGATCTCATAGGCGAACCGGCGCCGACCCCAATTATCGGTCGAAGCGATGCGGCCACCTTCTTCAGTGACGAGACCTTCGGTGCGGGAGATCACCTCTGCGATTTCGTCTTCGGTGACGTCGCTGTCGATGATGATCATCAATTCATAGACCCGTGTGATCACGAGCAATTACCTCCTGTGGACCCGGCAGAGCCGGGGCCCCTTCCCGGGGCAGGGGTTCTCGGTTGTAGGGCCCGCCGAGGCGGACCATGCCCCACGAGGGGACCTGAGGAGGTTACCGGCATGAGCCCACTCAACCACACGGGTGTGACACCGACGCGAGCCAACGCTCGGGGAGGCTCAGATGAGACCCTGCGATGAATGCCATCTCAGAACACGGCGCTCTACCGCGGTAAGCACGACCACGAGAACGATGCCGATGAAAGCGAGCACGAACACGCTGCCCCAGAGTTGATCCACCAGGACGCGCGATTGGGCGACCCGCGCCGTGTTCCCGAGGCCCGCGGTGGAGTTGAAGAACTCACCGATCACCG
>Ga0255048_10003149_pt1 | contig 10151 bp, 11 predicted proteins | sample JV7_2_2_MG_FD_183619 | JGI IMG/M metagenome (GOLD analysis project Ga0255048, IMG submission 183619) | Seawater microbial communities from Jervis Inlet, British Columbia, Canada - JV7_2_2 | ecosystem: Environmental > Aquatic > Marine > Inlet | place: Canada: British Columbia | collected 2016-10-06
GGGGCCAAACCGGCTGGGTTAGTACAGCAAACGAAGAGCGGACGTGGGTCGACCAGAAAATCGCCCAAACTCATGTTTTTACCCAACAGGGTGGGCAGTTTGATATGTCTTTACAGGTCACAATTCCAAATGAGTGGGAGAGGATAGCTCCAGTTAACGTTGGATATACGGCAGGAATTGAAACGACAAAGGTGGCTCCCGTGTGGCTCCAAAAAGCCAACGAAATGGACAGAATTGTTGTTGTTTCAAATCACTCCAAAGATGTTTTTGAAAATACAAATTATCAGGGACAGAATAATCAAACAGGCCAGATCGTCCAGCTAACAAATCAGACTCCAATTGAGGTTGTTAATTATCCTGTTCGTCACTTCGAGAAGGAAAAGCTTGACTTAAGTCTCGATTATGATTTTAATTACCTTGCTATTTCACAGTGGGGTCCGAGAAAGAACTTTGATAATCTCATAAAATGGTTTTTGGAAGAAAATTTTGATCAAGAGGTCGGCCTTGTCCTAAAAACATCAATCAAAAACAACAGTATCATTGATAGGGAGCACACAACAGGGCGCCTGAAATCTATCTTAAAACAATTTGGAGATTGTAAGTGTAAAATTTATCTTCTCCATGGAGACTTGTCAGAAGAGGAGATGACCGGACTTTATCAGCATCCAAAAATCAAGGCCCTGGTTTCAACTGCTCACGGTGAAGGGTATGGTCTCCCTCTTTTTGAGGCAGCATATAATGGCATGCCGGTAATTGTTTCTGGTTGGTCTGGACATTGTGATTTCCTCTACGTTAAAGATAAGAGAGGGAAAAAGAAGCCTCTATTTGCATCTGTTGAATATGACCTTCAAAACGTACAGCCTCAAGCAGTTTGGAATAATGTTATTCAAGCAGACTCTCAATGGGCTTTCCCAAGGGAGGGATCTTTTAAGCGGAGGTTGCGTGAAGTTCGTAAGGAATATTCCAGATTCAAGAGAAATGCAAAGAAGTTGCAGAAACACCTCGTCGAGAATTTTAAAGAAGAGAAAATATATAATGAATTTGTGGAAGGTGTTCTTCCGGGAATTGAGGGAGTGGAAAACTTATCCACCCTCAAAAACTCAATCTTGGAAATCGAAAATGTAAAAGAAAGAACAGTAGCCATAAAGAAAGCTTTAGAAAGCATAAATTCTCAATCTGAAAAAATAGAGATTCTCAAGGATATTTTTAAAGATAAAAAATGCTATATTTTATCGTGTGGTCCAACCTTAACAGACCATGATAATAAAAAAGTGGAAGAATTGTTGAAAGAAAACGTAGTAATTTCTGTCAAGCAATCGTTTGATTTGTTTGGAGAGCATGCCGATTTTCATGCATATAATTGTGCGAATTATAAAAATTACGATTATTCAGAGAAAAACCCAGTTATCGTCGAGGCTTCCACTTCTCCATGGAATTTGGGTCCTTGTGATTTAAAATTCTTCATTCGAGAGAGGGATTTTAATAATTCTGTTTCCGTAACACATGATTTTGATTCGTGGACTTATGAGAAAAATCAACAATTGCGCCCATACGGACCAGGGATTATGTATGAATCAGTATTATATTTGGCTCAACACATTGGGGTGTCCGAGATTGTCACCATCGGTTGGGACAACAAGCTTTTGGATGCGCCCGCAGACAAGCAGCACTTCTATGACAAAGAAAACTCCACTTACAACAAGGATGACTTCATTCATCAGAATGAGGTGGCAAAAAATTCATCAGCCACTCAGACACTTGAACACGAAGCGAAAATAACCACTGATGCAATTGGAAAGTGGGCAAACTGGTTATCTGAAAATGGTACTACTTTGAAAATAATTTCATCTATTAACCCAGCCCCAGAAACAATCGAAAGAGTAGAGATTTAAATGAAATATTTAATTACCGGCGGAACTGGTTCCTTGGGAAAGGCTTTGATAAAAGCACTACTAAAGAACCCCAAAAATAAAATAGTGGTCTATAGTCGTGATGAGGGAAAGCAGGCAGCTTTTTTCAAGGGAAAACCAAGAATTGAGTGTGTTATAGGAGATATTAGGGACTATAAAAAGCTCAATACAACAATGAGGTTACACAAGCCAGACTATGTGATACACACCGGAGCGCTTAAGAGAATTGAAGACATGGAATTTTATCCGGATGAGTGTGTAAAAACAAATATCAAAGGTAGTGAAAATGTAGCAATCGCCTCATTGAACAATGATGTTGAAAAATGTATTCTTATTTCAACGGATAAGGCCTGTCAGCCGGTCAATGTATACGGTTCTTCAAAATTCATAGCAGAAAGAATTTTTACAAACTTTGATTATAATTCAAATAGTACAATTTTTGCTTCTGTCCGCTATGGAAATGTGATTGCATCTCGCGGCTCCTTTATTCCTCTTTGGCTCAACCAAGTTGAGTCTGGCCGACAGATCACCGTTACTTCTATGGAATGTAGTAGGTTTTTATTCACCCTTGATGACGCGGTGGCAACTGTTTTGGCTTCTCTGGAGCAAGCTCAGGGTGGAGAAGTTTTTATACCAAAAATTAATTCCTTTTCAATGGGTACAATTTTAGATTCTATTAAAAAAATAACAAATATTGATGATTTAAAAGTCAAAATTATCGGCATGCGCCCTGGTGAAAAGCTTCACGAAGACATGTTGGCCAAAACAGAGCTTCCGTTTACGATGGAGGCTTCTGGGAATCTCTTGGCTATTTTACCACAATACACCCACAAGAAGCATGCTTACGGTGTAAAATATAATGGTAAAGAATTTAATTCATCACTTCATTTAAATGAGGATGTTTATCAGTTAATGGGATTAATCAAAGCCGGCCTCAAGATTGCGGAATAGTTTAAGTGAAGATGTTTGAAACAAAAATCTATAAAGAAGACCTTGGTAAAATTAATGAGGTTTTATTAAGTGGAAATCTTGGTTTTGGCAAAAATGTGTCATTATTCGAGAATAAATTTGCTTCTTTTTCAAATAAAAAATTCAACACTGCAACAAACTCAGCCAGCGCCTCGGCCTTTATGATTTTCTCTTATTTAGGGGAAAAATATGGTACTTGCGACGTTTACACAACCAGTTTGGCGTTCACATCTCCGGCCTGGGCCGCCAAACACTTTGGTCATAACTTGATTTTTGTTGATGTAGACGACTTTTTGCAGTTTGATGTAGAAGATTATAGAAAAAAGAGACAAATAGCATGTGAGAGGTATACTGATGGCGGAATAACTCCCGTAGTCATGCCTGTTTTATATGGGGGGGTGAGTAATATTGAGGGCTTTGACGCCTTTTTCGAAAAAAGCGGCTACAATGAAGTGATTGTAGTCGACTCTGCCCACTGTGCAACGCCGACTATTAAAAGTGATTTTGTATTTTTCTCTTTCCACCCCTATAAGCCAATTTGTACATCGGATGGAGGTATGATTTCTACAGATTGCAAGCATGCTGATGAATATTTTAGGTCTTATCGTAATTTTGGAAGACAACAGTGCGAAGGCTCCTACAATATAGCCCAAGAAGGCTTTAAATTTTATATGAACAATCTAAACGCAACCATTGGGCTGACACAGCTAGACAGATATCATGAAAACCTCGAAGTCAGAAAATCTAATTATCGCAAGCTTTTAGGTTATCTAGATTTGATGCCGCATGACGAAAAATCTTCATTTTATTTCGCTACGACCTTGACAATTGACGCCAACGATGTTATAATAAATCATAAATTAGCGAGACACTACCCCATGTTGCACAAAACAGAATACTACTCCACCGGTCAGCTGCTACCAACTTTGGAATTATTGCACGAGTGCATTCTGAATTTACCGCTTTACAGGGAATTTGCGTTATGAGAAATTTGTTGCTTGTTGGAACTGGAGAAAGTACCTTAAAAAAATGGAATGATTTGGAAAGGCTTTCAAAAGATCCCAATATTGAAATTATGTGTTATAGTAATTCTATGGAATTATTTTTAAAAAGGGGAATTGAGCCAGATTATTGGTTTTTCGTTGACCCCACGTCGGCTCTTGATACTTTGAAATTAATTAATGATACATATACTGAACATAAAAAATTAAAAACAAAGCTCATGACAGTCCACCACGAAAAGGGAATTCACATTTACGATACCAAGACTCTGAATAAGTATTTTGCAGGAGATAGGGTCCGGCTACCTTTAGAATATTGGAAAAGCTTTTGGGACGAGCTTCGATTGGCACACGCCAGGATAGAAAGTATAGAAAATTTAAATTTTACATCCATCAAGAGTATTAATCAAAATCCTGATGAATTTCCAGAGTTAGCCAGCTTGGGAAAAAATTCAAGACAGCCACAATTAAGATTTAAAAATGAACAAAAAATTATAATTTTTGGAAATGCGGGCTATCCACCCGGCGCCGAATCTCGGATGAGGGCGTTCTATGCCAGAGGATTAGTCCGCCCCTATATCAACAAACCAAAGTATGGATTTATGCACATGACAGAAAATAAGATGACAATGGTAGCACTGCCAGCTTGCGCTCATTTAGGGGCCGAAAATGTATATGTAGTGGGTTTTGATGGAAAGGGTGGGCGATGGGATGATCCCAAAAATTCAGCAGGGGTGGCAGAAGATTCATCTCTTCAAGAATTTTATTTAAAAGAATGGCTAAGCTGGAAGAGTTTTACGAACATGAACCTATATTCGGTAGTGGAAGACGAATATACGATTTTAAATAATTATTTAGATTATGTTCCACTCAAATAAGGACAAAGATGATTCAAAATACACAACAATTTAAAAACTATATCAATTATTTAAGACATTGTCGCCCCCCGCATACATTTTGGGGAGAAACCGATCCGCCGAATAATCTCTTCTTCTTGGAAGAAGGCCCTGGCTTTGATCCCAAGCCCCGCGCCCGCACGAAGAAAGACTTTAATATGAATGAGGTTATTTATAATTTTTCAATTCCGCGCTCGGGATCTACCCTAATAAGGCAAATAATGTCAGAAATCTTTGATTATGAAAAAATTATTTATTTTTACAAAATTCCTCGATTTAAAAATTTTAATGATGATAACGTTCGAAACCCAATCGTCATGACATGTCGGGATTTTAGAGATGTGATATTATCCACCAGAAGAATGAGGCTTTCTATGCATGGTGTATCCGCAGAGGAAAGCTTCGCAATTCCCCCTACCGAAGAAGAACTACAATTATTAGCAACGAGAGAGGTGATTCCTCAAATTAATGGATTAAACTATATTTTTGAAAGATACCAGGATGATATTTTATTGTTGAAATATGAAGACTTTAAAAGCGATTTTGATTATATTTTTGAAAAGTTCGAGGAATTTTTCAACAGAGTCGAATACGCAGAAATCATAAAGAGCCATGGTTATGATGGTTCTTTTCGCATAGATGATGAAAAGAGATCCTACATTAAGCAAGAATATTGTTTTGATAATAATTATAAGAAGGCTCAAGGGACGACTTTTTTCTCCTCATGGGACAAATCTAATCTTTCTGGTCTTGCCCTGCATGGCGATCATATGTCTTTTGGTAATCTGCAAGAATGGAAATTTTTAAATTATAAAGCGTCACAATGTATAACGGATGTTTTAGGCGCGCACCTTGGAAAATGGGGTTACGAAGAGAAATGAAAAGATTAGAAGATATATGTTTTTTGATTGAGGCAAAATCAAATTCTGAAAGATTACCTGGAAAAATATTTAAGAAATTCTCTCAAACGACCCTTCTTGATGTTGCTATTAATAAATTTTTATCCTCACCGGCAATACCCAACAATCAGATATACGTCGCTGGTCACGGCGAAGAAGTTTTAGATTTGGCTTCAAAATACACCAACATAAACCTCTTTAAAAGAACAGACAATTCCGTTTCAGACTCGGCAACTATTCGACAAATTTATGAAATTTTCGACCACATTCGTCATCCGTTTTTTGTAGAAATAAACGCATGCTGCCCCCTGTTATCAGTGAACACAATAGATAAATTTGTTGAGGAATATCTCCAATCCGATCACAATGGCATGTTTGGGGTTGTAAAAAGGCGCACATTTTATTGGGATTCCAACAAGGCTCCCCTTAAGGAGTGTACTCCACACTTGGATACTAAAAAAGCAAATGTTATTTTAGAGGCCGCTCATTGTTTATATGCCGGCTCTACTGATGATATAAAAAATAACATACACATGGGTTCTTTTCTGCACAAGGGCGATCCTGATCTTTTTATAATTGAAAACGAGGGAGAATGTTGGGATATTGATTACGATTGGCAATTTAAGATAGCTGAAAAAATGTTTGAGAATATAATTTAAGGAAAAAGAAATGAAAAAAAGAACAGATTTAGAAATAATTGATGAGATTGAGAAAATCAGAACAAAAAATAATGTTAACTGGATGGATATTTTAAGGCTCGTATTTAGGGTGGCCCCAGATGAGGCCCGCCAACTAATGTCAAGAGTTGATGATTTTGATAATAGAATTTCAGCCCTCGTAAAAGAGCTTGCAGACAATGGGTAGTCGATGTTTTATTATAGCCGAAATTGGAATCAACCATAACGGGGATTTAAATTTGGCGAAAGAAACAATAGTGGCAGCCCAAAAAGCTGGAGTAGACGCGGTGAAGTTTCAAACGTTTAAAGCGGAGGAATTTATCAACGACGAGACTTTAACCTACACCTATAAATCTCAAGGAAAGGAAATTACCGAATCCCAAATTAAGATGTTTAAACGCTATGAGTTTAGTTTGTTAGAGTGGGAAGAAATTTTCGAATTTTGTGAAAAAGCAAACATTCTTTGTTTCACGACTCCGCAAAATAAAAGAGATTTAGATTTTATTTTATCCATAGCAGAACCCCCAATAATCAAGGTGGGTTCAGATGACTTAACAAACTTGGAGCTTTTAAAATATTATGCAAGTAAAAATATTCCCATGATTATTTCAACGGGAATGTCTTACGAAGAGGAGATTTCAGACGCGATAAACGTAATTCGAAAGACGGGGAATGAAAATCTAACAGTACTTCATTGTGTCTCTACATACCCCACAGAAGATGGAGATGTTAATATGAAAAAAATGTTGAAAATTTCAAATGATTTCGGCATGCCCGTGGGCTTTTCAGATCATACGGGAGATGAGCTGGCATCAATCGCCGCAGTTGCCCTCGGAGCAACGGTCATAGAAAAGCATTTTACTTTAGATAAGGAGCTTCCGGGCCCCGATCATAAATTTTCAGCCAACTCGGTAGAAATGAAAAAGATGGTAGATTCTATTCGAAGAGTTGAATGTATGATGGGTTCTTCTCTTTTGGTGCCCACGTCAAAAGAAAAAGAAATGAGAGAAATAGCCCGTAGAAGTATAGTAACTAATAAAGAGTTACAACAAGGCCACGTTTTGTGCCGCGAAGATTTAGATTTTAAACGACCAGGCACTGGTCTTTCTCCAAAAAAGATAGATGACATTTTAGGCCATGTTTTGAAAGTAGACAAGAAAGCCAACGAGATTATACTTTATGAGGAAATACTATGATAAAACTTTTAAAGAATTTCTTAGTAAAGCTTCTGGGCCTCTATCCTAATCAATTTCACCCCCTTGTATATATCAAGGGAAATCCAGAAATAGGAAAGGGGGTCTTTGTGGGTTTCTTCTCGGAAGTTAATGCCACCAAGGGGAGGGTGGTTTTGTCTGATAATTGTGACATAGCTTCTTTTGTTGCAATTAACGTGGCTGATTCCCATAAGTTGTGCATAGGTATGCATGATGAAATTGAGCGTGGAGAAATAATTTTAGAAGACAATGTGTTCGTGGGTTCTCATAGTTTTATTGGCGGAAAAACTCACATAGGACACCATTCAGTCGTTGCGGCTGGCACTATTTTAATTAATGGGGGACATATTCCCCCCTATTCTTTAATTGTGGGAAACCCCCATAGGGTTAAAGAGGGATATTATAAGACGAGAGGCGCGCCCTCATGTTAACAGCACACCAGCCGGCCTATTTGCCATGGCTTGGCTATTTTCAAAAAATGATATTAAGTAGCGAATACATCATTCTAGACAAAGTTCAGTTTGAAAAAAATAGCTTTATTAATCGAAATAGAATTAAGTCGTCGACCGGCCCCGCTTGGTTAACGGTCCCCGTTTTAACAAAGGGTTATCACGAAAAAACAATATTGGATATGAAGATAAACAATACAAGTAAGTGGAGAAAAAAGCACTGGCTCACTTTGTTAAGTAATTATAAAAGGGCGCCATTTTTTTCGCAATATAGTGATTTTTTTGAGGATATGTATACGAAAAATTGGGAAAAATTAATCGACTTAACAGACTATTCAACTAGATTTTTTATCAAGGAATTAGAAATTGAGACCTGCTTTATCAAATTAAGCGCCTTGGAAGTAGAATCCAAAAAACAGGATTTAGTAATTGATATTTGTAAAAAAAGGAAAGCTAATAGTTTCCTTTTTGGATCTCAAGGAAAAGATTACGTTGATAATGAGAAATTTGAAAATGAAAATATAGAAATATATTTTCAAGATTATGAGCACCCAACTTACAATCAGCAATGGGGTGAATTCATTCCCTATTTGTCTATAGTGGATCTTCTATTTAATGAGGGCCCAGAAAAATCACAACAACTTATAAGAGGTGAATAATGAATCAAGAGGAATATTGGAGAACCCTATACAACAACAAAGCGACATCTGATGTTTATAAAAGCGCCGCTAGAAGTGGGTTGATGTCATATAACGAAATGGCTATAATTTTAAATAAATTTTTGGAATTTAATAAAAAAGATAATGTAGCAGATATTGGGGGAGCCAGCGCTGGCCTCGCCCTAGAAGTTTCCAAGCTCGTTAACGGAGTGGTCATGGTTGATTATTCACCAAGTCAAGTAAAAATAGCAAAAAGAAATGTTAAAAAAGTAAATGTTAAAAACGTAACATGCCTCAATGACAGCTTCCCGGATTTATCTGAATTGCCCTCTGGCGCCTTTTCGAAGGCCTTCTCCGGAGCATGCATGCAATATCTAGATAAATCAAAAATTTATGTTGCGATGAAAAATTTATTTCGCATATTGGACGTGAGCGGCCAAGCCGCCATCTTTCATTGTCATAGTGAAAAAATGAAAAAAGGAAATCCTCACGGGAAATACAACCACCTTATTAGTTTTTATTCTTTTGAAGAACTTAGGCTAGCTGCGCAGCAGGCCGGCTTCAAAAGTTGCGAAGAAATTAGATTCGCGATCAATTCAGGCCATCGCGATGCACGTTGGGATAAATGTATAACCGTGGATAATCCCAATTTAAGTTTAAACATTTTATTAAAAAAATAGGAGATAAATAGTGAAAAAAACAGAACAAATAAAATTTTGGGAGCAAGTTGGTGAGCGTTATACTAAAAGTAATGATGATTGGAATCCGAGAACACAAAAATTTAACATTTCTCATGCTAATTCTTATATTTTAAAAGATTTTGAATCTATAGGCAAAGAGGCCAAAATTTTAGAAGTGGGGTGTAATGTCGGAAGAAATTTACATGTACTTCACCAAAATGGTTTTAAAAATTTATATGGAATAGATATACAATCGCACGCTCTTGAAAAATTAAAAGAAAGAGTTCCAAATGTAAATGCACAAGTATCGTCTGCCTTGGAACTGCCATTTAGAGCTGGCTTCTTTGACGTTGTTTATACAGCGGGAGTGCTCATACACATTAGCCCCGACGATATTGCGAGGGCTGTTGGGGAAATTTGTCGGTGTGTCAAGGGGGGCGGCTATATTTGGGGATGTGAATTATACCATGATGATAATGTGACGATCCAGTGGAGGGGCACCATGAACGCGTGTTGGGCGGATAATTTTCCTCTTATTTATTTAAATAATCATGATAATTTGGAGCTTTTAAGGGAAGAAAAATATCCCCTTCCCGGTGGGAGAAATAATCGCAAGCAACATGTATATTTATTGAAAAAAAGATCAACATGAGTGATATTTTGGTATTGGCTGCGCACCCAGATGATGAAACTCTCGGCTGCGGAGCAACATTAGCAAAACTCTCGCAAGAGGGACACAAGATTAATCTGATAACTTTTACAGATGGTGTTGGTGCCCGCAACAACTCTTCTTCTGG